>Ga0306917_10001353_pt1 | contig 11493 bp, 14 predicted proteins | sample tim00Cox00000000_FD_203313 | JGI IMG/M metagenome (GOLD analysis project Ga0306917, IMG submission 203313) | Lab enrichment of tropical soil microbial communities from Luquillo Experimental Forest, Puerto Rico - timezero.00C.oxic.00.000.000 (v2)... | ecosystem: Environmental > Terrestrial >... | reverse complement strand
CTCTTGAGGAGCTGACTACTCAACAACGGGAGAACATCGCTCTACTCAAGGAAAAACTAGACCTCAACGAGCGTCAGGTGCGCGCCTCGCTGGCTATTCTTGGCGAAAACGACATTCCCCCGGAGCGATTGGCGGCCAAGCTCGTTGAAATCGCTGAGCGCTTTAAAGTCCTTCAGGAAACGGCATCAGCTCAGTCCGGCGACGACCCCAAAATCGTTGCCCTGAAAACTGACGCGCAGGGGGCCATCGAAGTAGGCGAACTGGCCAAGGCGGATGCCATTTTCGCGGATGTAGAGACGGAGCAGAGGCGTGCTCTCGACCGCCTCGCTCTCAACGCGGCCGAAACGTCAGCCCGCCGCGGTGAGATTTCGCTCGCTCGATTGCGTTATGCCGAAGCCGCCAAGCATTTTGCCAAGGCCGCTGGCGTGTTTCCTTCGAACAGCGCTTACGAGGACAAGCGGATTAGCTACCTCCAACAAGAGGCGACCGCCCTCTTCCAGCAGGGAGCCGAATTTGGTGACAACGGCGCCTTGCTCGCGTCCATTGAGCGATACAAGCGGTTAGTCGCTTTGGCACCTCGCGAGCGCGTGCCGCTCGAGTGGGCCCGCATTCAGGACGGACTGGGCATTGCGCTTACTATTTTAGGCAGGCGCGAGAGCGGGACGGCAATCCTCGGAGAGGCCGTTGCCACCTTCCGCGAGGCGTTGAAGGAAAGGACCCGCGAGCGGGTGCCGCTCGATTGGGCGACGACCCAGACTAATCTGGGCGCTGCCCTATTCCGGCTCGGCGAGCGCGAAAGCGCGACGGCGAAGCTCGAAGAGGCAGTCGCCGCCTATCGACAGGCACTGAAGGAGCGGACCCCTGAGCACGCGCCGCTGGAATGGGCCATGACCCAACGTAATCTAGGCAACGCGCTATTCCGCCTTGGAGAGCGTGAGAGTGGGACGGCGAAGTTCGAAGAGGCAATTGCTGCCTATCGGGCTGCCCTGAAGGAATGGACACGTGAACTTGCCCCGCTCCAATGGGCTCTGACGAATAACGATCTTGGCGTTGCGCTATTCAGTCTCGGGTGGCGTGAGAACGATAGAGCGAAGTTCGAAGACGCGGTTATGGTCTATCGCGAGGCGCTGAAGGAGCAAACCCGGGAGCGAGTACCGCTCGCCTGGGCTCAGACGCAGAACAATCTGGGGCTCGCCCTCTGGCACCTTGGGGAGCGCGAGGGTAGAACGGCAAGGCTGGAAGAGGCAGTCGTTGCTTATCGCGAGGCGCTAAAGGAGCGGACCCGCGAGCGCGCGCCACTCGACTGGGCCCAGACCCAGAGCAATCTGGGCAATGCTCTTTCTAGTCTTGGAGAGCACGAGAATGGGACGGTGAAGCTCGAAGAGGCAGTTGCTGCCTATCGCGATGCATTGAAGGAATGGACCCGCGAGCGAGTGCCACTCGACTGGGCACAGACCCAGAGCAATTTGGGAGCTGCCCTCTGGCGGCTCGGGGAGCGCGAGAGCGGCACGGCAAAGCTGGAAGAGGCGATCGCCGCCTATCGTGAGGCGTTAAAGGAAAGAACGCGCGGGCGCACTCCGCGCGAGTGGGCCGTGACCCAGAACAATCTGGGCATTGCACTCTTCAGGCTCGGAGAGCGCGAGGGCGGAACCAGGAAACTGGAAGAGGCCATCGCTGCTTATCGCGAAGCACTGAAGGAACACACCCCCGAGCGGTACCCGCTCGACTGGGCGGGGACTCTTGGCAACGAGGGCCTCGCCTTGATGCTGCTCTCCGAGCGGCGGCGGGATGCCCCTATGGCGGTGGTTGCACTCAGCCAGATCACTAAGGCGGTCGAAACAATGCGAAGCGGCGGCGATGCGCCAAGTGCGGCGTTTTACGAACAACAAGTCCCCAGGGCACGCGCCATTGTCGAGCGTCTGCGCGGACAGTGAGAACCCACCATGAGCGGCATCTGTCCTTCGTCTCAGCACTGGGCATGTGCTTAGCTTGGTCGTCGTTTGTCGAACGATGACCACGGCCGCCTCTACCGACATAGGGGGCAGTTTGCGGGCAATAGCCGATTTGGCCCGTGAACCGGGCGGCGGCTTGATCGTGCCGCCTGACAATTTTTCCTATGTTCACCGCGCGCTGATTTTCGCGTTGGCGGCTCGCCACCGCGTCCCCGCGGTCTACCCACTCCGCTTCATGGCGCGCGAAGGGGGCTTGGTATCCTACGGGGTGGAACTCGGCGAGACGTTTCCGCGCGCGGCCGAGTACATCGATCGCATCCTGCAGGGCGAAGGCCATGGAGAAGCGGCTCGACGCCACGCTCGCCGCGGTGCAGACCGTGCAGCCTGCGCTTACGAAATTCTACAATTCCCTGAGCGACGAACAGAAGGCCCACCTCAATTCGCTCCGTTCGGTGTCCCGGCCGACGGGGTGACGGAGGACGCCAGTCAGCGGGCTCAAGCCTAGTGGTCGGGCTAGCCGCCATTAACCGAGTAACGGCCGCCCTCGATTGTCGGCATCGCGCCTGCTGCGCGCCGCCGCGAGCGGCCACGCGGCCGCCGCGCCGCCGAGCAGCGTGATGAGGTCGCGCCGTCTCAATTGGTCGAATTGCATTCGGTCCCCGCCAGCCAGGGCTGGATTGGAGGATATCGAATTGGCAGCGATCAGTCAGGAGGTAACGGAACGATTCTACAACCTGTAAGCTGTCGGCGAGGCCGGCGCATGTCCCAGATGGGTGAGCACTTCCATTCGTGCCAATAGCTGCCATGCCGCAAATGGAAGTGAAGTGCTTCTTCAGCGGCCCTTTTATTAGCCCTTGTAGCCGCTCGCGCCCTTGCGAGGCCGGAGTCGGCAGCGTTACCGGCAAGGCAGTCCACTCTGTGTGAACTACCTCACACTTAGAAACCGGTGCCGATGGCAGTTTAGGAGTCGAGGCGCGATTGATACCGCGAGGTGAAACATGCAAATGCAGCACATCCGCTACTTTCTGGCGCTTTGCGAGGAGCGTAGCTTCACCCGCGCGGCCAAACGCTGCGGCGTTTCCCAACCCTCGCTGACCAATGCCATCATGGCGTTGGAGCAGGAACTTGGCGGCGTGCTTTTTCAACGCAAGCCCCTCGTCGCGCTCACCGTGCTCGGCCACGCCGTCCACCCTTATTTCGACCGGATCGCCGAGAATGCCGCCCATGCGCGCGAGGCCGCGCAGGCGATGGCCGACGTGCGGAGGTCAGTGTCTATGCCATTACCGCCGTCTGGCCTCAGTTGCACATGACCCGCCGTGGACGTTGACGGCGGGATCCGTCATGTAATCGGAGCTGCGGCTAGCGAGATCGGCGACCGCATCGACTGCATCCAACGGTAACTCCAGTCAAGTCGCTCGACTCGAACCGATGGCGGGTTTCGGCAGCAGCAGCGGTACAGGCAAGAGCTTGAACGCTGCACCTCTCAGTGCTGACACATCACAGCCGTCGTTGCTGACGACACCGGAGCACGTATGAGGGCGGATCGACGTTAGGCAGCGGCTATGGCGATCCTAAAGGTTCGCCATCTTCTGAGATTAACTTCAACAGATGTAACCTCGATCACGCATGGCCGGCCCACCGTCCTCGATAATATCACTCATCGAGGCCGGCGCGGACCGAAAGCCGTGCACGTCGAAGTCTGGCACGGTTCACGTATCCAAGCGTCAGGCAGCAGCTTTGTTCTTGATTGCGCCAATGATCGCCGTGAGTATGGCGCCGCCAGCGCCTCCGGCGATCACCTGTGAGATGATCCCTTCGACGCTCAGATTGCCCGACTGCGCTGCGGCCGTGATCGCCGGCAGCAATAGGCTAACGATCTGGCCAAGCACTCCGCCGCCGATCAAACCGGAAATAATGTTACCGATCATTCCAAGATCAAAGGTCGGCGATGACTTTCCTACGCCGACGCCACCAAGCGCCCCTGCAACGAGGTTGATCAAAATCTGTTCCATGTGGATCTCCCAGCCTTTCGACTAGCCTCAAGGCTATCCCGCAATGACCTGGCTGTCGAGTTAGCACTCTCTCGGAATCGCGATCCATCTGCGTCGCGAAGAAATCAAGCTTCAGGTTGCACTCATAACCCCACTCCTCCACGTCAGGGGCTACGCGGCTTCGGAAACCAGGGCGGCCGTGGAGAGGGCACGCCCGCTGATCCAAGAAGCTGAAGAGCGCGGAGAAGCTCCTGAAGATCCCCTGTTGCTGTTCTCGGTTCTCTACGGCTTTTGGGCGCGAACCTTGTAGCGTTCAACGGCGACGTGATGCGTGAGCTTGCGGTCCAATTCCTGGCGCTCGCAAATAAGCAAACGGCCACAGGGCCCCTCATGATGGCGCATCGCCTCATGGGTTTGTCCTTGCTACATACAGGGGAGATCGCAGACGGGCGAGCGCATCTCGATCGAGCTATCACGCTCTACGATCCTGCCGAGCATCGTCCTTTGGCGACGCGTTTTGGCCAAGACATCGGCGCGGCAACCTTGTCCTGGAAGTCGTTGGCTTTTTGGCTGCTCGGCTATCCCCAGGCCGCACTCACAGACAGCGAGCACGCGCTCAAGGTTGCGCGCGAGATCGGCCACTCCGCGACGTTGATGTACGTGCTGAATTTCAGCGCATGGACCCATATCCTCTGCGGGAATTATGCGGCAGCAAACGCGCTTGTCGATGCATTTAGCGGGTTGAAAGATCAAACTGGGTCGTTGTTCTGGGGGGCATGGGGGATGACGCAACGAGGTTGCTTATTGGCCCTGACCGGTAAAGTCTCGGACGCGGTTCAAACGATTACCTGCGGCCTCTCCGCAATGCGACATTGCAAAGTGGGCCGTCGCCGCCCACAGAGGTCTTTGTCATTGGCCGAGCCCGCTAGTCCCCTTATGGCCTTCTCCGATCATGTCGCCGTCCTTGTCGAACGCGCGTCCGCCGGCACCGAGTTGAGGAACAACGCCTTGGGGCCATTCTCAGGATGCATGCGTACCAGCGGATGGATAACCGGCGGCGGTAGATTGCGGCGACTTTCCTCGCTGATCTTGCCGAGCGAGCGAGGGCTGTGGGTGGTTGAACAACGCGGTTTAGAAATTTCTTTGCGATTAATTTTTGGACAAGCCGAATAAGAATTATTTTTTGGACAGCCGGATAAGGCGTTGCACTCCAGAGTTCCGCGTGCGTCTTATGCCTCATGCACTCTGACCGCGTAATCGCCGATGCTATCAAGGCGGCGCAGCGTTTGCTGTGGCATAGGTACGATCTTCCTGATGCCATGAAGGTTGTGCGCTTACGGAAATTTGTCCGTTCCCCCACCGTACAATCTGCGTTGCAGCTAAGCAGCGACACGCTTGTCGCTTTCACGCTGCGGGCTGTCGAGCTTGTGATTGCGGATGAGTCGCGGACTGATCGTGAGACGATAAGACGGCTCTGGGGCATCCTGAATAATCCGCACCTAATCCAAGCCGTGGGGCCACTGAACTCCCCACTTGGACCGTCCTGGCTCTCAGGATAGGCTGTCGAACTCATCAGACATAATGCCCTCCGACATCTCAGAGCCGTCCCTGTTGGTCGCGTACACCAGGTTCAAAGGTGTCGGCAAACTCCAACAGACGTGCTGCTATTGGAAGTAGCGAGCGTTGCCATCTGTTTGGTCAATGGCGTAAGCGCCCAGACCCGTCACGGGCCCGCGACGGACCGGGGACTTGTCATCTCCACCGTGAGTGCGGGTATCCGACTTCATTTCGCGAGCGATGCTCCCAGCGGACCTGGGGCTAGCGCTCGGATACCCGCTGACTGATCCCTGCTCATTCGATATCCTGCAGGGATCGAATGCAATTCGATCAATTGAAACGGCGCGCGTTCATCACGTTGCTCGGCGCCGCGGCAGCCATGTGGCCGCTTGCGGCGCGCGCGCAGCAACCGCTCCCGGTGATAGGGTTCCTACACCAAGGGTCTCCAGAGCCGTTGTCGCTAATGAATGCCTTTTGGAAGGGTTTGAGCGAGGCCGGCATCATCGACATCCAAGACGTGACGATCGAAGACCGCGCGGCGGATGGTCATTACGATCGATTGCCGGCTCTGGCGGTCGAGCTGGCAGAACATCGGGCACGGTTATCGCCGCTAACGGCGCTTTCAGCGCCGCGACTCTCGCAGAACCTTCGCAGCAGAAGGGTCGTAGATGGCCTCAATGTACCAGGCTCGATCCCAGTGCTGCCTTGCGTCCACAAACAGCACACAGCTTCGATTGCTTTGATGCTGCAAGCCCGTCCCACAGCCACTCCAGCGCATGCCTGAGAAGCATCTCGCGCGCCAAGGGGTCTTCGGTTTTCTCTGCGGCTTGGAGACAGTCCTTGGCGTGGTGCTCGCAAAACTCGACTTGTGATGACATCGGGCCAACCTCGTGTGGACACCTAATGCCAGCCAGAAACGCAGTGGCGCAGCCCCGGCTGGCTGTCGGTGTTGCCAATGTCCATTCGTCGCGCGGAGTGCGGAGTACGTTCAAAGCCGCGCCATTAGACTTCGTCGAGCGGGTGGGCGCGTAGACTGAGCACACGGCGCGCTCGCCCGGACCACCCAAGATGCGTCCCGACGTCATTTCTCGCTCGCCTTGGATGGCTTGCCCAGTTCAGCGAGACGCTGGCGATAGCGCCGAGCGCGCTCGGCTCCGCTCATCGCCTGGCCGCCAAGCGGAGGACGCCCTTTTCGCCGCGCGCCTATTACAAGCTTGGCACCTGGTTCTTGGGGCGCCGTTATTCGCGGTGGCCGCGACCACATGAATTTGGGATTCATGATCTCTATACCTGGCCAACCAGATGCTACGCCCTCGAGCCTTGCCATTTGGTTAGCCATTCGGGCCGAATGGGGAGCCGACCTCGCACAGAGGAGAGCTCGCATCGCCGCTGATGACGAGCGCTGGAACCCATGCACTCTTCGTAGTCCAAGGAGGAAAAGGGCACACGTCGTTTGCGGCGGCCAGCGATTGCCGAACAATCGTAGGAATGCCGTGGATGTGGACATTGGCCTTCGGGCATCATGAGGAAAAAATCAGGCGGCTCTGTTCATCCATTCTCTGGACCAAGCTTGCCGTCTTTCAGCAATGCTAGCCGAAGGTCCCAGCTAATGGCATTCAGGTCAGCTTCTTCGAGGATAAGCTTGCGGACTTTCTGCCAGTGGCTTCGCGCCTCGCGTTCTTTGCCGATTGCCGCCATATAATCCCAGGCGTCCTGAACTGTACGCAGGGTACCCGCGCGGTCCTTAGTTGCGATGGGGGCGGCCAGCTTACCTCTGAAATACCTCTTGCCAGTGGCACCTATCGCCATTTCTTCCTGCCCCAATTTTCCTCAGCCTCGCGTTTCACGCTCGGCGCGGCAAGGGGTCCGAGTTTTTTGATGCAGTGCACGCCTTCGACCCGCTCAACAACTGCTATAGTATCGCGTGATCTTGGCCTTGGGGTAAGCTCCCCATGAGACGGCGCGAGTTGATCAGGTTGCTCGGCGGCACATTGGCTGCCCAGGCGCTCCCGGCGAATGCGCAAGAGCCTGTTCGCGTGCGCACCATCGGGGCGCTGATGGGCTTCGCAAGCGATGCGGAGGCCAAGGCTCGCATCGAGGCCTTCGAACAAGGTCTCGAAATCGAGGGCTGGTCCCTCGGCCAAAACCTGCGCATCGAGTACCGCTATGCCGAAGGCGACTCCGCGCGCATGCAACGCTAATAGCGCTGAAATGGCGGATCTAGCCGCTCCTCTATGGCGCATGTACTCGCGCATGTAGTTTGCGGGTTGTTAGGTCGCGTACTCATTACGCGCAGCGCTGCTGGTCGCTGAGTTCATCCAAGAAAGTGCAGGTTGGTCCAAAAAACAGCGATTGACGGGGTTGTTATGTGAAAGAGATGCTCGTAACGGCCGCGGTGGGTTCGTAACGCGGGGTTGGCGGCGACGGCGTCACGGGAATCGAAGCAAGTCGGGACCGACATCAGTGCGTCCTGAGCAGTTAGCGTGTGGGCGTGCGGCAGCAGTTAGCTCGTGCAGCAGCAGTTAGCTAAAGAGACGAAACTGATAGCGGCACTAAAGCAGCATTATGAGCGCTATCACGCAGACGACTTGGCGGCACTGAAGGAGCTTTATGAGTACCATGCCGAAAACTGTGTTAAGGCGGCCGAGCTAACGGAAGATACCCAACAGCGTGAGGAATATCTCAAGCTGGCGCGCGAGTGGACCGAAGCGGCCACTACGCTCCAAGCATTGACGGATAGAATGATGGCAAGACGATCCAACCAAGCCAAACCAGCCGATGACGCGCCTTCGCTTACGTCTCGACCAAGAAGACGAAGGGCCACTCGCAATCCACGCAAGTGACGCAAACGCTCGACCCGCTGAGGTCGCAGGAGACCTATGAGGACTGGAGAAGCTTCGCAAGGCGCGGGCCCGTCAGTGATAATTGAGGGCGATTTTCGTCTTCCCAAGCTTTCGCTGCTGGCCTTCCCGGGCTGATCTTAGCGAGCGGTGGCCTTCTCGGCTGGTGGCGACGGCGGCAGAACAAGAAAGGGAATGTCAGTGGATACAATTGAAGACATTGCGGTCCTTGGGGCGTTGCTCGTTTTTGGCAGCCTGTCTCTAGCTGTGATTGTTCTGATCTACTGACTGGCTATTCCTCTTAGGTTGGCCAGCCGTGCTTGAGGCCCGCCGACTACGAATGGTTCATTGGAGCAAAGAAGCATCTAGTCTTAGGTTTGCTTTCCCATACTGGTCCAGACCAAGGATCAACCACTTTTGCTATTGGATAATAGAAACAATGGTGGAAGCGGTCATCAGGTGATGGTGACGCCATGTCGGCGGGAATAACTTCATCACTCGCTGGTAGATAGTAATTACCATCCGGCAGGACTACAGCCTCCACCGGTCTACAATCCTGTCCTCCACAACACAGATGTCCATCCCGATCACGGAGATTGCTGTAGATGTCGTGCGCTAGAGCGTTAGTCGAAAGGCAAAGTAGGGCAATTGCTGCCGCCAACTCTTTCATTTCTGCCCCCGGTGCTGTCTAGGCTTTTCTTACATGGCGCGGGCAGGCCCCTTCGCAGGTCGGACCTGCCCGCTTCGGCAGCTACAGGACGATGCTTCCATAGCCACCGCGCAAGCAGCGTGCCACGCTCCGGCCTCCGTAGCTGTGACCGCCGTCACGGATTTACTTCTCGAGTACCCCATCATTTTTTGGACAAACCAGCGAAGTGTGACGTAGCTGCTTCCTTGCTCCGATGAACTCTTCGTAGTCCCGGTCGCTGCACAGGGGAGTGAAAGAAAGCCCCGGGCGTGCCGGGGCTCTAGGTGGGGTGAACGCAGTGATCTGGAGGAAAAATGAGCTAACCCCCCAGACGCTCCGATGTTATCCCAAGGCACCAATCGCGCAAAGCGGGGATCGCATAACGCCCCGACCCGCCGGTGTGTGGCGACGGGCCGGGACTTGCCACAACGCACCGGCGGACGGCGCGTCATGACCGACACGACTTCTACCAAAAAACAGATCGGCTCGCCGCCGGTTCGGTGCCTGCCGGACAGGGAACGAAAGAAAGCCCCGGATGTACCGGGACTTCCAGTCTGACCGTTGCGAACGAGCCCTTAGTCGGCGAACACGAACGTATAATCGGCAAACTCAACGAGAGGCTCGCTATTGTGAGTACCGGTCGCAATGGACTTTTCCAAGTTCCAGTCCCACCTTACCAATTTGGACAAACTCGAGTTCTGAACACCCACGCGCCCATTTGTCCCATTGCTGTTTCCTACCCAAATCGCGTGCGCATGCCTCCGCGCCAGCCAACACGATCTGGCCATTACGTGCTTTTACGCCTGCTCTTATGCCGTCAGTGTCCTTGTTATTAGGGTCGGAGGTTCGCTGCAGACAGTCGTCAAGGTGTTTACAGATGTTCTTCGGACTTCTGCATGCTGCGTGAGCTGCTGGCGCGGTGATCAGCCAAGTGGCCAGTACGACCATGCCAAACACAAATGGCATCTTGCCCTGCGTTATCGCCATTTTTCTTTGCCCCAATCCTCTTCGGCCTCGCGCTTCACGGCCGGCGCATTCGCGTTCTTCATTTTGAGCCAATCGGGGGAACGGCCCGAGCGATAAGGCGACCGTTTCAGCTCCTCGGTGCGTCGGATGCAAACGGTCATAAGGATAGCCGGCATACATAAGATTCGCACCCGTGGCGCCCAGCAGTTCTTCGATCTTCTCGACCGTTTGCCCAATCACGCTGCGCGGCTCGCCGGCCTGAACTTGGCGTTTTAGCTCAAGGAGCCCCCGATTGGCGCTGTCGAGACGCTGTGCCAGTACGGTTGCCACGTAAAGGAGCGCAATCGGGTCTACCCTAAGTATGGTGGCCGCATCGGCGACATGAAACTGCGAGGCTTCAAGCGCACGTACATCGGCCGTGTGCGGCTGATCTAGCAGCACGGAGAGTTCGCCGAACACGGCGCCAGGCTCCGTCACCCTGGCGATCTCAACGCCTTCCTTTACGACCGCGACAGCGCCCTCCTTAAGGATGAGCAGCCGGCCGGTTGTCGAGGCGGTGCTGACCACTGTCTCGCCGGCCTGGTAAGTCACGAGCGGAAGGGTGACAAGCTTCCTCTGCAAAACGGCCATATCGGGAATCAGGGGCGTAGGCATGTTCGGTCCTCCGTCGCCCTTGCGGGCCGCCACTCGAAAACCAACGGCAGTTTATCAATTCTTGTTGGAAGGGCGCGAGGAAGCCGGCGCGACGGTACGCTGCTTCATGAGCCGGTTGGCCGGGACCGAGGCCCTTTTCCCGAAATGGAATCGACCATTTCGTGATGGCCATCACATCATTCGAAGCCAGGGTCCGGCATACCACTCGTCATCAGACGGCTGAGCTACCGCTTTGCGGCTGATTGAACGGGAGAACTCAGATGCGCAATGCCACCCTGTTTGCCTTCACCCCCGCCTTGATCGCGATTGGGTTCGGAGTATGGGCGGCGTCGCCCGCCAAAGCGCCTGTTTCCCCTTCGTTAGGTCAGGGGATTGAACCGCTCCAAATGATGGTGAAAGCAAAGGAACTGCCGACCGTTGAGTATGCCGACTATACATTCGTGTTCGCTGATTGAGCGTTGCCTAGTCACGCCTGACCCGACGGCCAGCCGGATGATGCGTCCCGGTTGGCTTATTCCGCCAAGGCCGCTGCATTGGTCAGTTGGTCATGACGCGACCGTCGCTCGGCGCATTGTGTCAGACGCGATAGCCGCCCCGCTATCAATTTCAATTGGTGGTCCGCGCCCATCATGGCCAGGCGGTCGAGGCAGGCCTCGATGGTGCGCGCGTTCTTCATGGCGACATCAAACACTTGCGTGCGGTTGTCGATCATAGCCTCACCCCGTAGTTTCCCACGATGAACTTCAACGCGCCAATCCTGGTGATCGTTCCGCCAAGGACGGCGGCGGGTTCAAGAAGTGATCCCCGGCTGGGTTTGGGGGTCATCTATGGTGATTTTGGGGAGG
>Ga0306917_10001344_pt1 | contig 11521 bp, 9 predicted proteins | sample tim00Cox00000000_FD_203313 | JGI IMG/M metagenome (GOLD analysis project Ga0306917, IMG submission 203313) | Lab enrichment of tropical soil microbial communities from Luquillo Experimental Forest, Puerto Rico - timezero.00C.oxic.00.000.000 (v2)... | ecosystem: Environmental > Terrestrial > Soil... | reverse complement strand
GATAGCTCCAACGGATTAGCGCCCAGAAAACCAATTGCCGCGGCGGATGTCGTTGCTGCACCTAGAAATTCTCTTCGCGATAGTGCGCACATGGATGCCTCCTAAAGGTCCCAGCCGGTCCGACGGTCGGGGCGAACAAACTTCTGAGCCGCGTCGGAATTGGTGACTTTCATGCTGGCACGATCCCAAGTCAGCTTCTCGCCGCAGCGAATGGCCACATTTCCAAGGAGCAATGTTTCCGTAACCACGCCCGAAAATTCGAAATTGCCACCGGGTTTTGTTTTTCCGCCTTTGCAGACATCTAGCCATTCGCGTTCGTTCCCCGGCGAGCGCGGAAGCGTTTTCGGCGGCGGCTCGAAGCTGGCCATTTTGGACTCGGGAATCAGTCGCGGGTGCGCGCCATTGAAGCGGCAAAGAATTTTGCCGCGATCGCCAATGAACAGCAGGCCTTCGTTGTCGGCTTCGCGGTCGCCAGTCGGCGCAGGTGCATTTTCCAATTCTTCAGACAGCGCTGGCTTCAGGCCACCGTCGTACCAGGTGAATTTCACCGGAGGCATGTCGCCGCGTGCGGGGAAAGCGAAATGGATGATCGAGGCCATGGGATAGGTCTCGTCGTAGCGATCGGTGGAGCTGGCTTCGACACTCACCGGCGCTCCGAGCTTCAGCACGCGAAAAATGGTATCGAAACTATACGAGCCCATATCACCGAGCGCGCCGCAGCCGAAGTCCGTCCAGCCTCGCCACGAGAATGGCAGATAGACCTGATTGTAGGGACGTTCAGGAGCAGGGCCGAGCCATTGGTTCCAATCCAGGCCGTCGGGAACGGGCTGCGTGTCCTTGGGGCGCTCCAGCCCTTGCGGCCAGAAGGGCCGGCTGGACCAATTGACCACTTCGCGAACGGGGCCAATGGTGCCAGCCCAAATCCATTCGCAAAGTAAACGTGTGTCTTCGGACGCTTGATTGGCAACAGCGATCTGCGTTGCAACGCCAGTTTCCTTAGCGATTTCGGCGATGCGCCGCGCTTCGTAAATCGTGTGCGTGAGAGGCTTCTGGCAGAAAACGTGTTTGCCTTTCTTCATCACTGCGGCAGAGACGGCCGCGTGTAAGTTGTCGGTGGTGCCCACCACGACCGCATCCAGATCCTTCTGCTTCTCGAGGAGTTCGCGAAAATTGACATAAGCCGCGCAGCCGCGGGAAGACCCGGAGCGATTTTGCCTGCCGTTATAGGCATCGACGATCTTTTGGCACGGCTCTCGCCCAGCGACTCCACCGGTCACGCGAAGTGTGTGTGTCAATTCAATGGGCTGGTCTGGGCTCAGCCAATCCCAGCCGTTATCGACGCCAAGCAAGCTGCGCACGGACTTGCAAAACTCGTGAGTATCCCATTGCGGATAATTGTTGCCGGACCTATTCACGTCACAAACGGCAACGCCCTGCACATCGGGTTCGCGCAAAAAGCGAAGCATCACGCGCAGACCCTGAGCGCCAACGCCGACGAAAGCCATATTGATTTTGTCACTGGGTGGAACGTAGCCGGCGCCGCCGAGGACGCGACGTGGCACGATGCAGAGTCCAAAAGCTGCGGTGGTCGATTGTTTCAGGAATTTCCGCCGCGATGAGGCGCTTTGCGTGCCGGCGCGAGACGGAAGTAGGCTTTTCACAATCCCTCCTTTGCTGCAGCTCGCTCGTGCGGCGGGATCCTCGTGCTGTTGGGATTATGAGGGTTTATCACAATGCAACGCGGTTTGGTTAGCAAAAAAGGCATGTGCCAGCATCCGGAGACACGGAAATTCTTCAACGATTCCGAATCGTGAACAAAATCCGCACCAGAAAATACGATCGTCGAAGCCACTGGTTAGCATCCCAAGGGAAAAAAATTCGGCTACACCTGTGCGGGCCGTGGTGGTTTCGGCGAGCGTCCATCCCTGCGCACCGGGCGCACCATTCGAATTGCTTCCGTGCCGCCGTAATCCTAGTTGCAATAACTTTCGGCACCGGCAACATGTGGGGAAACCCGCGGGTCGGTAGACGCTACGGCGTTATGGCGGGTGATACCCGCACTGGTTCTCCTTCACCATCGTTCTGGTGAAACTAATCTGTGGCGCTGACCGACGCGCTTTGGCACAGAAGAGCCTCGCCGCGGACCAGATAGGAATGAGAGAATCTAACGAGCAGTTCGACGCCCGTGCCGAGAATCCCAGCTCGTTGGATCAGCTTCGACCCGATTCCTCGCATCGATGGCGCCGAACCGTCGGAAGACTCAGCTCGAACTGTGCGTCAGCCGTTTACTTGCCAAGCGGCCGTCGCTTTGCCGAGGCACAAAAGGTAAGCTTCGCGTCATTAGCACACGGCAGGAGTCTGCTTATCTAACTGGCCGGCCTCTGACCTTAGTCATTCCCATACCTCCTGTTCGATTGTTCCAAGACCAGCTATCGGGATCCGAATCGACAACAGCATATTTCCCGGGAGGTATCCTGGTGTTTGGCCTGCACTCCTAGCTGATTTTCGACTGCACATCAGTAGCCGTCACTTCCCAAGATCCGAAGATCCTCCCATCATCTTCGACATACTCTGCTGCGCTAATTAACACAACAGGACGTAGTCAAGACAAATGAAATCGTGCCGCGAAAGGAGTTTTTCAACAGACTCAGATGTTTCTGGAACGCTCCTTGAAGGAATCTCGGTAGGTCCGGATTGCTGTTGTCTACCTGCCGTTCCACAGACCTGCTACTGCGGACACCAACTGTTTGTTGGCACGCCGGCGCAAGGGTTGTTCATGCCGGTAAGTTGCGGAATAGGGCAGAAGCTTCACGTGCGTCTGAAGCGGATACGGATGCCCGGTCAACCCCGTGCAGGCGCCCGATGCCGGGCCGAGAGAATCGCACCCGAGCTGCAGGGTCAGGGAATACTCCTGCTGCGTGTCCGGATTCCAGGGCGGGCCGCAAGGCGGTTGGCAGGTTCGTCGGGGAACTGCTCGGCGTTCCGGTGTGAAGATTCACATTGCCCCGGAAGCAGTTGTTGAGCGAGTAGGGTCTACCGAAGAATCTCAGTGAGCCTCCGGTCCATCTACTCGCCACTGGAATGGCCGAAACTCGGCAAGCTTCGCAAAATCGCGGGCATTCGCTGTTATCACTGTTATCCCCAAACGGCCTGCGCTGATTGCAATCAGTGAATCGTTCGTCAAGCGCCCCTTCCCGATCTGCTCGTAATCATATTTGGCCGCAAGGAGAGGAAGTACCTTCCCGGTTTGTGTCCAGTCCGTCAGATTGGGGACCAAGATACGGCCAGCTCTGTGGAAGTCGCGCTCAAAGCGCTCTACAAGGTGCCGACTGCGCGTGCTCGCCCCAGCATAGAGTTCTTCAAGCACGACCGAACTCAGCCAGACAGGGCCGCCCGCGGCGATTCTCCTCAAACCAAGAGCTGCCTCAGCCCCCAACCGCAAGGCCGTGATGTAAATCGATGTGTCGAAAAGTACCGGCTGCATTTACGGCTCCAGCGTGGCATAGACATCCTTCACAGCAAGGCCGCTTTTCACAAACCGCTCATTCGCTTCCGCAGCCAACCGGTTCCTTTCATGTTCCGAAATCACCAAATCCAATGCGCGCTCGATGGCCTCGGTTTCCGTGCCAGCACGTAATACCTTCTGTGCGCGCTTAATCTTCGCTGCGTTCAAACGAAAGTGCTTATGCGATCGCGTTCTAGCGGTGGGCATCTCATCGTCCTCCACCTCAAAGTATAGCACCTACGTGTACACATTTCCTATGTTTGTGAACATCCTACGCTGGTTCGCTGGACTCGCAGGAAAAACGCCTGGTCGTAGCGACCCCGTATGGCCCGGCGCAGTTGACCAGCGAGCGCCTGCTGTATGTACGAGGGGAAGCGTTGGTTACGCAGGTGTTGCTCGCCAAAATTTCATCCGCGCCAAAATGGTTGATTCAGTTGTTTCACCGTTTCCACTTACGACGTTTCACGTCTCGACGTCCTAAATGGGAGGCGGGTCTTGAACTAACGATGCCTTCTCGGTAGCTCCTCATATTAAGAATGGAAGGATCCGACGTGCGCTTTGCAGCTTGGCAGAACAATGTTTGATTTGAAAATCAACTCAGGCAGCCCGATCGTACCTATGGTGGAGCCCGCCGAGTCGCGGCCGTGACCCGACGCGACCGGAGGCTGAAGAGCGTTTCAGGTGCTGTTCATCGAGCGGGATGACGTGATCCAGTAGTTCTCCGCGGCAGCCACCCACCCAACGCTCGGCGATGCCATTCTGCCAGGGACTTGCGAAGGAAGTCCGAGGGACGTTGGGCGGACCGCGTCGTGGGGCTTGACGGCGTCCGCGTCGAAGTCGCCATGATGCGGACCCCGGACGGCCACGGCCGGCTTGAGCTGATGAAGTTCCACAGTCCGGCGGCGGTCAGCGCTGAGCCGAAAAACGCACCCGCGAACACGCTGGGCATACGTCGCACCATGTTCGCCGTCGAAGGCATCGAGGACGTCCTTGCCCGCCTGCGCGCCCATGGCGCCGAACTCGTTGGCGAGCTGGCGAAGTACGAGGACAAGTATCGGCTCTGTTACGTCCGCGGCCCCGAGGGCATCATCGTCGCGCTCGCCGAGCAGCTCAGCTGAAGCGTTCGACCTACGCGCTACTGACGCTGCATGATTGCCCTCTTAAGGTGAACAGGAAATCGATCGATCGTCTTCAACGAAAATCCTCTCATCACATTCGCAAACCTTCCTTCGCTATGCACCTGTTTCATCTGTTTCAAGGAGGCCTCCACCGCACGAAATCCCCGGTCGATCATCTCCGCTTCATAGCCATGTAGAGCGGGAATCAGGTCGCTTTCTCCGCGATCCACTCTCAATAATGTGCGCCGGAGTGAATCCGCGTCGAGAAGAGCCATATTCGCTCCCATGCCGCGATACGGGGTCATGTTGTGCAGGGCGTCGCCGAGCAGAGTAACCCTTCCCGTGTTCCACGGTGGAATGCGCTCTGCAGATTTGACGTCGAACACCGTGATCGTCTCTGGCGCTGTTGCCTCAATCAGCGCGCGTAGCGTCGCATGCCACCCGGTCATGAGATGGAGCGCCGTTCTGAGCAGTTCATCTCCCGGGGCGTGCACAAGACGCCCAAAATCGTGAAATAGGTCGCGTCTGCAGGAGAAACCCCACATCACATATTCAACCCTCTCACCGAACATCAGATCGTCGGATGATGGAGAGTAGGACTGCCCGCCTGCGGGCGTGTTGTGATCGTTTGAGGGAAATTCGACAGCGCTGCCGAACAGGAATCGGCCGGCGGGCCCAAGAACGAGAGTTGGTCCTGCAAAAAACTCCGCTGGAGTTATGCCGCGGACGTAATCACTGAGTGGAGCTTTTCGCGAGATCGCCACAATCCCGGTCTCGACTCTCTTGGCCTGGGGCAAGAGCTGCCTTCGTACCGTCGAACTGGCGCCATCTGCGCCAATCAGCAGATCTCCTTGGGCAGTCGAGCCGTCTTCAAAGTGCGCGACCACGCTCCCATCCGGACGTTGTTCGTAACGCTGGAACCTCTTTTCGAAATTCACAACGTTTTCCAGGCCCTGGAGCAGAATCTTTCGAAGAGTGATGCGGCCGACGGGAATTTCTCGAGACTCGGCGTGTGGGTCGTCAACGATCGCAAATGTCAAAAGTCTCTTCAGTTTGGAGTCCAGAAAGCTGACCGCTTGGTTCGATTTTGCAGCGGAACCAAGAAACTCCCTAAACAAGTTTGAGGGAAGGCAATGCTCCAATGCTCGCGCTCCATTTGAGCTGATATGCAGGCGATACCCCTGCAAACGGTCGGTCGGCGTTCTATCTCTTTCAAATACGGCTACGTCGATGTCAGTCTGCTTCAGACCTTGTGCAAGGCAGAGACCACCTGTGCCAGCCCCGATAATTATTACCTTTGACAGCATCAACCCGCTCTTGGCCTGTGTTCTCAAGACTTCGCAGCGGTATGCGATTTGGCAGGCTGATAGTTTCCCGCTGGAGTCCTTAACGCGATGTTGATGCGATTCCAACTGTTAATCACTGTGATGGCCAATGTCAGATTGGCCAGTTCTTTCTCTGCAAAGGACCGCCGGACCCGTTCATATACTTCATCGGGAACATGACCGTCATGGACATTCGTTACCGCTTCTGTCCAGGCCAACGCAGCCCGCTCACGATCTGAGTAGGAAGGAGACTCTTTCCAGGCGTCGAGCCCGTATAGCCGTTGCTCTCCTTCGCCTGCAGCCCTTAGGTCTTTCCAGTGCATATCATTACAGTACGCACACCCGTTGATTTGCGAAGCCCTCAAGAAGATCAGATTGAGAAGAGGCCCTTCGAGGCCAGAGCTCCGAAGGTGGTTTGACAGATCAAGCATCGCCGGGAGGCCTTCAGGGCTAACTTTCGGAAAGCTGATTCTGTGTTCCATGATTGTTCCTCCATGATTTCTTGATAGGTGAGCCAGGTAGTGCATGAGAGGAGGGCTGGAAGGAAGGCTCTCAATTATTTAGAGTGGACTAAACGAGCAAAGGTTATGACTGACGACCGAACCCTTCTTTTTGCAGCGCTGGGAATAGAAAAGACTGGTAGTTGTCTATAACTCTCGTAAGCCCGCCGGAAAAGTTGCTCACAGTACTCGCCCCACCGATAATGTGGTGATTTTCAGCCTAGGTTCAGCCGCTAAGCGAGCACCCAGTATTTCTGGAGAGTCGCGTTAACCGTGGCAGCTACTTCGCTCGGAGCGTATCCTTCATCCTTTCCAATACGTATAAGCTATATGAACACAGAACCTGAACTCGCTTCGGTCGGTTTGTACGACGCGCGGTACCGGGCATTCCTAGAGACGGTCAGTAATCTTCGCCCGAGTCTGCATCGATATTGCGCGCGTATGACTGGCTCATTCATGGACGGCGAGAACATCGTGCAAGAGACTTTGTTCGAAGCCTACCGGAAGCTCGACCAATTCGATGATAGCCGGCCCTTGAAGCCGTGGTTGTTCGGAATCGCCCACCATCGCTCGATCGATTTCCTGCCAAAAAGGAAAGCCCGCACCGCGGCCGAAACCGCTTCGGCGATCCCGGACAAAGTGGAGCCTTTCTCGATACCTGCCAGCGGATCGATTCGGTTTCAGTATTCCGTATGCGGATGTGGCCGACTTCATGATTAAGTCCGTTGAGAATGATTTCGCAAGCCGCAAGATTTTCGGCATCTCCCACTGAGGCCTGCCGTTTCCGTTACAACATTCCGTCATACCAACCTCTCCCGCCTCCGAACAAGCAAAGACCGAACTCATGACCTTATGGGCCGGCCAAAGCGCGAGCCTCTGCCGATCCACTGACGCAACTGAATTGATGAGTCGGCCAATCGCAGGAACCAACGCTTATTTTTTCGAGGTAACTCTCGGCCGAGAGGTCTTGCTCCGCTCGTCATGCGTAGCGTCCCCCGCCGGGCGGCTACGTCCAATCGCGCTATTGGAGAAGTGCTCTTCAGTTGCGATTCGATAACCGCATAGTCGTAGTCCGCCGTTGTGGCTGTCAGTGCCGCATCAATGTCAATTGAGGACGCGAACACAGTCACGAGAAAATGAGCGAACCTTTACTGGAAAGGACCTTTATCCCAATACCGCTAAATTTGTGCCAAACCGCGCCGAACCGTGTCTTTAGTTTTCAACAGCTTAGAGGCGAGCCTGGGCGCAAGCACCCGTCTTGGCTTTGGAAGGACCGTAATTTCGTTCGTGATTCGGGACACGTTGACTTGTCCGATGTCCCGTTAACCAGATGAGGGTTGAAGATGCTGTGCGTGGGCGTTAGAGGTTATAATCGCCGAACCTATGCCCCTCGCTCCGGGTACAAAACTGGGCCCATACGAAATTGTGGCACCGCTAGGCGCCGGCGGAATGGGGGAGGTGTACGAGGCGAGGGATAGCCGGCTGGACCGCACGGTTGCTGTAAAGCTGATACCGGCGAGGCTGTCGCAAGACCCGGAGCTCCGCAAACGACTGGACACGGAAGCGCGGGCGATTTCCAAGTTGTCTCATCCAAACATCTGCACATTGCACGACATCGGCCACCAGGACGGGACAGACTTTCTCATCCTGGAGTATGTGGAGGGGAGTACGCTGCGCGAGTTGATGGCTGCGGGTGGACTGCCGATGCGGAAGATCATTCCGATCGCGGTGCAGATTGCAGAAGGATTGGCCAAAGCACACGAGGCGGGAATCATCCACCGGGACCTGAAGCCGGAAAACCTGATGGTTTCGCCGGACGTGGTAAAGATCCTCGATTTCGGATTGGCGAAACTGGAGCTGGAGGAAGCGAATCAGGGCGAGACGCTGTCGATCGAGAGCGGGTCGACCAAAGCCGGGGTGATTCTGGGCACGTTCAAATATATGTCACCGGAGCAGGCGAGCGGGCACGCGCTGGATTTCCGGTCGGATCAATTTTCACTGGGCACCGTGCTGTATGAAATGGTGACGGGAAAGAATCCGTTTGCGAGAGCGAATCTGCCGCTGACTTTAATAGCGATCCTGCGGGAACCACCGGCACCGATTGCGTCGCTAAATCCGGAAGTGCCCCCGCCGTTTAGCTGGGTGATCGAGCGGTGTCTGGAGAAGGATCCGGAGAAGCGCTATTTTTCTACGCGCGATCTCGTACGGGACCTGATGGCCATCCGGGAGCGCTTGACCGACCTGCAGCCGGTGCGGACCGAAGAGCGCCCGAACAACTTGCCCGCGACCAGCACGGCGCTAATAGGCCGGGAGAACGAGATGGTGGCGGTGAAGCAGTTGCTGCTACGTCGGGAAGTGCGGCTGGTGACGGTGACGGGACCGGGAGGGATTGGCAAGTCGCATTTCGCGACGGAAGTGGCGCGGGAAGTCGCGCAGCACTTCCCTTTCGGAGTTTACTTCGTGCCGCTGGCGTCCATTTCCGATGCAAGCTTGATTGCGTCGGTGATCGCCCAGATGCTGGGGGTGCGAGAAACGGGTGGACAGCGGCCGCTAGAGAGCCTGAAGGAGTACATACGGAAGAACGTGACCACTCCTATGCTGCTGCTGGTCGACAACCTCGAACACCTGCTGGGAGCGACGCCGCTGCTGGCCGAGCTGCTGGCACTAGCACCCGGGCTGAAGATTCTGGTGACAAGCCGCGCGGCGTTGCGGGTACACAACGAGCACGAGTTTGCCTTGCCGCCGCTGGCACTACCCGACAGCAAGGCCCCCAATTTACTTTCGTCGCTCGCGGAGTATCCGGCGATTGCGTTGTTTGTGAAGCGCGCGACAGCGGTCAAGCCGGGATTTGCGCTGACGAATGAGAACGCGTCCGCAGTGACGGAGATTTGCGCACGGCTAGACGGCCTGCCGCTGGCCATTCAGCTTGCGGCAGCGCGAATCAAGCTCCTGCCGCCCGCGGCGATGAGGAGCCGTCTGGCGAGTCGGTTGCAACTGTTGACCAGCGGTGCGAGAGATCTGCCGGCAAGACAGCAGACACTGCGGCATACGATTGATTGGAGCTATGACCTGTTGAGCGAATCCGAACGAAAGTTATTTCGAAGGCTCTCGGTGTTCGCGGGCGGGTTCACGCTGGAGGCTGCGGAATCGGCGTGCGATACAAAACAGGATTTGGGGTTGGATGTGCTGGACGGGCTCTCGTCGATGGTAGATAAGAGCCTGGTGCGACAGGTGGAACAGGCCGACGGCGAGCCGCGCTTCCTGATGCTGGAAACGATCCGCGAATACGGATTGGAAAAACTGCCAGCGAGCGGCGAAGAAACCCTGACGCGCAAGGCGCACGCGGCATACTACGTGGTGTTGGCGGAGGATGCGGCGACGGAAAAGGGCCCCAGCGAAATCAAGGCCTGGATGGACCGCTTCGAAACCGACCATGACAATTTCCGTGCGGCACTGGACTGGCTGATCGAAGCGAAGAACGGCGAGTGGGGAGTGCGGCTGGCCACAGCGCTATTCCGATTCTGGGAAATGCGCGAATACTTCACTGAAGGCCGGCAGAGGCTGGAAGCGGTGCTGGAGCTTCCCTCAACTCCAGCACAGGACAAAGTGCGGATGAGAGCGTTGTTCGCGGCGGGCGTACTAGCGACGAACCAGCGCGACTATGACGCATCGGAACGACTCTTCGCGCAGAATCTGGAGATTGCGAGACGACAACAAGACCAGCAGAGCGTTGCGGTGTCGTTGAATGCGCTGGCGGTAGTCAACCGGGACCTGGGGAAGCTGGAGGCAGCGAACAAGTTGTTCGAGGAGAGCCTGACATTCTGGAAGCAGCTTGGCGACCGGCTGGCGGTAGCCCGCGGCTTGAGCAATCTGGCGACGGTGCGAAAGCTTCAGGGGAACTTCGAAGAGGCACGGGAACTCTACGAAGAGTGCCAGGCGATCTTTGCGGAAGTGGGAGACCGGACGGGGATTGCGTGGGCGTTCAATCATCAGGCGGACTTGATGAGAGAGCAGGGTGACCTGGCTGAGGCGCGGGCGCTGTACGAGTGCGGGATTGGAGCATTCCGGGAAGTGAACGACCGGTGGGGGATAGCGGGATCCCTGGCGGACCTGGGTAACCTGACGCGAGAGCAAGGAGATTATGCGGCATCGGAGGAGCTGTACCGGGAAAGCCTGAGGCTGTTTCAGGAACTGGGACACAAGAGAGGGATCGCGCGAGGGCTAGAATCGTTCGCCGCACTGGCAGCGGCGCGTGCAGATGCGGAGCGAGCAATGAGGCTGGCGGGAGTGGCAGCGGCATTGAGGCAATCGATCGGAGCGCCGTTAACGGTTGCAGAACAGGACAAGCTGGATGAGTATCTGGAACCGGCGCGAACGAAATTATCCACGGCGGCAGCGCGAGCCGCATGGCTGGAAGGTTGGGTGATGCCAGTGGAAGCGGTGGTTGCGGAGATGCTGAAGCCGAAGGCGTAAGGATTGTGTTGTGGGTGTGCGTTACTCCGCGCTGGTCGGGTCAATCATGCGGCGAACAGCGGAGATGCGATTGGCGGGAAAGCCGCCCCGGCGAGCGTGTTCGCGGATGGTGGCTTCGTCAGGAGCCAGATAGACGCAGTAGACTTTGTCGCCGGTAACATAGCTCTGGAGCCACTGGATTTCCGTGCCCATGCCTTTGAGGACGGCCAGAGATTTGCGGGAGATTTCCTGAAGCTCGGCATCGGTCATATTGCCGACACCGGGTATTTCTCTCTCGATGACAAACTTAGGCATATGATAACCTCCGGTACTCGAACCTCAGGCAACCAGCATTGCCGCGCGTGGAAAAAGGCCTGCGGCCAAGTTGGGTTATCTTACACGACTCCAGCAGAAGCGGGGGGCACGATGGATCTGAAGTCGGTACAGAAGCCGCTAAAAGAGCAATATCGAAACGATTGTTCCGCATCGCGAATCACGTTGAAGGCCAAAGGCGGGCAAACGGAAACGCCGATTGCGTGCTCCGTAGCGGTTGGCCGGACGATTTACCAGGCCCAGGCCCACGCGGGAGTTGGTGGGGCGGGAACGGCAGCATGCTCGGGC
>Ga0306917_10001329_pt1 | contig 11561 bp, 9 predicted proteins | sample tim00Cox00000000_FD_203313 | JGI IMG/M metagenome (GOLD analysis project Ga0306917, IMG submission 203313) | Lab enrichment of tropical soil microbial communities from Luquillo Experimental Forest, Puerto Rico - timezero.00C.oxic.00.000.000 (v2)... | ecosystem: Environmental > Terrestrial > Soil... | reverse complement strand
TCTTTTTGAATGGCAGGGTGATACCCGAACGACGCTTGGTGACGATCTTCTCGCGCCGGACAAAGAACGAGGTCTCCATGAGATTGAAGCGCAACCCGCCGACCCGGCACAGCGCCAATGCGCGAGGAATGTCGGGCTCTTCGAGAAAGCCATAGCGGATCGTGATGGTGTGGAAATTCTGACCAAAATGATGGATTTCCAGCCGCTCTGCCTCCGGCAGACTGGGGACGTCCTCGGTCCGCACATTCATCAGCACATTCCGCTCGTGCAGTACCTTGTTGTGCTTCATGTTGTGCAGTAGCGCGGTCGGCACGTTTTCGACCCGTGCGGTCATATAAATTGCCGTGCCGGGGACGCGCACCGGGCGATCGGGACGCAGCGTCTCGACCAACGTAGCGAGCGGTAACGCGCCGCTCGCCCGCTGCGCAGCGGCGCGCCGGCGCCCCCACAGCCACGTCATCATCACCGTATAGGTGGCGCCGGCTATCGCGAGGGGGAACCAGCCGCCCTCGGTCAGCTTCAACAGGTTGGCGCCAAAAAAAGACAGATCGACGACCAAGAACAGCGTGAATAACGGGATCAGCTGCCAGAGCCGCCAGCCGGCACCCCAACGAAGATAGATAAAGGCCAGAACCGTTGTGACTGTCATGGTTCCGGTCACGGCGATGCCGTATGCGCCGCCGAGCGCGTTCGACGAGCGGAAGCCAAGCACAGTCGCCACGACTGCCACCAGCAAGATCCCGTTCATAGCCGGCACGTAGACTTGGCCGATTTCCCGCTCCGAGGTGTGTCGCACCTGCATCCGCGGGAGATAGCCAAGCTGCACCGCCTGACGGGTGATCGAAAAGGCACCCGAGATCACCGCCTGTGAGGCGATCACGGTGGCAGCGGAGGCGAGACCGACCAGCGGATAGACCCCCCAGTCTGGAGCAAGACGGAAAAACGGGTTCTCGATGGCATCCGGGTGGGCAAGGAGAAGCGCACCCTGCCCGAAGTAATTCAGCAGCAACGCTGGGAAGACAAAGCGCAACCAGGCTCGGCGGATCGGCGCCGGCCCGAAATGTCCCATATCGGCGTAAAGCGCTTCCGCTCCGGTCACTGCGAGTACGACCGCGCCAAGCAGCACAAAACCCTGCCAGGGATCGAGCAGGATCAGATTAATCGCCTGGCGCGGATCGAGAGCGCGGATGATCTCGGGATAACGGACGACCTCGATTGCACCAAGGAGGCCGATAGTGATGAACCAGACGATGATTATCGGACCGAAATACCCGCCGACGCGACCCGTACCGCGGCGTTGAGCGACGAAGAGAAGGACTAGGAGGACGAGAGCCAACGGCAGCACATATGGCTCGAGCGCGGGCGTCGCGACATTGAGGCCCTCGACCGCGCTCAGCACCGAAATCGACGGTGTCAGAACGCCGTCGCCGTAGAACAAAGCGGCGCCGAACAGCCCGGCCGGAAGGATCCACCAACTGCGCCGGCCGGCGGCGGCACGCAACGCCAGAACCATCAGCGCGAGGATACCCCCCTCGCCCCGATTGTCCGTCCGCATCAGCACGATGACGTATTTCACCGTGACGACCAAAGTCAGCGCCCAGGCGATCAGGGACAAGATACCAAATACGCGTGGCTCGCTGACGTCGGCTAGGTCGGGGAAACACTGCTTCACGGTGTAGAGCGGCGATGTGCCGATGTCGCCATAGACCACTCCGAGCGCCGCGACGGTCAGGCTTTGGCCGACCGTACCGCGGGCGTCTGTCTGAATTACCGCCGTATTGGGCATGGGGTCAGCAAGCGCGGTTCAGCACTGCCCGTAATACCTTCGGTGAAGGGTAATAGCTTCCGACCAACTCGGCCCGCTGAATAGCATGGGGTTGCGCCGTCCTCAGCACGTCCCCGGCGGTAGCCGTCGGCTTCAGGTCGAGGGTCGGCTGGCTGATTGCAAGGAGGCGGAAGTGGGTAATGGTGACTCCCGAGCCCTGGGGGGACACGGGCCGCCATAGCCCGCCTTGCGGAGATCGTTGCGGGCCTCGTGGAAACCGCCAGCATTCGGATACTCGACAACGAGGACGAGGCTCTCTGTTCCGTCCGGCAACCCGCACCATGTCAGCGGCGGTGAGATACCGGCCCCGTCGCAGGTGTACTGCGATGGGATCTCGCCACCCGGCGGGATCGTCGGGCTGGCAAGCAACAGGCCATGGTCGTCTCCCCTAACTTGCGGGTTCGCCACTCTACAGATAGACAAGAGTGCCTGCCACGGCGGAGACAAGTGATGAGCGAGACGAGCTTCAGAAGCGGGATGCTGGTCTTTCCCGACCTGACCCAGCTCGACCTGACCGGCCCTTACGAGGTCCTCGCCCGGTTGCCGGGAGCCGAGACTTTGCTGCTGTGGAAGTCCCTCGACCCGGTGCGGTCCGAGCATGGGCTGACGATCTTGCCGATGGTCACATTGTCGTCTTGTCCACCCCTTGATCTCGTCCTCGTCCCAGGGGGAGCGGGGATCAACCCGCTGCTCGAGGACGGCGAGGTGCTAGCCTTCCTGCGCAACGCCGCGGCGACGGCGCGCTACGTCGTGGGGATCTGTACTGGATCGCTGGTGCTCGGCGGCGCGGGTCTGCTGCGTGGGCGCCGCGCCGGAACCCACTGGATGTCGCGTGATCTGCTGCGGGCTTTCGGCGCCGAACCCGTCGCCGAGCGTGTCGTCGTCGATGGAAATATCTTCACCGGAGGAGGGGTCACCGCCGGCATCGATGTAGCGCTCGCCGTCGCCGCTGAAATTGCCGGGAGGTCGACGGCGGAGGCGATCCAGCTCAGCATCGAATATGCCCCATCGCCGCCCTACACCGCGGGCTCGCCCGAGACGGCCGATGCGGCGGTGCTGGACGGCGTGCTGGCTCGTGCGGAGCCGCGCCAGCGCGACCGCGCCGAGCGAGTCGCCCGCTCCGCAGCAGCACTGTGATGGCCTTCGACTCTCAGGCTGTTCGTGCTTTTGAGCATGCCGGCTGGCAGCGGGCAGCTGCCCACTACACCACAACCTTTGCCCACGCGACGCGGGGCTTTATTGACGATCTGCTCGACGCCGCTGGGGTCAAAGCAGGAATGCGCGTGCTCGACCTCGCCTGTGGACCGGGTCTCGTCGCGAGAGGAGCGGCGGAGCGTGGAGCACTGCCGGTGGGACTCGATTTTTCCTCGGCGATGGTTGCATTGGCGCGCGCCAACCATCCCGGTATCCGCTTCGAGGAGGGAGATGCGGAGGTCCTGGCCTTCGCCGATGAATCGTTCGACGCGGTTGTAGCGAATTTCGGAATTCATCATGTTGCCGAACCAAATCGGGCTCTCGCCGAAGCGCGCCGAGTGTTGCGACCGGGTGGACGAGCGGCGTTTACGTCCTGGGCGGCGCCCGCCGAGAACATTGCGTGGCGGCTCCTGTTCGACGCGATTTCGGCGCATGGCGACCGCAAAGCAGCCGACACACCGCCCCCAGGCGGGAGCCTTCGCTCGCCCGAGGATCTGCTTAGTGCCCTCGACGCAGTTGGTTTTAGCGAGACCGAAGCGGCGGGTGCGCGGCGAATGGCGCGTTGCCACTCCCGGGGATCTGGTCGAGGGGTTTCGCAGGAGGACTGTGCGCACCGCGGCGCTGATCGGCGCGCAGTCGGCTTCCGCACTCCCCGCGATCGAAGCCGCGATCGTATGCGCGGGCGCCGCCTACCGCGATCGGGACGGCTTCGCCGTTCCGCTCGTCGCGATCCTCGCCTCCGGTGTCCGGGGCTGACGAAGTCATCGCCGGAACAGCGCCACCAGTTCGAGATGCGGGGTCCACACGAACTGGTCGACCGGTACCAACCGTTCGAGGCGGAATCCGCCTGCGATGAGCCGGGCGGCGTCGCGAGCGAACGTGGCGGGGTTGCAAGAAACGGCAACGACCGCTGCGAGGGTCGAGGCGGCGAGTGCCGCGGCTTGCAGCGCGGCGCCTTGGCGCGGCGGATCGAACACCGCGGCGGCATAAGTGGAAAGCGCTTCGGGCGGCAGCGGGTTGCGGGCAAGGTCGCGCCGCTCAACGGTAACGCGGGGGTGGCCAGCGGCAGCGTGGGCGATCGCGGCCGCGGCGCGCTCGTCGCCTTCGACTGCATGTACCGTTCCTTTGCGGGCCAGGGCAAAGGTGAAGGTGCCGAGTCCAGCGAAGAGATCGAGCACCAGACGGTCGGGTCCGATGCCGGCGAGCACCTCTTCCAAGAGGATCGCTTCTGTCGCCGCGCTCGCCTGAAGAAAGGCGCCTGGCGGATAAGGGACGGCGACCTCGGACAGCAGCACCCGGACCGGGCGCCGTTCCACAACGAGCATCTCGCCACCCGAGGAGTGCCAAACGATACGCGCGAGATCACAGCCCTCGGCGAGCCCCGCTAGCGCTTCGAGCGCGCCGAGGCCGGGGCGCTCTGCGGCTTCGATTAGCATATCGACGCCGCTATCGGTGCGGGTCAAAGTCACCTCTGCCGTCATGTCCGGCGCCAGTAGGTCACGCGTGACGAGCCGCAGTTCCCCGACAAGAGCAAGCACCGCCGGCTCGAGCACCGGGCATTCCCTTAGATCGACGAGGTCGTGACGGAACCGCTCGCGGAACCCGATCAATGGGGGCAAACGCGGATTGCCCGGTCGTATCATGCCAAACCGGGCGCGGCGTCGCTCCGGCGGAACGACCCGTAGCGGCTGCACCGGACCTGGATTGATCCCGACCCGTTCGAGCGCGCTGTTCAATGCGCGCAGTTTCAAAGTCCGATAGGAGGCCGGAGCGAGATGCTGGATCGCGCAGCCGCCGCAGCGTCCGAAATGGGCGCAAGGAGGTTCGGCGCGCCCTTTCCCGGCGTCCAGCCATTCGACAACCCGGCCCTCGCGTCCGCCGCCTCGGCGGGCACCGAGCTGCGCGCGAACGCGGTCGCCGGGCACCGTGAAGGGCAGAAAGACCGGTTCGCCGCCGCGTTCGGCAATACCGTCGCCCTGGGCGCCGAGCCCTTCGACCGAAAGCTCGACAAGCCCGTCCGTGCCTCTCTGATTCCTGTCAAGCGGCCGCGGCATCACAAGCGATGAAGCATACCGAGTCGCGGCCTTGTCGAACACCGTCGCTGCTCCTAACCTCGCCTCCAGGAACGGGGAGCCGACGAGGGAAATCATGACCGAATGCTACATCTACGATCATGTCCGCACACCGCGCGGGCGCGGCAGGCCGGACGGCGCTTTGCACGAGGTCCCGCCGATCGAGCTTGCCGCGGGTGTGTTGCGCGCCATCCGCGATCGCAACGGGCTCGACACCGGGCTTGTCGACGACGTCGTTTTTGGTTGCGTCGAGCCGGTGGGTGAGCAGGGCGCCGACATCGCGCGCCTGGCCGCTTTGCACGCCGACTATGCCGAGAGCGTCGCCGGGGTTCAGATCAACCGTTTCTGCGCGTCCGGGCTCGAAGCCACCAACATCGCTGCCGGCCAGATCATGGCCGGGCAGTCCGATGTGGCGATCGGCGGCGGGATCGAGTCGATGTCGCGGGTGCCGATCGGGTCATCAGGCGGCGCTTGGATGACCGACCCGGCGGTGGCCTTTAAGACCTATTTCATCCCGCAGGGCATCAGCGCCGATCTGATCGCGACGAAATGGGGTTTTTCGCGCACCGATGTCGACCTCTACGCGGTCGAGAGTCAGCGCCGGGCAGCCCTGGCGTGGGAGGAGGGCCGTTTTGCCCGCTCGGTTGTGCCGGTCAAGGACGAGCTCGGCTTAACTCTGCTCGAGTGCGACGAGCATATGCGCCCTGGAACAACGATGCAGGCCTTGGGCGGCCTCAAGCCATCCTTCGCCCAGCTCGGTGGCGATTACGGGTTCGACGGCGTAGCCGTGCAGCGCTACCCGGAGATCGAGGCGATCAACCACGTCCATCATAGCGGTAATTCCTCGGGGATCGTCGACGGTGCGGCCGCGATCCTTCTCGGAACACGCGAGGCTGGCGCCACGATGGAGCTCAAACCGCGCGCTCGCATCCGCGCCTTCGCCTCGATCGGGTCGGAACCTTGCATCATGCTGACCGGACCGGAACAGGTGACGCGCAAGGTGCTGAAGCGCGCGGGCATGACAACGTCGGACATCGACTTGTTCGAGCTCAACGAAGCCTTTGCCGCCGTGGTCCTGCTCTACCAGAAGCTCCTCAAGCTCGACCCCGAAAAGGTCAACGTCAATGGCGGTGCCATCGCGATGGGGCACCCGCTTGGCGCCACCGGTGCGATGATCCTTGGCACCGCGCTCGATGAATTGGAACGGACCGGGCTCGGCACTGCGCTCGTCACGTTGTGCGTCGGTGCCGGCATGGGGACCGCGACGATCATAGAGCGGGTTTGAGGATTCTGACATGACGAACCTGACCCTCGCTCGTGGTGACGACGGCATCGCCGTCATCACCTGGGACATGCCCGGGCGATCGATGAACGTGATGAACGACGTATCGCTCGGTGAATTTGCGAGAGCGGTCGATGCGGCGTTATCCGACCCTGAGACCAAGGGTGTCGTCATCACCAGCGGCAAACCCGCTTTCATCGCCGGTGCCGATCTCGATTGGCTCGAAGCGATGCTGGCGGGCACCCCAGGGGAAATCGAAGGGGAGCGGAGCCGCGGCCTCTTCGACCGATTCATGGATATTCATCGCCTGTTCCGGCGGATCGAGACCGCCACGAAACCGTTTGTCGCGACGATCAACGGCACAGCACTCGGCGGCGGGTTCGAGGTCTGCCTCGCCTGCCATCGCCGCATCGCGACCGACGACCCGCGCGCCCTGCTCGGTTTGCCCGAGACCAAGGTCGGCCTGTTTCCGGGCTTTGGTGGCACGCAGCGCTACCTGCGCATGCTGGGGGCGCTCGAAGCCCTGCCGTTGCTGCTCGAGGGAACGAGCCTCTCGCCGGCGCAAGCACTGGCGCGCGGCCTCGTCGACGAGATCGCACCCGCCGCCGAGCTCGTCGTCCGCGCCAAAGAATGGATCGGCACGGCTTCCGCCGAGGCGCTCGTTAAGCCCTGGGACAAGCCCGGTTTTGTCGTACCCGGCGCCGATCCGCGGACGCTCGCCGGGGTGCAGGCCTTCTCGGCGGCAAACGCGATGCAGCGCGCGAAGACCTACGGCAACTACCCCGCACTCGACGCGATCCAGTCGGTCGTCTTTCGCGGCATGCTGGTGCCGCTCGACACCGGGCTGCGGATCGAAGGCAAGGCCTTCGCCAAGCTGGCGCTCGATCCTCGCGCCCGCAACATGGTGCGCACCCAGTTCATCAACTTGCAGCGGGCCAACAGATTGGCACGCAGGCCGGCCGCGGTGGCGCGAAAGCGCTTCTCGCGGATCGGGGTGCTCGGCGCCGGACTGATGGGCTCGGGTATCGCCCATGTCGCAGCCCGCGCCGGGATCGATGTCATATTGCTCGATGTCAATGACGAGGCGGCGGGGCGCGGTCTCGACCATATCCGGCGCCAGCAGCAGAGTGCGGTCGAGCGCGACCGCACCTCGGAGGCCGAGGCTCGGGTCATCGTCGCGCGGGTGCAGCCGACGGCCGACTACGCGCGGCTCATCGGTGCCGAGCTTGTCATCGAAGCGGTATTCGAGAACCGCGAGGTCAAGGCCGACGTGACCCGCCGCGCCGAGGCGGTGTTGGGTGCCGAGGCGGTGTTCGCCAGCAACACCTCGACCCTGCCGATCACCGGGCTGGCGCAGACCTCGGCGCGACCGGAACGTTTCATCGGTCTGCATTTCTTCTCGCCGGTCGAGCGCATGCCATTGGTCGAGATCATCCGCGGCAAGCGCACCGAAGAGGAGGCGCTCGCTTGGTCGATGGATTTCGTCCGACAGATCGGCAAGACACCGATTGTAGTCAACGACAGCCGCGGTTTCTATACGAGCCGCGTCTTCGGCACTTATACGCGCGAGGCCGTGCTGATGCTGGCAGAAGGCATACGGCCGGCATTGATCGAGAACGGCGGCAAGGCTGCCGGGATGCCGATGGCACCGTTGGCACTGAGCGACGAGGTCGCGATCAGCCTGATCCACCAGGTCGCCGTGCAGACCCGCAAAGATCTTGGCGACAAATACCAAGAAACCGCGGCCGACCGCCTGATCGCCGAGATGGTCGAGCGCCAGAATCGGCCAGGGCGGCGTGGCGGCAAAGGTTTCTACGATTATCCGTCAGACGGCCCAAAGCGGTTGTGGCCCGGGCTCTCCCAATTGGCGCCTGAGGCCGCGTCTCAGCCCTCGCTCGACAAGATTAAGACCCGGTATCTGGCGATCCAGGCGCTTGAAGCGGCGCGCTGCCTCGAGGAGAATGTCGTGACCGATCCGGCCGACGCCGATGTCGGGGCACTGCTCGGCTGGGGCTTTGCGCCGTGGACCGGCGGCCCGCTGTCCTATATCGACATGCTCGGCACCGGGCCTTTTGTCGAGCTGTGCGACCGGCTGGCGCAACAGCACGGCTCGCGGTTTCTGCCGAACCCGATGCTGCGCGACCTCGCACACCGCGGTGCCGCGATATACGGGGCGCAGCGGAAGGCAGCATGAGTCCGACCCGCCGACTGGCGGCGATCCTCGCGGCGGATGTCGCCGGCTATTCGCGGCTGATCGAGGCCAATGAGGAAGGCACCCTCGGCCGGCTAGGGGTATTGCGCGGGGAGGTCATCGATCCGAAGATCGCCGAGCACAGAGGTCGCATCGTCAAGACCACCGGGGATGGATTGCTCGTTGAGTTTGCGAGCGTCGTCGACGCGGTGCGCTGCGCGGCCGAGATCCAGGCGGCTATGGCTGAAACCAATGACCCGCTGCCGCCCGACCGCCGGATCGAGTTTCGGCGGGGCACTTTTCTTCAGCCGGCGCTTTGACGAGGCAGTCGCCAAACTCCTCGTCGCGATCCAAGAGGATCCGAGCATGCCGGACCAATATCGCTATCTCGCCGCTTGCTACGCGCACATGAGACGCCTCCACGAGGCGCGGGCGATGATCAAGAGGTTGCAGACTATCACGCCGCATGTCATGCCGCTTGTGATGACTTCCCGAAAGGCCGAGGATCGCGAGCTGCTCCTGTCGGGCCTGCGCTTGGCGTCCGGTGAGGCGACATGACCGCGCCCTATCATTCGCCATGGATGACCGAGGAGCTGGACGCGTTTCGCGACCAGTTTCGCCGGTTCCTCGCCAAGGAGTTGGCGCCGCATGCCGAGAAATGGCGGCAGGACAAGATCGTCGATCGCGCGGCTTGGCGTGCGCTCGGCGACATCGGCGCATTGCTGCCGAGCATTCCCGAAGCCTATGGCGGGCAGGGCACCAGCTTCGCCTATGACGCGGCGGTGATCGAGGTCCTCGAAAACGTCGTCTCAGAGCTCGCCACCGGCTACAGCGTCCACTCGACAATCGTCGCCCACTACATCCTGCGTTACGGCTCCGAGGAACAGAAGCAGCGCTGGCTGCCGAAGCTCGCGACCGGCGAATGGGTGGGTGCGATCGCGATGACCGAGCCCGGGACCGGGTCGGATCTGCAGGCCGTGCGCACCACCGCTCGGCAGCATGGCAACGCCTACCGGCTCAATGGCCAGAAGACCTTTATCACCAACGGTCAGCTCGCCGACCTGATCATCGTCGTCGCCAAGACCGGCCCAGGCGACGGCGCCAAGGGGATCTCGCTGATCGTTCTCGAAACCACCGGCGCCGAGGGGTTTCGGCGCGGGCGTAACCTCGACAAGATCGGCCTCCATGCCTCTGACACCTCGGAATTGTTCTTTGACGATGTGGCGATGCCGACCTCGAACCTTCTCGGCGCCGAGGAAGGCAACGGCTTCTACCAGCTGATGGAGCAATTGCCGCAGGAGCGGCTGGCATTGGCGATCGGCGCCGTCGCGGCAATGGAACGAGCGGTCGATCTGACCGTGGACTACGTCAAGCAGCGTGAAGCGTTCGGCCAGAAATTGATCGAGTTTCAGAACACCAGCTTCACCCTTGCCGAGCGCAGGACCGAGGCGGTGATCGCCCGCGTCTTTATCGACTGGTGCATCAGCCGCCATATCGCCGGCGAGCTCGACACCGAGACCGCGTCGATGGCGAAGTGGTGGTGCAGCCAAAAGCAGGTCGAGACGATCGACGACTGCGTGCAGTTGCACGGCGGCTACGGCTATATGCGCGAGTTCCCGATCGCCCGCATGTTTGTCGACGCCCGCGTCCAAAAGATCTACGGCGGCACCAACGAAATCATGAAATTGCTGATCGCCCGCTCGCTGTGAGCGCGCGGTTAGAAATCCGGTTTGGGCAGCGGTCGCGCGGGCTTGTGGATCGGCAGCGGCGGCGGCACCTCGTCGTCCACAGCCGCCCAGCCCCATTCGAGCAACGGCAGCACCGTACGGGCGAAATCGACGATTCGATCGACTAGCGCCGGAGACTGCATCTCGCCATCGCTCAGCATGCGATGAGCGGTGAACGACTTCCAGCAGACGTATTCGACCACCGCTGTGCCCTTGGCCGCTTCGAACCCGCGCGGCGGGCGGCTCAGCTTATCGTCGCTGGTCAGCGGGCAACCGGCCGCGATCAGCCGGTCGGCGATCCCGACGAAATCCTCGGTATCGGCGAGCACGGCCCCCCGCAGGCGACCCAGGAGGGCGGGCTCGGGATGCCAGAAGCCTGCTGCCACCATCGATTCGCCCGGCGCCACGTGAATGTACAGGACGCCAGGATCGCGCCTACCGCCCGAGCGCGTCAGTACGGCGCCGGCATGGGTCTTGTAGAGCCGCTTGTCGGGCGAGAAGCGGACGTCGCGATAAATGCGGAAGATGCCGCGCCTGGGATCGCCGACGAGCGGCAAACCGGCTTGGCCCAGACTCTCGCCGACTGCGGCGATCAGTTCGCGAAACGGCGCCAGCACTTCAGCTTCGTAGAGCGCCTTGCGCGGCTTGAACCAGGCCGGATCGTTGTTGTCCTGTAGTTGGCGGAAAAAGGCGAAAGCCGCAGGCCGGAACCCGGCGAATCCTTCGGCGATGATCGTCATCGTGACTTCTCCCCACCGCGGCGGGCATAAAGCAGAAATTCGCGGTTGCCTTCGGGGCCGAGGATCGGGCTCTCGACGTTCCCGACAACCGACCAGCCTGGTCGCGCGGCAACCCACGTGGCCACGCGCTCACAGACCTCGCGATGGATCTCGGGATCGCGGACCACCCCGCCCTTGCAGACATGTGCGGCGCCGGCTTCAAATTGCGGCTTGACCAGCGCCACCAGTTGCGCCTTCTCCGCGGCGAACGCAAGTGGCGCCGGCAACACGGTTGCGAGGCCGATAAAGCTTGCATCGCAAGTGATAATGTCGGCCGCCTCGGGGATGTCGGTACTGGTCAGGTAACGCGCGTTGAGCCTTTCGCGAATAACGACCCGAGGATCCTGGCGCAATCTCCAGTCGAGCTGGCCGCGCCCGACATCGACAGCATAGACGCGCCGGGCTCCGCGCGAAAGCAGCACCTGGGTGAAGCCGCCGGTGGAGGCACCGATGTCGAGTGCAACAAGCCCCTCAACCGTGATCCGGAAGTG
>Ga0306917_10001308_pt1 | contig 11633 bp, 22 predicted proteins | sample tim00Cox00000000_FD_203313 | JGI IMG/M metagenome (GOLD analysis project Ga0306917, IMG submission 203313) | Lab enrichment of tropical soil microbial communities from Luquillo Experimental Forest, Puerto Rico - timezero.00C.oxic.00.000.000 (v2)... | ecosystem: Environmental > Terrestrial >... | reverse complement strand
ATAAAGCGCCTCCGCCATGCCCTTGTGAAGGTGTGCCGGAATGGACGCATTAGGCTTCATGACGATGTGTAGCATCACCGGCCCCAACGTATAGTTCGCGTTGCGGACGGCCAGCGTAATGTCGCCCTCACTCTGAAAGGGGAAACGATCCGGGTGGAGTTGACTACCAATTACTTCTTGATCGACCATATTTCTATCTCGCTTATCGTTGGCCCCGCACACAAAATAAACGAGAGAGTGGTTGCCGCGTTCCGCCCTGTCGACCGGTGCCGGGCTGCGGCGGTTCCTATGTCCGATTCTCAACTTAGGTCGGAGCATTGCGTCGGAACGCAGCCGCGTCCGTGTCCGTTGCCGGATTGATTTTTTGCGCGGTGCATATGTCTCCGTTTGGCACAAAGCGGACATCACGATCGTGGTGATCGATGTCCGCTTATGTCACCTCATCTTTTGGGGGAATATCTGCGCTTTTTGAGCGCTAGCCCGATACCCTCGATCATAAGGTCGTGGATCCGGCATCGTTCATCGAAAGCAATCTGCCGCAGCGCCTCATACGTGCCGTCTGGCAGGTAAACGCTCGTGTGGACGATGTCCGGCCGCGGCCGACGCCTTACGGGCTTCGCTAGGGTGCTTCTTTGGCTCGCTGGTGGTCGGCGACCCTTGGCCATTAAACACGCTCCTGCCGCCTGCCTAGCCTTTCCAGAGCCATTTTAAAAGTGCCGTAGGGCATCGAAGTGCTGCTCTGCTGTCATGCTGTAGCGCTACAGCATTGACATGACCTCCGATGCGGGATAAGGGATAAAGGGGACGATTTCTCCCATACCAAACCCAAGGTTCGGGATGCCCCTTTTTGCTGGGGTTTGGCCGCTGTCGATCGACGACCCTTTTTCCCCTACCGGAGCGATGCCATGCGTGTCGCAATTTATGCGCGGGTCTCTACCGACGATAAAGGACAGGACCCGGAGAACCAGCTCCACGAGCTGCGAGCATGGGCGGTCAATTCCGGCCACGCGATCAGCGGCGAATACGTCGACTACGAAAGTGGGCGAAAAGGCACGGAGAAGCGGAAGCAATTTGCCTCCCTGTTTGACGATGCGGCCAAGCGGAAATTCGATTGCGTACTGTTTTGGGCGTTAGATCGGTTCAGCCGAGAGGGTATGGCTCAGACGATCATTCACCTGCAGCGCCTATCGTCTTACGGAGGCGGACATCAGCAGCTCAGGATTGCTGCCACGGCAGTGAATGTCACTGCGGCACGTTCATGCAGCAGCATTTACCGTTCTTCGGATTGCACACCTTGGCCAAGCTGCCGCATTGCAAGTTGTCGCCGCCGCACTTGAGTTGGCTCTTGGCCGCGCCCGCTTGCGGCGGGATCGACAGCAACATCAGCGCCGCCGACAGCGTGACGATAAGCATTCGCATGATCTGGCTCCCTTTTTTCCCCTTTAAGCCTTGGTCATCACTCCACTCTCCGCACTCCATCCTATACGCCGGTTAGGGGGCCGCCCCGTAAATCATGACCCCGATTGTAAACAGAATCAGGGGGATCATGCCCAAGAGCAGGTTTGCCGACGGCAGCGCGACGAAAACCGCGGCCAACCACAGAAGCTTGTCCAAGATGGCCAGCACGATCGCTGTCACCGCGAGCGGTCCAAAAATTCCCTGCTGAGCCGAGAGCGACAGTCCTCCGAGCGCAAAATCAAGTGACCATCCGATAGCCAACGCCGCGAGAATATAGGCTGCAAGCATAACGATCGCGGCACGAAGATACCGACGCGCGGCGAGCACAAGGGCCGCGATCGCAAGGAACGGGTGGATGAAAAGTCGGGCATTCAGGTCCGGGACAGAGACCGCCAGATCGATCAAGCCACCAACCAAAGTGTCGAACGCGGCAACCGCCAACAACACGCGCCGCAACCAGACGCCAGATGCGGCTGAGACGGCTGTGCTCGCCGCCGTCGGCGTCAAACCGGAGGAATTTAGCGACACCCTCGCCTCGTGCGATTCTTCGACGCGACATTGTAACCGGCTGACATTCCAATGAGCTAAACCAATCGGCTTTCGGAGGTAAAGCGGACATTGGGGCCAATCACCGTTCCGTCGTGATCGATATGGTCTTGCGGACTGTGTCGTCTTTCAAGATGCGAAAGCCGTCCGCATCTTCGGGGCGTTGGGTAACGCCGTAAATCTCAGCGTCTTTCTCGCTGGCGAACTGGCCGGAGTTACGGCGCACGACCAATCCGTCGGTCTTTCCCTCAGTGCGGCGGAAGAACTCGATTTGGAACAGCATCGGGACAGGCTCGGTTTTGATTCTCAAATAAGTCCTCTTGGATTATTCGGAAACGGCAGGATGTCCGCTTTTGGCACAAAGCGGACATCCCAAGACGCTCTAACAATGTCCGCTTTTGGGGTAAAGCGGACATGACGCGGAGCCGATGCGATGTCCGCTATTGACCCAAAGCGGACATGCCGTCCGAAGGCCGAATGTCTTGGGGCTAGAGTTGTGTTAGACGTTCAAGGTGCTGGCAGTTGGTTACTGCGAGATGATCTAGCCACCGGGGCATTGCAATGATTAGGCGTCAAAGACGAGGGTGAAATGGCCGCAAGCTGGGGGAAAAGTCCTTATTGGGGAGCTACAATCCTTGCTGGCCTAATCGTGGCGGTAATTTCTGTAAGCTATTTTTCTAACGCGTCCGCAGGTTTTCCGGTTATCCCCATCGCCGCCTTGGTGCTTGCCGGAGTTGTTTGGCTGATCGGGTGGACGCTACGTAATCGCTAGACGCTGAAATTCGTTTGGCCTTCCTGATGGCCTGATGTCCTCTGATAGCACAAAGCGGACATGGCAACCTCGCTCAGCGATGTCCGCTTTCGGGGGTAGCGGACATGACGCGGACCTAATTCGATGTCCGCTTTTGACCAAAGCGACATTGGTAGATCTAGACGGTTTGTGAGATTCGCTTAGCGATTGGGCTTTGTAGCCAATATTAGTAACGGCGCGAGGCCAGGGGCTTCGACCGTACGAACCTCCCCAAATCCAGCATCCTGAAGCCAGCCGCGAATTTCCTCGAAAGAGAAGGTATCGCCCTCGTCCGAGTTCACCAACATGTTGACAGCGAAGATCAAAGCCGGCACTGCCGCCCGGCGCTTCGTATCAACGAGGATCTCCGCGATTGCGATCGTACCGCCTGGAGTAAGTGCTTCGAAGGTCTTCCTTAGCAACCGTCGACTACGGCTCTCGCCTTCGCTATGAAGAATGTGACCGAGCGTCGCGATTGTATGACCTTGAGCGAAATTCGCGGAATGCAAGTCACCGGCAACGAACGTGTATCTGTCCGCGAGACCGTAGCGAGCGGTAACTTTCTTTGTAATTGCGATGACGTCAGGCCAATCGACCGCGGTGACTCGTATTTGCGGTGATTGTTGTGCAATCGCAACGCTCCAAACACCCGAGCCAGCGGCCAAATCCAAAACCGAAATAGGCGCCAGCTCCGATTGGACGCCGAGCGCTCTGGCCAGAGCCTGGGCGCCAGGGTAGTGAATCGGAAATATGTCTTCGACAAATCTCAGGAAAAAGCTTGACCCTTCTTGTTCTCGATTGATGTGGTGTATTGACCGCCCACTTTTGACCACCTCGTCGAGTTTACTCCAAGACGAAAGCATCGGCTCTTTGGTCAGCAGAAAGAACGCCCCGTGATAACTCGGCTTGCCGGTGACCAGAAATGTTGCGCTCTCCTCTGTAAGCGCATAGTACCCGGCGTCATTCTTCGAAAGCACATCGAGGCCTACCAGGGCGTCCAAAACCATTCGCAGGCCGCGCGGCGAAGTCCCAGTTTCGGCACATAGAGCGTCCAGAGACTTTGCTCCGCTATCGAGGATATCGAAAACGCCATAACGAATCGCTGTTTCAATCATCAGCGGTGGTGCAAATCCGAAAGTGAATTGCATCAAGCGCTCGGGCGAAACCTGCAGCGTGGTCGAGGACAGCATCTTTGATACCCGCGCGTGTGTTCCGACCATCACTGTGCTCCTCCCGCCTGGCCACCCGATTTCTGCACGCGGCGGTTCGGCACCAAACTGGTCGTCCGCGCGACGAAGTTTGTCTCTGGCGACGAATACCGGGACTACAGGAAACGGGTTGCGGTGCTGATCCCGCGGCGCGAATAAGGATGACCCAGTGATTGCTTGATCGAAAGGACAACTAAGAGAAACCGCACGGCAATCATGGTAATGGATTGGAAACAAGCAATGACCGCGACGACGACGAAGACGCAACGCAACGATAGGACCGAGGAAGACGAGCTCAATTCCGGCGAATGGAGGCAGCTCATCATATGCCCAATCACTCAGCGTCCGTGTGAAGGTGATCTTGCTTATCTATGCCCGGAGTACGGTTGCGCTCGGAAGGGCGGTTTATCCCCACGATCGGAAGAAAACTTCTAGGCCTGAGCCAAACCTATCGCCCCCCGGCCGCACGTGCGCGGTCGCTGGTTACTAACGAAAGTATGCTCGCTCCATGTCCGTTAATGGCACTTAGCGGACATCGCACTCATGCCGACGAATGTCCGCTTTCGGGGGTAAAGCGGACATAGCGTTTTCAGAGCGTCATGTCTGCTTTTGACCCAAAGCGGACATCCAGGACGCGCCTGGATGAAATCGCGGAGCGTAACTAGGGATAAAAAACCCGGCGCGATGGCCGAGTTCAAGTAAGCGATTGGCTGTTAACGTTTTGCCTTGTTGTACGCGGCGATTAACTGATCCATCAGTGCGGTGAACTCTTTGTCTAGGGTGCCGTATCGACCGACGATGCCGATCAGCTGCCGCACATAATGCAGCGCGTTGCTAGCGGCGAATGCCTTAACTTGGTCCATTGGCTTTCCCATGAGTGCACCACCATTTTTCGTTGGCATTGCGCCAATGGTCGTCGGCGAGGTAAGCCTGAACGGGGCCATTGCCTTTGCCCAAACCAATCCAATCAAAAATCAGGTATCGGTCCCATTTCCTAACTTCCAGTGAAATGCAGGGCGGACATCGCCCGGACTTAGCGAAAGGTCCGCTTTTGAGCCAAATGCGACATGGACAGACCGATTTTACTGCGGTGCACACAGGTTGACCCGCCTCGGTTCTCTTGGCTGGTGCGTTAGGATGGAGCAAGGAGTAGACTTGCGTTGCTGAGGGGCTGTCCCGATTGGGAGGGTCCGACAATGTGTGACTACAGTCTCCACAGCGTCAAATCACGGCCGGCAAAAGTTAGCGACAAGCTCACCACGCACGATTTTGGTACGGGCACGCGAGGGTTCGCAGCATCCGAGGATATGAACGTAGCGGTCTGCGTTCTTCCGGGGACGGAGTTGTCTTTTGCTGAAGAGGTTAGGTGCTTACCGACGGGCTTGATAGCCTGGCGCGATAAAATAATCGAGCATAAGACCGCGATCTTTCGGCAAATCAACAAAGACAAGGTCGTGGCGCATCACGATGCGTTGGAATTTCCGGATGGCCAAATCGTGCTGCTGACAAGCCTGTGTGAAGGCCAGCAAGCGACCGTTCTGCAATTGCCGGCGGAACCAAAGACTGCCGTTGAAACCCAATCGCAGCGGCGCGTGGCTTACACAGCCTAACTGTTCGCACCAAAAATGCGACATGGTGGCCACCTGTCGACGAGTGGCCACCCGCTTTGGCAAATCGTTTGCTGATCAGACACGCGGCACCCATCGAGGGAGGCCACGATGTGCAGACTCGCCTATCTCGCAGCTTTGGCACTGTGCCTGACGAGACTCGTTTCAAACCAACTTAACGCACGTGACGATGGAAGATTTGCGAATTCTCCGCTCAAGCCGTGGTTTGACCGTCTCGCGAGCGGAAATGGCTTGTGCTGTTCTTTTGCCGACGGCTTCAGTGTGCAGGATGTCGACTGGGACACCCAGGATGGGCACTATCGTGTGCGCATCTATGGACAATGGTACGTCGTGCCTGACGCCGCCGTTGTAACCGAGCCCAACCGTTTCGGCCCGGCCGTTGTGTGGTCCTTTAACGACCGCTACGGCAACACACAAATTCGCTGCTTCATGCCTGGTGCCGGCACGTAGTCCTCATCTATCGGCGGCCGAAGCTATCGCTGGCCGATCTTGAGCAAAGTTTTCGTCGAGTGCCTTGCGGTATAATTTGCCCCTTCTCTGGCCCTGCATCCTGGGGAGCAATGGACGAGCGCGTTGAAGCCCTCTTGGCTGACGTCCTCGCACTTGAGGGCGAAGATCCGAACGTGATCCGTGAGGGGGTGCGCGGTGCGCTTGCCGATTGCGAGCAACTGTTCCGGGCACAGGAAGTGAATAGACGGATGAAGGACAAGGCAGCGCACGCATGCCATGCGCTGTTCCGCGCTCGCCTGGTCGAAGAGATCCGATTGCGCAAGGGAACGTCGACCGCCGAGCACCTAAAGCTGGTCCTCAGCATTATCGATGGACCGCGTTCCCCCTAAAGAGATAAAGAGCAGACGACACCATGGCAGAGCCTTTGGAAACCAATTCGCTGGAGCTGCGCATGGCATTCCACAATGCTGTCTCACGCTTTCAAGATTGGACGGCTAATGTCGCCGAACCGAGGGTAAGGTTTCGCGGTAAGTTTTGCCCAATCAGTGAAGTGTGCGAGGAAGTAGCCAACCTTTCTAATCTGTTGCCCAAGTTTATGCTTTCGATTTTATGCAAGGAGACTAAAGCCAACGATGATGTGCTGGCGTTGAAGTTGGATGAAACCTATCGCGGGGCCGGTCGGCACCTCCCGCGCCTTATTGAGAGGAGGAAAGACGAAATTCGGCGGCGGAAGGTACTAAAATCACCGTCACTCGATCACAAATCGGGTCGTGAATGACCATCGATTTGACCAGAGACGAGATCTGGTTCTTGAAAGCATTGCGAGCGGCGGGAGGGCGCGGTCGCATCGTTAGCGCGTTCGCCTCTAATGCCGCGCTCGCGCGCTTAGTGGAAGTGCAGTACGTGATAGGACAACCGCAAAGCGAGCGGAAGACGTTGTACGTCATTACCGATCGTGGCCGACAGGCCCTAGCGAATGCACCGCAATAGATGGGCGCACCTCGCCAGAGGCGATGCTTCGGTCGCAAAGGTTCCTTAGTTAAATTGACGAACGCGGTGCGTGCATCCTTCACACTCTGGTCAAAAAGCTGGCGTAACAGGTTTGAGCGGGTGAGCGTCCCGCCCTGCTAAAAAATCCAGAATCAAAGGGTGGGTCGAAGCTGGGTTCCTAACTTCAAGGGGAGCCAGCCCATGCCTAGGGAGGAAATCCGCTCCGCTCGTTCGACTGGTCCAACAGGCTCAGAGTTCTTCAACGCGCTTCAGGAGATGAGCCGTGATTGGATGGGGCGCGCAACGGCCGAAGTCGAACTCAGTCTCAAACTATCGAAGAAGCTAACCGACGCTCATTCAGTTCCTGATGCCATTACGGCCTATCAGGAGTGGTTGAGCGAGGAGATGAATGCGCGCGCTGAGGACGCACGTCTGCTGATGTCCAATGGACAAAAGTTTATGGACGCCACTTCTCGATTTCTATCGAGCGGCTGGACAAACGCCAACATGACCACGTAGCTGATTGCGTGCGGATACCAGTTGAAGAAGTGTGGCGAGCAATGGCAATGATGGCTCGCGCGAGGATTGTTGTCTCCTTAGAGCTCAGATGTCTGCAGAGCCTGGCGGCACTGATCTATCGCGAGGGAAAAATGCTGTGGCCAGGCAAAAAATTCATGTGGGGCGCCGTCGCCTCCCGAAATCGGGGTGAAATCTGCGATCGATTTCGACTGAGATGGTCGTCGCTGACGGCGCGACTTGCAGCGCCGCCGCTACCTGACCCTAAGATTGGTCGCGGACTCTTTGCCGCGATTGCTCTCAATCTCGTACTCGATGGTTTGTCCCTCGTTGAGCGAACGCAACCCGGCCCGCTCGACAGCAGAGATGTGGACTGAAGGCTGAATAAACCCATATCCCTTTGTCGGATTGAACCACTTCACGGTACCTGTAGGCATTTCCGTCTCCAAATGTTGCCCGTGCACAGTATGGGTCGCGACCGAGCAGGACAAGCACTGCGTTGAGCCTCACCCAAATCCATCATCTGTCATCACAGCTACTTTTGGACGATGATTACGGCGCGAGAATCAACGCAACTGATACCGGACTCCAGCAAGTCGCCAAGACGATAGTCGGATCGCCAGTAGTGCGAAACCATTTACCTTGCGACCAGTAACCTTGCATTTATCGCGTTGCTTAAAGCTCACTTCACTCAAGGGTCCTAATCTCCATGTAGCAAAAAACTTGGATAACGGGGGGCGTCTAAACATGGGGATGAGGAAACACTATGGAAATTTTTAATGGACAAGGCAGGCGCTTCGATGATTCGGCGCAGCGAAGCGCATCGAATGAGTGTGTTCGTTTGATCCGCAAGCTACGTTGGATCGGCATGGACGAGGAAGCGGAACGGGTATTGGCGCAACTAAGCGGGTGGCCATTCCGGCCTACGGAAACCGTAATCGCTGGTCCATGGGCGACGGACTAACATTGCGATGGCGCAACAACTTACAGTCGGCCGCCAAGTCGGCAACGAATCTAGCTCTGGATCCAACCCATCATCGATTATCCAGCAGCGAACTGCCCGAACGGCCTGGCTAACAATGATCGGGTTTGATTTGAAACTTAACACGCCCATCGCCATCTAATAATGCATGAGTGAAGAATTTGACCCGGGTGACTATTCTTTCGTCGTAAAACGACGAGGGAATCCCTCAAAACCCTGGCGGTGGGAGATTTATTGTGCGGGTAAGTCGGCGCCAGTAGAACGCTCGCCCGGCTTTTTTGAGAGCATGGCAGCGGCAGCCAAAGAGGGAAAAAAGGCCCTCGAGTATTTCCTAGCCAAACAGGCGGCCTGAGGTCGTCGTAGGTCTGGCGAGAGCTGAGGTAATCCCGGCCGGTGCAGATCGACGACCGGGGGAGGGGTTCCCAGCGGGCCGAACTGCCAATTCCACTGATCTGATTACGGCGACTTCCGCTGTTGGCACAAAGCGGACATCACGACCGCGCTAAACCATGTCCGCTTTTGGGGGTAAAGCGGACATCGCGCAAACGTCGGAGAAATGTCCGCTTTTGACCCAAAGGCGAAGTCGACACTCTAAATTTGCTGCGTTGCAAGCACGGCTCAGTTTGAATGATGTGGTAGAGTTTGGTGCTCGGTCTGAGGGAAGCCATGAGGCGACGGGAGTTCCTCGCTTTAGTCGGCCTCATCGCGGCCCCTACGCAAGCTTTGACACAAAGTTGGCCCCAGCAGCCGATCCATTTCATCATTTCGTTCGGAGCGGGCGGGGGTGCCGACATCGTTGGCAGGATTCTCGCCGACGCGATGCAAAATCGCTTGGGTCAGCCGGTGGTCGTTGAGAACAAACCGGGCGCCGGCGGAATCCTAGGTAATGAATTAGTCGCTAGCGCGAAGCCCGATGGTTACACGCTCGGAATTATGACTGCGGGTCAAATCATCGCCGCGGTTACGCGGAGAGACATGCCGTACGATAGCGCGGCTCTGACGCCAGTCGGGCAGGTCGCCAGCGGCACCTTCCTGATCGTGACGCGCCCTGATTTCCCGGCCAACAGCGTGGTGGAGTTAGTCGCTGCTGCCAAAGCCGCGCCGGGAAAAATCATCCTGGCGAGCCCCGGCTTTGCCGCCACCCAGCATTTCGCCGGCGAGCTTTTCAAGCTCAGAGCCGGGGTGAATCTCTTGCACGTGCCGTTTCGAAGCTCGCCAGAAGCCATTAACGCGGTTCTCGGTAAACATGCGGACGTGCTATTCGACACAGTTCCTGCATTGATTGGCCAAGTCCAGGCTGGAAACCTCAAGGTACTCGCAGTCACCGATAAGAACCGATTTCCGGCGGTGCCAGATGTGCCAACTGTCATGGAGTCCGGCGTCGTTCCGAATTATGATGTTACCTCTTGGTACGGCGTTTTTGGCCCTCCCGGTATGGCACTTTCTGTCGTTGCCACGCTCAACAAGACACTTAATGAAATTATTGCCGATGAGAAGGTGCGAGAGCATCTCGTTGCGGCTGGCGTAGTTGTCAAAGGCTCCACTGCCAAGGAATTCGGGCGGCTCCTGATGGACGAATCTGAGCGGTGGAACACTGTCCGAGAGGCAGCCGGTATCGCGCGACAGTAGGGGGCCTGCACGCCGACGAGATCATCGACAGTGAAAGCTATACTGCAGTGCATGAGTCCGCTTTTGGCACAAAGCGGACATCCAACTGTCGCCTGGCAATGTCCGCTTTTGGGGGTAAAGCGGACACGGCGAATTTCGTTTGTGCTGGCCAGTGCTGGCCTCCTTCCGAGCTAATCTTGATTTGGCGAGGTTCGATTTTTCGAAGGTTCGATGATCAAGGGCCGATGCGAGGCCAGCGATCACCTAAGTCTTTCCCATAATTTTCCCAAAGCCGAATGCGATCGGCCACAGCGCCTTCTTAGTGGCTTATGCTGGCCAGTGCCCACGGCGGTCAGCTCGGCAGACACACTAGCGCCATCACGACGAGTCCGCTTTTGGCACAAAGCGGACTTGGTGCGGCTGAGTTCGATGTCCGCTTTTGGGGGTGAAGCGGACATGACGCCGACCTAGTGCGATGTCCGCTTATGACCCAAAGCGGAAATTTTGTTTGCACGGCCGGAATTCCGATAATTGGCGCTACTCGCTCGTCAGATGAAAAGAAACAGATCGAATTAGGGGGGCCGCCAGCACAACGACCGGCAACATCGTTACCCAAGAGATGGCCCACGATAATAGCCAGTGAACAAGGAATTGGCCCATTGTCACCAACGGCAAGCTGGCAATTCCAGCTGCAATTAGGCACGTCAACCCGGCCTGAATGACAGCAAAGATAAAATGACTGTCCCGACGTGGAATGGCGAACATTGCGGATCATCCTCGCGTGACTTGTTCCAAAGACCATGCCCGGAAAAGTCGTGTGACTTTTGGCTTGGTGCAGCCTCGTTCTTATAATCAAATCCGCTTGTGGCCACAAAGCGGACATGGTGACCGCGCTCAGCCATGCCCGCTTTTGGGGGTAAAGCGGACATCAGCGGCCGCCAATCCAATGTCTGCTTTTGACCCAAAGCGGACATAGGTCTCTAAGTCGGCCAAGTTAGATTTGGTAATCAATCTCAAGGCCGCTAAGGCACTCGGCATCCAAATTCCAGCGACGTTGCTGGCCCTCGCCGACGAGGTGATTGAGTAACGCTTGCTGTCAGCTGCTTATTGTCGTCCAGCAATTCGGCTATCATATCGAGTGACGCAGAGCTGGACGGTCTATCAAGCCGGCGCTGGCGCAACACTCCTTGCACTCAAATTCCGCGCGAGGTTTGGTGCGCTGTGCGTGGGGCCGTCATGTCTAACCCGCTGTGCGCGTGTCCAATCCCGAACGCGTCGCGACTGGCTCCTCAGGCGCGTTAAAGACTGACGTCGATAGCAGGACACCGGCAGCGAGAACCCAGTAGTACCAGGCGTCGAGCCCAGCGAATTTGAAGGCAAACGGGGCGATGACAAACACCACCCCGACGGCGCGATCGACCCAAAGGTGCAGCCAGTAGGGAATGATGCGGACGAGC
>Ga0306917_10001298_pt1 | contig 11661 bp, 10 predicted proteins | sample tim00Cox00000000_FD_203313 | JGI IMG/M metagenome (GOLD analysis project Ga0306917, IMG submission 203313) | Lab enrichment of tropical soil microbial communities from Luquillo Experimental Forest, Puerto Rico - timezero.00C.oxic.00.000.000 (v2)... | ecosystem: Environmental > Terrestrial >... | reverse complement strand
CAGTTTCAACTCGCCTATCTTTGCCGGGATGGTTGCCATTTTGGGACAGAAGCTCAATTCCGCGGGACTCGGCGTGATAAACTCCACGCTCTACTCTCTGGCGGCAAACTCCAGCACCTACGCTACTGTCTTCCACGATATCACCAGCGGCAGTAACTCATGTCCTGCCGCCGCGAGCTATTGCTCGTCGGCGGGCGCCTCGGAATATCCAGCCGCCACCGGCTATGACGAAGCCACTGGCCTAGGCTCAATCGATTTTTACAATCTGCTCAATGCCTGGACAAGCTGCACCTCACCGATCCCTTCGACAACCACGCCTTCCGCAGCCACCAGCAGTGTCGCCCCAGGAGCGAATGACGTGATCAACATCACCGTCGCTTCCGCTTGCAACTCGGTCACAACCACGCCCATAGGCACTGTCACCATTGCCGTTGATGGCATCGCGCAGAGTCCATCCCTCTCCTTGGCAAACGGCTCCGCCACTTACACTTTCTCCTCAACAACCACGGGTTCTCACACGATCGCTGCAACTTACTCCGGTGACTCCACTTTTGCCTCCTCCAGCGGCTCGGTAAATATCACGGTGATTGCCAGTAAAACATTCACGCTCTCTGCGACCAATGTGACGGTTTCCGCGGGGAACACTGGCGCTTCGACCGTCACCATCACTCCGAAGAGCGGCTCCACTGGCACGGTTACGTTTACGGTCTCCAGCAGCCCTTCGCTCACGAACGGCTGTTTCTCCTTGCCAAACACGACGGTCTTCGGCAGCAGCGCAGTAGCCACAACCTTGACTGTGCGTACCAACTCCTCAGCTTGCGCAAGCGGCGCCCTGGCCGGCCCGGCAGTCGGCCAGCAAAACTTCGTTAGGGGTGCTCCAAGAACTCTAGCGAATGATTTTCGGCTTTTTTCTGCCTTCAACGAAGCCCAGGCCGGTCTTGCTCTGGCAGGATTGCTCTTGGTCGCCCTTCTCGTTTACCACTTCGGTGGCCATGGGCTCGGTGTGATTGCCGGAGTGTTTCTGCTAGTCGCGATTGGTTTTGCGATATCAGCCATATCGGGTTGCGGTGGCGGCGGTTACGGATCAAACGCTGCGAAGGGAACCTACACGGTGACCATTGTTGGCACCGATACCGGGTCCTTCTCGATCACAACATCAACGACCATGACGCTGACGATTAACTAACTCGAGTGCCCTTGTGCCAACCGGCGTTTCCTAACTAAAGGGTTGAGGTGCGACTTCCACAGGTTATTAGGCCTTGTGGCAACACCGTGAAGGCAAAGGCAGCGCTGAAGAAAGGAGCTCGTCGTAATGAGTGCGCCTTACAGGTTTAAGGCCGCCCGGTCCAATCCTGAGTTAGCCGGCGCGAGCATCCAGGTGGAATTAATCATGAAGAGTGAATTAGCCGCCCTCCTGCCTGTTGTGGAAGAACTTAAGCATTTCGTCAGAAAATCTGATTGTGTTCCCGGGCAGGAGCGAGATGTTGAAGTCGCTTTGCGAGCAGCCCTGAGCAATGCCGTGCTACAGCTGCGGGTGTGGACCAGGTAAGGAAGTATCCATCATTATCGAGGATGAAGGACAAGGCTTTGACACGACTGCCGTTTCGTACCCCGCCGTTGTCGAGAGTCCGAAATCCCACAATCAGCGACGAATTCAGCTGATGCGAATGTGCATGGATGAAGTCCATTTCGAGCATGGAGGCAGAGAGGTCCACATGCGCAAGCGGCTGCCCTCAGTCTCAAACCCACACTTAGTTTCTTACCGGCGGCTTGCAACGTGCTTTGGTGATGCTATCGCGCTTCACCGAAATGACGGAATTTCTCCAACAAAAGAAGAGTCTATAATCTTTAGGACCGTACGCGTCAGCCCAGACGCTGCTCTATTCATGCGTAACTACCAAGGCGTCTCCCGTAAGGACAGGGATTTCCTTCTGCTGGGAATCCTTTGCATTTGCCTGAACGATTGACACCTTCGAAGAGCCCTTGCGCACTGCACGCACGACCACGGAGAGCAGGGTCCCATTGCCGCTTACTCCGGCGGTATTTGGCTGGCGCGTAGCGGAGATCATAGCTTGGCCGTGTTCCTTGTCGACGCTCTCGACAAGAGCAACAGCCTGATCTCCTTCCGAGAGAAATCCCCCATGGTGCACATCCTCTATGCTGATCATCTCCGGATCGTACTGGAGCAGAAGCGGCACGGAAAACAGATCCTTCACATTCTCGGCGTTTAAGTCGATTGAGGCCTGCTCTCCAACTTTCAAGTTGATGTTCTCAGGCGCGAGCCAGATACGGGCAGGTAGCTCCGCTTTTGGATTCCCCGTCGCCGCGTCGAGTTGCGTTGTCGCCGGAGCCGGGCTCCCCGTTGAGCCGACGGGAACATTTACCGGCGTGAGAATATCTTCCTTGTGGCGCACTTGAACGTTCGACTCGGTGCCGACGCCGACTGGCCGCAGATCCGCTTGGGTCAGCGCCGGGAGTCTTACGATCCGCGGGACCAGCACGATCAAGACTTCGTTCTCCTGGCGATCGCTGCTCTCGCTGGAGAACAAATACCGAAGGATCGGAATACGCGCGAGTCCAGGCCATCCGCTGATGGCCTTGGTGTCGAGATGCTCGAACAAGCCGCCGAGGATGCTCACCTCCCCTTCCTTCAGGCGAATGTCATGCTCGATCTTGCGCTGGCTAATGATCGGCTGCTGGATGCCGCCAATGGTGGCTGTTCCCGTGACGGAAGATACCTCGATGGATACCTTCATGCTCACTTCTCCGTCCGGATGAATGCGCGGGGTAATGTCAATGTTCACTCCCACATCCACATAGGTGAACTGCGTGTTTACGAGCGGATTGATGGCAGCGGTCGTTCCGGCCTGAAAACTTCCGGTGGCGACAGGTACGCGGTCACCAACGCGGAGCTTGGCAGGCTGTCCGTCAACGGAACGAAGCTCAGGATTCTGGATTATGTGGGACGTGCTGTCCGTGGACAGCGCATTCAGGGTAGCTCCGGGCAGAGTGACGCTGTAGTTTGTGGCCAGATGTCCAAGCTGGCTTAAAGGTGACTTCGTGTTACTCGAGGAAGAACTGCTCGGTGGTGCGTAGGTCAAGGTCGCAGTGCTTCCCGGTTGGATACCCAGTTGATACACCTTCTCGCGCCGCGCCTGCAGCACCTCCACCTGGATAACAACTTCCGGTTTGGCGTTGTCCACGTCGTGAATGATTTTCTCTGCGAGGGCAAGCTTATCAGGAGTGTCGCGAATGATGATCGCGTTCTGGGAATTTAGCTGCTGGATGCGCTTAAGGTCAAGAAGTTGCCGGAGCCCGGTGACAATCTCCGTGAGATCTTGTGGAAGCACCGTGTTCGACAAATAGTAGGTCTGCAGCACCTGTTCTTCGTAATCACGGCGCTTCTGTGGCTGATCCGGAATGACAAAGACGATGTTCTGCGTGACGGGCTTCCAGAACGCCTTCGCTTCGAGCGAAACGACATCAAGTGCTTGCTGGATGGTGAGATCCGTTAGTTCCACGGAGAGGCGTCGCGCTGGAAAGTCAGCATCGAAGATCATGGTCAACCCGGCGAGCTTGCCAATGGTTTCGTAAACGATTCTCGCGTCGTTTGACATCCTGATGGTGATCGGTGAATTCGATAGTGGCTTCAGTTTGGGCGGACCGTCAGCCAGATCCTGCGAGACTTGTCGTGTCGCACTCTGGCTGGTAGAAGCTCCCGGTGCGGTAAGCCCAGTAACCGCAAGACTCACAGCGAAAGTAACCAACCCGCTCAAAAGGAAGCGCAAACGAGCAATCAGCATGGCTCCAAACGCCAATGCTTTGCAGTCAGCACTGCCGTTCTCCTCTCCTGGAAAATTTTCTTGGGGGTGCACTGCTCGTTGCAGTCCGCCAATACAGAGTCACTGGGCCCTTTGCAGGGCTTGTTTTCGGCCGCGCTAACGAATCTCAATTCTGTTTGAGACCACCAGAAAAAGAGAACGACACGGGCCCAGCAGGGAGCAAGGGAGCGGATGGCAGGAAAAAGGGATGCGGCAAGTGTTCCACGTTTTGTTTCTGCTCCGCGCTTAGCTGACCATAAATCTTGGACTGTGCTTTGGCATCAAGAGCCAGGATATCGCCGCAGATGTCGGCCACATTTCTAGCGAGGTGATCGATCTCAGCATCCGGCGCACCAGTCTTCTCGGCCGCCAGCAGGTTTTCGGAAGCCTGTTTCAGCTGCTCAACCAGAGGCTTAGAAGCTGCCTCCTCCTCGTCGAGGACCGTTTTGGCGCGCTCCTGCTGGCTTGCCGTCAGTTCAAGCATGCTTGTGAGGGCAGCAAGGTGATTTGGTCCTCCCGCTGAGAGCGTTACGGGGCGCCCTGCAAGCCCCTGTACTGAATACTCCTGGGGAAAGGGAAAAGCCTTGGCTGCAATAATCGTAAGACCGGCAAGGACAGCGGTTGTCGCGAGTCTTATAAAAGTTCTCTTCATGACGTAAACTCCTTCGCTCAAAGATAGAATCTGCTCAACCACACAAGACGTATTTATCCATCGGAGCGTTGTGCTTGGTCTGTAAGAGTTGGGTAAGCAATAGGCTTACAAGTGCCGTACAGTGTGTAAGGTGTAGTATGACGTTGATCATTTTGGTTTTGGATTCGGAAATGATTACGACAAAGAAATTGGGGGAGCGGCACACGTTTGTAACCAGTCGGGAATACCGTCAGAAGCAGGTCAACGGATTTTTCAGTTTGGTCCGTGAGCATCGAAGATAAACACGGGCCCGGGAGGGAGCAAAGGAGCGGAAGGCGCGAAAAAGGGATGCGGAAGCTGTTCTACCCTTTGCTTCTGCTCTGCGCTTAGCTGACCATAAATCTTGGACTGTGCCTTGGCGTCAAGAGCCAGGATTTCGCCGGAGAGACTCGCGATATTTCTGGCGATTTGATCAATTTCGGACTCCGGCGCGGCAGCTTTCTCGGCCGTTGCCAAGCTGTCCCAGGCCTCCTTTAGTTGCTCAACAAGAGGCTTCGCGGCCGTTTCCTCTTGGTCGAGGATCGTCTTGGTCTGTTGCTGCTGGCTTGCGGTCAGTGAGAGCATCTTAGTGAGGATTGCAAGTTGATTCACGCCTCCTTCTGAATTCACCATGGCGATCCCTGATTGGAAATTCTGTGTTGAGTACTGTTGAAGTGACGGGAGGGCCCCAGCTGCCGCAATGGAAATGACTGCAACCGCGGTTATGCCAAGCTTGAGTAGGATTTCTTTCATGGGTGATGCTCCTTTTCCCTTCGGGCTGAATTGCTGCCTTAAATTCGAGCTGCAATTATCGGGCGGAAGGCTGCGTGGTTTGTGTAAGACTTCAGTGAGAAGTGGACATACAAGTGGCTTACAATTTCCCCGAAAGCTCCCAAATGCATCGGGATCCTGAGGCGCCGCGCCAGCCTAGAGCCCCGAGCAATGCGGGAATTCGCACCTAACTGGTGGTTGACTGAGGTGCGGCAGGGTGGGCATACAAATACCCGACATTGCGGATGGCACGAATGCGTTCCGTGCCGTCCGGTAAGGCCCCGAGTTTGCGGCGCAAGCTGCTGACGTGAACATCTATGCTTCGGTCATACGGAACGTATTCACGCTCCAAAATCTGCCTCGACAGATCCCTGCGATGCACGACGTGCCCGCAGCCACGCAAGAGAACCGCAAGCAGGTCAAACTCGGCCGTTGTGAGGTCGATGACCTCAGCGTTGCGGCGACACGTACGCGAGCCTCCGTCCAGCGCGACATCGCCAACTTTGAGGTATGCCGGTGCAGGCCGACGGGCTGCAGTTAGCCGTGGCCTTAGTCGCCGAGATATTGCGTGCATTCGCGCGATCAGTTCGCGAGGATTGAATGGTTTAGCTAGGTAGTCATCAGCGCCGCATTCTAACCCAAGAATTCTGTCTGTCTCCTCGGCTCGACCGCTCAATATCAGGACGCCCACCTCCGAATCAGTTCGCAGCTGTTTGATTGCTTGCAGCCCAGGCACCTCCCACGAGGAAATATCCACGATCACCAAATCATGCTCACCAGAGAGGGCAGACCTCAACCCGGACTTGCCGTCCTGGGCGAATTTAACGGTCATACCTGCCCGGACTATGCGCTCCTCAAGCTGTCGGCAAAGGTCTTGGTCGCGATCGATCACCAGCACCCGAATCATTGACTTTGGGCCTCCCGCATCATTGGCTTTGTGAATTCTGGCCGGTTGGCAACGAACGTGCCCTCAGCCGCGCGGCAAGAAAGCTATTTTCGTGAGAGGGACGCGTTTCTTGTTCGGGGGCGTTGTGTCTGCTGTGTAAGGTCTAAGTAAAAAGAGGAAATACCAGTGCCTTACAACTCTGCCGACAGCACGTGTCTACCCGAAAAACCTCGTGGGCGAACGACGGGCAATCCTCACCTTATCGGATTAGGGAATGGTTGCCGACCAACCGGCCACATCCGTCGATGGGTGCTTGCGTCATGACTTGTCTCTCCAGTCCGGCACGCGCAGCGGACTACAGCGATTGACCCAATCTCTTTTCCAGTTGCTTGCGATAGGTTCTGCTGATTTTCGATCTCGAACCGTCTTTCAGGATCACTTCAAATTCGCCATGGGAGATCGGCTCCAAGCGCAAGATGCTTTCGATATTGACGATAGCCGAACGATGGATGCGCACAAAACGAACGGGATCGAGCCTCCCGGCAAGCTCATGCAGCGCGGCCCGGTACAACAGCTCCTTTCCTCCGATGTGCAGGTTCGCATAAACGCCGGCAGCTTCGATCCAATCGATATCATTCACTCGTACGAGGCGAGTTGAACCTCCGGATTTCACCACCAGACGGTCCAGCGGGAGATTCCCCGAGGGCTCCGCGGAAACCATGCGAAGAATGCGCTGTCCAAACTCGCGCACGCTGCTTTCATCCATCCGTTTGCTGACACGAGCCATGGTCATCTCAAAGCGCTCGTCGCTGAACGGCTTCAGGAGATAGTCAAGCGCATTTGCTTCGAAAGCGTGGATTGCATGCTCATCGTAGGCGGTCACAAAAACAGTTAGCGGCATACGTTCGGCTCCCACCTCCGCGATGACCTCCAGTCCATTCAGTTCCGGCATCTGCACGTCGAGAAACACCAGATCGGGCTTTCGGTTCTGAATCGTCTCCACGGCGGAGAGTCCGTCGGACACGTCTATGATTGCGGTCACCTGAGAATCGCGGCGCAACAAATCGATGATCCGTTGCCTGGCCGGCGCTTCGTCGTCGGCCACCATCACGCACAAGCCTTCAGGCGCGGTCAGTGGCATGGGCTTCCTTTCCGGTCCATCGCAGAGGCAGCGATATTTCAACCTCGGTTCCACCACCGACACGCCGGTTCACGGCAAAACGGGCTTCTCCATCGGAATAAAGCCCCGCCAAACGCTGCCGCGTAACGGAAAGCCCTACGCCGCCGGAGTTCTCAAGCGTCCAACCGGCCGGAAGTCCCACGCCGTCGTCGAGCACACGAATCTCAAGCCGATTCCCGACGCGGTCTGCCGACACGATCACCGTCCCGCCCGAAGCGCGCCTTGAAATCCCGTGCCGGATGGCGTTCTCCACCAGTGGCTGAACGAAAAGGCAGGGTACGCAAGCATATTTCACCTCCGGCGCGATTTGCGTCTCGATCCGCAACTGGTCCCCGAAGCGGATCTTCTGGATCGCGAGATAGTGTTCCAGAAACGCCATCTCTTCCGCCAGCGGGACTTCCTGCAGGTCTTTCGATTCGAGCGACAGGCGGAGAAGGTCGCCCAGATGCTCGATCATCCCTCGGGCAAGCTTTGGGTCTCGTTCCACTTGAGATGAGATCGTGTTCAGCGCATTAAAAAGAAAATGCGGATCCAATTGCATTCGGAGCGCGTTCAGACGAGCTTCGGAGAAGCTTTTTTCCAGACGCTCGAGACGCAACTCACCGGCAATATAGTGATCGTAATAGCGATATGCTTGCCAGGCTCCCAGAATCAGCCAATAGATGAGCCAGTTCCAAAGGAATAAGCTTCGCAGCGAATCGACAAGAACCCTCATACTAAGCAAGCTATTCCATTGATCCATCCCGAAAGTGGCGCGAATCGCGCCCAAAAGATAAACGTACACGCACGTCACCAGCAGGCTCGGAAGGAAATGCGCCAAAACTCGTCGCGCAAGTTGTTTACTGGAAACGGGGATCAGCCGGTCTACCAAGAAAATGAGAGGTGTGACCAGACCCCAGGACCACCATAGCGTAAGGGACAGAAGCAGGGCATGGCGCCGGTTGGCACCGGTAGAAAGACCGGGCAAGGCAAACACACAGCCGACAATCGTCCATGCCAAAGCCGCAAGAGCAACACGGCCCGGACGCGTCTTCATCCATTGCTTGCCGACCAGCGGGTATGTCACTTTGCTGCCAGACGAACCCCTTCCGGATCAGCCAAGCGCAGCATGAGTCCCCATCCGAAGAAGTTGTTCGCGATTGCAACTGCGACTTCATTATCGCCCGCTTCCAGAGGCAATGTGAAGGCGCCATTCTCCAGCGAACATCGCGCGTCGGGAACTTTCCTCGCGTCTTCCACCTCAAATAGGTTTTTGTCGGCATGCACGAGATTCCCGTTCACGAATACCCGCAGTTCGCGCGTCCATCCAATATCTACCTTCTTCGTCTGCTTCCTGTCTGAAGTCATCGTCGTCTTCAGCCATGCTACGCCCGGTTCGGCTCGGGCAGAGCCCGCCCATACCCGCGGCTGAGATTCACCAGCCCGTTTCGCTCCGTGTTGATGGTCTTCCCATTCCTGCGAAGCACCGGGCATTTCGTTATACACAGGGCTCTTACCGTTCGGCAGCGCGGAATATTTTGAGAGACGCCAATTACGGACCAGGCCGGAGTCCCCTTCCAGCGGATCTCTCGTCGGCTCGGGAGACAGACCGTCCACTGCATCGGGAGTGATCACCATGTTGGCGAAAGTGCCCGGCCCCTGCAGTCGCAAGCCTCCTTTCATCGCATCCCCCTCTAACCTGCCGACCTCCAGTGTGCGATGTGGCATCGTTCACGAAAACTTTCATGCGTCGGCCTGATACGACGATCTTGATGTGGTTCCACTTTTTGACTCTTGCTTCTGTTCGGTTCGGTCCAGCAGCCGGATGTACTATTCGGATGGGACAGGAGACAACTCACATTCGAATGCCCAGCCACCGTTGTATTCCGTGACCGCTACGAGTAGTTCGTTGTCACCTGGGTTGAGATGGATATGGGTCTCGTCGTTGAGGCCGAATGTACCGAGCGAGTCATCATTGCGGTACGACAGGGCATTCTTCCCCGAAAAAATCGGCTGTCGGTTCAGGTAGACGACTATGTCGTCGCTGTAGCCGATTTTGAGGATTTTCTCACCGCCCTTCACAGATGAGATTTGGGTCCGAGCGAATACGACTTTAGCGCCTTTGACCCGTCCTTTTCGCATTTCCTCGCGCGATGGCATAGGAAACATAGCAGGACTGGATCGATACCGGTTCACCAAAACGAATCCTGGATCCTCAGCATGCACCTTTTCCCATTGACTGATGGAAGCCGGGTACGTACTGGCGTCAACGTCGCCTGCGTCAAATGCGGGCGACAGTTCCCAATCGGACAGCAAGCCGGCCCGTTTGAATGGCGGCAGGTCTGGCAATGGCTTCCGGTCAGGAAGAGGCGTGTAGCTTAGATTGCTAAAATATCCGCCGCCCAGAGACCATAAGCCGACTCCCCCTTCACTGTCTCCCCTCCGCAAATTGGTCACGGTCAACGTAGGAACCTTGCTTTCATTCAGGAAGACCTTGCACGTTCGACCGATGACAACGATCTTCATATGAATCCACTGGTTGTCGGGGATATGTACGCTGGCTTTCTCGTGGCTCGTATTGAGCAGTTGCCAAATGGCGTCCCCGTTCAGTCGCGGGGTATACTGCATCGCTTCGATGGTGTCCGAAGCGCCCGGCCTCAGGTAGATCATTTCCAAATTTGCTTCTGATTCGATCCTGAAGGCAATTCCTATAAACAGACCGCCTGGTTTGCTTGCCACATCTGCTTCCACAGCGCCGTCGCGGAAGTTTGCCCCTTTCACGGTTAGCAGCCCAGAGGGAAGGTAGACCGCGCGACGTCCAAGAAATTCTCCGAATTGTATCGCCCCCGCAGAGGATCCTGTCTTGGAGGTACCGGTGTCGAAACGCTCGGGCGACATGGGAACCTGAATCTGTTGAGCCGTCTTGGTGATCGTGATCGGCTCCGCGCCCTGGGCAATAGGAAGTGCTGACAGGAAGCATACGCATAGCGCCATCCTGGTCAGGGCATCATTGCTAACAAGTGTTTTCATGAGCCCAGCGTATGGACCAGGCACCCCCTTTGGCGAGCTAAAGGTGACGAGACGGACAGCAATGTTACGAGGCGGTCTCGGACGTTGCGGGTTGGTTCTCGGTGACGTCCAGAAGCGGCCTGCGCTGATTCAGCGAAGGAAGGGCATGTCTTCCTCCGGATCACGAGCGAATTACGGGCAATCCTTCCGTAATCCGCGTAAGGGAAGGGTTGCCGACAACTCGCTCACTAGTCGTTGGCCTTTGATGTCTAACAGGCAAGATGTTGCGACTTCTGTCTTCGAGGGACCACAGGCTGACTTGCCTACCCTTTCACCTTCGTTGATAGCCTGTGTGGTAACCGGATTGATCTGGTCTTGCCTGCGTATTCGGTGGCCACTGGCTGCTACTCATTGCTGCCGTGGAAAATGGGCACGACGAAGACACCCGAACAAAAGCCCGCGCTGGTTCAAACCGAAATATTTTGACCGGCTCGGGAACCGAGACTGGTCCTTCTTTGGTGAAACTTGCGATGACGAAGGACAGCCAACTAAAGTCTGGCTGTACTACGCCAAGAGCACTCCCATCAAACGACACGTCAAGGTTAAAAGCGAAGCGAACCCGTACGATCCAACCTATGAAACCTACTTCGAAGAACGCGAAGGGGCTCACATGCTGGAAACGTTTCGGGGTACCCGCACTCTTCGCTATCTCTGGTATGAACAACGTGGACTCTGCACGCAGTGCAATACAAAAATCACCCGGATCACGGGCTGGCGCCTTCATTACTGCGCCCCTCGTGTGAAGGGCGGTAGCACTGGTGCCACAAACTGCGTTTTACTTCATCCTGAGTGCCATGACCGGGTCCATCGTCAGCGTCTTCCCGTTTTGCAACCGCGTCTCCTCTACAGAGGCGTTCGAAGGGCTTGAGCTGGGTGAAGGGAAACCTTCACGCCCAGTTCTGAGAAGGCCGGGCGGCCGCAAGGCCGCCTGGCTACTCGGTAGTTGTGATTTCCGATTTTTAACTTCTGCATTGCCCGTGGCCGGAATCGCTTTGACTCCAGGCATGGATACGCTGCAAGAGTGAACCAGTCGAAATTCGCGATCAGGCCCGAAACGCTGAAGCGTTATCGATGGCCCAGTCAAGGAAGGTCCTTGGTGGCGCTCCTGCAATCTCTGCGAATGTGGAGGTCACGTGCGCAGGCTGGCCAATTGCGGCCGCCCAGGCGGCGAGCAGCATATTCACCGCAGGGAGCGGCCCGATCGTTAGCAACTCACGCCGAGCCTCATCTGGCGAGATCTCTACGATGCGCAGTGAGCGGCCGATGGCGCGACCGATCGTGGAGA
>Ga0306917_10001296_pt1 | contig 11669 bp, 14 predicted proteins | sample tim00Cox00000000_FD_203313 | JGI IMG/M metagenome (GOLD analysis project Ga0306917, IMG submission 203313) | Lab enrichment of tropical soil microbial communities from Luquillo Experimental Forest, Puerto Rico - timezero.00C.oxic.00.000.000 (v2)... | ecosystem: Environmental > Terrestrial >... | reverse complement strand
AATTGCGGCAATGGCCGAGACCTATCACCGGCCGTTTGCGCCGCATGATTGCATCGGGCCGGTCGGCTTCATCGCCGCCATCCACATGTCGTTCAGCCAGCCGAACACGCTGATCCAGGAATCGGTTCGCGCCTTCTACAAGGGCTGGTACAACGAGCTTGTCACCACGATGCCAGTGATCAAGGATGGCTATGTTTTTCCCATGGAGGGGCCGGGCCTCGGCGTCGACCTGTTGCCGGCGGTGTTCAAGCGCCCCGATCTCACCGTACGCCGCACCAACGCTTGAGGGATTGCCATGACGCTCTCGCTGTTCGATCTCTCCGGCCGCACGGCGCTCGTGACTGGCTCCTCGCGTGGTCTCGGCCGCGCCATCGCCGAAGGCATGGCCAAGGCCGGTGCGCGGCTCATTGTCAACGGCACCGATCCCGCGCGCGTCGAGACGGCAATTGCGGAATTTCGATCGGCCGGTCACCTGGCCGAAGGCGTCGCCTTTGACGTGACTGACGAGGCAGCCGTCGTCAGAGCCTTCGAGGGCTTGGACGCGAAGGGCATCGCGATCGACGTTCTCGTCAACAATGCGGGCATCCAGATGCGAAAACCCCTGATCGAATTTACCAGCGCCGAATGGCGCAAGGTGATCGAGACCAACCTCACCAGCGCCTTTATCATCGGCCGCGAGGCGGCAAAGCGCATGATTCCGCGCAAGCGCGGCAAGATCATCAATATCGGTTCGCTGGGGAGCGAGCTTGCCCGCCCGACGGTCGGGCCCTATACCGCAGCCAAAGGCGGCATCAAGACGCTGACGCGCTCGATGGCGGTCGAATGGGCGGCGAGCGGAATCCAGGCCAATGCGATCGGGCCCGGCTATATGCTGACCGACATGAACCAGGCGCTTGTCAACAATGCCGATTTCAATAATTGGCTGATGTCGCGGATCCCCGCGAAACGTTGGGGCCGTCCGGATGAGCTCATTGGCGCAGCCATCTTTCTCGCTTCGTCCGCATCTGATTATGTCAACGGGCAGATCATTTACGTCGACGGGGGCATGCTGGCTGCGATGTGACTGCGGCCAGTCCGGCGGTTCGGAAGTCCGCATCACAATGGCCGCAAATCCGTCGTGCGGACTTCTGAACCAACGCCGTACTGGATTATAAAGTTGCTAATGTCTTATGTCCGAAGTCGCAAACGGGATGTTGCGAGACAATGCAAACTTCGGAACCGGGGCTGGTGGGAGGATTGTCATGCGCGCCGTTGTCATTCATGCACCGAAAGATCTGCGGATTGACAATTTTTCGGACACCGCGCCGGCCGCCGGCGAAGTTCGTGTGAAGATCGCGACAGGCGGCATCTGCGGCTCCGACCTGCATTACTACCATCATGGCGGCTTCGGCACCGTGCGTATCCGCGAGCCGATGGCGCTCGGTCATGAAATCGCGGGCGTCGTCGCGGAGGTCGGAGCTGGTGTCCTGCATCTCGCGCCCGGCACGCGCGTCGCAGTCAATCCAAGCCGTCCTTGCGGCGTTTGCATTCACTGCAGGGGAGGGATGCGCAACCAATGTCTCGACATGCGCTTCATGGGCAGCGCGATGCGCAACCCCCATGTGCAGGGCGGTTTTCGCGAGCATGTCACGGTCGAAGCGGCGCAGGCGATCCCGATCGCGGAAAGGCTTTCCCTTGCGGAAGCTGCGATGGCTGAGCCGCTCGCCGTCTGCCTGCACGCCGCCAATCAGGCTGGACCACTGATGGGCAAGCGCGTGCTGGTGACCGGCTGTGGTCCGATCGGCGCGCTGATGGTGCTCGTTGCGCGCTGTTCGGGGGCGGCGGAAATCGTGGTGACCGATGTCGCGGAAGCGCCGCTTGCGGTGGCCCGCCAGCTCGGCGCCAGTCACGCGATCAACGTCACCGTGCAAGCTGCCGCACTCGATCCCTTCCGCGCCGGCAAGGGGGTGTTCGACGTGCTGTTCGAGGCGTCGGGCAACCAGGCCGCGCTCCGCCTCGCATTCGATCTATTGCGGCCTGGCGCGGTCATCGTCCAACTCGGGCTCGGCGGGGAAATGACGCTGCCTGTCAACAGCATCGTAACCAAAGAGCTCGAACTCCGCGGCACTTTCCGGTTCGATCCCGAATTCGAGCTGGCTTTGCGGCTGATGGATGCGGGACTGCTTGACGTAAAACCCCTGATCACGGCCTCCTTGCCGTTCGAGCATGCTGTCGACGCCTTCGAGCTGGCAACTGACCGCTCGAAGTCGATGAAGGTGCAATTGACGTTTTGAGAAACATTCGATGCGCGTAGCCTCGATCGGCGAATGCATGGTTGAGTTCTCGCAACACCGCGACGGACTGTTCGCGCGCGGGTTTGGCGGCGACACGCTCAATACCGCGCTCTATCTGTCGCGCCTCGGCATTGCGACCTACTACGTGACGGCACTCGGCGACGATGGCTTGAGCGAAGCCATGCTCGCCTCATGGCGCGACGAAGGCATTGCGACTGATGAAGTGATGCGCGTGAGCGGACGGCTGCCCGGGCTCTATATGATCGAGCGCGACGCGCGCGGCGAACGCAGCTTTCTCTATTGGCGCGATCGCGCTCCGGCCCGTGAATTTTTCGACCGAGCGGACGATGCGGCGCTGGAGCGCCTGGCGCGCTTCGACTGGCTCTATTTCTCCGGCATCAGCCTGTCGCTCTATGGCGACAGCGGCAGGATGCGGTTGCGCGAGCTTCTGGCAGCGGCGCGGCGCAATGGCGGGAAGATTGCGTTCGACGGCAATTATCGACCGCGCGGCTGGCACGATTTGGCGACCGCGCGCCGCGCGTTTGCCGATATCCTTCCGCTGGTCGATCTTGCGCTGCCAACGCTGGAAGACGAGCAGGCGCTGTTCGCCGACGCCGACGCCCAGAGCTGTATCGCGCGCCTGCGCGACGCGGGGATTGGCGAGATCGTGGTCAAGCGCGGCGGGCTCGGTTGCCTGATCTTCGCTGAAAGCGACTATGCCGAGGTGCCGCCGCCGAAAGTGGTTCAACCGGTCGACACCACGGCCGCTGGCGATTCCTTCAATGCCGCCTATATCGCTGCAAGGCTACGTGGTGCGCCTGCGGTTGCGGCCGCGCGCGCCGGTCACCTCCTGGCGGGCGCGGTGATCATGTCGCCCGGAGCGGTCATTCCGCGCGAGGCCATGCCGGAAGGCATCATCGAGATGGGAGCTGCACCATGAGTTCCAGGAAATCCCGCGCCCGGCTCAACGAATTGTTTGCGCGTGCGCCGGTGGTGCCTGTCATCACCATCGAGAATGCGCGCGATGCGGTACCGCTGGCGCGGGCACTGGTGGCGGGCGGACTGCCGGTCGTCGAGATTACCCTGCGCACCGATGCCGCGGTCGAGGCCGCGCGCGCCATCATCGCGGAGGTGAAGGACGCCGTCGTCGGCATCGGCACGGTGTTGGCGCCGCGCGATCTCGAGGTGGTCCACGAGATGGGAGCCGCCTTCGCCATCAGCCCCGGCCAATCGAGTGAACTGTTGCAGGCCGCCTCGTCAGGCGATCTGCCGTTCGTACCGGGCATCCAGACCGCGTCCGATCTCATCGCCTGCGTCACGCGCGGGTTTGAATTGGTCAAGTTCTTTCCGGCCGTGCCGGCCGGCGGGTTTGCGGCACTCAATGCGTTGACCGGGCCGTTTCCGAATGTCCGGTTCTGTCCGACCGGCGGCATCGGGCAGGACAATGCACGCGAATGGCTGGCTCATCCCAAAGTCGTCGCGGTCGGGGGTTCCTGGGTCGCGCCGGCTTCCGACATTACGGGGGGCGATTGGGGGGCGATCGAGGCGCGCGCCAGAGCCGCTGCAGCCCTGCCGCGCAAAAATCTTTCTCTTGCGAGTTAGGCCATGGCAACGACATCCGACCGCCAGGTACATTGGCAAAACGTGTATCTCACCAAGGGCGAGCAGCAGGTCAGTTGGACGCAAAGAGAACCCGAGCCGTCGCTCTCCCTGATCGAAAAGTACGCAAGTCACCGAAACGCATTCATCATCGACATCGGCGGCGGCGCGTCGCATCTGGTCGATGCGTTGCGCGGGCGCGGTTATGAGGCGGTCACCGTACTCGATCTGTCGCAGGCCGCGTTGGACGCTGCGAAACAACGCCTCGGGGCCGACGCCACCCATGTGCGATGGATCGCCGCCGATATCACGCAGTGGCAACCGTCCGCCGCATTCGATGTTTGGCACGATCGCGCGGCTTTTCACTTTCTGGTCGACGCGGCCGATCGCGAGGCCTATCTCGCGCGATTGCGCGACGGCGTGAAGCAAGGCGGATACGCGATCATCGCAACCTTTGCGCTTGACGGCCCGGAAAAATGCAGCGGCTTGCCCGTGCAGCGCTATGATCCGGAGAGCTTGGGCAAGGCCGTGGGCCCCGCGTTCGAATTGGTCGAGCATCAGGGACATCGCCACACGACGCCCTGGGGCGCCGTTCAGTCATTTCAGTTCAGTGTGCTGCGACGGAGATGACGAGAAAGCACAGGCCTCGTTACTCATTTGGACGGCATTGGCGGAGCGCTACTTCATTTCGATCTTCGCTTGGCGGGCCACATTCTTCCAGATCGTAATGTCCTGCTTGATGAAGCTGGCAAAGGTTTCCGGCGAACTGCCGACGATCTGCATCGCCTGTTGCTCAATCAATCCTGCGGTTTCGGGATCCTTCAACGCTTTCACGATCTCTCTATTGAGTTTTTGTACGATCGGCGCCGGTGTGCCCGCAGGCGCCATGATCCCGTGCCATGCGACGGCATCGAAGCCGGGATAGCCGCTCTCGGCGATCGTCGGGACGTTCGGCGCGACCGGCGAGCGCTCCTTGCTGGTGACGGCAAGCGCAAGCAGCGTGCCGGCGCGAACATGTGCGAGTGCCGACACGGGGTCCGCAAACACAACCTGCACCTGCCCCGCGAGGAGATCGGCGACCGCCAGCGAAGTCCCGCGATAGGGGATGTGGGTCATCCTGATTCCGGCCTTGTCGTCGAACAACTCGGTGACCAGGTGATTGGAGACGCCGACACCGGCCGTCCCGTAGTTCAATTCACCGGGCTTGCTCTTGGCGAGTGCAACCAGTTCCGCAAGCGTCTTCACGCCGAGCGCCGGGTTGACCACCACGATATAGGGGTAGGCGGTCGTCATCGAGATCGGCGCAAAATCCTTCTCCGGATCGTAAGACAGTTTTGTGTAGATGCCCGGATTGATCGAGATCGGCCCCGATTGACCGAGCAACAACGTATATCCATCCGGATCGGATTTCTTGACGAGTTCGGTACCGATGGTGCCGCCGCCACCGCCGCGATCCTCGACCACGATGGTCTGGCGAAGCGCTTCGCCCACGCGCTTGCCGAGGATACGGGCAACCGAATCCGCGGCGCCGCCCGCGGCGAACGGCACGATCAGCCGGATCGGTCGCGAGGGGTAGTCGTCGGCCCGCGCGCCCGCGATGACGGCGCTCGCAACGGCAAGGGCCAGCGCAATGGCGAGCTTTCGCGTTGGCATGCTTGTCTCTCCCGGAAATGCGCCCGGCTTGATCGCGGGCCTGTGACTCTCGGTGCACAATAAGGCGAAAATGCCTATCCGGTCCATGGTTCGCGCCGTTGCGCTTTTCCGTCTTACGTCGGATGCTGGCGGCCCATTCGGGAGGAACCATGTTGCACAAGCCGCCGGTGACGCAAATTCTTGCGCGCTTCATTGCCGCGACGCGTTGGGATGACATCCCGCAGCAGGTTCGGCATCAGGCCAAGCGTTCCCTGATCAATTTCTTTGCCGTGGCGCTGGCGGGTTGCCGCACGCAGCCGGTTGAAATCGCACTTCGCTCACTGGCTGAGTTTTCCGGCGGAAAACAAGCCGCGGTGATTGGCCGCAACGAGCGAATCGATGCGCTGAGCGCGGCCTTTCTCAACGCCGCGTCCGCCAATGTCCACGATTTCTGCGACACCCATTTGCGCACCGTGATCCATCCGACCGCGCCGGTCGCGCCGGCGCTGCTCGCGCTTGCGGAGTTCAGGCAAGTGAGCGGGAAAGACGCATTGCTTGCCTTGGTGCTCGGCAACGATATCCAGGCACGCATCGGGCTTGCGATCTCGCCGCAGCACTACAACAAGGGCTGGCATATCACCTCGACTTGCGGCGTGTTCGGCGCGGCCGCTGCCGCCGGCAAGCTGCTTGGTTTGGGTGAAGGCGCGCTGGTATCCGCGCTCGGCATCGCCTCCACACAATCATCCGGCCTATGCGAGTGCCTGGGCATGCCGGCAAAGAGTGTCAGCGTGGGAAACGCTGCGCGCAATGGGCTGTGGTCGGCGCTACTTGCGGAGAAGGATTTTGATGGCCCTGCAGAACCTCTGACAGGACGGCAGGGATTCTACAGTGCCATGGGCGATACGCCGGATCTGTCGTCGATCACCGATCGCCTGGGCGAGGACTTTGAGATCATGGCGACCTCTTACAAGCCCTATCCTTGCGGCTTCGTGATCCATCCCGTGCTCGACTGCGTGCTGGAATGGCGGCGCGAGCATTCTGCGACCCAGGTGACGCGCGTGGTGGTGCGCGGCAATCCGTTGCTCGCGCATCGCACCGATCGTCCGGACGTCTCGACCGGGCGCGAATCACAGGTCAGCGTGCAACATGCGGTCGCCGCTGCGCTGGTATTTGGCGCTGCGGGGCTGGAGCAATTCACCGATGCTTGTGTGGGCGATCCGCGCGTGCAGACGTTGCGGAACAAGGTCGAGGTGCTGCGCGACGAAGCTTTCTCGACCATTGCGGCGAGTGTCGAGATCACAACGGGGGATGGAAAGACCCATCCGCTCACGCAAGCCGCGGCCCGCGGCAGCGACGTCAATCCGATGAGCGATCGGGATCTGGAGCGGAAGCTGCGGACCGCTGCTGCCGGGTGGAATGAGGAATATGACGTAAAGCCGCTGATCGACGCGATCTGGTGGCTTGATGAGAGCGCTGATTTCTCCCGCCTCGCGGCGCTCGCAGTACCGCGGGCCTGAGCAAAGGGCCGGCAGCGCCCGTTTCAGTCTGCGAATCGCGAGGCGCCCAACAGGCCTCGATATACGCCGATCTCGGATCCTTCGATCAACACCGCGCCGACCGCCTTTGCGTAATAGTCGGCAGGTCCCACGCCGCCGATGATGGCGTAGCCGAAACCTTGCTGCTTCATGTCCTCGAGACAGGCGAGCAGCAGGGCCGTCCCGATGCCGCTCTTCCTCGCCTTCGGCGTCACACCGGTGGGTCCGAAAAAGTTGCGGCACGTGGCGTCATGGCAGGCAAAGCCGGTGATCCGGCCGTCCTTGACTGCGATGAAGCAGGACACGGGCTGCCGGCTGAACGCCACCTCGGTTTCGCTGACCCAACCCTCGGAGAAGTTGTCGCGGATCCACGCCGTGACCTTGTGTTTCTCGGGTGCGAGCGCGCGCCGCACGCTGATGCCGGCTTTGGCCAGCCGCTCCAGCAGGGTGCGGGAGTCAGGCAGATCGTAAAGCTTGACCAGCATGTCCATGGGGTGGCAGCTCCTGCGGCAATACGATCTTGCTAACATATTCGCGCTGGTCCACAAATCCGGAAAGGGATGAGGGCCTGCACCAAGGGGCTATGGAGATGAGCGACAACGCGGCACCGCGGCCGATCAGCGAAATCGCAAGCTTCCACGCCCACGTCTATTATGATCCCGCCAGCACGCGAGCCGAGGCCGAGCGGTTGCGCATGTGGATCGGCGAACGCTTTTCTGTAACGCTCGGGCGCTGGCATGATGTCAAAGTCGGTCCGCACGATCAGGCAATGTATCAAGTGGCCTTTGCAACGGAGGTGTTTGCCGAACTCGTGCCCTGGCTGATGCTCAACCACGGCAATTTGAGCATCCTTGTCCATCCGAACACGACGAATCCGCGCCGCGATCATCTTGCCGATCCGCTCTGGATCGGTGCGCCGCTCGCGCTGCATGGCGACAAGCTGCCCGAACATGCCGAGGGCGAGCAGGCCCCGGCGCCGAACACCCAAACCGCGCTTCGGCCTTGAGCCGGCTTCGCTGCGCCGCGCAAAGATGGGATCCTCAATTTGCCGTAGCGCGGATCGTCGCCGCGAGCGCTTTCAACGACGCCCTGGTCTGCGGGTCGGCAGCGGCGGAAAGCAGCACCACGTCGCGCGAGGGAAGCGGCGGCAGCCCGAGTCGGGGGCCGACATCGATCGTTCCCGGCGGCGCCACGCGGCGGCCGAGCGCGGCAACGGCAAGACCGGCAGAGACTGCGGCTCCCGTGGTCGCAACACCGCCGCCGACGAAAACCTCGGTCCAGGCGATCCCCGCGCCGTCCAGCGCATCGACGGCCATGCTGCGCACGCTGCAGGGCTCGGCCTGCGTCGCCAGCCGCAACGGCTCACCCGCGCGATGTTCGAGATCGGGCGCGGCCATCCAGCCGAACGTCTCTTCCAGAACGGTTTCGCCGTCGCGGCGGCGGTCGTCGTGACGAAAGACGATTCCCGCATCGATCTTGCCGCGATCGAATTCATCGAGCACCTCGCGCGAAGTCGCAACGCGCATTTCCAGCACGAGTGAGGGCTCGGCGCTGTTCAAGCGCTTCAACAGCATCGGCAACTCGGCACCCACGATGTGGTGGCTGATGCCGACCACGAGCCGCCGCTGCTCGACGCCGAACGAGCTGATCGCGCCGTGATGGGCGGCGACGAGATTGCGTGCCGCTTCCAGGAACGCGCTGCCGTCCGAAGAAAGCCGGACCAGCCGCGGCGTTCGCTCCAACAGCCGCCGGCCAAGCGAATCCTCCAGCCGTTTGATCCTCAGGCTGACCGCGGATTGAGTGGTGTCCATCGCCTCGGCCGCGCGTGTGAAACTCTTCAAATCCGCCGTCAGAACAAAGGCTTGTACCGCCTCAAGATCCAGCGCCTTCATCGCTACATCCATTTCAATCCCATATCATTGAAATAGTATTTAATACGGTTTCGAAATGGTCAAGCGCCAGCTATCTCTTCCGCACATCACAAGCACAGGAGGCCGACCATGCCTTTGGTTCGCGTTTCGCTTCGGCGCGGCAAGCCGCCAGCCTTCCGCAAAGCCATCCTCGACGGAATCTATTCCGCGATGCTCACCAGCTTCGACGTGCCTGAGGAGGATCACTTCATGACTTCACCGAGCACGACGACGCGGATTTCAGCTACAGCAAGAGCTATCTCGGCATCGCGCGCAGCGATGATCTGGTCATGATCCAGATCACCGCCAACAACACGCGCACGGTCGAAAGGAAGAAGGCGCTTTATCGGCAGATCGTCGCGAATCTTTCGACCGATCCCGGCGTGCGGCCCGAAGACGTTCTCATCAATCTCGTCGAAGTCCTTCCCGAAAACTGGTCGTTCGGCAATGGCGTCGCGCAATACGCGACCGCCAAGAGCTGACGACGATCGCCTTATCCAAGGAGAAACCTCATGATCATCGCCCACTACGCCCATCGGCTGCCGGCCGACTACGATATCGGCATCATCCGCAACCGTGCCAAGTCTCGCGGCCATCTCTTCGACGCCGTTCCCGAACTTCATTTCAAGGGTTTTCTGTTGCGCGAACGCGGCCGATTCGGCGCCATTCAGAACGAATATTCTTCGCTCTATCTCTGGCGCAAGGATGAGGGCTTCCGCGATTTCCTTCTGACCGGCCGCTACAAATCGGTGACAGACAGCTTTGGCCGGGCTCTGATCCAGACACGCTTCGCACTGGATGCCCGCAAGGGCGAGGGGCGCGAAGCGCGCTTTGTCTATAAGGAGGAGCAGGACATTCCGCACGATAGCGACCTCACGACGGCCTTCGCCGAAGAGATCGAACGAAATCGCGAAATTGCAAGCCGGCCCGGCGCGATTGCGGCCGCCGTCGGGGTCGATGTGCAGAACTGGAAGTTCACGCGCGTCCTCCTCTCGGAGCGTGAACCCAGCGGTGCGCGAGGCGAGGAGGCCTACCAGATCCTCTATCTCGCGCGGCCCTTGCTGGACACGCTGCCGCTCGCGCAGTCCGCTGGTTCGGATCGAGACAAGGCGGGCACCGTCGCGCGCGCGTTGGCGCCGGCCTTGCAGAGCTAGCCCAGCTCGCTCCGAACGCGAGCCGCGGCCTCGGTCATCGCCTTCAATTTTCCGAACGCCACCTGACGCGGCATGTATTTCATGCCGCAGTCAGGTGCAGGCACCAATCGCTCCGCCGCGACGTATTTCAGTCCATTACGGATACGGTCGGCGACGGTGTCGACGCTTTCGATTGCGGGATCGCCGAGATCGAGCACGCCCAGCATGATCTTCTTCGCAGACAAGTCCTTGAGCACGCCGAGATCGAGTTTGGGCTGCGCGGCCTCGATCGAGATCTGTTCCGCAGTGGTGTCGGCAAGCTCGGACAGGAACGAGTAGCCGGCCGGCTTGGTCGAACCCGGCACGACCGCGGCATAGCCGAAGCAGAGATGCACCACGGTCGGCACGGTGATCCCCTGAAGCGCGCGGTTGATCGCCTTCACGGCGTAGCGGCGTGCGAGATCGGGATTGTTGCGAACCCAGGGCTCGTCGAGCTGGATCACGTCCGCGCCGGCCTTCTGCAGGTCCAGCGCCTCGGCATTGACCGCTTCGGCGAATGCCATCGCCAGTTCCTCGTCGTCTTTGTAATATTCGTTCCTGGCCTGCTGGCTCATCGTGAACGGGCCGGGCAGGGTGATCTTGGCCGCGCGATCGGTATTCTTGCGCAGGAACTCCATGTCGCGCCGTTCGACCGGACCGGTGCGTCTGACCTTCCCGACAACGCGAGGCACCGGCGTCTCGTGTCCCGATCGAGACACGATGATCGCGGGATTGTCGGAGTCGACGCCTTCGAGCGCGGTGGCAAAACGGTTGGAATAGCTCTCGCGGCGGATTTCACCGTCGGTGACGATATCGATGCCGGCGCGCTCCATGTCTCTGATCGCAACGATGGTGGCATCGTCTTGCGCTTCTTCGAGATGCTCCTCGGGCAGCCGCCACATCTCGTGCATGCGCGTGCGCGGCACCGATTTCGACAGCAGGGCGCGGTCGACCAGCCATTCCGGCTGTGGGTAGCTTCCGACCACCGTCGTCGGCAAAAGATGCGTTGGCATGTTCACTTGTCTTCTCCCGCTCTTGTACTTGTCAGGTCGCAGGCTGCAATGCGCGCGCAGCGATGTCGTCCGCCGCGCGCTGGCCGGCGCGCGTTCCGGTCTGCCAGATGGCAGCCTTGCGTTCGAGCAATCGGATGACCGCGTTGAACGCCACCGCCATCGCAAGCACCAGGAGAACGCCGGCAAAGACATGCGGGCTGTCCAGGATGGTGCGGTAGCGGGAGATCAAATAACCGATGCCGGCCGACGAGATCAACATCTCCGAAACAACGACGCCGACGATCACCAGCGCGCCGCCGACGCGCAGGCCCGACAGAACGGTCGGGATCGCGGCGGGGATGATCACGCGGAAAAGGCGCTGGGCGAGAGTCGCGCCCATGCTGCGCGCGGCAAGCAAGAGCTGCGGATCGATGGTCTGGATCCCGGCGGCGGTCGACAGCATCGTGGGCAGAAAACCATAGATCGCGGCGAAGGCGATCTTGGACTCTGAGCCGATGCCGAGCCAGACCGTGAGCACGGGATAGAGAATGACCAG
>Ga0306917_10001291_pt1 | contig 11690 bp, 8 predicted proteins | sample tim00Cox00000000_FD_203313 | JGI IMG/M metagenome (GOLD analysis project Ga0306917, IMG submission 203313) | Lab enrichment of tropical soil microbial communities from Luquillo Experimental Forest, Puerto Rico - timezero.00C.oxic.00.000.000 (v2)... | ecosystem: Environmental > Terrestrial > Soil... | reverse complement strand
CACTGCGGGTCGGAGACGTCCTTCAGGTAAGCCGCGGAAATGATGCCTTGCGAGTTCTCAAAGCCTGCCGGCTTGATCACGCTGCCGACCGAATTTGAAACGTTGTTGAGAATGTGCAGCGGCTTCCACTCGATCTCGTTGATCTTCTTGATCGCCTGTGCCGCGAATTTCGGCGTCGTGATGTCGACGAACACGTCGGCGCCGGTCGCCTTGAGCTTGACGATATGATTGTCGATCGAGGGCTCGGTGGTCTCGTAGCTTTCCTCGGCGATGATCATCGAGGCCGCCTTGGCGCCGAGCCCGTCCTTCAGGCCCTTCAGGTAGTCCTTGCCGTAATCGTCGTTCTGGTAGAGCACGGCGATCTTCGCGTTGGGTTTCTCTTTCAGCAGATATTTTGCGTAGATCCGTGACTCGCTCTGATAGCTGGGCTGCCAGCCCATGGTCCACGGGAAGTTCTGCGGATCGTTCCACTTGGTCGCGCCGGTGGCGACGAACAGTTGCGGCACTTTCTTCGAATTCATGTACTTCTGGATCGCCGAGTTCGGCGGCGTGCCCAGCGAGTTGAAGATGAACAGCACCTCGTCGCTTTCGACGAGTTTGCGCGCCTGCTCGACCGTCTTCGGCGGCGAGTAGCCGTCGTCGTAGGAGATGAAGTTAATCTTTCTCCCGTTGATGCCGCCAGCGGCGTTGATCTTGTTGAAATAGGCCTGCTCGGTCTTGCCGATTACGCCATAGGCGGAGGCAGGTCCCGAATAGGGCATGATGTTGCCGATCTTGATCTCGGTGTCGGTGGCGCCGGTGTCGTATTTCTTTTGCGCAAGCGCGCCGCTGCTCGAAGCAGCGAGCAAGGCAAGCGCGGCCGAAGCGACAGCCAGACGCGTGGCGATAACGGGCATTACGTGTCTCCCTTCCTTCTTTGATGCGTGTGGCCTTCTTCGAGGAAGGCTCTTCGTTCGGACGGCAGGTTTCGTAGCATTTTGCCGCCGAGGCGACAACAAAAAGCCCCCCGTGATAGCGGCGCAGGGAGCGTCCTTTAGTCGAACTTCTGAGAGTTATGGCTGCGTGCAGCGCGCGTCAGTGCGTCAATTCGCCCGACATGATGCCGTCGATCAGCTCCCATTTTTCGCCCTTGAAGCGCATCATCTGCTGCTGCTTGATCGGCGCATAATCGGTCGGTGACGTGTTGATCTTGATGCCGGGCAAGAGCGTATCCGGCTCGAAATTCTTCAGGCTCGCCGCCTGCTTCATGACGTTGGCGCGGGTGAGGTCGTCGCCGCACTGTTTGAGCACCTGGACGAGGGTTTGCGCCACGCCGTAGCCGTAGACGACGGAGGCGTCGAGCTTGTCGCCGCCGGGATAATACTTTTCCAGGAAGGCGTAGAATTTCTTCATGCCGGGATCGTTGTCCCACTGAGGGTCCGCGCCATCCTTGACGTAGGTGGCGGACAGGATGCCTTGCGAGTTCTCAAAGCCGGCCGGCTTCATCACGCCGCCGACGGAGGCCGAGACGTTGGACAGGATGTGAAGCGGGTGCCAGTCGATCTCGGCGAGCTTCTTGATCGCTTGCGCGGCGAATTTCGGCGTCGTGATCGAGATGAACACGTCGACGCCGGCAGCCTTCAGCTTGACGATATGATTGTCGATCGAGGGCTCGGAGGTCTCGTAGCTCTCCTCCGCGACGATCATCGTGCTCTTCGCGCCGAGAACGTCCTTGAGGCCTTTCAGATAATCCTTGCCGAAATCGTCGTTCTGATAGAGCACGCCGATCTTGGCATCCGGTTTCTCCTTCAGCAGGTATTTCGCGTAAATATGCGCTTCGCTCTGGTAGGAGGGCTGCCAGCCCATGGTCCAGGGAAAATTCTTCGGATCATTCCATCTGGAGGCGCCGGTGGCGACGAAGAGCTGCGGCACCCTCTTGGTGTTGAGATATTTCTCGATCGCCGTGTTCGAGGGCGTGCCGAGCGGGTTGAAGATCACGAGGACCTCGTCGCTCTCCACGAGCTTGCGCGCCTGCTCGACGGCCTTGGGCGGCGAATACGCATCGTCATAGGAGATGAATTTGATCTTGCGGCCATTGATGCCGCCTTCGGCGTTGATCTTGTTGAAGTACGCCTCTTCGGTCTTGCCGATCACGCCGTAGGCCGAGGCCGGCCCGCTATAGGGCATGATGTTGCCGATCTTGATCTCGGTATCGTTGGCGCCGGTATCGTATTTTTTTTGCGCAAGGGCGGCGTGGGACGCAAAGGTGAAGGCCACCGCCGCAAGCGCGGCGGTGCGTGGTCGGCAGGAACGCATCATATCTCCTCAGGTCTTCCTGAATTTACCGATCATCTGCTGGCTGACGATGGCGACTTGCCTGGCGCCGTGCGGCACCAGGAAAATGACGAGAAACAGGAGCACGCCGAACACGGCGCCGGAGAGACCCTTGGAGATGCTTTCCGCGATGTTGGGCACGAAGATGATGAAGGCCGAACCCACGATCGATCCGGGCAACCAGCCGACGCCGCCGACCACCATGCCGAGGAACAGAGCGATCGCCAGCGTAATGGTGTAGCTGTCGGGCGCGACGAACTGCACCGCGATCGCACCCAGCCCGCCGGCAACGCCGGTGATCCCTGCGGAAACGCCGAACGCGAGCGTCTTGTACAGCGCGACGTCGACGCCCATCGCCGATGCCGCGATCTCGTTGTCGCGGATCGCCATGAAGGCGCGACCGGAACGCGAGCGCAGGAGGTTCACGGAAAAGATGTAGATCGCGATCGTGATCACCAGCGTGAAGTAATAGAGCCACATGTCCTGCGAGATCGGCAGGTGGAACGGCGGATCCGGCTTGGTCACGACAAGGCCCTGCACGCCGCCGGTCCATTTCTCGAAGAAGCCGAGTTTCAGGAGCTGCGGCATCGCCGTTGCCAGCGCAAACGTCGCGAGCGCGAGATAGACGCCGGACAGCCGCAGCGCCGGCTGGCCGAACAGGAAGCCGGCAGCAAAGCACAGCACGCCCGCGACCGGCAGCGTCAGCGCGTAATTGACGTCGTACTGCTCCATCAGGATCGCCGAGGTGTAGGCGCCGATCGCGTAGAACGCGCTCTGGCCGAGCGAGAACTGGCCGCTTCCGCCGGTCAGGATGTTGAGCGCGAGCACCGCGAGCCCGTAGATCAGGAGCATCGTCATCTGGAAGATGATGAAGTTCTTGGCAAAGAACGGTATGACGAGCAGCAGCGCCAGCACCGTCAGCGAGGTGCCTGCGCCCAGCGTCATGGCCCGCTTCGGAACGGCCTCTACGGCCTGGCCTTCTGTGACGACGTCATCAACAGCGCTCATGCTCAGACTCGCTTCACAATGGGCCGGCCGAACAGGCCGGCGGGTTTGACGACCAACACGGTGATGATCAGCGCCAGTGCGATCGGCAGCTTCAGCTCATTGCCGACGCCGGGGATATAGGTGCCGGCAAGATTCTCGACGATGCCGACCAGAAAACCGCCGATCACGGCGCCGAACGGACTTGTCAGTCCGCCGAGCACCGCGGCGGCAAAGCCGTAGATCAGCACACCGCCCATCATGTTCGGCTCGAGAAACACCACGGGCGCTATCAGGATTCCGGCGATCGCCCCGATGCCGGCCGCCATGCCCCAGCCAAGCGCGATCATCCAGGAGGTGTTGATGCCGACGAGCCGCGCCGATTCCGGCAGGGAGGCGGCGGCGCGCATGGCAAGTCCGACCCGCGTATATTGGAAGAAGATATAGAGCGCGATCAGAAGCAGCACGGTAACGCCGATCATGCCGGCCTGGTGGGTCGAGATGAGCTGGCTGCCGAGGAAGGGGGCCGAGCCGAACGGCGTCGGATATTGCTTGATGGTGAAATCCCAGATCAGGCCGGCGCAGGAATTGATGATGGAGAACAGCGCGATGAAGCCCGCGACCTGGGTCAGGATCGGCGCTTTCGCGAGTGGCTTGAAGAGGATGCGCTCGATCGCAATGCCCGCGACGAAAGAGAAGGCGAGGGTGAGAAGGAAAGCCCACCAGTAGGGGATGCCCCATTGCATCAATTGCCAGGAGACGAAGGTCGAGAACATCGCCATTTCGCCCTGCGCGAAATTGAGATGGTCGATCGCCTGGTAGATCATGACCACCGCAAGCGCCATGCAGGCATAGATCGCCCCGGTGGAGATGCCGGCCAGGATTTGATTGGTGAAAAGCTCCATGCCGTCGGCTCCCTAAGGCGCGATGAGTTCGCATTGAACCGTTGAGAACGCGGAGGTGCCACCACCCTCCCCTGGAGGGGGAGGGTCGGCGAGCATCGCGCGAAGCGGGATGCGAGACGTGGTGGGGTGCACGGTGATCGACGGCATCATCTCACCTCAATACCCGAGATACGATTTGCGGACGTCTTCGTTGTTGGCGATCTCCTTGGCGCCGCCCGACATCACGATGCGGCCGGTCTCGATCACATAGGCCTGGTCGGCGAGTTCGAGCGCAAGCTGGGCATTCTGCTCGACCACCAGAATGGTCACCTTGTCCTCCCGGTTGATCTTGCCGAGGATCTTGAAGAGGTCGCGTACGATGAGCGGCGCAAGCCCGAACGACGGCTCGTCGAGCAGCATCAGGCGCGGACGCAGCATCAGCGCACGGGCAACCGCGAGCATCTGCTGCTCGCCGCCCGACAGCGTCCCGGCCTGTTGCGTGTAGCGCTGCTTCAGCACCGGGAAATGCTCGTACATCCGCTCGATATCGGCGACGATGCCGGACTTGTCCTTGCGGCTGATCGCCCCGAGCTGCAGGTTCTCCTCGACCGTCATCGTCGTGAAGGTGCCGCGGCCCTGCGGCACATGGGCAATGCCGAGCCGGACGATGTTCTCGGTCGAGCGGCCGGAGAGCGGCTGGCCCTCGAACTCGATGGCGCCGGTCGAGCGTACCATGTTGCAGATCGCGCGAAGCGTCGTGGTCTTGCCGGCGCCGTTGGCCCCCAACAGCGTGGTCAACGATCCCTCGTTCAGGGAAAAGCTCAGCCCGTGCAGCGCCTGCACGTGGCCGTAATAGGCGCGCAGATCCTTGACGTTGAGCATCGTCGTCATTGGTCCTTGCTCCCGAGATAGGCCTTGATGACGTCGGGATCGGACTGCACCTGCGCCGGCGTGCCTTCTGCAAGCTTGCGGCCGAAATTCAAGGCGACCACGTGGTCGGCGATCGACATCACGAGACCCATGTGATGCTCGACCAGGAGAACCGTGATCTTGCGGTCGTCGCGGATCTTGCGAATGAGGTCGCCGAGCACATGGACCTCTTCATGGTTGAGGCCGCCGGCGGGTTCGTCGAGCAACAGGATCTTCGGATCGGCCGCAAGCGCACGCGCCAGCTCGACGCGCTTCTGGGTTCCGAACGGTAGCCCGGACACGACCGTGTGCGCGACGTCGTCGAGATCGAGATATTTCAGGATCTCATGGACCTTCTTGTTGACCGCGGTCTCGCTGCGGCGCACCCAGGCGAGCTTCAGGGAGTCGCTGACGATGTCGCTCCGGGTGCGAGAATGGGTTCCGACGCGAACATTGTCGAGCACCGAAAGATTGGGGAACAGCGCGACGTTCTGGAACGTGCGGCCGATGCCGATCTCGGCGATGCGGTGCGGCGGCCGCGACAGGATGCTCACGCCCTCCATCAGGATGTCGCCGGCGCTCGGCTGATAGAGACGGGAGAGGCAATTGAACAGCGTGGTCTTGCCGGCGCCGTTCGGACCGATCAGGCCGAGGATCTGGCCCTGACGCATGTCGAAGGACACGCCGTTCAACGCGACGATGCCGCCGAACACGACGCTGACGTCGCGAACCGCGAGCAGGGGGTCATCCCCCGGCGCAAGCGCTGTTTGCGTCATGTGGTCCGGCCCGCGCGGCCGGACCGACCCGGCATCTTTCGCCGGTCCTGACGATAGAGCCTATCTGATCCCCTCGGCGACACGTGCAACTTTCCCTCCTGATTTCAATTTCTTGCTTTCTTTTTTTGATTGTGTCGGCTGCGGCGCCACGCCCCCAAGGGCCGCTTCGATGTTCCTTACCATCGCCACGAGGCGAGGTCCAATGTCGTTGAGCAGCCGATCTTCCGTAAAGCGGAATGCCGGCGCACCGCAATTGAACGCGTAAGGCCCTGTCCCGTCATTTAACTTTAGTGCAACGCCGACCGCCGCGACGTCGCTCTGCCACTCGCCGGCCGACACCGCAAAGCCGCGCTTGGCGACGATTTCGCCGGACCGTTCGATGCCGTCACGTATTTTGGGCCAGCGGCTGCCGTAATGCTCGCGCAGTTCGCGCAACAGAGCGGACCGTTCATCCGGCGGCAGCGCCCAGATATAGGCGCGTCCCATGGCGGTGGTTGCGATCGGTATTCGCGAACCCACGTCCAGTTGAACCCCCAGCGTCAGGCCGTTCCGGCTCTGGCCGAAATAGATCATGCTTTGGCGGTCGCGCCCGCCGACCGCGACCGCGCCGCCGGTGGCGCGCATCACCTCCTCGCGGAACGGCTCGGACAGATGACGCAGTCCGAGGTTCGCCAGCGCTGCATAGCCGAGCGCCATCGCCGAAGGGGCCAGTTGATACTTCTCAAAGCGCGGAACCGGCGTAAGATAACCGAGCTTGGTCAAGGTGTAGGTTAGCCGTGAGACGGTCGGCTTTGGCAAATTGGTTCGCGCCGCGATCTCCTGATTGCCCAGAAGTCCGTCGTTGGGTTGGAACGCGCGCAGCACATCGAGACCGCGCGAGAGCGCGACGACGAAGCTGCGATCGGTCGCAACTTTCTTGCCCGAGCGTTTCATGGACCGCCGTTGTCAGGACCTCGTTGACAACGGACCTGCTTCAAAATAACCCTCGCTGTCAAGATGTGGAATTAAATTCCGCACTGCGAAACCCAGGGATTGACACGTAGCTCCTCATCGCAAGGCCGGGCAGCTACTCAACGCAAGTCAAGAAACCAAGAACAACTCCAAGGAGCGTAGCGTGAACGAAGTGGTCAAGCTCGAACGTCACGACGTCATCGGCATCGTCACCGTCAACAATCCTCCCGTCAACGCGCTGAGCGCCGCCGTGCGCGGCGGCATTCTGGACTGCATGAAAAAGGCAATCGCCGATCCCGAGGTGAAGGCCATCGTGCTCACCTGCGCGGGGCGCACCTTCATCGCCGGCGCCGACATCACCGAGTTCGGCAAGCCGCCGAAACCGCCGGGCCTGCAGGAAGTGCTGATCGAGATGGACAATTCGCCAAAGCCGATCGTGGCCGCGATCCACGGCACCGCCCTCGGCGGCGGCCTCGAGGTTACTCTCGCCTGCCATTTCCGCGTGGCGGTGAAGGACGCAAGACTAGGCCTGCCCGAAGTGAAGCTTGGCTTGCTTCCGGGCGCAGGCGGCACGCAGCGGCTGCCGCGCGCGGTCGGACCTGAGCTTGCGGTGAAGATGATCGTCAGCGGCGATCCGATCTCGGCTCCCGAAGCGCTCAAGAGCGGCCTGATCGAGGAGATCGTCGAGGGCCCCGCCTCGGGGGCGGAGGCCTTTGCGCGCAAGGTGCTGGCGGAGAAGCGTCCGCTGCGCCGGCTGCGTGACGACGATTCCAAGCTTGCGGCCGCCAAGGCCGACCGCTCGATCTTCACCAATGCGGTCGCGGCGGTGACCAAGCGTGCGCGAGGTCTCGAAGCGCCGTTCGCCGCAGCCGATGCGGTCGGCGCGTCGCTCGATCTGCCGTTCGACGAGGGGCTGAAGAAGGAGCGCGAGGGATTTTTGAAGCTCGTCACCAGCGATCAGTCGAAGGCGCAGCGTTATGCCTTCTTCGCCGAACGCGAGGCGGCCAAGATCTCGGGCGTGCCCGAAGGCACCAAGCCGCGCAACGTCGCGCGCGTCGCCATCATCGGCGCAGGCACCATGGGCGGCGGCATTGCGATGTCGTTTGCCAACGCCGGCGTCCCGGTCACCTTGATCGAGACGGGCGAGGAGCAGCTCAAGCGCGGCATGGGCATCATGCAGAAGAATTACGAGGCGACCGCGGCGCGCGGCGGCATCCCTGCGGATGCGCCGGCCAAGCGCATGGCGCTGATCAACGGCGTGGTCGGCCTCGAGAACGTCAAGGATGCGGATCTCGTGATCGAGGCCGTGTTCGAGACCATGGCGGTGAAGAAGGACGTGTTCGGCCAGCTCGACAAATATGCCAAGCCCGGTGCGGTGCTGGCGTCCAACACCTCCTATCTCAACATCGACGAGATCGCCAAGCAGACCAGGCGTCCGCAGGACGTGCTTGGCATGCACTTCTTCTCACCAGCCAACGTGATGAAGCTGTGCGAGATCGTGCGCGCGGAGAAGACCGCGCCAGACGCGCTGGTCACGGCGGTAGCGGTCGCGCGTAAAATAGCCAAGGTGCCGGCCGTGGTCGGCGTCTGCGACGGCTTCGTCGGCAACCGGATGCTGGCGCAACGCGGCAAGCAGGCCGAGAAGCTGTTGTTCGAGGGCGCGTTGCCGCAGCAGGTCGACGCGGTCGTGACCAGGTTCGGCATGCCGATGGGACCGTTCGCGATGGGCGATCTCGCCGGCCTCGACATCGGCTGGCGCTCGCGGAAAGACCGCGGCATCAAGTCGGAGATCGCGGATGCCCTGTGCGAAGCCGGGCGCTTCGGCCAGAAGACCGGCAAGGGCTACTACAAATATGAGGCGGGTTCGCGCGCACCGCTGCCCGATCCCGAGGTCGAGAAGCTGATCGACGAGACGCTGGCGCGGCTCGGCCGCAAACGCCGCGTGGTCAGCGACGACGAAATTCTCGAGCGCATGATGTATCCGATGATCAACGAGGGCGCGCGGATCCTGGAGGAGGGCATCGCCGCGCGGCCGAGCGACATCGACGTGGTCTGGCTCTACGGCTATGGCTGGCCGATCTATCGCGGCGGTCCGATGTTCTGGGCCGACACGGTGGGATTGAAGCACATCGCCGACCGCCTGTCCTATTACGCCAAGGAGACCAACGATCCTTCGCTCGAGCCCGCACCGCTGCTCAAGCGCCTTGCGGCCGAAGGCAAGGGCTTTGCGTCGCTGGCGGCTGCGAGCAAAGCGGCCTGATTGGCCCTTGCTTGATCACCTGTCATTCCGGGCATGACCCGGAATGACGAGCTCTTCATAGACGGGCGAGAGTTCGCATGACCCATCCCGGCGAACAGTTCTACCCCGAAGGCGTGCGCTGGGACGATCCGATCGCGCGCGGCACGCTGCCCGACCTGTTGTCGCAGGCGGCGCGCGACTACAGCGCGCGCACCGTCATCGAATTCCGCGACCGCGCGATCTCCTATGCCGAGCTCGAAGGCCTGGTCGAAGCCGCAGCCGCGGCGTATTTGCGCGCGGGCTACGGCAAGGGCACGTCGGTCGCGCTGTTTCTCGGCAACACGCCGGACCACCCGATCAACTTCTTCGGCGCGCTGAAGGCGGGCGCACGGATCGTGCACCTGTCGCCGCTCGACGGCGAGATCGCGCTGACCCACAAGCTCAGGGATTCGAACGCGCGCGTCTTGGTCACCAGCAATCTCGCCGCGTTGTTGCCGACCGCCCTGAAATTCCTCGAGAAGGGTCTGCTCGACCGGCTGATCGTCTGCGAGGACGACCGCTGGGGCAAGGTCGGCACGCCGCAGACGCCGCTGCCCGATCATCCCGCCATCATCACCTACGCAAAATTCGCCGACGGCGCCGTGAGGCCTGCGCAGTGGCCTGCAATCGACGTCGAGGACGTCGCGCTCCTGCAGTATACCGGCGGCACCACGGGCCTGCCCAAGGGCGCGATGCTGAGTCACGGCAATCTCACCGCGGCGGCATCGATCTACGACATCTGGGGCAAGCCGTCCCGGGCCAGGCGCGGCGACGCGATCGAGCGCGTGATCTGCGTGCTGCCGCTGTTCCACATCTTCGCGCTGACGGTCGTGATGCTGTCCTCGATCCGGCGCGGCGACCTGATCTCGTTGCACCAGCGCTTCGATGTCGAGGCCGTGATGCGCGACATCGAGGTCAAGCGCGCTTCGTCCTTCCCCGGCGTGCCGACCATGTGGATCGCGATCGCCGCACTCCCGGACCTCGACAAGCGCGATTTTTCCTCGCTTGTGAGCTGCGGCTCGGGCGGCGCGCCGCTGCCGGTCGAAGTGGCCAAGATCTTCGAACGCAGGGTCGGCATGAAGCTCAGAAGCGGCTGGGGCATGACCGAGACGTGTTCGCCCGGCACCGCGCATCCGCAGGAGGGACCGGACCGGCCCGGTTCGATCGGACTGATGCTGCCCGGCATCGAGATGGACGTCGTGTCGCTCGACGATCCGGCAAAAGTGCTGTCGAACGGCGAGGTCGGCGAGATCCGCATCAAGGGGCCGAATGTCACCAAGGGCTACTGGAACAAGCCAAGGGAGACAGCGGAGGCCTTTGTCGGCGACCGCTTCCTCACCGGCGACATCGGCTATCGCGACGACGACGGCTATTTCTACCTGGTCGACCGCAAGAAGGACATGATCATCTCCGGCGGCTTCAACGTCTATCCGCAGATGATCGAGCAGGCGATTTACACCCACCCGTCCGTGCACGAGGTGATCGTGATCGGCATTCCCGACGGTTACCGCGGCGAAGCGGCCAAGGCCTTCATCACGCTGCGCGAGGGCGAAAAGCCGTTCTCGCTCGACGAGTTGCGCGCCTTCCTGACCGGCAAGGTCGGAAAGCATGAATTGCCGGCCGAGGTCGAGTTCGTCGCCGAATTGCCGCGCACGGCGGTCGGCAAATTGTCGCGCCATGAATTGCGCAGGCAGCAGCCATCGCAACCCCAACAAAGCAAACAACGATCAACAGGAAGCCGTTCATGACCGACGTTGTCATCGTCTCCACCGCCCGCCCGCCGATCGGCGAGGGCGCGGCAGGTTTGTTCGAGGTGGTGCACTAAAGCTGTCGTCCCGGCCAGGCAAGCGTTAGCGAGCGCGAGCCGGGACGACGAAGAGAGAGGCGGTTGGAATTTCAACAAGGAGGATCCGATGGATCTCGCTTTTACGAAAGAAGAGCTGGCGTTTCGCGAAGAGGTTCGCGCGTTTTTCCGCGACAACGTGCCGCCCGAAACGCGCCGCAAGCAGCAGGAGGGGCGTCATCTCAGCAAGGAGGAGATGATCACCTGGTGGCGCATCCTCAACAAGAAGGGCTGGGGTGTCTCGCACTGGCCCAAGGAATATGGCGGCACGGGGTGGAGTTCGGTGCAACACTATATCTTCAACGAAGAGCTGCAGATGCACCCGGCGCCTGCGCCGCTCGCCTTCGGCGTCAGCATGGTCGGTCCCGTCATCTACACCTTCGCCAACGAAAAGCAGAAGAAATATTACCTGCCGCGCATCGCCAATGTCGACGACTGGTGGTGCCAGGGCTTTTCCGAGCCGGGTGCGGGCTCCGACCTTGCCTCGCTGAAGACCAAGGCCGAGCGGAAGGGCGACAAATACATCATCAACGGGCAAAAGACCTGGACCACGCTCGCGCAGCATGCCGACATGATCTTCTGCCTGTGCCGCACCGATCCCGGTGCGAAGAAGCAGACCGGCATCTCCTTCATCCTGGTCGACATGAAGAGCAAGGGCATCACGGTGCGCCCGATCCAGACCATCGACGGCGGCCATGAGGTCAACGAGGTGTTCCTGGACGATGTCGAGGTGCCCGTGGAAAATCTCGTCG
>Ga0306917_10001286_pt1 | contig 11703 bp, 7 predicted proteins | sample tim00Cox00000000_FD_203313 | JGI IMG/M metagenome (GOLD analysis project Ga0306917, IMG submission 203313) | Lab enrichment of tropical soil microbial communities from Luquillo Experimental Forest, Puerto Rico - timezero.00C.oxic.00.000.000 (v2)... | ecosystem: Environmental > Terrestrial > Soil... | reverse complement strand
CAGCGAGAGCTGGGATCATGTTCGCAACAGCCTAGCTCCCCGCTCCAGATCTCAATGCAACATGCATGCAACATGCATGTAGAACGCAAGTAAATGACTTGCGCATCGACTGACAGAATACAATTCCGCTGGCCAGCAGGCGTGACCCCCTCCATCAGCGCCATAAAAGGGGGGTAAGGGTGCCGGCCCAATCGAATAGAAGCGTTACCTGGTTTGAATTTGCGCCCTAGTCGACAGAGAGGCGCTTCCCGCTTTCCTAAAAAATCCGATTTCAGCCGTGGCTTTCACGTCGGCTTCGATGTGGTCCGAATCTGATTTTTCTCCAGCAGAAAAATTGAGCCGTGGGTCGGGGGATGAAAAAGCCGTACTTGGATAATCTCGGCCATCGTTCTGGCTGCTTGGTTGCCGATGAGTATGTGGGCGTCAAGCGTGGCGGCTCTATGTGGCGGTTTAGGTGCGATTGCGGTGCGATGCATGAGGCATCGATGTCTACTGTCAAGCGCAAACGCTGTCTAATCCGTTCGTGTAGATGCTTGAGACGCGAAATCTCGGAGAATGCTTACGAGGGCAGCCTCGGCTCGGCGGGTTATTTGTGCGCGCTAAGGAAAACGTAATCTGCTGAATAGGGGACGCTGCGAAAGGCGCCGGCCTGATCGCACGCGCCTTGGGCGGCGCCGCCATGGCTGTTGATCCGCTGCACGGTGGTGACATCCGCAAGCGTCCCGCTTCCGCGCCGGTTCACGACGTCCAGCTTGAGCCAGGGAATGTCGTTCACCGTCGCGCCAGGCGCGTTGCCGACCGCCTTGCCGGTGACGGCGCTGCCGTCCCCATGCTCCCAGGTTGGCCCGGCGTAATGGCGACCGACCGTCTTGTCGTCGAGAAGGAGGGTCGCGATCGGCTCGCGAAACAGCCAGGTGAGCTTGCCCTCGTTTCCGGGCGCGCACTCATAGATCTGCGCACCCTCGGCATGGAATGTCGCGACAATGTCCTCGTTTGGTGCGGCAATCGCAGGCGGCATCTGCGCCAGCGCGCCATCGACCGGAAATGCTGTCACCAAAATCAGCGCAGTCAGCAAACGCGGGCATGCCATTGTCTATCCTCCGCTGAGCCGGGGTTCCTCCGATGAACTCTTTCCTGCCTCTCCGCAAGGCGTATGTGAGGTGCGCGGCTACTGCCGTGCTTTCGCGGCTCTACTGAACTGTGCGCACGGAAAGATGGGCTGATTCTGCCTCATCACGCGAAACCTCGCGAACGCGATTTTCAGGAACGACAATTCGAGCAGCATGAGCGTCCATTTCAGCTCGAAAGCGCGACGGCGTCCCTAAAGGCAAGCGGAATGGCAATTGCCGGCACGGCGGCAGGACGAAGGAAATGATCGAGGTTTGGAAGCTCATAAAATAAGTCCCAAGCACCGCAGCAGCCGTCGCCAGCGAAGCCAGCGCACGCCCGGGATTTAGAGAAGAACCCAAAGCGGACAAAGACCGATCATTGAAGCCCATTTCGCCGGTCGCAGATCCCTGCTGTAATCGAACTTGAAAACCGGCGCAGTCCCGAGCCTTGGGATAGGGTGATGCGACGGCGTAAATTAAATCCACCGGGGGCTTATTTGCGCAAGCGAGGAATTGCCACTTGCTCTGGAGTGATCGTCACTCTGCCGCCGAAACCAACGGCGCGTCACGGACTTCGGATGCCGCGTCGTCGCTTGGCACGACCTCGAAGCGGCGGCGATGGAACGCGCCGAGCGTGGAGCGGTGTCCGATTGAGGTAATCGTGGTGCGCTTCAGGCGCTCCTGCAGCAGCCGATAAAGGCTCGCTTCGGCGCCTTCATCGAGCGAGGCTGTCGCCTCGTCGAGGAACAAGAAATCAGGCGCCTGAAGCAATGCGCGCGCGATTGCAAGCCGCTGCTGTTCGCCGAGCGAAAGCATCCGGTTCCAGTGAGCTTCTTCCTCGAGCCGGTCCGCCCATTCGCCGAGGCCGACCGCCCTGACTGCTTCGCTCAGCCGCGCATCGTCGAAGGTGCCGAGCCGCGCCGGATAGCTCACCGCTGCGGCAAGCGAGGCAACGGGGAAATAGGGCCGCTGCGGCAAGAGCATCACTTTGGCGCCCTTCGGCACCATCACCCGGCCCGATCCGAACGGCCAAATTCCGGCGATGGCCCGAAACAGCGTCGACTTGCCCGCGCCCGACGGTCCGGTCACCAGCACGCGCTCTCCAGGCGACAACACGATGTGCTCGGCATTGACCAGCGGCTCGCGGTCCGGCAGGCGGACCTTGAGCCGGTCGATCAAGATCACGTTCGAACTGTCGCGCGGCAAGACCTCGACTATCGGCGGGGTGAGCGCCGCGTCACGGCCGGCCGTGACCGCGTCTTCAAAGCCAGACAAGCGTTTCACCACCGCCTGATACTGGGCGATGCTTTGATAGGCTGACACGAAATACAGCATTGCATTCTGCACGCTGTGGAAAGCCGAGCCGGTCTGCATCAGGTCGCCGAGCTGCACGGCGGCAGATGCGAAATAAGCCGGCCCCGCCATCAAATAGGGAAAGATCGTCGTCGCCTGCGAATAGCTCCGCGTAAAGAACATGAGCTTCTTCTGCCGCTGCATGATCGCGATCCAATTCGCGACGATGCGGCTGAAGCGGTCGATATGACGTTCACGTTCGGCGGCCTCGCCGCGAAGCGCTGCTACCTGTTCAGAGTTCTCACGTGTGCGCACCAGATTGAAACGGAAATCGGCCTCGAATCGCTGCCGCTGAAAATTGAGCGGAATGAGCGGCCAACCGATCAGATGCGTGAGCACAGTGCCGATCACCGCATAAATGAGCGCCCCCCAGATCAGATAGCCGGGGATGGCGATGTCAACGCCGAACAAATGCAGCGGCATTTTTTCCGATAGGTTCCAGAGGATGAAGAAAAATGAGCACAGCGTTACGACCGAGTTCAAAAGCCCGATCCCGATCGAAAGCGTTTCCTGCACGAACATTTGCAGGTCGTCGGCGATGCGCTGGTCGGGGTTGTCGGCAGCGTCGCCGAGAAGCTGCATCCGATAATGATTGGCGGTGTTAAGCCACTGGCGCAGATAGGTCTGCGTCATCCAGCGTCGCCAGCGGATCTGCAGCCACAGATTGAGATAATTTTGATAGACGACGACCACAGTGTAAATCGTCGCCAGCACGCAGAAAAACAGAATGTATTGGACGAAGCCGCTCCAATTGCGATCCTGCAGCGTGTTGTAAAACCCGTTGTACCAGTAGTTCAGGATGACATGGATGGCGACCACCGACAGTTCGAGGCCAATCACGCTGCCGAGCAGAATGCGACCCGGCCAGCGGTCCTCCGAGCGAAAGTAGGGCAGGGCTATGCGCCCAATCGTGGCGAGGGTAGCGGCAAGGCGTTTCACGGGGAAAAACCTCCGAGGTTGAGCGCTCAGGGCGCCGTCAATTCCGCTGCGACAGCGCTTGCATCACCAAGTAAGTGCGCAATCCCCATTCGCGGCCATCACTATCGCGCGTGGAGCTGACACTCGTAAAGCGCGGAAGCCCCAAGCACCGCAGCATCCGTCGCCGGCAAAGCCAGCGCGCGCCCGGAATTGGAGAGCAGCCAGGACCGAAAGCCGACAGGGACCGTTTAGGATTTCTTGCAGCGCAAATTTATATTGAACCCCATTTCGCCAGTCGCAAATCCCTGCTGTAATCCCACCTTGATACCCGCGTAGTCCTAAGCCTTGGATGGGCGATGCGACGGCGCTCCAGAGCAAGCAGCAAACTGGCTAACGCGCGAAGCCGCAAGGCGAAAGCCTCAAAAGCTGTGCGCCCGCGCAGTTCTTCCCCTGCCGGCCAAGAAAGCGAGGTCGTGCGGCTTACTCGCGAGCTGGACGACGCGCGAGAACAGCAGACGGCTACGGCGGAAGTCCTCAAGATCATCAGCACTTCACCGACCGAACTCCGGCCCGTGCTGGAGGCTGTTGTCAGGAGTGGGGCGCGCTTTTGCGAGGCGGACGATGTAACCATTTTCGAACTAGATGGGCAGGATCTGCGTATGGCCGCCCACTGGGGTTTGGTCACACACTTAGAAACCTTAGAAATCGGCGTTCGTTTCCCGTGCACGCGCGGAAGTGTTGCAGGCCGCACTGTTATCGATCGGAAGCCGGTTCATGTATTTGACGTCCAGGCGGAGGTGGAAGAATTTCCCGAAGGAAGCGCCTTCGCCAGACGGTTGGGACACCGGACGACAGCTGGCGTTCCACTGCTGCGTGAGGGAGTGGCTATCGGGACAATCCAGCTTCGACGAGCCGAGGTTAATCCGTTTACGAATAAGCAGTTGGCGCTTCTCGAAACCTTCGCCGCCCAAGCCGTCATCGCTATCGAGAACGCGCGCCTGCTTAACGAGCTGCGCCAGCGAACAGCCGATCTCACCGAAGCGTTGGGGCAGCAGACGGCGACTTCGGAGGTTCTCAAGGTCATCTCCAGTTCGCCGGGTGACCTTCAGCCTGTGTTCGAAACAATGCTGGCGAACGCGACGCGGCTATGCGAGGCCAAGTTCGGTGTGCTGTATCGCTCCGAAGGAGATGCTCTTCGCGTCGTCGCGTTGCATGGCGCACCGCTGGCTTATGTAGAAGAGCGGCGGCGCAATCCGATTATCCGTCCGCACCCCGGAACAACCATCGGACGCGCGGTAGCAACCAAGCGAACGGTTCACACCGCCGACGTGCTGAAGATACCTCATTATTTTGAGCCGCCGCCAGGCTACACCGCTCCGCAGCTCCCTAAGCTTGCCGGCGCCCGCACCGTACTTGCGGTGCCGATGTGCAAGGACGACGAGTTAGTCGGCCTCATCGCCATCTACCGTCAGGAGGTTCGACCCTTCACCGACAAACAAATTGAGCTGGTGACGAACTTCGCCGCGCAGGCAGTCATCGCCATCGAGAATGCGCGCCTGCTTAATGAGCTGCGGCAATCGCTGCAGCAGCAGACGGCCACCGCCGACGTGCTTAAGGTTATCAGTCGCTCGACCTTTGATCTGAAGGTTGTGCTGAATACGCTTGTCGAGTCAGCCGCGCGCCTCTGCGAAGCAGACATGGCATCGATCCCGCGCGTGACTGGTACAAGCATCGACGTTGTCGCGACCTACGGCTATTCTTCCACTTTCCAGGAGTTTGTGCGCCGCAATCCGACTTCGCCTGGGCGCGGCACAGTCAGCGGTCGAGCCGTGCTCGAAGGCAGAACCGTCCACATCCCGGACGTTCTGGCTGATCCGGAATACGATTACGGTAAAGGCCAGGGCCAGAAAGTAGGTGGATTTCGCACTCTGCTTGGCGTGCCGCTCCTGCGGGACGGTGTGGCGATAGGTGTTCTGGTCTTGGCGCGCTCGGTGGCGCGACCGTTCACGCCGCAACAGATCGATCTGGCCACGACCTTTGCTGACCAGGCGGTGATCGCTATCGAGAATGTGAGACTGTTCGAGGCGGAGCAACAGCGCACGCGCGAGCTGAGCGAGTCGTTAGAACAGCAGACGGCCACAGCGGATGTGCTGAGCATCATCAGTTCATCGCCCGGCGCACTAGAGCCGGTGTTCCAGGCGATGCTGGAGAATGCAACACGCATCTGCGAAGCAAAGTTCGGAACCTTGTTCCGCTTCGACGGCAAAAACTTTCACCCGGTGGCGCAATTCAATACGCCCCCGGCATTACTTGAGGCGCAAACGCGGCGCGGGCCGTTTCAACCGCCACCAGGCAGCCAGCTCGATCGCGTTTTGCGAACAAAGCGGGTGAGCCATACCGCCGATGATGCCGCCGAACCTGTTCATGGCTTGGCAGCAACGCTCGCTGGTGCACGATCGCTGATTTGCGTGCCTATGCTCAAGGACGATGCGCTGATTGGTGTCATCGTTATCTACCGGCAGGAAGTGCGCCCGTTCACCGACAAACAGATCGAGTTGATCAAAAACTTCGCCGCCCAAGCCGTCATCGCGATCGAGAACACGCGGCTGCTGAATGAATTGCGGCAATCGCTGGAGCAGCAGACGGCGACATCCGAAGTACTTGGAGTGATCAGCAGTTCGCCGGGCGAGCTGGAGCCCGTATTCGACGCTATGCTCGCGAACGCGACGCGGGTGTGTGAGGCGAGCTACGGGGCCTTGTGGGTCTGTGAAGGTGATGGCTTCCGCAATGTCGCTCTCCACGGTGCGTTGCCTGCAGACTACGCCACGGAGCTGCGGCGCATGGCTACCCTCCGTCCGCACCCCGATGCGCCTATCGCCCGTGCAGCCAGGACCAGAAAGACGGTCCAAATCGCAGACATTGTTACCGAGCAGGCGTACATCGACCGCGATCCGTTGGCCGTTGCAGCGGTGGAACTCGGCGGCATCCGGACAGTGGTCGTGGTGCCGATGCTCAAGGAGCAGGAGCTGGTCGGCGCGATTGTCATTTACCGCCGCGAGGTCCGCCCATTTACCGACAAGCAGATTGCGTTGGTGCAGAATTTCGCCGCTCAAGCCGTCATCGCCATCGAGAACGCGCGGCTGCTAAATGAGCTGCGACAGCGCACTACCGACCTCGCCGAGTCATTGGAGCAACAGACGGCAACCTCGGAGGTGCTGAGGGTCATCAGCAACTCACTCAGCGATATTCAGCCCGTCTTCGAGTCCATCGTGCGGAGCGGGGTCACGCTGTTTTCCGAAGCGGCTGTCAGCATTGCGCTGGTGGATAATGACATGGTCAGAGCGGCAGCCGTCGCCCATCGCGACCTCGCTCGCGCGGAGGCTTGGCGGGGTATATTTCCATTCCCGCTTACGCGGGAATACATGCACAGCAGGGCGATTCTGGACCGTAAGATGTTGGATATTCCCGACGTCGAGCATGCGCCGGCCGATTTGGCATTAGGCGCAAAAAACTTCTTGAGAAGCGGCTATCGGGCGGTGACTATCGTGCCGTTGATGCGAGGCGACCAAGCAATTGGCGCCCTCAGTGTGATCCGTGTCGCTCCTGGCCCGCTCTCTGACAAGCAACTTGCGACACTGAAAACGTATGCTGATCAAGCCGTCATCGCTATTGAGAACGCGCGGCTGCTCAATGAATTACGCGAATCGCTGGAGCAGCAGACGGCCACTGCTGATGTGCTGCGCGTCATCAGCTCGTCGCCAGGCGCATTAGAGCCGGTTTTCGATGCGATGCTGGAGCGCGCGACACGCATTTGCTCGGCTAAGTTCGGGCTTCTATGGATTCGAGAAGGCGAAGGATTCCGCTCCGTTGCGTCGCATGGCGTGCCGCCAGCTTATGCGCAGGAGCTAAAGAAAACTCCGCTCGTTGTCTTCGGACCGGAAACTGTCAATGGCCGTGTCGCGCACACGAAGCAGGTTGTCCACATTGAGGACGTCACCGCCGAGCAGCTGTATAGTGACCGCGATCCCCGGCGGGTGGCTTTGGTCGAACTGGGCGGCGCGCGCTCGCTCGTCGCCGTGCCGATGATGAAAGAAGGCGATCTCATCGGGGTTATCGCCATCTATCGCCAGGAAGTCCGCCTCTTCATCGATAAGCAGATTGAACTGTTACAAAACTTCGCCGCCCAGGCCGTCATCGCCATCGAGAACGCGCGGCTGCTGAACGAATTGCGTCAGCGCACCGCTGATCTCAGCGAGTCGCTGGAGCAACAGACCGCGACGTCGGAGGTATTGCGCGTCATATCGAGTTCGCCGAGCGACGTAGAGCCGGTGCTTGCCTCCGTAGCCGAAAACGCTGCCCGCATCTGCGAGGCACAATTTGCCAGTATCGTTATTGTTGAAAATGACGCTTTGCGAGTCGCTATGCGTCTCGGCGAGGTTGGGTGGCCGGTCGGCGAGCAGATTCCGCTGGATCGCTCCACGATCGCAGGGCGGTCTATTGTCGACATGCGGCCAATCCAAGTCGCTGACCTGCAACAGGCTGACGACGAATTTGCCCTGGGGCGGCAGTACGCGAGCGAAATCGGGTCGCACACAGTCTTGAGCGTGCCCCTGATCCGAGAGGGTCGCGCGCTCGGCTCCATCACGATCCTCCGTACCGAGGTGCGGCCGTTCGAGCAGAAGCACATCGCCCTGCTTTCGACCTTCGCCGATCAAGCCGCAATCGCCATTGAGAACGTCCGGCTGTTCGAAGCCGAGCAGCAGCGTTCTCAGGAACTAAACGAATCGCTGCAGCAGCAGACCGCCACTGCCGACGTGCTCAAGGTCATCAGCCGCTCGACGTTCGACTTGCAGACGGTGCTGCAAACTCTGGTCGAGTCGGCCGCGCGCCTTTGCGAGGCGGACCGCGCCACCATCACCCGACAGAAGAGTGGAGTTTTTTATCGCGCGGAGTCGTATGGGTTCTCGAAGGAATTTATGGAATACGTCAAAGACCTTCCCGTCGTGCCGCAGCCCGGAGACGCAAGTGGCCGCGCGCTGCTCGAAGGTAAATTCGTCCATATCCCTGACGTGCTGGCCGACCCGGAATATAAGTTTGCCGACGCGCAGCGGCTCGGCCATTTTCGCACTGTACTGGCCGTACCGATGTTGCGCGAGGGCGTGCCGATCGGCGTCTTAGCGCTGACGCGCTCCGAGGTGCGGCCCCTCACTGACAAACAGATTGAGCTGGTTCAGACCTTCGCTGACCAGGCCGCGATTGCCATCGAAAATGTCCGGCTGTTCGATGAAATTCAGGACAAGAGCCGGCAGCTCGAAGAGGCGAGCCAGCACAAGTCGCAGTTTCTCGCCAATATGAGCCACGAGCTGCGCACGCCGCTTAATGCCATTCTCGGCTACACCGAATTGATGGCGGACGGCGCTTACGGTGAGCCGTCTGAGGAGTCGCTAGGCGTGCTCAAGCGCCTTGAGGCCAACGGCAAACACCTGCTCGGCTTGATCAATGATGTGCTCGACCTGTCGAAGATCGAGGCTGGTCAACTCGTCCTTGAACTCTCCGACTACTGCATCCAAGACATTGCCCAGACCGTCCGCAGCACGCTTGAGCCATTGGCGGCCGATAAGAAGCTGGCGTTCAAGGTCGACGTCGCCTCCCAACTGCCACCCGGCCATGGCGACGGCCGCCGCCTGACCCAAGTGCTCATCAATCTCGTCGGCAATGCCATCAAGTTCACTGATGCTGGCGAAGTTGCCATCAAAGCAGAAGCGCACAACGGCTCATTCCATGTATCCGTGCGGGACACCGGGCCGGGCATATCATCTGCGGACCAAGCCAGGCTATTTCAGGAGTTTCAGCAGGCGGACAATGCCATCACCAAGAAGAAGGGCGGCACCGGGTTGGGACTCGCAATCTCTAAGCGCATCATCGAAATGCATGGCGGCCGGATTTCGGTCGAGTCCCAACCTGGCCAAGGCTCCACATTCACTTTCACGCTTCCAGTGATCGTTGAGCGGCAAGTCGAGGCGGGATGAGCAAGCGCATTCTTGTCGTGGAGGATCAGCCGGATGGTCGTCAGATTATCCGCGATATGCTTGCCGGGACAGGTTACGAAATCGCCGAGGCTGAGAATGGTGAAGAGGCATTGACGGCTATTGCGAAACAACGGCCTGACCTCATCTTGATGGACATCCAGTTACCGATCATGGACGGCTACACCGCTACGCGGCTAATCAAGACTGATCCCGCCTTGCGATCGATTCCGATTATCGCGGTCACCTCTTACGCGCTCCCTGGCGAAGAAAAGAAGGCTCGGGCGGCGGGGTGCGAAGATTACGTGACCAAACCCTTCAGCCCACGTCAACTACTCGCGAAAATTAGGCAGTACCTGCCCAAATAGATCACGCTCGATTGCTGCAGGGTGTATGGCGGTTTTTGCCGCTTCGAGTGTGATGTCGGCGATTATTCGTTTCATCCACCTTTAACCCACGCGGGACATTGGTGGCCGATTTTGCTCCGACGCACAACGCCGTTCTGACTTCAGCGATGTGGTAACATGCGGTTTTCGGCCTGGGGTCAGAGCCCGTGAGAGGCCACAATCTCAATGAAGACAATTTTGGTTCCGACGGAAGACAATAGCGCCATGCGATCGGCGCTAGAAACCGCGCTGTTGGCGGCTCGACGCTACGACAGTTACATGGAGGGGTTCGCGCTGCGTTGGTCGGTTGCAGACTTTGCTGCATTCGATCCTACTGGTGGCACACCGTTAGAAACGGATCGGTTGGCTGCCGCTCGGGTTGAGGAACAGGCGCGGCAGATTTTTGAGTCCTTCATGCAAGGTCACAATGTGCCGCGATCTACCGCGAAGACAGAGGCTTTGTCATTCGGCTGGTTAGACGATGCACCACAGAGTGAGGACTTCGTCGGCAGCTACGGCCGCGTTTTCGACGTGATCGTAATGAGTCGGCCCGATGCGACCGAGACTTTCGCGCACAACAGAGCGCTTTATTCCGGCCTGTTTGAGAGTGGCCGGCCAATACTATTAGCTCCGCCGGCGCCGCCACCTCAGATTGCTACTAACGTGTTGATCGCATGGAACCGCAGCACGGAGCAGGCACGAGCCACTGCGCTGGCAATGCCAATTCTTCAAAAAGCCAATCGCGTTACAGTCCTGACAGTCATTGGTGGAACAGAAGTGCCGGGACCTTCTGCTGAACAATTTATCCGCTACCTGCAGCGCCTCGGGATTACTGTCGAGCCGATGAGGATTGGGCTTGATGGCAAAAATACTGGCCAGGCAATCCTAGCGGCAGCCCAATCATTGGGCTGTGATCTCCTCATTAAGGGCGCCTACACGCAGAGTCGATTGAAACAGATGATATTCGGCGGGGCGACCCGACACGTTTTAGAAAACGCCGACATACCCGTCTTGCTTGCAACCTGATCCTGCGACTTTTTGAGTCCACTTTGAGTCCACAACAATGGACAATCTTCCTAATATTTCCTTTGTCGGTCGTTCCATTTCTCGGCGCGAAGACCGGCGCCTGTTGACCGGTCGGGAACAATTCATCGCCGATCTTAAGCTGCCGCAAATGCTGCATGCGGCGAGCGTCGGGCCAAGGCGGGCGTTTTATGAACGCTAAATTTTTTGAGGAACAACGACGAGAGATGGTCGCGGCAATCAGGGCGATAGCCGAACGCATCACGGCCGAGCTTGGCAAGACTGCGTTGGACGAGCGAGTCCTCAGGGCAATGGCCAAGGTGCCGCGACACGAGTTCGTGCCGGTCGAGGTCCAGTCTTACGCTTACCTGAATCAGCCAATTCCGATTGGTTTCGATAAAACGATCTCGCAACCGTTGATGGTTGCGGTGATGACGGATCTGCTCGAGCTCAAGCCTGACGACACGGTTCTCGAAATCGGCACCGGCCTCGGTTATCAGTCCGCGGTGCTGGCCGAGCTGGCCGGCAGGGTCTACAGCGTCGAAATCATCGACGAGCTTGCGCAACGAGCAGTACAACGGCTGAAACGACAGGGCTATACCAACGTCGCAGTTCGCGTGGGCAACGGCTATGCCGGCTGGCCTAAGCACGCGCCGTTCGACAAAGTGATGGTGACGGCGGCGCCGGACCTGATCCCGCCTCCCCTGATTAACCAGCTCAAGACTGGTGGAAGGATGGTGATCCCGGTCGGTTTGCCCGTCGCTCAGCAGCTTGTCGTGGTCGACAAAGACTTGAACGGCAGGGTCACAACCAAGGAAATTATGCCGGTACTGTTCTCGGTGCTCGAGGGATCCGACGAATCTGCATTCCGGGCATCCTGATCAAGGT
>Ga0306917_10001282_pt1 | contig 11713 bp, 9 predicted proteins | sample tim00Cox00000000_FD_203313 | JGI IMG/M metagenome (GOLD analysis project Ga0306917, IMG submission 203313) | Lab enrichment of tropical soil microbial communities from Luquillo Experimental Forest, Puerto Rico - timezero.00C.oxic.00.000.000 (v2)... | ecosystem: Environmental > Terrestrial > Soil... | reverse complement strand
AGACATATTTTTCCCAGATCGCGCGGCGAGTGCCGACCGTCATATTCGCCGAACACCATGCGCTGCATGGTGCCGGTCTGCACGATCACGCCGGGCCGGCCGATGGTCGTCGCCATATAGGCCACGCCGCCCATCACCGCGTCGGCGCCGAACACGGTCCGCAGCACGTCGTCCTTCTGCACGCCGTTCTGCAGCGAGATGATGCCGGTGTGCGGCCCGACGATCGGCTTGAGCGTGCGCGCCGCGCTCTCGGTGTCCCACAGCTTGACGCTGAACAGCACGATGTCGACCGGACCGATGCTCGCCGGATCGTCGGTGGCCTTGACTTTGGGCAGGTGGATCGGCGTGTGCGCGCTCTCGATGCTGAGCCCGCTCTCGATGCTGAGCCCGCTCTCGCGCATGGCGGCGAGATGCGCGCCGCGGGCGATGAACGTCACGTCGGCGCCGCCTTGTTGCAGCCGGGCGCCGAAATAGCCGCCGACGCCGCCCGAACCCATCATCGCGATACGCAAGAGAGGATCCCTCCGCAGCCAGTCCGCGTCGCGCTCAAGCCCGCGCCTGCTGCTGCACGTTGGCGATGCGGTCCGGCACGCCGAATTCGCGGCGGCAGACTTCGGCCAAGGCGGCCACGCCGGCGCGGATCGCTTCGTGGGAGGGATTGGCGAAGCACAAGCGCGTGCGGCTCTTGCCGTAGCTCTTGTCGGTGGTCCAATCCGGCCCGGGATTGATGGCGACGCCGGCGGCGAGCGCCGACTGGTACAGCTTCATGGTATCGACCTGGTCCGGCAGCTTGACCCAGAGGAAGATGCCGCCCTTCGGATCGTCGAATTCGGCGGTGGTGCCGAACTGCTCGTTGAGCGCGTCCATCAAAGTTTCGAGCTTTCTGCGCAGGCCCTTGGTGAGCGCCGGCACGTGGGCGTCGAAATGGGCCGGGCAATATTCGCCGAGCACCATCTGCTCCAGCGCGCCGGAGCCGGCGTCGGTCTTGATCGCCAGCATGCGCGAGATGAGGCTCCAGTCGGCGACAATGAAGCCGACGCGCAGCGCCGGCGCGATCGATTTCGAGAACGAGCCGATGTGGATGACGCCGCCGTGCCGGCTCATGGCGTAGAGCGCTGGCGGCCGCTTGCCGTCCCAAATCAGATCCGCATAGCAGTCGTCCTCGAAGATCGGCACGCCGTACTGCTCGGCGAGCCGCAACATGTCGTGGCGCCGCGCTTCGTTCAAAATCGTGCCGGTCGGATTCTGCACCGTCGGCACGGTGTAGATGTATTTCGGCCGGATGTTGCGGCGCTTCAGATCATCGAGCGCGGCGGCCAGCGCATCCATGCGCATGCCGTTGCGGTCGAGCGGAATGCCGACGGCGTTGACGCCGCGCCGGGTCCAGCGGTTGAGCGAGCCCTGGTAGGTCTCGGCCTCGGTGACGATGGTGTCGCCGCGGGCGAGCAGGATGCCGTTGACCAGGTCGAGCGCCTGCAGCGAGCCCGAGGTGATCAGGATCTGATCGGCGTCGCAGACGATGCCCGCTGTGCGCTTGAGTTTTTGCGCCAGAAATTCGCGCAACGGGCGGTAGCCGAGCGAGCCACTTTCCAGGCCATAGGTCGCGAGCGTCGCGCCCTCGCGGGTCAGCACGTCGTTCGCCGCCTTGACCAGATCGGCGACCGGCACGTGAGCGGCATCGTTATGGCCGCCGACGAAATTGTATTTGGGAAAGCCGCTCCATTTCGCCGCCGGCGGCGGCAGGCCGGGCGCCAGAAGCGGTCCGAAGTCCAACGCGGTCATGAACGCAACGCTCCCTCAAAGTGGGCGAGCCGGTGGGCGGCCTTCTTTCGTTCCACGCTTGGGCCAGCTTGTCGCAATTGCTATTGTGATTGCAATCGCTTTGTCGCCCTTTGCGCGGAATTCGCCCCATGCGCCGTCTGCATCTGCTCGTCATTCTCGTGATCTGCGGTTTCGCGACCGCCGCGCTGGCGCAATATCCGGAGCGGCCGATCCACCTGATCGTGCCGCAGGCCGCCGGCAGCGCCACCGACACGGTGGCGCGGGTCCTCGGCGCGGTGCTCGCCGACCAGATCGGCCAGCAAGTCATCATCGACGACCGGCCCGGCGGCGCGCTGACCGTCGGCCTCGACCTCACCGCCAAATCGCCGCCCGACGGCTACACGCTGTGCATGGGTCCGATCGGGGCGCTCGCGATCACGCGCCACCTGGTGGCGAACCTGCCTTACAATATCGAGCGCGACTTCCAGCCGATCGTCGTCATCGCCAAGGGGCACCTGCTGCTGGCGGCGTCGCCGAACGCGCCGTTCCGCAGCGTCAAGGAGTTGATCGCCTACGCCAAGGCCAATCCCGGCAAGCTGTCGAACGCATCGTCGAGCAACGGTTCGCCCGGCCATGTCGGCGGCGAATTGTTCAAGTTCATGACCGGCACCGACATCGTCCATGTGCCCTACAAGGGCGGCGCGCCGGCGATCAACGACCTGATCGCCGGCCGTGTGCAGCTGATGTTCGAGAGCCTCAACTCGATCGCGCCGTTCGCGCGCTCGGGCGCCGTACAAGCGCTCGGCGTCAGCGGCGAGCACCGCTCGCCGGCGTTTCCCGATCTGCCGACCATCGCCGAAACCGGCGTGCCTGGCTACGCGGCGCCGACCTGGGGCGGCGTCATCGCGCCGGCCGGCGTACCGCGGCCGATCGTCGACAAGCTCAACGCCGCGATCAATAAGGCGATCGCCTCGCTCGCGTTCAAGGACCACTTCGCGGCAATCGGCGACGAGCCGGCCGGCGGGACGCCGGAAGAGTTCGCGGCGCTGATCGCGTCCGACTCGGCGAAATGGGGCGAGGTGATCCGCCGCGCCGGCATCAAGTTCGAGTAGCGCGGTCACTTTTCACCGCCTCGGACTCGACCCATATTGGCGTCATGGCGAAAGGCCCCCGTTGGCCGGACCGCGATCCGGCCAAGCATTCGCAAAAAGACCCGGCCCGACCGACCCGCGCCAAGGCGGCGCGGCCGGACGTGCCGCCGCTCGACCCGGCGCTGGCGCAAATCCTCAATCCCGGCATCGGCCAGGGCACCGCGGGGCTCGGCTCGCAGACCGGGCTGAAGCCGCCGCCGGACAATTCGTTCGACCGCCGCGCCGACTTCGCCAATGCCCACAAGGCGCGCAAGTCGACGCAAGGTAAGACGGTCACCCAAGGCGTGGGCGAACGGCTGCAGTCCGGCAACGCCAAAGGCCCGGTCGAGATCGATCCGGAGTTCGCTGACGCGCTCGGTTACGGCGACAATGACCCGAGCAAGCCACTCGCCGGTGCGCCGCCGCCGGAAGACCGCGACGAGCTTGCCGACATTTTCCAGTCGCAGCGCGAGAAGCGCCGCCGGCCGTCGCTGCAGCCGGTCACGCTCGGCGTCACGGCGTCGATGCAGGCGCTGGAGTCCCTGCTGCGCGAGGGCCGGCCGGAATTCCGCGATCGGCCGTGGACGCCGCACCGGCCGCCGCGGCCGGACAAGTCCGAAGGCGGCCGCCGGCTCGTCATCAAATCCGAGTTCGATCCCAAGGGCGACCAGCCGCAGGCCATCGCGGATTTGGTCGAAGGCGTCAAACGCAACGACCGCACCCAGGTGCTGCTCGGCGTCACCGGCTCGGGCAAGACTTTCACCATGGCCAAGGTGATCGAGCAGACGCAGCGGCCGGCGCTCATTCTCGCGCCGAACAAGACCTTGGCGGCGCAGCTCTACGGCGAGTTCAAGAATTTCTTTCCCGACAACGCCGTCGAATATTTCGTGTCATATTACGACTACTACCAGCCGGAAGCCTATATCCCGCGCACCGACACCTATATCGAGAAGGATTCCTCGATCAACGAGCAGATCGACCGCATGCGCCACGCCGCGACGCGGGCGCTGCTCGAGCGCGACGACGTCGTCATCGTCGCCTCGGTGTCGTGCATCTACGGCATCGGCTCGGTCGAGACCTATTCGGCGATGACGTTCTCGATCAAGCGCGGCGAGCGCTTGAACCAGCGCCAGCTGCTCGCGGACCTGGTCGCGCTGCAATACAAGCGCACCGCCGGCGATTTTTATCGCGGCTCGTTCCGGGTGCGCGGCGACGCCATCGAGATTTTCCCGGCCCACTACGAGGACCGCGCCTGGCGGGTATCGCTGTTCGGCGACGAGGTGGAGTCGATCCACGAGTTCGATCCGCTCATCGGTCAAAAGACCGACGAGCTGGAATTCGTCAAAATCTACGCCAACTCGCACTACGTGACGCCGCGGCCGACGCTTATCCAGGCGCTCGATGGCATCAAGTTCGAATTGCGCCAGCGGCTTGAGCAGCTCAATGCCGCCGGCCGCCTGCTCGAAGCGCAGCGGCTCGAGCAGCGCACGCTCTACGATCTCGAAATGATGGAAGCGACCGGCGCCTGCGCCGGCATCGAGAACTACTCGCGCTATCTCACCGGTCGAAAGCCCGGCGAGCCGCCGCCGACATTGTTCGAGTACGTGCCCGATGATGCGCTGGTGTTCGTCGACGAGAGCCACGTCACCGTGCCGCAACTCGGCGGCATGTATCGCGGCGACTTCCGCCGCAAGGCGACGCTTGCCGAATACGGCTTCCGCCTGCCCTCCTGCATGGACAACCGGCCGCTGCGCTTCGAGGAGTGGGATGCGATGCGGCCGCAGACCACGTGCGTGTCGGCGACGCCGGGACCGTGGGAGCTCAACGAATCCGGCGGCGTGTTCACCGAGCAGGTGATCCGCCCGACCGGCCTGATCGATCCGCCGGTCGACGTGCGGCCGGCACGGCTGCAGGTCGACGATCTGGTCGGCGAGGTGCGCGCCGTGGCGCAAAAGGGCTACCGCGCGCTGGTCACCGTGCTGACCAAGCGCATGGCAGAGGATTTGACCGAATATCTGCACGAGCAGGGCATCCGGGTCCGCTACATGCATTCCGACATCGACACCATCGAGCGCATCGAGATCATCCGCGATCTGCGGCTCGGCGCCTTCGATGCGCTGGTCGGCATTAATCTGCTGCGCGAGGGCCTCGACATTCCCGAATGCGCGCTGGTCGCCATTCTCGACGCCGACAAGGAAGGCTTTCTGCGGAGCGAAACGTCGCTCGTGCAGACCATCGGCCGCGCCGCGCGCAACATCGACGGCCGCGTCATTCTCTATGCCGACACCATCACCGGCTCCATGGAGCGCGCCATAGCCGAGACCAACCGGCGGCGCGAGAAGCAGGAGAAATTCAACGCCGATAACGGCATCACGCCGGAAAGCGTGCGCAAGGGCATCGCTGATATTCTCGACAGCGTCTATGAGCGCGACCACGTGCTGGTCGGCACCGGCGCTGGTATCGGCGGCGCCGGCGAGTTCGACGACGCCGCCACCATCGGCCACAACTTCGAAGCCGTGATCGCCGACCTCGAAGCGCGCATGCGTGCCGCCGCCGCCGATCTCGATTTCGAAGAAGCCGCGCGGCTGCGCGACGAGATCAAGCGTTTGCGCGCGACCGAGCTGGCAGTCACCGACGACCCGACGGCCAAACTCCTACCCTCCCCTGCAGGGGTAGGGCCTACGCACAACGCGCGTCAGGGTGGGGCCGCCGCGCGCCCGCACAAGCCGGCCCTCAACGAAATGGGCATCGCGCTTCATCACGAAGTCGCGCCGCACCGCGCCGGCGGGCGCAACGCGCCGCGCAAGCCGAGCCTCGACGAGATGGGTCCGGGCTTGGAGTCGGTTCCCGGTAAGCGTGATGTCTCCGGCCCGCGCTCGACCATGGGCAAGCCCGGCATGCGCGGCGGCTGGAAGCCGCGCAAGCGATAACCGCCACGCATGTATTCGCCGGACGGGTGGCACCACTTCGTTCCCTACGGCGGCGTCCATGCGCTGATGGTGATGGCCTCTGCGATCTTGATCGCGGCGCCGGCGCTGCTCGGCCGACGTTTGAACAAGATTTCCGAGACGATCCTGCGCCGCGCGCTCGCGGCGCTCGCTCTCGCCTATTGGGTCGCCTATGCCTCTTGGTGGAACTGGCACGGCATCGACTGGCGCGAAGGCTTGCCGCTGCACCTGTGCGACCTCAACGGCCTGATCGCGCCCTATGCGCTCATCACCGGCCAGCGCTGGGCGCGCGCGACGCTTTATTTCTGGACCGCGGCGCTGACCTCGCAGGCCTTCATCCAGCCGGCGCTGACCGCCGGAACGGCGTCGCTGGTATTCTGGGCGTTCTGGGCCGCGCACACCATCATCGCGGCCTGCGCCGTCTACGACATCGTTGTGCACGGCTTTCGCCCCCGCTGGGCCGATTTCTCCCGCGCAGTCACGGCGAGTCTCGTCTATGCCGTGGCGATCGTGCCGATCAATGGCTGGCTCGACGCCGACTACGGCTATCTCGGCGATCCCTCGCCTGACATCTCGATTCCGACATTCGTGCTGGCGCTCGGGCCGTGGCCGCAGCGCGCCGTCATCCTCGCCGCGTTGGTGCCGCTCGGCTTCATCGTCGTGCTGCTGCCGTGGCTGTTCAGCGCTGCGTCGCCGGCGCCTCAAAGCTGATGCCGTTGCGCCGCGCGCAGGCGCGCAGCCACGGCACGACGCCGGGCGGGATCGAATATTCGAGGCCATAGATCGGCGACTCGAACGCGAACGTCACGCCATCGCCGAGCGCCTGGTTCAGATCCTTGCCGTGCTCGGGAAACAGCCCGATCTCGTCACGGCCGAGCATATGCACCTTGAGCGCGGCGAACGGCTTGCCCTCGATTGCAAGCGTCGCCTCGACCGGCGCGCCCTCGGGCTGACGCAAGCCGGTGTTCTTCAGCATCATGGTGAGCCCCATGGTGCGGCTCGCCATCAGTGAGTTGATGTAGATCGGCGCGTTGGCGTCCGGCGGCTTGGTCATATCGGTCACGAGTGAGTAACGCTGGCGGATGTAGCAGACCGCGATGCGGCCGTCGGCGCTGCGCAGCTCGGACGCATCCCAGCCGGCGATCTTCTGTTTGTCGTCGATGCCGGGCGGCCCGGCCGCGCTCGGCACAGCGGGCGCGATCTCCGGCGAGCGCGGCCGCGCCACCGGAAGCGGCGGCGCGTCCTGATCGGTCGGCCGGTCGACAGCGATGTTGAAAGTCTTACCGCATTGGATGAGCCAGGCGAGCGCGTTGGGCGGCAGAGTGAGATCGATCGCCCCGGTGTCGACGCCGGCGCCGTCGGCGCGCACGCGCACGGTCTTGGCCTTAGCCAGCGCCCGCAGCATTCCCACGGCGTCGCCCGGGTGGCTCGCGAGACTGTTGGAATTGGCCACGGTAAATGCCACCGCCGGGAACGAGCGATCGCCGACGATGATTTCGGCCTGATCGTCGAGCACGTCTTCGGACGACGGCAGCTTGTCGTCGAGGATGGCGATTGCGAGCCCGGCGCCGGTGCCGATGTTGATGGAAAAGCGCGTCTCGATGCCGTCGTCGCCCGCGCCCTGGCGCGTGCGGAACGCCACCATCACGCATTGCCGCACCTTGCCGTTCGGGCCGACCTGCGGCACCGCGGCCCAGGTACCGACCGGGAAGCGCACCTGCTTGTTGGCGGTGGGCCTTTCTACGGGGGCGGCGTTGGAGGCGGAGGCGAAGGCGGCGGCGCCGCTGAGCAGCGCGGCGCCCAGCAGACCGGTCATCACCCAGGATTTTGCGTGCCGCATCGCCCGCTCTCCACCTTTTTACTGGGTTTCCAGGTGCAAAACGCGCAAGCACCGGTGGAAGTTTCTCCGATTAGACGCGGAGCAGCCTCTCACCTGCCCTCGGCTTCGCTCGGGCGCCCTCTCCCACAAGATAAAGAGGAACGGGCTTACCGCTTCAGCTTCGCCGTAAACGAGAACCCGCCGGCCCCGCAGCAGGGGCAGCTCATGCCGATGAGGAGGCTTTGCTTCTGCTCGTCGCTCAGGTCGGCGCGATCGAGCATGGTGGAGGTCTGCTCGGCGAACAGGTCGTGCAAAGTGAGATCGCTGACGAGGATACGTTCGTCGGCGTCCGCCGGCTCGGCGCTGAAGACCCGCATGGCAGGGGCGCGCTTCGGCGGCTTCGAGGGCTTCGCGCGCTTCTTGATTGATTTGGCTTTCGGCATCGCCACCTCGGTGCGTCATACGCGGGCTTGACCCGCGTATCCAGGTGAGCCCTCGCCCGCTCAATATAAGCCCCTCAGGACGATAGGCCAGACCGCCCTAATAACGCCGTGAAGAATCACCTCGCTACCTTCTTCATATAGCCGGCGATGAAATCGTGCATGGCGGGGGCGATGGTCAGGCGGTCGCGGATCACCTTGTCGAGGTCGGCGGAGACCTCGTAGCGCGGCACGAACTGGATCGCGGTCATGGCGTCGGCGGCGTAGTCCTTGTCGTCGTTGAGGGCAACGAGAGCCGCACGCAGCGCGGCGACCGCGGCGGGGGGCGAGTCCGGCGGCATGGCGACGAGGCGCAGCATCTGCGCGTCGACGGCGAGGTTGGTCTTGTAAGCCTCCCACAGCGGGCCCGACGGCGTGCCGCCTTTGACCCTTTGGTAGAACTCCGGGAACGTGGCGATGCCCTTGCCGTCCATCGCCTTGATCGGCGCGAAATCCTTGCCGTCGTACGTGGCGTCGTACCACAGCGGCAGCACCTTGCCGGTCTTCACCAGACTCGGCTCGACCACGCTGAAATAGCCGGGCGTGGATTCCGAATGCACGTTGATCTCGCCGTTCTGCAGCGCGAGCCGCGCGGTGTTGCTGGAGCGATAGCCGGTGACGTAGCGGTAGTTCAGGCCCAGCATGTCGAAAGTCAGCCGCTCCAGCAGATCCTTCGAGGAATCGGCGCCGAGGCCGCCGACCACGAGGTTCTCGGCCTTCATCAGATCCGCCGGGCGTTGCATGCCGGGCGGCGTGTCGCTGCGGATATAGTAGACGGCGTTGCCGGCCTGCGCACCGACGAAGGCGTAAGAGCGGAAGTCGACGCGGAATGCGCCGGGATCGACCACGGAGTTCCACGCCGTACCGGTGAGATAGCCGAACATCGAGCCGTCGCGCGGCCCGATTTCACCAAGGTAGAGCGCGCCGACCATGCCGCTGGCGCCGTCCTTGTTCTGCACGATGACCGGCGGATTGCCGGCGATGTGCTTGGCAATGTGCTTGGCGAGGAGCCGGCCTTCGACATCGGTCGGCCCGCCCGGCGCAAAGTTTATCAGGAGCGTGAGCCGCTTGCCGGCGTAGAACGGCTCCTCGGCGCGCGCCGCTGTGGTGGCAGCCAAGGCACAGGCAATGCCGACACAGAGCGCGCGCATCATTTGTTCGCCGCCTTGATGTAGTCGGCGATGAAGCCGCGCACCTCAGGCGGCATCGCCAGCACCTCGCGCACGGTTTGGTTGACGTCGGGCGGGCCGACCGCCCATTCCGGGACGAAGCCGATGGTGCTCATGGCCTCGGCGGCGTGGTCCTTGTCGGAGTTGAGCGCGGCGATGGCGGTCGCGAGCGCTTCGCGCGCCTCGCGCGGCGTGCCGGGCGGGAAACAGATCATGCGCAGCATGGCGCCTTCGATCGAATTGATGGCGCGATAATTGTCCCACAGCGGGCCCGACGGCGGCGCGCCCTTGATCCTCTGGTACAGCGCGTCGAACGGCAGGATCGGCAAGCCCGCCATCTGCGACGACGGCTTGGTGAAATCGCCGGAGTCGTACCACAGCGCAATCGCCCGTCCCGTATCGATCAGGCCGGGCACCACGATGCTGCGATAGCTCGGGGTCGATTCGGCGAAAATGTTGATCTCGCCGCGCTCGAGCGCGAGCCGCGCCGGGGCGCTGGAGCGATAGCCGGTGACGTATTTGTATTTGACGCCGAGCATGTCGAGCGCGAGCCGCGTGCGGACGTCCTTCGAGGTATCGACCGATAGCCCGCCGACGATCAGGCCATGCGCCTTGACGATGTCGGTTGCGTCCTTCAGGCCCGGTGCCACGTCGCTGCGCACATAGGCGACGGTGGCGCCGCCCTGGATGGCGACGAAGCCGTAATCGTTGAAATCGGGATCGAAACGCGACGGATCGAGCGCGTAGATGAAGCCGGTGCCGGTGAAATAGCCAACCACGGTGCCGTCCTTCGGCGCCACCGCGCCGAGATACTTGGCGCCGACCACGCCGCCGGCGCCGTCCATGTTCTGCACCAGTACGCCCGGCTGGCCGGCGATGTGGCGGCCGATATATTTGGCGAATAGACGACCCTCGACGTCGGCCGGGCCGCCGACCGCGAAGTTGATGAGTAAGGTCAGCCGCTTGTTCTTGTAGAATGGCGCGTCGGCGCGGGCCGCGGTCGCGCCGAGCGCGAGCAGCGCGGCTAGGATAACATGCAGCGCCTGTCGCATGGCGTCCCTCCCCCCTCTCCCGGCATGCAGCGAGACGCGGTTATCATCGGCCTTCACCGATGCTGAAGCAATCGACCATCGTTGCGCCGATCGTCGCCCTGCTGGTGCTTTTTGCCGCGCCGGCCAAAGCCGACCCGATCGCCGACTTCTATACCGGCCGCACCGTGACGCTGATCGTCTCGACCAGCGCCGCCGGCGGCTACGACACCCTGGCGCGAACCATCGCCCGCCATATCGGTGCATACATTCCCGGCCATCCCACCATGATCGTGCGCAACATGCCGGGCGCCGGCGGGCTGACCGCGACCTCTTATCTTTTCACCGCCGCCGACCGCGACGGCTCCGTCATCGGGCTCATCCAGAACAATCCGCCGTTCGAGCCGCTGTTCGGCACGGCCGAGGCACGCTTCGATCCGCGGCAATTCAACTGGCTCGGCACGCCGAGCGTCGAGACCGCGATGGTGCTGGTCTACAAAACCGTGCCGGTGTTCTCGGTCGACGATTTGCGCGCCCGCGAGACGGCGATGGGCGCCTCGGGCGCCAATTCGACGCCGGCGTTCTTCGCCCGCCTGTTCAACGCCACGCTCGGTACGCGGATGAAGATTATCGCCGGCTATCCGGGACAGAACGAGGCGCTGACCGCCATGGAGCGCGGCGAGCTTGACGGTTATCCGAGCGTGTTCTTCAGCGCGCTGTCGTCGACGCGGCCGGGCTGGCTCAAGGACGGCACCGCGCGCGCCATCGTGCAATACGGCCCCGCCAAGCTGCCGCAGCTCGGCGGTGTGCCGTTCGTGCCCGACCTCATCGGCGACGCCGCCGACAAGCTTCTGTTGCAGGCGGCGTTCGCGCCGCTCTCGATCGGCCGACCGCTGCTTGCGCCGCCCGGCGTCGATGCCGCGCGGATCGCCGCGCTGCGCCAAGCGCTGGCGGTAATGTTCGCCGATCCGGATTTCCGCACCGAAGCCGACAAGATCGGGCTATCACTCAACGATCCGCGCGGCGGCGAAGAATTGCTGGCCGTGATCGAGCGCGCCTACGCGACGCCGGCGGAGATCGTGACGCGGCTGCGGGATTTAAACAGGAGTCAGTAATCAGGATCAGATAAGAGCTTGCCGATCCCCGATTCCCGATCACTGATCCCTGTTACCTGTTCAGCGCTTCGACGCCGGCTTTGGCGACCTGACTGTCCTGCGACGACAGCGCGCCGGACGCGCCGATGGCGCCGATGATCTTGCCGTCGACAACCAGGGGCAAGCCGCCTTCCAGCGGCGTGATGTCCTTGACTGCCAAAAGCCGCATGCCGGCGCCGCCATTGGCGATGGCGTCGTCCAGCGCCTTGCTCGGGCGCTTGAATT
>Ga0306917_10001280_pt1 | contig 11715 bp, 11 predicted proteins | sample tim00Cox00000000_FD_203313 | JGI IMG/M metagenome (GOLD analysis project Ga0306917, IMG submission 203313) | Lab enrichment of tropical soil microbial communities from Luquillo Experimental Forest, Puerto Rico - timezero.00C.oxic.00.000.000 (v2)... | ecosystem: Environmental > Terrestrial >... | reverse complement strand
ACATATCCTCTCGTGGGTTTGGCTCGGTTTGAGCTTGATTTTCCTTTTAGGGTGCGGAGTGTTTAATCAAGCAGACTCTGTTATGGGGAGCAAGAAAATGTCCGAGGTGACGCTTACGGAGGCTGACAACGGTAAATCGATCGCGGTCCAGCTCGGCCAAAAAGTGATCTTGCGGCTCAACGAAAACCCCACTACCGGCTTTCGGTGGGCAGTCGACACGGGCAACAATGAAATCATAGAGCTCCATAGCTCCGATTATATTCGGGCTCCGGGCTCGGCAGTAGGTGGGGGTGGTCAGCGTGTTTTTGTATTCGAAGCCAAAAGGAGCGGTAGTGTTCGCCTTTTATTAAAGCTATGGCGTGAGTGGGAAGGTGACAAATCTATCACGTCGCGTTTCGATGTCTCTATCCATGTAGCGAACTGACGCGTGCTTTCAAGGCTGTTTCGTCGTCTGTTCCTGGAATATTTGCTCAAAACCTTTGGTGCCTCCTCCGAAATCTAGCTTAGCGGAAATTTCGGCGGTTTGGGGTTAATTAATTAACTCAGGAATAGGTGCAAGCACCTTCCCAATGAACACGTCACCCCCCCTAATGCGGCGCCGGCTTCCTAAGTTTGGGTCTCGGGTCCGGTAATGGAACGAAAGACTCCTGAGAAACGCCCCATTGAGGCAACAACTTGACTAGTTCAGTGATTGCAGCATCAGGGGCTTCGATGAGAATCATTCGCCCTGAATCGTCCAGTATAGTGGCATTGGGCAACAACCGGATTCGCTGAACATCCTCGGCAGGCTTTTCGCCCACTCCGTTAAATCTCAAGATGAAACGCCCCATAAGTAAGCCTAACACCAGGCCAACCTCATCTCAAATTGGGATGAGCCCCTGACCTTCAAGAGTTGCCGGAAACCCGAGCGTATTCGCCGCTTGCAGCACGACTTTAGCCATCGTATCCGAACGAGTCTGATCCCTCGGGTTCGCGAGGAGGGCGGGTTGGGTCGACAACAACTTCGCTGCAGCGCCCGTGACCGCCGGGCAAGCCATCGATGTCCCATCTAACACGGCATACTTATCACCGGGAAACGTCGAAATGATGCCGACTCCGGGTCCAGTCAAAACAAGCTCGGGTCCCATATTGGAAAACGCTGCGATGAAGTTCTTCTTGTCTTTTCCAAACGGGGGCGCGACATCGCCGAGTTCAGTCGTACCGTCGGGAAAAGTTCCTTGACGTCCTAGCGCCGAAACTGCAAGTGAGAGCGAATCCGCAGCTGGAAAGCTGACCGGTTGCCTCCCGTCGTTACCTGCAGCGACAATGACGAGTGCCCCCTTGGCCCTCGCATCGGCGATGGCAGAATGAGTTGCCTCGTCGCGCGGGCCGCCGCCAAGGCTCATGTTGATCAGATCACATCCATCTGAAACGGCACGATCAATTGCTTTGGCGATAGAAAAATTCGATGCCCCTTCAGCTCCCTTCCCAAAAACGCGATAACTGCGTAAGGTAACACCGGGAGCAATCCCTCCAATTCCATTCGGCGGCGTACCATGCGCGGCAATAATCCCTGCCACATGCGTCCCGTGACCTTCGCCATTATCAGACCAGTCGGTCGGGTCTTCACCAACGACAGTATTTTGCCCATCGGTAACCGTAAGATCGCGGTGAGGACCAGCGCCTGTATCGATAACGCCGACGGTCACGCCCTGACCAGCGGTAGCAGCCGAACTGCCGTAGAAGTGACGGAGACAATCGGTAAATGATAGATCAATCGGAAGCATCTCGACCTTCATCCCGGATTTCAGTATGATATTTTCTTCGAGTACATTCCAGAATCCGCTCTCGCTATAGACGTAAAGCCGTTCCACCTTCTTGCTCGCGCTCCCCAGTGCTAGACTAACAATCCCCTTTTTGTTCGTAGTGCCCTGGGCTCCTGTCCGGTTCGCAAAATTAGTAAAAGCCACAACCTTCGCAGCGGCAACCGGTTTGCGATTCGCTTTGGAAACAACCGTCAGACTGATCTTGAGGGCGGCCGCAGCCGCTTTCGGAGTAGCCGAAGGCATCGGACGTGGGGCTTTGGCCGGATAGTAGTAGACAACCGGTACGATCCGCAGCCCGGGTTGCTCGGCCTGGAGGTCAGAGACTGATTCGGGCGACATTTCTACTAGTTTTGCTCCGTTCTCGTGAATAGAATCGATCACTGTCATCTTCGTCTTTATCTTCTCAGCGGAGAGCGCGCGAGCTGGTGCTGTGGCTCTGAGTACTGTTTCCAGCGATGTGAAGAACGAACTCACACCTGAGGTTGATGGCCCCGCGTCTCCCGCTGAGAGGCCTCTTGGGGGGAGCAGGATGTATTGATGAGCGCTTTTTTCCATCATAAGCGGGAATCAAGTAATCCAGGCTTTCTTCAGATTAGTCGAGTATAGAATGGCGCTACATTGGATGTGGCGGTCAAGATCAAACTGGAACACAGATATCCTGTGCTTAAAGAATCCCAGCCTGAACGTCATCGATTGCATTGTTCTGCTCACTTGCGACCAGAAACCAGGAGACCGCACCTCTTCTTCCCTTCCTCCAAACCCCGAAGGAGATAGCTCAGCGCTTGAACGGTCCCAGGACCATCGGCTGAGATTCGCCGAAGAACTCCCGCTACCCGCTGACCCGCTGAAACACATTTGATTTTTTGCTTGGCAGCCAAGCCCGACGCGTTCTAATTGCCCGATGCCGACCCCGAAGAAAGCCGCCGCCCCCAAAAACGCCCTTAGCAAACCTGTGCAACCCGACGCCGCACTGGCCACAGTGGTCGGCAAAGACCCGCTCCCGCGGAGCGAACTGACCAAAAAGCTTTGGGAATACATCCGCAAACACGAGCTCCAGGATCCGAAGGAAAAGCGCAATATCCGCGCAGACGAAAACCTACTGGCGGTATTCGACGGCAAGAAGGTTGTCTCGATGGGTGAACAGGCACCTAGTCTGAAGCAGGCCGGGTTATGTGTTTTGGATGGCCTATGGGTCGAGCTTGGGCGGGGCTCGTCCGCCGGCTGCCTTTCCTGAAGAAGTGGAAAGCGGTAAGGATTCGATGGCGCGGACCAATTGGCGCAAAGATTGAAAGCCATTCCAGGTGGGTATAGGACTTTTCGGTTCGAGAGATAATCTTGCCCTCCAGATAACTCAGAGCTGCAAAAAGCGTGACTGGACTAAACCGCAGAAGCGGTATTCGGCGGGACTCCCTTTCGAGAGTAGCCGGCAACGAGTGCAGTGATTTCAATCCAACCCCAGTCGCTTGCCGCTGAGAGCCGTTACCAAGAGAAGGACATCTTCTCAGTGAAAAAAAAACCATCGAGATCAGATTCGTGGTAAAGCAACCCGTCTAAGACATAGGTGGCATCGCGAGCGTTCGCTGCGATCACCTTGCTGTAGAACGGGGTGTACCGGTCCGAAATGTGCGTATAGAAAAGGACGCCAGTTTCGTTGCCGTAGCGAAGATTAACTTGGCCTGTCGCTTCACCGCGGCCACCGGCACGAAAACGTTGCCCATCGGACGAAGCTGTTTTTCCTTCACCCCAGCCGCCCCCAAGGGGTCGGTTGCGTCGGCTGCTGGGTGAGGCCCTGGGATAACGCGAGGAGCGGCTGGTAAAGGAGACCGCCGCACAACTTTCGCCGGCCACGCGTAGGGCGCTGGATGCGCTGCTAAAAACCCAACCGTCAGAGACAAGGATAAAGTTTGGGTGTTAAAGCAAGATACAAGGTGCGAAACAGGTCATCAACTACAGATGGGCTGGCGTCACTGTCACATCGAAGTGCCGTTGGATGCTGATGGGTAAGGATGGAGTCGATCACTGCCCGTAGTCGGGTTCGATCTCAGCTCCGATGAGCAGCAGAACCGCGGTCAGTTGCTGCCCGGTCTTAAGCTTCTTTTTGGAAAACGCGGCCCGTTGTTCCTTCGTGACCGGAATCTCCATCACGAGAGATTCGCGGAGTTGGGCAAGCGCATTGGAGAATCGCCGGGGGAAACCTGCTATGGGCCGACCGTCCGAGGTGCGCGTCACGCCAACGGTCAGTTCGCCGGGATCGTTTCCGTCAATGCGCGTCGCGGCCACTCGCACGGCGAATCCGAGAGTCGGCAGCTTCCCCATTACGTATCGAGTCGCCCCCTTGGGCCCCGTCTGCCAGCGGGGCCCAGGCAGCGGCTGTGTAAGATGATCAGGAGCTGAGCGCGTCTTTTCCCCAAACGACGTGCCGGGTATAGTCTCGCGAAACACGTAACGCACCTCGCAACCGAAGGGCGGAGGGAGATAGTCCGGTGCTCCCTCCCCGAGAGCCGCGCGATAGCTCGCCGCAATAGCGAGGAGCAGGGGTAGGATGCGAATGACGCGAGATAAACGCATGAAGGGCAACCGAGTCAGCGGTGAGACCACTATCCGACAAGCTTTGCCAGCAACGAGCGCGCCTCCGAGTCCACCGTTACCGGAGTATGCTCGGTAAAGCCGGCGAGATCGTTCGACCTCAGATGCGTCTTCACCGCGCCCGAGCCGGGGAAGACGATGTGCACGATCCCGTTGTGCCGCGGCAGATTCAAATGACTGAGTGTGGAGATTATTTCCCCTGCGGTGGTGTTCGAGTTGATCAGCGAATCTGCGAGGTGTGCCAGACATCTTCGCCCACGAGAAACACTTCAAGGCGGCTAGCCTGGTGTGTGACGACGGTAAGGCGGTCTGCTTCCCTGATTTTGGGAGGCGGAGCGCCCATTTACGCGCAATGTTCACAAGCCAAGAGTCAAAGTTGAATCCGCTCGACCTCGCCGATCGTGATCTCGTCTTTGGTGCGGTCGTAAAGTTCGGTGGTTCGGGGCGACTCATGCGCAGCCATCTGCTGGGCATGCTCGAGCCGGCTCTGCATGAAGGGGTTCCCAGAGTGATGGATCGTCATTCCCCCGCGCTGTTAACCCGCGGAGAAATTTCCCACATTCGCATCTGGTCGGCAGGGTAGGGGACCAGCAACTCTTTTAAGTTTCCGTTCTCGGTTTCCTCTAACCAGGATTGCGTGATGTTGCTGGAGTAGGAATCACCGGCATACGGGGATCCTTTAGCAGCGTGATCCATGAATTGAACCTTTTTGCGGGGATACTCTGAAAGGATAAACCGATGTAAACTAAGGTATAATTGCAGGCTCCACAATAGCGATGTAAATTCTTTGTACTGGATATTCCCAGCAAGGGAGTGTTGACGTTTTTGAAGGAGGGACCTAACCATGGCAAGCTCTAGCGAGACAAATCACGGCGACGAACCTGTTGTACCCAAAGTAGTGAATGTGGCGAAGATTCGCACAAGAACGTACGAGCCAACAGTACTGCATTTCACCTCTGAACAGTGGAAGCACGCGGTCGAGGGGGTGAAAAGGGTTGACAAACTTTCAGAAGATCATGTGGCCTTGGAAGTTGCCCCTATGCCAGGCAAGCCTGGTATAATGCTGGCAGCACCTCTGTGTCCGCCTGACTGTACGCCAATATACGAAACCAGTGGCACTACCCCAAAGGACTTTGAGCAAATTTTGATAGATTGTGATTGCTCCCATCGATCACCCCCACCTAGTCGCTGCCGATTAGCGATTCAGTTTGGAAGTCGAGACTTGCGTCTACCTACCCTTATTTGCGTAGATAGAGTGAGTGGGAAAACATGCCGCGACGCCGAACCCGCGGTCGTAGCGCGTTCAGACGGCGTGTATATCCTTGGTTGTAGCCCTAGATAATAGCCAAAGACCCTCAAGCAAATGACGACGTTGCAAGGTATCCGTCTTACTAACCACATGGCGGGCGTCGCCCAGCAGATGCGACGGTAACTTAGATTCGAGCTGCCCAGGCTGCAGGCGTCAGTTCAGCGATCCGGTTGATCGGGAAGTTGGCTAAGCCAGGAAGGACAGAGCCTAGGTAGTCGCGAACCGCAACGCTGAGTCGCCGGCAGGTTTCGACAATGGAGAGAATAGCGGCAACGCGTGGCCCGGCTTCCTCGCTGCCAATGTGGATCCATGGGATGGATCAGGTAAACTGCTGTTGATTACGTGGGACGATCTGTCGACGTCTAGCGAAGTATGAATGCGAGGCGTGCAAACGTCCTCAAGAAACGCGGCAACGCACAGCGAACGGAGAAAGTGAATACATTCATCTCGCCGATCCTCCTGGGATGGGAACAATAACGAAAGAAGATACCTATATGCCTCCACCTATCATCGGCAAACAGGAATTTAAGAATGCGAACGGTAACGTCATAATGATCGTGGACTCGGAGGCGGAACAGCTCATATTGCACGGAGCTGATGGCAAGGCCATCATGTCTGTCGCGCTATCCAAAGGAAGTGGTGGGGCTGCACTCGGGGGTTACGGCAAATTCGGTGCGTTGGTTCTTAGAGACAAGGATAACAATGACATCATCGTTCTTGATAGCGGGGCAGCTAACCTCCGGCTAGGTGGGAACACAGCGGGAGGTGACATTGCGCTTTTTCCAAAAAATGCTATTGCCGCAGATCTGAACAGTTTTGCTAATGCGATCATTCATCTTGACGGAAACGCCGGAAACGTCTTTCTGAGAGATGAGGGTCGGAATCGCGTGACGCTCGATGCCGTGAATGGCAACGTCCATGTTGGAGGCAATTACGCGAAGGGCAATTTGTTCGTCTACCCCTCCTCGGTCACCGCCCCCTACGCCGATAACATGGATGGCAGTAACGCATCGATCCATCTCGATGGGCAGGCCAGCGGACGTATCGTCATCCGAAGTCAACTTCAAACGGACCCCCTAACGATCGTCTTCGGGGACGTAATCGTGTTGGATGGGCAGACTGGAAGCGTCACCCTAAAGACCGATGGGAAGAGTAGGATCCACATGAGCGCACCCGATGCCAACATTTACGTCGGCGGCAACGAAAAGTCTGGCGACATTTTTGTGTACCCGAGTGGTGTAAAGGGTGCAGACACCACCGACGGGAGCAAGGCGTCAATCCGCCTTGATGGACAAAACGGAGACGTTGTACTGTCAAATGCCGACTGTGCTGAAGAATTCGACATTGCACAATCAGGAGACATTGTTCCTGGAACCGTTATGGTTCTTGATCATGAGGGTAAACTGCAACAAAGCAAGCAAGCCTATGACAGAAAGGTGGTGGGTGTTATCTCCGGCGGTGGCGACTGTAAACCGGGAATTATTTTGGACAAGAAACATTCCCGCAACAATAGAATGCCTTTGGCCATGCTCGGGAAAGTCTATTGTAATGCAGACGCTCAATACGGGCCCATCGAAGTGGGCGATCTGTTGACAACCTCTTCCACACCCGGCCATGCTATGAAAGCAGCCGACGCCCTGAGAGCTTTCGGCGCTGTGATCGGGAAAGCGTTGCGTCCTTTGAAGCAGGTCAGGAGCTTATTCCTATTCTGATCGCTTTACAATAAGGAGTGGATATGGCGAACCATAGGTTATCCGGACCTCGTGTCTCCGCGCTTGAGAGTCTCGACTTACTCGGCGCCGCGGGAGTCAATGACACCTGCCACGGCAACAAGGATGGGGTTGATTCCAACGACAAAGCTATCCTTGCGCACGTTCGTGTCATGGTCATCTGCTGGGGTCGTTTCTACAAAGACAACCCGGACGCCGTCAGCAGCGCCTTCGCGCTTTGTCGCGATCTGGTGACAGGGCCCTATTTCAACGGGCTCGCGCAGTATGGCGTCGGACGCGGCAGCATGGCCGGCATAAAAACTATTGACGACACCTTTCCGCCCCCGATCCTGAACGAGGAGGGCGTCCGCGCCCGTATTATGTCTTTTGTGGGCAATAGTGTCCCCGGACCTGCCATGGATGAGACGTCTTTGCTCTACGTTCTTTTTCCTCCGCCGCAAACCACACTTACCATCTCGAGTGGCAAGGGCTTCTGCGGCTATCACAAATCAGCAAAATTCCATTTCGAGTCGCAGCACGACGACCTCTTCTATGCAGTGATTCGGACCGATACAAAACTCCCGATCGCGGGCGAGGAGCTCATAAAACGCGTAAGTTACTGCGTGTCCCACGAGATAAACGAGGCAGTTACAAGTCGTGACGGGCGTGGTTATCACAAAGGGAGCTGCGAGATCGGTGACCTCTGTGAAGCCGATAGCTCCGGTAAGATATTCACCTATCCCTATCGGGGTTGGAACGTCGAGCGGTACCTGGTCGGAGTGGGATCGCTCCTGCATCCACGGTGAGCGCCCCGTCAGCCTTCGACGCTTCCTGGCGGCACTGGGGTTACCCGGAGGGAGCCTGCGGTCCCTTCTTGGAAGACGCATCATAAACATAGAATACATAGCCTCCTTGTTCCGTTGACCGCTTCCGTAGCGGGCGGCACTGGCGCGCCCGCAGGCTCTAACGGCAAGTTGTGCCCATTCCAAAGATAAGTTCGATGAGTACCATCTATGTAGCGCCCAAGCCATTAGGTAACGACTCCAACAACGGTTCGTCCGCAGCCCCCTTCGAGACAATTAAGAAGGCTTCATCCGTTGCTGCTGGGGGCGATACAATTCAGATTGCAGCCGGCACGTACCACGAAACCGACGCCATAAACTTGGGTGCGACTGCCGCCATCGTTCCACTGGTCGACGGCGTCACCTATACCGGCGACCGCGGCCCCCGGGGTGACGAATGGCTGACAATCATCGACCCATCTCGGCTTGTCATCGATCCATGCGCGCCCAACCCTAACGCGTGGACCTCAGAACTGCTGAACGGGGTCACGGTTTGGAAAATAAAGCTCGGCTATGAACCAGGGATGCTCACCTACAATGGGCAGTGCATCGAGTGCGTAGGCCGAGGCCTGATGACGACAGACCTGACTCACACGCCGGTCTGCAAGTTGCCCGACATTCTGGGTAAGCTCGGTCTCTGGTCCGACCTGAACCTGCTGCCCAACAGGCCGGTCGGCCTTGCGCTTCTCGCCCAGAAGAACCCGACCTGGGTCTCTAGCGGCGGCACGCTCAACCACAAGGTCAACTTCTGGGACGGACCCTATGCGTTAGCGGCCTACGACCCCTCAACGGAGAGTGTGGGTCCGGGGTCGGGCATGACGTATATTCGCTTAGCGGATAACGGCGATCCCAACGACATTAGCTTGCGGGCGGCACAGGCCACTCTGGGGAAGAAGGTTATCTACGGAATTGACATCTCCGGCGTCTCCAACACGACAATCGCCAATCTGCTTATCCAGGGTGCCTATGTGGGCATACGGATCACCGTCGACCAATACAACAAGAATGGCAACAACAACACCATCAAAAACTGCCATATCCAGCACGGTTGGCATCGAATCTTGATCGAGGGCGATCAGGCTTTCACAAACCCTTGCACCCACGATAACGAGATCAGCTTCAATACCTTTACACTGAACATGTTCGGCTACGCGTCGCCTGGTGCCTATCCAATAGAAAAAGCGAACGCGACCTACGATCTCGCCCTCAAAGAGTGGTTCTACTGGTTCCTAAAATACATCGTTGGAGACGGAAGCACGCATGACGTAGCCATCAAAATGGGATACTGCGGAGCGAACAATCGCATTCGCCACAACATTTTTGAAAAAGGGGCCGAGGGCGTTTTTACCTACTCCTGCGACGACCCGCAGATTTGCTGCAACACCTTTCGGCACATGTCCGACTGTGGGGTGCTTGTATCAGACGCCTACCAGGTAAACAATCCGGAAACTCCAAGCGGCGAGACCGTACAATGCAATCAGTTTGATGACGTCTTTCAATTTATTCGCTACGACAGCATCGATATATCGGGCGGGCTGAGGACGAATTACCATTACTTCCTTAGCAACACGGGCCAAAACGATCCCATTCTTGGGGTGATAGTGCACTTTTTCACGACACAGCAGCCTGCCCCCTCTGACCCCCACTTTCTCCCCTCAACCGTGACTAGCTTCGCGCTGACGATTGCTGGGAATGAGTTTGGCCCGACGGGCGCAGTCCTTGACTTTACAGGAGACACAACGAACGACACAACGCACCGAAAGGGTATCCCAGCAGTTACTATTTCAGGTAACTCCTTCCTATCTCCACACACTGTTTATTGGGGAGATGGGGACCAGACGGAGTTCTATAGTGATAAAACCATGGTCGGTTCGTTTGTGAACAACAGACTAGTTAACGATATGGGGACGCCGGCATGGTACGACCCTAGCAACAGAGTAATCTGAGCTATAGTCAACAAAATAAGCAGGTACATTTCAGCAGCCTGGGATAACATGAGCCGCCATCCTGCGCTCTCAGAACCTTGGTCTTCCGCTGGAGGCTAACTGAAGCTTGCAACGCAATGGGTGGAGGATATGGCCACATGGTAGACATCAGGGATTTCGGCGGTAGGGGAGATTGGGATCTTCTACACGCCTCTAACGGCACTGATAATACCACGGCCCTAAATCGCGCAATCCATCACATACTACTAAATCGCATCGACTACACAATCATCTTCAGGCCCACGGGACATCGCGCCCGAAAAGCTGCGCGAAAGCGCAAGTAAATTCGGAGAATCAGCCTCGATTTCCGAACGACTCTTTGATATACTTCTCGACTGGCAAGTATCGTTTCGCCACACGCCCGAAAAGCTTTCCGCTGGGGATGAGGCTGGTCCGAAACTGTCCGGTTGGTTCATCGGAAGTCGGGACGGCCTTGCTGTCCGACTATGATGAGTGTGACAGCGAATCGGGCTTCTTGTGCTGGGAACGGCGAAGAAGCATATCATGGCACGAGCGCGGAGTTTGCAAGACATTTCGATCATGAAGGGTTACGGCCGGATGGCAAGGAATGCAGTCGGGTTCTGGGTGGTTTGACGCGTGAACGTTTCTTGAGATGTTCGGCAAGCGGGAACGCAGCGTTTGCGCGCGGACTCCAGCGGATGATTTCCCAAGGTTGCAGGGAAACAAGGATGACCTTGATCTCTGCTCATCGAGCACGCGCATGGCTTGGCTTTGGCTTAAATTGTTTGCTTCCCACCAGATGGAAAGATAGTTTTGTCCGATCGCTATCATTGTCGCACTAAGCGTAGCGCCCGATAAAAAGCTCAAGAGAATGCCATTATCGTTATTCTCAAGCGAAACTCAGGGCATTCTTGACCAAGCTGTGAAGATGGCGGACCGTTTCCATCTCCAGCTGATTGGCGAGATCAAACAATCTATTTCATTATAGTGGATCGCTTTAACAATCCGACACATTCCCCCCCTTCATCAACCTTTCGATGATTCGGAATGTTTTGACCGTCAAGGCGGAAAGTTCTCTGGCGCGGCCCCCTCGGCACTGCCGGGATGAGCGGCTGGTCGGGATGCTAACTAACTACATCCAACCGAAAACCTTCGGGGTCTGTCTACACCGGAGGCCCGTACTGCCTAGCAAAATCACGACCGGATCCATTCACCTTACAAGCGAGACCTGCATGTCCGTGCCTCTAGACCAGTAATTGATGATTGTGAAGACTAATAACTTAGGTTGTGTCCCTCGTGGTACGCTGAAAACTAATGCGAAGTCCGCCACTGCGCCCGGAAGCAAAGGCGCAGCTGCAGCGCTCATAATCTTATCCTGCGATTGACGCGCATCGTAGTCTACCGGCTGATATGAGTGTTCCGCATCGTCAACTAGGCCGGTGTTCTGAGGGTCTCTTTCGGTGAGGACAGGAGTCTGGGTAATTTGGAGGGGATTTTTCAATCGTGCATCGATCACGA
>Ga0306917_10001278_pt1 | contig 11715 bp, 9 predicted proteins | sample tim00Cox00000000_FD_203313 | JGI IMG/M metagenome (GOLD analysis project Ga0306917, IMG submission 203313) | Lab enrichment of tropical soil microbial communities from Luquillo Experimental Forest, Puerto Rico - timezero.00C.oxic.00.000.000 (v2)... | ecosystem: Environmental > Terrestrial > Soil... | reverse complement strand
GAGGCGGCCGGCCTCGCCGTGGAGCGCCTGCACGAGCTCACCGCGCTGGCTGAATACCGCAACGGCGGCCTCCTCATCGATCTCGGCGCGATCTGTCCGCGCGCGGCAATCGATCCAGCGCTGCGGCACGACGTCGGCTCCGAGCTGATCATCGAATGGCGCGCGCTGACGGTGGCGCTAATGGACCCGCTGGTTGGTTTGGTGCGAGAAAAGTTGGGACTCGATTCGAGCTTCGCCATGCCGCAGCTGCTGCAGGGCGGCACCTGGAGCGCGGGACGAAAAATCGCCCACGCCTTGCGCCCGCCCAACGGTCCCCCGCCGATTGCGGTTGAGGCCGACGGCGCGGTGTTCTGAGACTGGCGCCCGTTGGTATGAGACCGACCGCCGCGATGAGATGACCAGCCATCATGCTAGGCCCTTCAACCCTAGGCGGTGGCGCAAGCGGCGATCGGATGCGGCGGTCACTGTAAATAACAGGCCGAAAACAGGAGACCCGTCGATCCGCAACTTTGGGTCTCCCTCGTCCGGGAGCGCAGGCCGCGTCGCGGCGCCAGCAACTTCTTGCGTGCCCACAGCCCTTTAGCTCCACTCCTGCAACCTGAGGACGTGCGCGCGCGCGATCGACTTCGATCGTCTTGCGCAAACACCGGTAGAAAATAACAATGAAAAACAACAAAACACCGCGGTTGGCGAAGATCGAGTGCGGCGCGGCTGCCACTTTTTCAGGGCCTCAGGGCTGCGCACCGAACCGACAAAAAAGCCCGCGGCGGTCTCCCACCCGGGCCTCATGCGCAGCTTTGGTGAATGCTCTTTTCTGGAAGATTCTCGTTACGCGAGTCAACAGAAATTTGCGGGAGTGGCGGGCGTCGTGACGTCTGCCTCTCAGAATTGCCTTCCGTTCGTCCCCGCGAGGGGCACCCCGCGACGCTCGCGTCGCGGGGACCCCGTAAGCGGGGACCCAGAGTGACCCAGAGTCGGGACGGAAATGACAGACTGGATCCCCGCTTGCGCGGGAATGAGCGGTGGGGAGACGATGTCGGACTTCAAAGCTGCATCTTTTGAGGAGATGCGCTAGGGTGGCGGCACATGCTGCCGGGCATGCCCATCGTCACCTACAGGGGGTTTTTCATGCTCGCCCGGCCCTTCAAGCTTGCGCTGCCCGTGTTCGTCGCAGCGCTCTCGATCGCGTTCGCCCCGCAGGTTCATGCCCAGGACAAGGCGCTCAAGGTCGGAACCTTGAAGCTCATCCACGGCATTTCCGCCTACTTCTACGAGAAGTTCGTTCCCGCCGGCTACACCGTCGAGGTGATTCCGTTCGAGAGCCCGACCGACGGCAAGAACGCGGTGCTCACCGGCACGGTGGACACCTGCATCCACGGCATCGCGGCGTTCCTGCTCGGGGCCGCGGCCGGCGAGCCGGTGGTGATCGTGGCCAACGCCAACAATCGCGGCATGGCGGTCATGGCGGGAGTGAACACCGACATCAAGACGATCAAAGACCTCAAGGGCAAAAAGGTCGCGATCTGGCCGGGATCGACGCAGGAGGCGGTGATCCTCGAGCGGCTGCGGATGGAGGGCATGTCGATCAAGGACATCCAGCCGATCCGGCTGCAATTCAGCGACCACGCCGCGGCGCTCGCGCGCGGCGACGTCGACGCCTATGTCGGCGCTGAACCGGCGGCGGGCATCAGCCTCGCCAACGGCACCGGCCGGCTGGTCGAGTATCCCTACTCCACGGCCATCGGACCGCTCAACATGATCCTGTCCGCGAGCGAGAAGGCGGTCAAAGACAATCCCGCCCGCGTCAAGCTCATCGTCGACATGCACAGACAGGCGGTCGACTACGCCATGGCCCATCCCGGAGAGATCGTCGAGATGGCGATGCAGAAGCTCGGCCAGCAGAAGAAATCCGTCGAGCTCGCGGTGCCGAACGTCGAACTCGCCTGGAAGCTCGACGACGTGTTCATGGAACGCGCCAACGCCTATACCCGGCTGATGTTCGAGAACAAGCAGATCCGCCAGGTGCCCGACCTCAACCGCCACATCACCAAGCAGTTCATGTAGCCGATCGAGGGCGCGTCTTGAGCGAGCAGGTCACGGCGCTTCCGGAGGCGACGCCACAATCCATGCCGGAAGCGCCGTCGGCTGTCCGCCGCCGCCGGCGCCTTGCGGAAAAGGTCCGCGCCGTCGCGCTCGGCGTGGGCTTTCCGCTCGTGCTGATCCTGCTGTGGGACCGCGCCGTCGCGATCACCGGCACGCGGCTTGTTCCGAGCCCGCGCGAAGTCGCGGTGATGATGTACGACTTCTCGTTCGGCGGCGTCTATGACGATGCCTTCAGCGCCACCATTCTGACCCATATCTGGAAGTCGATGACGCGGGTCTACGGCGGCTTCTTCCTGGCTGCGCTGATCGGCATTCCGCTCGGCCTGATGATCGGGCGCATCCGGCTGCTGCGGCAGCTGCTCGACCCGACCATCAACCTGTTGCGGCCGATCCCGGTGACGGCGTGGCTGCCGCTGTCGATGATCTTCTTCGGGCTGGGGCCGAACGCGGCGATCTTTCTGGTCTTCCTCGGCGCGTTCTATCCGATCCTGCTCAACACCATCTTCGGCGTGCGCTCGGTCGACGTGCGGCTGTTCGAGGCCGCCGCGATGCTCGGCTGCTCGGGATCCGCCATGTTCCGCCAGATCGTGTTTCCGGCTTCGCTGCCGTCGATCTTCAACGGCCTTCGCATCGCTCACGGCTTTGCCTGGATCCTGATCGTGGTCGGCGAGATGACCGGCGTGCCCACCGGCCTCGGCTCCGTGATCATGGACGGCCGCACTCTCTCGCGCACCGACCTGGTGGTGACGGGGATGATCGTCATCGGCGTCTGCGGCTTCGTCACCGACCGCATCATCGTCGTCATCAGCAACCGCGTGCTGCAATGGAGCCCCCAGCACCATGCGTAACGCCGAGCGTCCCCACGTCGTCATCCGCGGCGTCAGCAAGCGCTTTCAAGTCGGCGACGGCGAGGTCGAGGCGCTCGCGCGCATCGACGCGACGATCGAGAAGGGCGCGTTCGTGTGCCTGATCGGCGCTTCCGGCTGCGGCAAGTCGACCTTGTTGCGCGTGGTCGCGGGCTTCGAAGAGCCCACCACCGGCGAAGTCCTGGTCGAGGGCAAACCCGTCACCGCGCCCGGCAGCGACCGCGGCATGGTGTTCCAGGACTACGCCTTATTTCCCTGGATGACGGTGCGGCAGAATATCGGCTTCGGCCCGCGCCAGCGCCAGCTGCCGCGCAAGGAGGTCGAGGACATCGCCGACGAGTTCGTCAAGCTCGTGGGACTCGAGCGCGCCGCCAACCGCTACCCGAGCCAGCTGTCGGGCGGCATGAAGCAGCGCGTGGCGATCGCGCGCGTGCTTGCCAACAACGCCAATATCCTGCTGATGGACGAGCCGTTCGGCGCGCTCGACGCGCTCACCCGCGAGCAGCTTCAGCGCGAGCTGTTGCAGATCTGGGCGCGCACGCGCGTGACCATCCTCTTCGTCACCCACTCGGTCGAGGAGGCGGCGCTGCTCGCCGACCGCGTCCTGGTCATGAGCGCCGGACCGGGGCGCATCGAAAGCGATATCAGGATTGATCTTCCGCGCCCGCGCGAGGTGTCCTCGCCCGAGTTCAACGCCGTGCGGCGCGAGCTCGCGCAACGGCTCACGAGCCACATGGCGCCGGCGCGCACGCTCGAGACGGTGGCCTGACATGACGGAAACATCGGCACGGCCGGCGGCCGCAACCGCGATCTACCGCGGCATGGACCGGGCCGCGCTCGACGCCGCCTACAACAACGGCGCCGCCGTCGCCGACAGCGCGGACTGGCTCGCGCGCTGGCGCGAATTGAGCGCCGCCGTCAGAGCAAGCCCGCGCGCGCGCCTCGATAGTCCCTACGGCAGCCGGCCGCGCGCGCGCTTCGATTACTTCCCCTGCGGGGCCGCGCGGGCGCCGCTGTTCGTGTTCATTCACGGCGGTTATTGGCAGCGCAACGACAAGGACATGTTCGCCTTCCTCGCCGACGGGCCGCGCGCCCACGGCATCGACGTCGCCGTCGTCGGATATACGCTGGCGCCGGAGGCCCGTCTCACCGACATCGTCGGAGAAATTCGTCAAGCGCTCAGCGTTCTGCGCGACCGCGCCCGCGAGTTCGGGTTCGACCGTGATCGGCTGTTCGTCGGCGGCTGGTCGGCCGGGGGACATCTCACCGCGATCGTGTCGGACCACCCGGCGTTTCGCGGCGGGCTTCCCATCAGCGGCATCTTCGATCTCGAACCCATCGCGCTGAATTACCTCAACGACAAGCTCGCCCTCGACGCGAACGAGATCGCAACGCTCTCGCCGCTTCGCGTGCTGCGCGACCGCTCGCCGCCGTTGCGGTTGTTCGTGGGCAGCAACGAACTGCCGGAGCTGCGGCGGCAGTCGGCGAGCTATGCCGAAGCGGCGCGCGGGCGCCGACTGCCGGTTGCGCTCACCGTTTTGTCCGCACGCCACCACTATTCGATTCTCGACGAGCTTGCGCGACCGGAGGGGGCGATCACGCACGCGCTGGTCGAGCTGATCGAAACGCGCGCCGCCGATGACCGCGCGGACCGGTAACGGCGTTGCCCGCCGCCGGTGGCCCGCATAAGGTTCGTCTCAGCGTTCGTGTCGCGGCGATCGAGGCGCGGCATCATGTCGTGGAGGGCGGGGAGCCGGTGATCGACCAGGCGTTCGACCGCGTCGCGCGCGTCATCGAAGTGACGCTGGCGCTCGCCTTCATCTTCGCGGTTCTGCTCAACTTCGCCAACGTGGTCGGCCGTTACCTCCTCGGCCTCTCGCTGCTCGGGGCCGACGAGGTGCAGATCTTCATCATGGTCGCGATGACGTTCCTCGGCGCCGCCATCGTCACCCGGCGCAACCTGCATTTGCGCATGGACGTCCTCATCCGCTTCCTGCCCGCGCCAGTGCGCGTGGCGCTTCGCGTCGCCGAGCAGGTGCTGCTCGCGGCGCTCGCCGGCTTCGTGCTGACGCAGTCTTATTTCTATGCCCGGCAGATGTGGCGGATCGGGCGCACCAGCGACATGGCCGGCATCCCCATGTGGATTCCCCACGCCACCGTCGCGCTCGGCTTCGGTCTCATCCTCGTTGTCGCGCTTTGCGGCCTTGTCCGCATGATGCGACGAATGCCGGAACGCGAGGCCGAGCCATGACCTTCGCCCTCGCGGTGGTGCCGGTCGCGCTGCTGCTGCTCGGCTTCCCGATCTTCCTGGTCCTGCTGACCGCGGTCACCGTCGCGCTGGTGTTTTTCATGCATGTGCCGCTCGCGGCGCTGCAACAGACCCTGTTCGCGTCGGTGAACGCCTTTGCGTTGCTCGCCATTCCGTTCTTCATCTATGCCGGCGAGCTGATGGGTCGCGGCAGTGTCGCCCAGCGTTTGGTCGATTTTGTGCAGGGCGGCGTCGGCTCGATCCGCGGCAGCCTTGGTGTGACCGCGGTCGGCACGTCCGCGATCTTCGGCGCGATTTCCGGCGCCAGCGCCGCCACGGTGGCGACCATCGGCAAGGTGATGGTGCCGGCGATGCGGCGCGCCGGCTATCCGGAGACGTTCATCGCCGGCCTCATCACCGCGGTCGGCGCCATCGACGTGATCATCCCGCCCAGCATACCGATGATCGTCTACGGCGCGGCGGCGGAGGAATCGGTGGCGCGCCTCTATGCCGCCGGCGTGCTGCCGGGCCTGATGATCGCGGCCATGCTCGCGCTCTACGTGGTGTTTCGGGCGCGGCGCGAGAACTTCGGCGCGGGCGAGCCGTTCCGGCTCAAAGTCTTCCTCGCCGCGTTCGGCCGCAGCCTGTGGGCGCTGGGCGCGCCGGTCATCATCCTCGGCGGCATCTATGGCGGCGTGTTCTCTCCGACCGAAGCCGCCGCGGTCGCCTGCGTCTACGCGGCGTTCGTCACCGCCATCGTGTTCCGCGAGCTCACACTGCGCGACATCGTCGAAGCCGCCGCCTCGACCGTGCTGTTCACGGGCCAAATCCTCATCATCGTGGCCTGCGCGGGCGTGTTCGCGTGGCTCTTGACCGTGAACCAGGTCCCGGCCGCCATGACCGCGTGGCTGCAGTCGTTGAACGTATCGGCGTGGACGCTGCTGCTCGCCATCAACGTCTTGTTGCTGGCGGTGGGATGCTTTCTCGACCCGCTGTCGGCGATCCTGCTGCTGAGCCCGCTGCTCGTGCCGCTGGTCAAGGCCGCCGGCATCGACACCGTCCACTTCGGCATCGTGGTGACGGTGAACCTCGCGATCGGCCTGTTTCATCCGCCGTTCGGGATCAACATTTTCGTGGCGCAGTCCGTGCTCGGCCTCAAGCTCGAGACGATCTATCGCGGCATCATCCCGTTCGTGATAATTTATCTCGTGGCCTTGGCGGTGATCACGTACATACCGGACCTCTCGCTGATCGGGGTTCGCTACCTGCTGGCCAGGGGCTGAGCTTGCGACCATATCGAGGGAGGAAAACTCAAAATGCACGCGATCAACGCCCGTCTCGCGGCCAGGCTCATCGCAATCGCAGCGGCCAGCGTGCTCGCCACCACGGCGGTGAGCGCGCAGCAATTCACCATGAAGCTCTCGCTGCCGACGATCAACGACGTGGTGCATGAATATTACAAGACGCTCAAGGCTGGCGTTGAAGCGCGCGCGGGCGGGCGCATCAAGCTCGAGATCTACCCGGCGAACCAGCTCGGCCAGCTCCCCGCGGTGGTGGAAGGCGTGGCGCTCGGCACGATCGAAGCGGGGAGCGCGGCGAACGGTTTCTGGGTGAGCCTCGAGCCGCGCTTCCAAGTCCTCGATGCGCCGGGCCTGTTCGACGACGTGCTGCACGGCAACAAGGTCGTGAACGACCCTGCGATCCGCAGCCGCCTCGCCACCTTCGGCAAGGACAAGGGCGTCGAGATTCTGGCCCCCGGCGTCTACAGCCCGATGATGCTGCTCACGCACAAAGGCGTTCGCGCCGTCGCCGATTTCCAAGGACAGAAGGTGCGCACCCAGGGCGGCGCGCCGATCCAGGTCGAGCCGTTCAAGAAGCTCGGCGTGCTGCCGGTGTCGCTGCCACTCGGCGAGGCGCTGCCGGCGATGCAGAACCGCACCATCGATGGGATGATCGCCGGCGTCGCGCCGTTCACGGCGTTCAAGTACTACGACATCGCCAAGCCCATGACCTATCTGCCGTCGACCACGCTGGTCGCGCCCATTCTGGTCAACCGGCAATTCATGAAGTCGTTGGGGCCGGAGCTCGAGGCGATCGTGCGGGAGGAAGCACGCAAGGCGGAGGTGCTGTTCACGGACTGGAACATCGCCGACATCAAACGGGCGGAGGGGGTGTGGCGCAAGAACAGTGGCGAGCTCATCACGCTGCCGCCGGCCGAGGCCAAGCGCTACCTCGACTTGGTCGCGCCGGTCGCCACCTCGGTCCTCTCCGCCAATCCTCAAGTCAAGGACGATTACGAGGCGTTGCTGGCGGCCGCACAAAAATATCGGCAATAACACTAGCTCTCGTGCTGGACTCGTCAACTTAAGCAGCGTGTCCCGGCCCTCATGCTGAGGAGCCGCGCCTCAAGCGCGTTCACGCGCGTCTTCGACGCGCTATGGCGCGGCGTCTCGAAGCATGAGCGTCATGGATCGCCTCATCCTTCGAGATGACGGCTTCGCCGTCTCCTCAGGATGAGGCTGGTCCCGGATCAGCGCTGCACCGCATCCGGGCACGCAGCCTTTGCGTCAAATGCGCTCGAAGTTGCTGGCGTCCACGACCGCCGTCCACTTGGCGACGTCGTCGGCGATGCGCGCGCGGAATTCGTCGGGGGTCGTGGGCCTCGGATCGTTGCCGAGCGCGCGCAGACGCTCCACCACCGTCGGCTCCTTGAGAATGGCGACGACCTCCGCGTTCAAGCGATCGACGATCGCCGCCGGCAGCCCCGCGGGCGCAAGCAGGCCTTGCCAACCCGTCACGACGTAGCCGGAAACACCGGCTTCGGCGATGGTCGGGACGTCGGGGAGCGCGAAAAAGCGGCGGCCGCCGGTCACCGCGAGCGCGCGCAGCCTGCCGTCCCTGACGAATTCGATCAGCGCCGCCGCCGGGTCCATCATGAAGTCGAGGCGCTTGCCCACGAGATCGAGCGCGGCCGGCGCGCTGCCGCGGTAGGGCACGTGTTGGAGGCGCACCTGCGCCTCTTTGGCGAGCAGCTCGACCGCCAAATGCGGGCCCGACCCATTGCCGGGCGTGCCGTAGAGCAACGGCGTACTGCGCGTGCGCGCGAGCGCGATGAGATCCGCCACCGTTCGCATGGAGTGATCGGCGTATGTCGCCAGCACATAGGGATACTCCGTGAACATGCTGATCATGGAGAAATCGTCGATGGTGCGGTAAGGCAGCGTCTTGTAGGTGGCGGCCGCGAACGCGTGCCCCGATGGAATGGCAAACAGCGTATATCCATCGGGTGCGGCGCGGGCGACCAGCGCCGCCGCCGTCGTGCCCGACGCCCCCGGCTTACTTTCGATCACGACCCGCTGGCCCAGCCGCCGCGTGAGGCCGTCGGCCACGATGCGCGCCACGAGATCGGTCGGCCCGCCAGGCGGAAAACCGTGCACCATCGTGATCGGCCGATCGGGCCAATCCGGATTGGCACGCGCCGGCGCGGCCACGAGCATCGACAGCGGGCCGGCGATCACGCTGCGGCGCGTGAGTTCGCTCACCTCGCTCTCCTCCGGTTATCCGTCACGATCAGCGCCTCGGGCGCGAGCATACTAGAGCAAATCGGTTCGAGTGGACGCACCTCTTCCGCTCATTCCCGCGCATAGCGCGTCGAAGACGCGCGTAAACGCGCTTATGGCGGGAATCCAGAGCCTCTACTCGCGACTCGTGATCTGGGTCCCCGCCTTCGCGGGGACGAGCGGATGGGGAGGCTAGTCGAGCCGCGCGCCCGAGCGCCGGACGACCTCGCCCCATTTGGCGGAATCCGTGCGGATCAGCACGGCGAACTCTTCCGGCGTGCCGCCCGCCGGCTCGTCGCCGATCATGGCGAAGCGGTCCCTGAACGTCTGCGATGCGATCGCCTGGTTGATCGCCGCGTTGAGCTTGTCGATGATCGGCCGCGGCACGCCAGCGGGCGCGATGACGCCGCTCCAGGTCGGCGCGGCGTAGCCGGGAACGCCGGCCTCCGCGACCGTCGGCAACTCCGGAAAGCCCGGCGAGCGCCGCGCCCCGCTGACCGCGAGCGCGCGCACGGCGCCGGATCGCGCGTGCGGCGCGATCGAGTTCAAGCTCTCGAACATCAAGTGCACGCGGCCCGCGATCAGGTCGTTGATCGCCGCCGCGCCGCCGCGATAGGGAACGTGGACGATATCCGTGCCGCTCATGTACTTGAACAGCTCGCCGCCGACGTGGCCCGGCGATCCGTTGCTCGACGACGCGTTCAACAGCTTGCCCGGATTGCTCTTGGCGTAGTCGATGATCTCCTGCACCGATTTGAACGGCAGCGTGGGCGAGACCGCGAGCAGAAGGTGTCCGCGCGTCGCGAGCGCGATCGGCTGGAAGTCCCGCTCGATGTCGTAAGGCAGCTTCGCCACCATGTGCCGGGTGATGGCGAGCGCGCCGATCGGCCCCATGCAAATGGTGTATCCGTCGGGTTCGGCCTTCGCGGTGAGGTCGAGACCGATGGTCAGCGCGCCGCCCGGGCGGTTGTCGACCACGATCTGCTGCCCGAACTCCTTGCCAAGTTCGGCGCTAAGGATGCGCGCGACCGTGTCGGTGGCGCTGCCGGCGGCTTGCGGGACGATGAGCCGGATCGGCTTGTCCGGGTATTGCGCCGCCGCGCCTGTCGCGAATGCGCAGGCAAGCAGCAGCAGGATCAATCGCAGTGCGCGCATGTTGCGTCCCTACGCATGCGGTTATGACGCTCGGCGTGGCATCGACCAGTGTAATGCGGCCTGTGCGAGGGACAACGCACTTGCGCCCCTTTAGCGCAATGCGCGGCGGTGCTAGCTTGATGCGTCCCTAGAACGGCGGGAGTCGCTTGCGACATCCCCGCCCGGCCCGGCGAACGGGCGAGGGAGAGGAGGAGTCCATGAAAGAGCTGATCAAGCAGTATCTGGACCATGGGATGTCGCGCCGGCAGCTCATGACCGGGCTGAGCGCGCTCGGCATGAGCACCGCCGCGGTCAAGTCGGTGGCGCAATCGCTCGAGACCTTCGGCCAGGGCGCCCCTCCCGCCTCCGCCATGCGCACGATGAAGGGAACCGGCGGCGCGCTGTTCGTGCAGCAGCTCAAGGCCGCCGGCGTCGAGCATATCTTCTTCAACCCGTCGACCGGCGACTATCCGATCTTCGATGCGCTGGTGGACGAGCCCGCCATCCACCTGATCAAGGGCATCCACGAAGGCGCGGTGGTCGCCATGGCCGACGGCTACGCGCGCGCGTCAGGCAAGACCGGCGTCGTCATCGTCGCCAATATCGGGCTGCCCAATGCCATGACGCAGATGGTCAACAGCTGGAAGGACCAGATTCCGATCCTGGTCGCCGTCGCCTCGGTGGAGCAGGACGCGCTCGGGCGCGACCTGTTCCAGGAAAGCGATCATTGCGAGGTCATGACCCAGCCCATAACAAAATGGTACTGGGCGGCGAAGACGACGTCATCGATTCCGGAAACCGTCCGCCGCGGCATGAAGTTCGCGTCGACGTCGCCCTGCGGTCCGGTCTTCCTCTCGCTGCCGACCAACACGCTGCGCGAAGAGGCAACCGCCGCCATCTGGGACCAGGCCAAATTCGACGTGCCCATGCGCATCCGTCCCGACAAGGACGATATCGCCAAGGCCGCGCGCATGCTGCTCGAGGCCAAGAACCCGCTGATGAGCGTCGGCGACGAAGCCAGCTGGTGCCGCGCCAGCAAGGAACTGATCGATCTCGCCGAGCTCCTCGGCCTTCCCGTCACCGGGCAAGGGGGCTCGCTCGGCTTCTGGTCGAAGCCGTTCCCGACCCGCCATCCGCTCTACATCGGGCCGCAACTGCGCGACATGCGCTATCCCGGCAAGGTCGACGTGCTGTTGAACCTCGGCAACCGCTACGGCGAGCGCGCCGCGCCCGGGATGCAGTTGATCTCGATCCGTCTCGATCCCACGAGCCTTGCCCGCGGCGGCCCGGTCGATCTCGGCATGATCGCCGATGTGCGGCTCGCGGCCGCCGACCTCTCGGCGGCGATCCGCGACCTCGCGACGCCCGCGCGGCTCAAGGAGATCGCCGAGGAGCGCGCCGGCCGCACCCGCGCCTACAGCACGCAGATGCGGGAGTTCCGCCAAAGCATCGCGCGCGAAAATGCGCAGCGCACCCCCGTGAGCCTCGAGCGCATCGGGCTCGAGCTCGAAAGCGCCCTCGAGCAGGACACCTGCTACGTCTGCGACGTCGATTCCGGCAAGACCATCGACCCGCTCTTGTCCTTCGGCGGCGCTGACAAGCACTACATCGGCACCGGTCCGAACGTGCTGGGATGGGGCCTGGCGGCGGCGTTCGGCGCCAAGCTCGCGCGGCCGGATGTGCCCGTGGTTTCCGTCGTCGGCGACGGCAGCTTCTGCTTCTCCGGCCCGCAGCCGCTGTGGACCCAGTCGCGCTACAAGGCGCCGATCATCAACATCGTGCTCAACAATCACAGCTACAACAA
>Ga0306917_10001273_pt1 | contig 11720 bp, 10 predicted proteins | sample tim00Cox00000000_FD_203313 | JGI IMG/M metagenome (GOLD analysis project Ga0306917, IMG submission 203313) | Lab enrichment of tropical soil microbial communities from Luquillo Experimental Forest, Puerto Rico - timezero.00C.oxic.00.000.000 (v2)... | ecosystem: Environmental > Terrestrial >... | reverse complement strand
TGCACGTGATCGTCACCGGTCGCAATGCCAAGCCGGAGCTCGTCGCCGCGGCCGACCTCGTCACGGAGATGACCTTGGTAAAGCACCATTTTGCCGCCGGCGTGAAGGCGCAACCGGGAATCGAGTTTTAGCGAGTCCCAGCAATGCCGGCACGCGCGCTGATGTTCCAAGGCACCGGCTCCGATGTCGGCAAATCGCTTATCGTCGCCGGTCTGGCCCGGGCGTTTACGCTTCGCGGCCTCGCGGTGCGGCCGTTCAAGCCGCAGAACATGTCGAACAATGCCGCCGTGACAACGGACGGCGGTGAAATCGGCCGCGCGCAAGCGCTGCAGGCGCGCGCGGCGCGCACCCCGGCAACGGTCCACATGAATCCGGTTTTGCTCAAGCCGCAGAGCGAGATTGGGGCGCAGATCGTTGTGCAGGGCCGGGTTTACGGCAGCGCCAAGGCTGCCGCCTATCAGCACATCAAGCGCGATCTGCTGCCCGCCGTGTTGGAGAGCTATCAGCATCTGCGCAACGCCGCCGATCTGGTGCTGATCGAGGGCGCCGGAAGTGCTGCCGAGACCAATCTGCGCAAGAATGACATTGCCAATATGGGCTTTGCGCAAGCCGCCGATGTGCCCGTCGTGCTGATCGGCGACATCGACCGTGGCGGCGTCATCGCCAGCATCGCCGGTACCAAGGCGGTGATTGCAGCGCAGGACGCCGCACGCATCTGCGGCTTTATCATCAACAAGTTTCGCGGCGACAGCGCATTGTTTACCGAGGCGATGGCGCAGATCGCAGCGCAAACCGGTTGGTCGGCGCTCGGTGTTGTGCCTTTTTTCACAGATGCGCGCTTGCTGCCGGCGGAAGACGCGCTCGCACTCGAACAATCGCGTCCGGCCAAATCACAGGCGCGCCTGCGCGTTGCAGTTCTTCTCCTGCCGCAGATCGCCAATTTCGATGATCTCGATCCGCTCGAAACCGAGCCTGCTGTCGATTTAATCCGGTTGCGCCCCGGTGCAGCGCTGCCGGGTGATGTCGATCTGGTCATTTTACCGGGCTCGAAGGCGACAATCAGCGATCTGCATGCGCTGCGCGCGGCGGGGTTCGACATTGACATCGCTGCGCACCGCCGGCGCGGTGGCATGATACTCGGCCTCTGCGGCGGTTATCAGATGCTTGGACGCACGATTGCCGATCCACAGGGCGTCGAAGGCTCGCCGGGAAGCCTCGCCGGACTCGGCTTGCTTGAAGTCGAGACCGTACTCTCCGATGAGAAACGGCTCGAGCCGGTGCGCGGCACGACCAGCGATGGGGCGCCGTTTTGTGGCTACGAGATGCACATGGGCGTCACGGCTGGCGCCGCTTGCGCGCGGCCCTTTGCGCGGCTCGATGACGGCTCGCCCGAAGGAGCAATGTCGGCCGACGGCCGCGTGCTCGGCACCTATATTCACGGCCTGTTCGCTGATGATCGCCAGCGTGCAGCATGGCTTAAGCGATTCGCGGCCGGCACGGCGGGTATCGCTTACGAGGAGCTGATCGAACAAACGCTCGATCGACTCGCTGCGCATCTAGCGGTGCATCTCGATCTCGATCGCCTGCTCAGCCTAGCGCGATGAGAAGTGCGGCGAGTACAGCGACGAGCGCAAGGAAGATCGCGTCGGCGCAACGGTAGAGTGCCAGCGCGCGCCGGATGTCCTTGGCATTCGCCTCACGCCGACCATCGCCTATGAATGCGTCGTTGAGGGGCAGGCCACCATAGACTCGCAGTCCGGCAAGCGCGAGGCCGAGCGCGCCGGCAATGGCCGCTTCGGGATAGCCGGCATTGGGTGAGCGATGGCGCGCCGCGTCGCGCCTGACCGCGCGCCAGGCGTCGCCTGCCGATGCATCTTTGCGCAAGACCGCGGCGGCAACGAGCAAGAGCGCCGTAAGTCGCGACGCCGGCAAGTTCACGAGGTCATCGAGCCGGGCTGCCGCCCAGCCGAAACTCGCATAGCGCGGGGTGCGGTGCCCAATCATGCTGTCGGCGGTGTTGATCGCCTTGTACAGTACGGCGCCGGGAAGTCCGCCGACAACCAGCCAGAATACCGGCGCGACGACGCCGTCCGAGAAATTCTCAGCCAGGCTTTCGATTGCGGCGCGGGCGACGCCGGCGCTGTCCAGTCCGGCAGTATCGCGGCCGACAATATGCGATACTGCCTTGCGGCCGGAATCGAGATTTTGCAGTTCGAGCGCGGAGGCGACATTGGCGACATACCGGTGCAGGCTGCGTTGCGCAATCATCGTACCGGCAAGCCCGGCAATGATGAGGATCCCGAACGGCAGGCGCAGCAATTGCCACTGCGCCAGCCACGCGATTGCGCCGACCACGGCAAGAACGACGACGACCGCCAAAATTCCCGCTGCTCGCCGTAGCGGTATCGCGGTTCCGCGGTTGAGCAGTCGGTCAAGCCAACCGATGAGGGCGCCGATCCAGGTCACCGGATGGCCGACGACGCTGACCAGGCGTTGCGGATAACCGATCCCGAGTTCGATCAACATGGCAAGAAGCGCGACTGCGGCCCACATGGCGTTCTCGGGCGATCCGGATGAGACGCTCCTCCACGGTGGCGATCTCGCCGCCGCTCGGCGCCTGTTTGCTGACGCTCCCGAACCTTTCGTCGACCTTTCGACCGGGATCAATCCCCATTCTTATCCGCTACCGCGGTTGCCGGCCGATTTATTTGTACGGCTGCCCGATGACGACTTGCTCGCGGAGGCAAGAGCCGCCGCTGCGAAAGCCTATGGCGCACCTTCAAGCGCGCATGTTGTGGCGGCGCCAGGAACGCAAATTCTGCTGCCGCTTGTCGCCGCTCTGGTTCGTCCTGGACGTGCCGCCATTCTCACGCCGACTTATTCCGAACACGCGCGCGCCACCTCGTTCGCCGGGCACCAGGTCGCCGAAATAGCCGATCTCGGCGCTTTCGATACTGTGCCGGAAGCAACCCTTGTCATCGTGACCAACCCGAATAACCCTGACGGCAGGCTATTCGACAAGCGAGATCTGATGGCAGTGGCGAGGCGTCTGGAGGAACGCCGCGGGCTCCTTGTTGTTGATGAGGCCTTCATGGATGTTGGCCCGCCGGCTATGAGCCTGGCGAGCGAAGTGAGCGGCAGCCCCATCGTAGTGTTGCGTTCGTTCGGCAAATTTTTCGGGCTCGCAGGCGTCCGGCTCGGTTTCGCTTTGGCTCGACCGCAGCTGGCGCGACGGATCGCGGCGCGGCTCGGTCCATGGGCGGTGTCCGGGCCGGCACTTGCGGTCGGAGGCGAAGCGCTCGCCGATTTCGCATGGATGGATGACGCGCGGCGGCGATTGGCGGCGAGCGCCGCAAGGCTCGATGCAATTCTTGCCGGCGCAGGGGTTTCGATTGTCGGCGGCACGACCCTGTTCCGGCTGGTGCGTACGCGCACAGCGCCGAAACTGTTCCAGCATCTCGGGCGTGCCGGAATTCTCGTGCGCGTGTTCCCGGAGCATCCGTCATGGCTGCGCTTCGGTCTGCCCGCCGACGAAGCAGAATGGAACCGCCTGAAGATTGCAATGGCTGACTGCGCCGATACGCAGTAGCTTGATCGACGGACATGCGGTCGAAGAACATGCGCCTCAATCGGCAAATCGAGGACGTCGCCCAATTACGGCAAGAGGCGCGGCAAGCGATCAGCTTCGATGCTGCGTTCCGCGCCCGGCTGCGCGACCTTGTGCTGTGGCGGCGCGATGTCCGCCGTTTTCGGCGCGATCCGTTGCCGGACGGCATGTTGGAATCTTTGCTAGAGCTTGCTTGTCTCGCCCCTTCCGTCGGCTTGAGTCAGCCGTGGCGCTTTGTCGTCGTCGAGGATTCCGCGCGGCGTTCGGCCGTTCGCGAAAATTTTCGGCTGTGCAATGCCGAGGCGCTGGCCGCGCAGCCGGCGCACCGTGCCGCGCTTTATGCTCGGCTAAAGCTCGCCGGGCTTGACGAGGCGCCGGTGCATTTTGCGGTTTTCGCGGATCGGACAACGACGCGGGGCCATGATCTCGGCCGGCGCACCATGCCGGAAATGATCGATTATTCGGCAGTCACTGCCGTGCACACGATCTGGCTCGCAGCACGGGCGCAGGGTATCGGCTTGGGCTGGATTTCGATTCTCGACCCCACGGCAATGACGGCTATTCTGACTGTGCCGCCCGCGTGGAAGTTCATCGGCTATTTTTGCCTCGGCTATCCGGCGGCCGAGGACACCATTCCCGAGCTCGAACAAATGGGTTGGGAGGAACGAAGCGCGCCCCCGTCAATGGTCGTCCGGCGCTGACGCGGGCTATACCCTTGCGTTTATCCGCTCGTTGCGATGCGAGCAGGCGCTAGCGCTGGGCACTCGGCGGCCGCGTCGTCTTCTCTTGATGCCCCAACATACCAGGCCTGCCTGAGCCCGGCAGATAACGGGCGATTACGATCGGGTCGAGCTGCCGTACCGCGTGATCAGGGAGGCGATGCCAAATCTCGTCGCGTCCGAATAGTGCAATCCCGAGATAGCCACGGACAGTCAAAGTCTCGCCGTCGGGACTGACCCGCATCGTGGCGTTGTAGATGTTGCCATTTCGTGGATCGAGGATATTGCCGCCCTGATAGACCAGCCCGTCACGTTGCATGTCGCGGATCAAAGGCAGTCCGAGCAGCGGCTGGTCCTTGCGGTCGTCGCGGCAACTCGAACAGGTCTGATTCCTTGGATCTTGCGGCCGCAGAAACAGCTTTGCGATCACGCCGTCATAGACCGCGCCACGCTCGACGAACAAGAACCAACTGACGGTCTCGCCGGTTTGCTCGTCCACCTTCTGCCACAGGCCGGTGACGGCAGGTTGCGACGGGACCACGGACTGGGGCGCCGAGACTGCCAGCGAACTCGCAAGCAATCCTGTCGCAAGAAAACTCGCCGTGGTAGCGATAGCGATCTTTGCCGATTGCATTGCCAACGGAGCCCTCCATTGGATTCATCGCGTTTGGCAAGTTGATCGTTCGACAATGCGGTGATTTCACGACCGCATCGTGCCGCGTCAGGGAACGATCTCTTCCGATCGTCGCCGGCGGCCGGCAAGAAAATCCCACCGGCGGCGGCAACAAGTGTTTGATCCGGCGCTGACGGGTGTTATTGGGTGGAACTCACAAGCCGTGGCCGCCGGTTTCGGCGCGCTCGCGATATCTCGACAGTTTTGTGACGGCGATTCCGAGATCTGGCCTAAAACATGCGCGTATTCGTCCCAATTTCGGTTGGCGGTTGGACCCGTTTGTTCAGTCGATGGGATATCCTTGCCATTCTCCTTATTCTCGGGCTGCTGATTTTCCTGGGAGGAGCGAGCCGAAGCCTTTTCGAACCCTTGGCCGAACTGCAACGTCAGCCGCCGTCGCTCGATCCACGCAACCTGCCTGAATACGCCGCGCGCACCACGCTGCGCATGCTCATCGCCATGGTGCTGTCCCTTATCTTCACCTTTACCTATGCCACGCTTGCCGCGAAAAGCCGCTCGGCGGAACGGTTGCTGGTGCCGCTGCTCGACATTCTGCAATCGGTGCCGATCCTCGGCTTCATTTCGGTCACCGTGGTCTTTTTCATGAGCCTCGCGCCTGGCCGGGTGCTGGGTGCGGAATTCGCTTCCATTTTCGCGATTTTCACCAGTCAGGCCTGGAACATGGCTTTTAGCTTCTATCAATCGTTGCGCACGGTACCGATCGAACTCGAAGAAGCGACACGCAATTTCCGGCTCAGCGCCTGGATGCGGTTCTGGCGCCTCGATGTTCCGTTCGCCATGCCGCAGCTCATCTGGAACATGATGATGTCGATGTCAGGGAGCTGGTTCTTCGTCGTCGCCTCCGAGGCGATCAGCGTCGGCAATACGACCGTCACCTTGCCGGGCATCGGGTCTTACATCTCGCTTGCGATCGAGCATCGTGATCTGGCCGCGGTGTGCTGGGCGATCGGCACGATGCTGATTGTGATCCTGATCTACGACCAAGTCTTGTTTCGTCCGCTGGTGGCGTGGGCCGACCGCTTCCGCTTCGAGCAGGAGCCTGGAGTCCCGGCACCGCAATCCTGGGTGTTCGACGTATTGCGCCGCTCGCGCATCATTGCGCGGCTGACGGAGCCGTTTGCGGCATTGTGGCGGTTTTCGCTGCGCCGGCAAAAGCTCGGCAAGGACCCATCAAGCGCGCCGGCAAAACGGGCCGGCCGCGTCTTGGCGGCCTTGTTCACGCTCCTGGTTTTTGTTTTGGCCGCGGTGGCGTTGTGGGAGGTCGTGACATTTGCCGGCGCTGCCATCACGCTACGCGATGTCGGCGTGACGATAGTGCTCGGCTTTGCAACGCTCGTGCGGGTGGTCGTGCTCATCGCGCTCGCCACCGTGATCTGGGTTCCGATCGGGGTGTGGATTGGAACGCGGCCGCACGTGGCGCATCTCATTCAGCCGGTGGCGCAGTTTCTGGCGGCATTCCCCGCGAATCTTCTGTTTCCCATTGTGGTCTCAGGCATCGTCGCCTGGCAGCTCAATCCGAACATCTGGCTGAGCCCGCTGATGATCCTCGGCACCCAATGGTACATCTTGTTCAATGTCATCGCCGGCGCGGCGGCGATTCCCGCCGAGCTGCGTGCTGTGGCCATGAATTTGCGCGTGCGCGGCTGGTTGTGGTGGCGCCGGATCGCCCTGCCGGCGGTGCTGCCCTATTACGTGACTGGTGCCATCACCGCATCCGGCGGTTCTTGGAATGCAAGCATTGTCGCCGAAGTCGCGTCATGGGGCGATAAGCACCTGCACGCCGAAGGGCTTGGGGCCTATATTGCCGAACAAACCGATGCCGGCGATTTTCACCGCATCGTACTCGGCATAGCGGTCATGAGCCTGTTCGTCGTCCTGATCAATCGTGTGTTCTGGCGTCCGCTTTACCAATACGCCGAACGCAAGTTCCGCCTTGGATGAGGCTCAAATGAGCGTTGCTCTGCTTGATGTCCACGCATTGCGCCAGTCTTTTCCGCGCGCCGACGGCGGCGAACATCTGGTGCTCGACGGCGTCGAGCTGTCATTGGCCCAGGGGCAGATCGTAGGGCTTCTTGGCCGCACAGGGTCAGGCAAATCCACACTGCTGCGGCTGATCGCCGGGCTGGCGCAGCCTTCGGCGGGCACGGTCACCTATCTCGGCGAGCGCGTAACCGGGCCGGCGCCGGGCATCGCCATGGTGTTCCAATCCTTCGCGCTGTTTCCGTGGCTGACTGTGTTGGAGAACGTGCAATTGGGCTTGGAGGCGCTCGGCCTTCCCGACTCGGAAATTCGCAAGCGGGCGCTCGCGGCTATCGACCTGATCGGGCTCGACGGTTACGAGTCGGCGTTTCCGCGCGAATTGTCGGGCGGGATGCGCCAGCGAGTCGGTTTCGCCCGCGCGCTCGTCGTGCATCCTAATATTTTGCTCATGGATGAGCCGTTCTCCGCGCTCGACGTGTTGACCGCTGAGACGCTACGGACGGATTTTCTCGAGCTCTGGGGCGAGGGCAAGCTGCCGATCAAGGGCGTCGTCCTCGTCACCCACAATATCGAGGAAGCGGTCTTGATGTGCGACCGCATCCTTTTGTTCTCCACCAATCCAGGGCGCATCATCAGCGAGATTGCCGTTGATCTGAAACAGCCGCGCAATCGGCTCGACCCGCGCTTTCGCGACTTGGTCGAGAAGATCTACGTAGCGATGACGGCGCGCACGCCGACGCCGATCGGCATTCCCGAACGCCTGCCGGTGGCGACGATGAATACAGTGCTGCCGCGCGTCTCGGCGAATCTTTTGGCGGGATTGGTCGAAAGCGTTACCGCCCAGCCTTACAACGGCCGCGCCGACTTGCCCGTATTGGCCGACGAGCTGCATCTGGAAGTCGACGACCTCTTTCCCGTCGCCGACGCGCTGCAGCTACTGCGCCTCGCCGAAATCGAGGGCGGCGACATCAAACTCACCGAGACCGGCAGGCAGTTTGCCGAAATGGGCACCGACGATCGCAAGCGGCTATTCCAACGCCAATTGCTGTCCTACGTGCCGCTTGCCGCGCACATTCGCCATGTCCTGCAAGAACGCGTCAACCATGCGGCGCCCAAGAGCCGCTTCTTCGACGAACTCGAAGACAATATGAGCACCGAGGACGCCGAGCTGACGTTGCGGGCGGTGATCGGCTGGGGTCGCTACGCTGAAGTGTTCGCCTATGACGACGATTCCGGCACATTCAGCCTGGAAAATCCGACCTGAAGACGCGGGATTACCGCCCCGGCGGCGGTAGGAAATTCACTTCATGTTTAGCGGAGAGCGCAACGACCTCTTCGGGTTTTTGTTCCTTCATTGAATGGATCGCGCAGAACAGGTCGTAGAGTTTGCGTGTCGGCGACACCCAGAAAAAACATTTAACCGGCTGGTCCGATTTGTTGAAAATGCCGTGCGGCAGGCCCATGGGCATGCGGATCACGTCGCCCGAAGTCGCCACCACGTCTTTGCCGTCGAGAACAAGATCAAGGCGGCCTTCGAACATATAGATGAACTCATCCTGCGTCGGATGGATATGCGGCGGCACGAACGTGCCGGGAGGAAATGTCGCGTGCCAGGAGAACGAGCTCTCGCTCAGCGCCTTCGGCACGTAGGTCTGGCCCAGAATATTCCAGGCAATGCCGTCGATCCCGGTGCCGGCTTTGGTTATTCCCGCCGTGAGCTTCTGCATGCAGTGATCTCCTTCGCCACATTCAAACACGAATGCGCACGGATCGAAAGAAATTCGCTAGCCGGTTGGGGCAGCGCTGCGCCGCGCGCCGACGGCAATGGCGAGCAACGCGCGCTCAGCAATGGTATCGGCAAGGGCCGGACGACGCCGCGAATCCAAGGTCGCGTCGGCTAGCTCGGCCATGGCGACGGTGAGCCGTGCCGCGGTCCATGCTTTCAGCGCCGCTTCGACCAGCGGCCGACGGCGAAACGGCAGCGGTGGCTGCACCGAGTCGAGCGAGATCGATCGGCCCGCTTCTATGGCCGTGCGCCATTTGTGCAGCTGCGCCAATTGGCGCTGCGCGTTGAACAGAATCGATCCCGCCGAGGTGCCTGCGACCCGCGCCTTGGCGAGCTCTCGTTCAAGATCGCCAGGCCGGCCGGCGAAGGCGGTGTCGACGATATCTTCGATCGCCAACGCGGAGGCGTCGGACACGATCGCGGCGACTTCCTCGATGCCGACCTGTTCGCTGCCGCGGGCATATAACGCCAGCTTCTGGATTTCGCTGCGCGAGGCCGCGCGGTCGCCGCCGAGGAGCGGGATCAATGCAGCGCGCGCATCCGGCGCGACCGCGAGACCAGCGGCCCGCATCTCCTCATCGATCAGCCGCGCGCGATCGCGTTCGCTGTCGGCATAGCAGGGCAGCGCTGCGGCGTTTTTCGCGCGCTCGCATAATACGCGCAGCGGCGCATTGCGCCGCAGATCGCCGGCCTCGATCACCACGCGCGACTGCGTCGCCGCGGCGAACAATTCGTTTTCGAGCAACGCCTCGACCGCGGGCGCGATGTTACGGCTTCCCGCCTTTACCCAGATTGCGCGGCGGCCGCCGAACAGCGGCATCGTCAGCGCTTCATCCGTCAGGCGCGATGGGTCGGCAGTGATCTCTTCGCCGTCGAGCCGCGCCAGCGCGAACGGATCGTTCGGATCGTCGACCAATGCGGCAATGACCGTGCGGACGCGCTCGGCCACAAGGCCAGCGTCCGGTCCAAACACCAGGACCGCGCGCCGCGCCGGATCCGGGCGCGCGATGAACGCATCGACATCGGCGGTTTTGAGAGCGACCATGTAACTAAATTAGGCCGCCTTGCAGGATTGGCAATCGGATCGGGAAATTCGCGCCGAATGCTCAGGTGCCGGCGACAAAATAAGAGGCGAGCCGGTTGCGGATCGCGTCGGCCGCGACATGGACGGCACGGTCTTGAGCGTTTAGCTGGGACCGCTGTTTGGCGAAGCGCTGCTCGCCGGACCCGGGAATATCATAGCCGACCTGGGCGAAGGTGCTGTCTGTGACGACGATTTTCCCGGTGGCGATTTCCACAAGCCGATAAGTTGCGTTGAGGCCGCCGATTTCCTCGGTCGGCCGGCCGGTGGTCGGATCGATCGTCACTGTTATGTCGGTCGGTGTCACCACCACTTCGAGCCGGTGAGTTGGCGAAAGCGCACCGGCACCCCCGTTGAGATCGTACTGCAAGGCATTGTGCATGGCGACGGCCATGCGGGCCTGCGCCGTTCCTTGCCGCGATGGGATTGGCGCTACCAGCACTTCGCCGAGCTTGTCGTGGACGCTCTCGTCGGCGACCGCTGGATTACGGCCATAGAGCGGTTGAAAGCAGCCGGCGAGAAGACCGGCCATAGCGAGCAGAGCGCCGAGCTGCGCGGCCAGGCGCATTTTCTCGCGGCGTTCACGCCACCACATTGACGATCCGTTGCGGCACGATGATTACTTTCTTCGGTCGTTTACCCTCGAGCGCCCGTTGCACGGCCTCGAGCGCCAGCACGGCATTCTCGATGTCGGCCTCGCCGGCATCGCGCGCCACCGTCACGTCAGCGCGCTTTCGCCCATTGATCTGCACCGGCAGTGTCAGCGTCTCCTCGACGAGCAGCGCGCGCTCGACTTCCGGCCATGGCGCCTGAGCCACCAGTGTGTCGTGGCCGAGCATCGCCCAGCATTCCTCGGCAAGATGCGGCATCATCGGATGGAATAGTCGCACAAGGATGTTAACTGCTTCGCGCATCGCCCAGCGCAAATCCGGCGTAGCGACGCTAGGCATTTCTGAAGCGTCTTTGCCCCCGCTTTGGCCCCCACTTTGCTCCCCTTTTCGCGCCCCCGATTGCGCGCCGATATCCCCGATTATCGTATTGAGACTGTTGGCAAATTCATAGATATGTGCGACACAAACATTAAAGTGCAGCTTTTCGATGTCATCGCTCACGCGCGCCAGCGCCCGATGCGCGGCCTTGCGCAGCACGGTCGCCGGAGCTGAGAACTCCGTCGGCCGCTCGGCCGGCGCGCCTTGCGCTAATTCCGCCGCTTCGCCGACCAGGCGCCAGAGCCGTTGGGCAAAACGCCACGCGCCCTGAACGCCCTTCTCGGTCCAGTTGACGTCACGATCGGGCGGTGAATCGGACAGCATGAACCAACGCGCGATGTCGGCGCCGTAGGTGTCGATGATGTCGTCGGGATCGACCGTGTTGCGCTTCGACTTCGACATTTTCTCGATCGTGCCGATCTCGACCGCTTCACCGGTCGCGATCAAACGCGCGCGGCGCGCTTCGCCTTCAGCTTCGATCTTCACTTCCGCCGGCGCTGCCCATTCACCGTTGGCGCGGCGATAGGTTTCGTGCACGACCATGCCTTGGGTGAACAGTCCGGCGAACGGTTCGTCCATGCCGATATGGTTGGTCCGTTTCATCGCGCGGATGAAGAACCGGCTGTAGAGCAGGTGCAGAATCGCGTGTTCGATGCCGCCGATATATTGATCGACCGGCATCCAGGCGTCGACCATCGGCCGGTCGGTCGGCGCGCTCGCGATCCATGGATCGGTGAAGCGGGCGAAATACCAGGACGAGTCGACGAACGTATCCATCGTGTCGGTTTCGCGCCGTGCCGGCGCGCCGCATTGCGGGCAGGCAACGTGTTTCCAGGTCGGGTGATGGTCGAGCGGATTGCCTGG
>Ga0306917_10001266_pt1 | contig 11735 bp, 11 predicted proteins | sample tim00Cox00000000_FD_203313 | JGI IMG/M metagenome (GOLD analysis project Ga0306917, IMG submission 203313) | Lab enrichment of tropical soil microbial communities from Luquillo Experimental Forest, Puerto Rico - timezero.00C.oxic.00.000.000 (v2)... | ecosystem: Environmental > Terrestrial >... | reverse complement strand
TTCCTGGATCAGCAGCGTGACACCGCGAGCGCGGGCGGCGGTCTTAACTTGCTGCACCCACAGCGCTATCGATGCGCCTGCAGGTGTTCCCACCGCCACAATGACGTCAGCGTTTGCGCTAACTAGCGCAGCGGCATCGGTGACGAGTCGATCAAAATCTCCAGCCGTGCCGCGAGCGTCGATGATGACGTTGCGTCCTTCAAACCATCCTAGTTCCTGCAGGCGAGCGCGAAACGCTCCAGCGAGAGGACGCAATTCGGCTTCTGAAAGGCCGGTCACAAAACCGATCAGATGCTGGCGCGCCGCCTCCTGCGCCCGCGCACAGAGCGGCCAAGCTACTGCCGCCGCGCCGCCGATAAGCGTGATGAACTCGCGTCGTCTTAGGTCGAGCATGGGCTCCTCCCCGGAACCCGCTGTGCCAGCTTAGCGCAGGCTCAGGATGGCCCGGAAGTGTCCGCAAAGTCCTTGTGCGGCGAGTGAGAGCGCCGCACCCTCTCAAATTATAATCGGTGAAGCGTCGCGAACCTCTGACGTCGGCCGCTCCTTCGCGACCTCGGGGCGGGCGGCGGCGGGCAACTGCAGCACGGTGGCACGCTGGCCCACACACAGTCGCGTGAGCAGCACCACATGCCCGTCCGAGAACTCAAGTGCATCGTGATGGGTCACGGCGTTGTCCGTGTTGATCTGCCGGAAGCGTGGGAATCCCACAATTGTGCCCGCCGGTAGCGGAGGTCGGCGAGATACTTTCTATTCCTGTGTGTGAACTACCTCACAGTCCCTCGACCGATTTCTGAACGATACTGCTGAAAGCAACTCGCATTGTGATGGGCTAGCCGAAGCTTAGAAAGGATCGAACTGTGAAACACGACATCTCTGCTTTGGAAGCAAAGCTCCACAGGCTTGGCCAGAGCCTGTCTCAGCTCGCCGACGCAAAACACGCCCATCAGTTACTGCCAATGATCCGTCGCCCAGGGTTTACGACCCCAGCCGAGCTGCTGCTTGCGGTGGCGACGGTAGATGCGATGCAACACCACGTCGATGGGCTCAACCAATCCGGTGCAGCCCTCATGAAGGGCGTTGGTCAGATCGGGAAATCCTGATGACGGCTCTGGCCCGCGAGTTCTGGACTCGAGTCTGCGGAGGTCAGTGAGCCGATTCTGCGGCTAACCTGGTTGGAACATTGAGGAATATCGGAAGCAACCAGCTGTGGCGCGTCCGATCATTCTTGGAGCGCTTCGGCATTGGGCGGCATTGCGCAGCAGCCTTGCTTGCGCCAGCGCGCCCGGAGGACCGATGATGGCGGAGATTGGCTTCATCATCCCGCTCAACCTGAACGACTATCTCGCTCAGGGGCAGCGCAGCAACTGGTGTGGCACCCAGACGTGGTGGACCAACGAGAATATCCAGCTCAGCGGTTCTTCGCTCGGTCCCACGTCGGCCAAGGTTGGCGACGTCGTCAGCATCCAGGTCGGCGTGCAAGGCGTCACCGACCGAGGCGCCACGAAAGAGGGCAACATTCTCCACGTGCAGGCCTGGGTCTGCTATCCGAATACAGTGCCAGGCCTCGCTGGCCCCCTCGTGCCCTCCATGATGACCGGTCCGACGCCGGCCAAGGATCTGACGGGTAGCCCAGCGTCGATCTTCGGCAGCACTCAGGTCGGTGATTACCGGAGTCCCGGCCCTGCCTATAAACAGTTCACCCTCGACAACCCCTGGTCTCCGAAGCAGGGAGACATTATACCGCCAAACACGGAGGCGCATTGCTGCATCTTGGCGACGTGCCAGGGTGTGGCAGACGTCAACAACGAAGGTGGCGTGCAGGTCGGCCTGTTCGTCCCCGGCAGCAATCTCTCGCCAATCGATGTCTGCAGCGACCCGCACGAAGGACAGACTAATATCACGATCCTGCCTATTTCTGGCCATGGAAGGCGGCAAGGCAGGCTGCTGCTCAGCGATTTCGCCTTTCTCTCCGGCACCGCCAACCGTGCGGAGCGGACGCAGGCCCTGGTCGAGGTAACACCACTGGCGCAGCAGAACGGAATCGATCCTGCTGTGCTGCGCGTGCTGAACGCGGGGCCGTGGAGCGGTCTTCCATTGCGGCCCGCCACATCGGCCCCGCGCGGCCTTGGGTTGCGCAAGAATCACCACGGTTTCGAGGCCTCGCTCGCGAAGATCATCTGCGAGGCGGAGGAGTTCATTGAGGACCTCATCGAAATTGTCGAGGGACGCCCCGACGGCGACCGCCGTGGCCGGCGTATCAAGCTCACGCTTCCGCCGCGCGGGCTGCAGCCGCTGCTGATGCAGATTGAGTTCGACGCCGGCGAGACGCCAGGCACCGTGCACGTGTTTGATGTCGTCCAGACCGACACATCTGGTCGGCGGGGCGGCATTAGAGTGGGCGCGGTCGTCGTTCCCTAGACTAAGACTAGGCACAGTCTCCAATTCGGTTTTCGGACCTAGGTCCGCCAAACACGTCGAACGTTGCAAAACTATTTTCAGGTGAGCAGTTTTGCCGGCCTGTCCTGTTTCGAGCCAGGAATTGGCGGTGCCATACCGCGGCCGAGCTGCTGTCCGTTGCCGAGCGGGAGGCGCGCGCCCTGGGTGTCGCGCGCGCTGCGGACCTGTCGAGGCTCGACGATCTCGGCACGCCCTGCTGGCAGGTGGTGCGTCCGGAGGCGTACAACATCCCGGGCAACGTGACGGTGCTCACTGGCAAGGGCTGGGATGATGCGCATGCCCTGCTGGGTGCATATATGGAGTGCATCGAGCGTCATTGGGGTGAGCGCTCTCTGGTCGAGCCGCGGATTGCGCGGACGTCCGAACTCTCCAGGGACAACGAGTGGTTCGTACCGCTCGCCGTCAGCTGGGTGTGCCCGATCCCGGCGACGTGCCGCTCGCGTGGGTGGCCGGGACGACGTTGGAGGGACGGCGCATCTGGGTCCCCGCGCACGACGTTTTATGTCCATTCGTTCCGGCGCCCGGCACGGCGAATCCCGCGATCTGGCGCAGCAACGGATTCGCCTCGGGTGGACACCTGACAGAAGCCGTGTTTTTCGGTCTGCTCGAAGTTATCGAGCGCGATGCGATGGCCGTCGCGGAGCTCACCCACCTCGGCACGACGGTCGATCTCGGCGATTGTCCGTCGCAGACGGTGCAGAACCTCAGGCGAAAGCTGAACACGCTGGACATCGCTCTCGAGGTCAAGCAAGTACCCGCGATCGGCGGTGTGTCCGTGTTTGCAGCCTTTCTGGACGATCGCGCCTCCCGCAACCCGCTGTGGCTGGTGGGAGGACAGAGTGCTCACGTCGATCCGCTGCTCGCGATCGAGCATGCCATTCTCGAAGCCGTGCAGACCCGCGCCGTGATGATCTCGGGGGGACGTGAGGACTTGCAGCGCCACGATGCGGTTGCCACGATGGATTACGAGGCAGCCCGATCCGAAGCAGGATGGTGGTTCGATCCGACGGACAGTCGCGTGTTCTCGCCAGCCGCTGCGCTTACGCTGCCGTTCGATTTGGCAGACGTCGTCCATCGCATCGGCGAGCAATTGCGCGACGAGAAGTTCTATCCCATAGCGTTCATCCCGCTGTCGCCGCCGCAATCGGATATCATCGTGGTCCGCGTGGTCGTTCCGACCTGCTCCGAGCTCTCGCACGACAGCAGGAGACTCGGGCGGCGGATCCTCGCGAGCTACATGTCCGCATCGCGGGTGGTCTCAGCTGCGAGCAGATAGTAGGTCGCGAGGAGCGGTGAGCATCTCGACCCAAGATCGACGCACCGAAGATGTCGATGAGGTCTTGCGGGTTAGTCGGCAGGAAGACCTTGCCGGCCCCTCCGAAATCGGAGGGCAAGAGGGAAGCAGCGCAAATCTCGCCCTCATACCAAGGTCGCAAGCGCGCCCTCCCACTTCCCCTTTCGAAGGAGATAATCGCAACGCTCGCACTTGAGGCACAGGTCCGCGAGATGAGGCGCAAAATTTACAAAGAGCAAGGGCGCGAGAATCCGTCAGACGCCCGCCGTTCTTTTCATTTCGGCAGGCTCCTGGCAGCCGGGTTGGGACGGCGGTGACGAAGCATTTTCGGATCGATGGTGAAGTTGTACGGATTTACGGCGCCCGCGAATGGATTCACCTTGGGGTCTAGGTTCTTGCAGACCAATACCGGGACGCCTTCGTCGAAAGGCAATCCGCCCGCGATGTCGCTGAATGTCCTGACCAGTCCATCGGCCAAGTCGAATTGGACCGAACGCCGAATTTGAGGGGCCACACCTGCTACGCCGGGTCCGCCGCCCAGTAACTCGAGGAATTCCATGGTGAGGCGCCAGTTTGCGCCGTTTACGACCAGGTTAATCTGGATTCCCAGGCCGCCCGGAAATGTTCCATCGCCTCCTGCGGAGCCGGATATGGTCAGGCTCTTCAAAAGGTGTTCATTTCCTGCAACGGACTTGATCGACCATTGATCGCTGAATTGTTCCGTGTGGGTCAGCATGATGGTTCGCTCCGGTCTTCAGACTTCGAGGCCTGTTTGACGGGTGAAGGGACTGGAAAATCCGTCCAGACGTCCGTTGTCAGTGATGCGGCCCAACACCTGGCGCCATTTTTGTAGCTCTCCGGTTCTCACCAGGGCTGTGATTCCGAAGCGATCCTCGATGTTTTGAACCGTTGAAGGATTCCGCTGTCCCCAGTGAAGAATGCCCCGAAAGTTGTTGTTCAGCGCTTGTGAAATTGCGTAGTCGACGAGTTCCTTCGTTCCTTTGACGTCCTTGAGTCCCGCAACCTCAACGACGCATGTCACCGGCCACCGCTGCATCCCGAGGAGGGCTTTCGATGGTCCCGTGAAACGGAGAGAGGCATACCCTGCGAAAGATTTTCCACGAAACTCCTGAGCGATTTCAAACGCAATCAAGGAATCGATGAACGCGATCAGATGTTGGTCCGACGCATCGAAGAAGACCTCAATCGAGTCGACGTTCACATTGCAACTGCGGTCGAGGTAGTTGTGCTGATCCATCACCGCGTAACTGATGGCCTCGTAATCCAAAGTGTCCTGTTGTCCTTTGAATACCTTGTAATAAATGCATTGCCAGATAAAGACTCCGGCGGCTCGCTCATTGGGGTCGCTGCGGTCCAGCAGCAAGGACCGGAGATCATCAAGAGTCTGTCCAAAGCGAGAAGCGCCGTTCGCGCGGAGCGCGGCCAGGAATGCTAACAGTAACGCCAGCAGAACGGCAAAGGCAGCAGCGAGCGCAAGAAGGCCGGCGGTTCCTGCCGTCGCAGCGACCGCAGCAACAGCTCCGCCGACAGCCACTTCATGATTCTCGATGAAATTCTTGATTTCGAAAGCCACGGCTTCGATCGCCCCATCGAGGAAATCCGACGACGAGCAGCACGCTCGAGTAAGCTCATGGGTTGAGCTTGGTTCGGCTTGTCTGGGTCGGGCGCGTAGGGGATGCTGTTGCCGGCGTTGGCGCCGGTCCGTTCGGCCCGTCCATTGGGGTTCAATTTGTTCGGAACTGCCGGAACGTTCCAGTGCTTGGTCACGCCAGCTTGGTTCCGGGCGAAGAAACCATACGGAACAAGGCTGACGGCGACTTGGAGAAACCTGTTAGCGCCTTTCTCCGGAGTAGACGCGGTCTCCGGAGTAAACTTGGGCAACTTGTAGAGGTCGCTGTTGAAGTCACCGATGAGTCCCTTGACATCCTGCCAGTCCCTGAGCCGGCGCTCCTCGTGGAGGCAATACTGTCTCACCACCTGCATCACAACGGAAAAGATCACGCCGAATCGGCCCGCTGAGACGAGCATGGCATTGAAGACTTCCGTGTTGCGGATGTACTCGAACTCCACTCCTCCCACTCCTCCGTAGACTTTTTTTACGGCGTCTTCGTCGGTCAATGGGGTTTCGAGTTGACGAAAGAACACGACGGAGGGCTCGATCCAATAGTGCTTGCCGCCATCGGCAACCAAATGGAGGGCGACGACGGCATCGGCAATGGGCGCCATTCGATGGTCGCCCCCATGGGTGCCTGTGTTGAGAGCGCCGAAGACGGTCTGGCCGCCGGCGCCGCCGAGAGTGGGCAACGCCCACGGTCCGGCGCACTCGGGATTACCTTCTCTGATCAGCTTGCTTGCCAGGCTTTCTGGGATCCCCTCTTCGCCGCGATCCAGCTCGGAGTACAGTTGAAAAATTCGCTTTCCCGTCTCGAAGTGAACAAAGTACATCCCTTCGTTTTCATTGGGGTGTTTCTCGTCAAACTGGTTGGGAGGGAAGCGTTTGAGGAACCCGATAATCTGCGGATGCAGGCATTTGGGCACGATGTCATACCGGGTCTTGTCCATCGCCTGGAAGCGGTTGTTGGGGTCGTGAGTCTCGATGAAGGCGTTGTCACTGACGGCGGCGTTGGAGAGAGCCCAGTGGCTTCCCGCGGCCTTCAAGTTCTGGCGGGCTGGCCGGGACTTGCAGATTTCAATTACGTCTCCAAGAGAACTCGGGTAGTAGATGGTGGGAACGGACGGGAACAGCGGCGCGCCTGGCAGATCGTGCTTTCGCGTCCAAGGTACGTCATGAAGCTGCGCTACAACCATAAGATTGCGCTCCCACCGTTGCCTGTCGTTTTGTGCCGCAGACGATAAACCAGTGCTGGCATGTGGAGCCTCCTTACCCGGGATTCCTCCGTTGAACGGCGAATTCTGCCTTACCGGAGTTAGGGTAGCTACTAATCTTCAACCATCTCGCGCAACGTCATATGAGCTATCGCCGATTTTTGGTGATGGCTGACCGCGAACGCTTTGGCGCGCCTCTAGCCCGCGCCCGGCAGATCCTGCGGCGCCAGCGTCCAGGCGTTGGCGAAGCCGCCGAGCGACCGGAATTCCTGGTCGCTTTCGAGAAATTGCCGCCACTCGAAGCGCGCCGCGTCGACTGCGCAAAGCTCAGCCGACAGCCGGCGCTCCTGCATCTTCTCGTGCGCCGTCAACTTGGCGAGATACCCGCCTCTGATGTCGATCTCGTCAACCGGGGTCGCCTCGATGTAATCGAGCGCCGAGCGCAGGCAATAGAGGGCGTGACCGTTGCACTCTGCGGTGATGCGCTGCACCTTCGCCCGCTCCGACGGCCGAAACCTGTGCCGGTTCGGCAATTTGAGACGGGCGTCGAAGTTGAGCCTGCGCAAGACCTCATTGAGGCCGGAATTGGTGAAGTTGCGCTCGTAAAACGTCAGCAGCATCCAGTCGTAGAAGCGGTCGAGCTTCGAATCGAGAAAATTGTAGTCGGGCTCGAACGGCGTGCCGAGCATGCGGCCTTCCGCCTCGAGCTGGGTCTTCAGCGGCGTGCCGGCGTAAGGCAGCGTTCGGCAGAAGCCGGCGACGGTCCAGCCGTCGCCGACGTAGCGATCGAGAAACGCGATGTTGTTTCGAACGATCTCGATCGTGCTGTAGGGTTCGAGCAGCATGAAGCCGAAGTCGAACGACATGTCGAGCGAGCGCAGGATTTCGCCCGCTTCGAGATGCGCGCTCGCCTTCATCCTCTTGTTCATGTTGGCGAGGCCCTGGTCGTCGCCGTTCTCGACGCCCATGTAGACGTGGGTGAGCCCGGCCTCGGCGAGCCGAGCCATCGTGTCGTAATGGACCTCATCCGAGCGACAGCTGATCTTGAAGGCGATCCTGTCCTTGAGCCCGGCCGCAATGATGCCGCTGGCGATGTCCTCCGCCCACCGGCGCGCGCGTCGGCCGGTCGCCATGAAGTCGTCGTCCTGGAACAGGAACATTTCCGCGCCTTGTCCGAAATGGAGCTGGCGCATCTCGTCGACCACAGCGGCGGGCGAACGCAGGCGTCTGAGCTTGCCGCCCTGGGCTTCGTAGAACGGCCGGATGCTGCAGAAGCTGCAATCCCACGGACACCCCCGGCTGCCTAGCACGGAAGCCATCGGCAGCTCCTGGCTGCGATAATCGATGTCTGACCGGTCGGGAAGCGGCAAGAGATCGAGGTCGTCCAAGACCGGCCGCAGCGGATTGACGACGACCGCTTCGCCTTGCCGATGGGCGATGCCCGCAACACCGCGCCAGTCCTTGCCGCGGCCGAGCTTCTGCATGAGTTCGACCAAGGTCCGTTCGCCCTCGAAGCGGACGACGGAATCGGCTCCGCGGATTCGCTGCAGAACCTCTTGGGGGTCGAAGCTCGGATAATGTCCGCCGATGGTGACGTGCGATCGGCAACCCGCTGTGCGCAGGGCTTCAATCACCCTCGCAAAAGCGGGCGACATATATTGGAAGATCAGCGAGAACCCGATCACGTCGGGCTTGAGCCGTTCCGCTAGCGCCACGATCGGCTCGGGGTCGGCCGTGTAGGTCTCGATGCGGCCGGCGAAACCCGCCTGCCGCACCGATGACAGCAAGTAGCGCAGACCGAGGTTGTCCTGGTCCTGGTATCCAATCAGAAGAACCGAGGGCGTGAAATCCGTGGACAAGTAGGCCTCCCTGGATAGCAGGCGCCCTTCGGTCCTCCTTCCGACGGGATCCGACTACTTGGTCTGCCTGCCGCGCAATTCTTTCAGCCGTGCGTTCAGTTCGGCCTCATGAGCCCGCAGCCGGGTCAATTCGGCGTTGACTTCAAGGAGCCTCGCTTCGGCCACTTCAAGGGACATCCGCGCGATATCGGGTGGGCCGGGATCGCCGCGGGGAGGCCGCACGAGCCTCATCAGGGCCTCTATGCGGGATGTGTCAACGGTCACACTGTCGCTCGGCGGTCCGGGGTGTCCGGGTCGCCCGCCGAGGATGATGATGATGATAATGATGAGCAGTTCTTCCAGGTTGCCGAGTCTGGCCTCAAGCGAGCCCGCCATGTCGTCCTCCCCACGGTGCCGTCGCTAGAACGTTTTACTTTGAACAGATTCAATCGATAAAAATAACAGAACTTTATGCTATTTTTCCACAAAATTTACTTTTGTCAATGGCGAAGATTTCACGAGTCTTACGAGACTATCGGAGCGCGTTTTCTCTTAGGTTTACATCTCGCGCGCGTCTTTGGGTTCGTCGGCAGCCAAGTAACGTCGAACTGGCTGGCGCACGCGCACAGATGAGCGCAGCTTACCAACCGGCTAAGGTCGACGCGAGAATGCGTTCACAACGCCGGGGCAAGCCGCGAACGAATTGTTGGCGTCGAGTTCGGCATCAAGACGGACCGCCAGGGTGCTGAAATCACCGAGTTTATCGCGCGCCGACTCATAGTCGCCGACTCTGGGCCACATCGCGGATAGGAGGTCGAGCAGATAGCTCCGGATCTCTGGGGTGTCGCCGAGCAGCAGCTCGTTTCGCAGCGTCGGTGGCGGCAGACCCGCCGCTTGGAAGTCGCGATAGAGGAAAAGTTCATTGTTTATACGGGCGCCGCCTCGCGCCAGCGTGTCGTGAATCAGCGACCACACGTTCTTGCGGAGGGGCAAATGTGCCGTTTGGGCCAACGTGTTCGCCAAGCTCACTTCCTGGAAGGCGAATACGCCGCCTGAGCGAACAAGAGTGTACAGCCCTTTCAATACGGCGACTGGGTCGGGCAGAAACGCCAGAATGAATCGGCCGACGGCGGCATCGAACGGCTTGCTCGAAGGCAGATCTGCTACGTCGGACTGAAGGAACCTAATGTTCTCAAATCCGGCGGCTTCGGCTCTCTGGCTGGCGTTGGCTAGCACTAAGGCATCTCGATCAACGCCAACGACCCGACCTGAGGGCCCGACGAGCCGAGCCGCAAGCATACTGACATCTCCCATGCCGCATCCAAGATCAAGCACTCGCATGCCGTGCCCGATGCCAGCTTCTCGAAACAGCCGTTCCGTTAGCGGCTCGAGCAGCCAAGCCTGGCGCACGAGGCGCCGATGCTCCGTTTCAATGGAATCCAATACGTACGACGTTGGAGTTTCTGACGCCATTCGCATAGCCTCCCTGTCGCGAGACTGTTAATTAAATAGTTTGTCTACGTCGTGCGTGTTGAGCGTAATCCTTTTGCTTGAAAGCCCAGCCATAACTTAATGCGTTAAATACGTAATACGTAGTGTGTTGCGGCCGGATATAACGGTCCTAGGAGACGACGGAATCACGCAATATTCGGCGACCATGGCAGATCGCACAACTCGGACGCCCGCAAGCCGTGGCGATAGCCGATCAGGATCATAGTCGCGTCCCGATGGCCGTAGCGGCTCGAATTCCTGGCGGCCGCCATCAAGCGCTCCCTTCTGCGATTGAGAGAGACCAGCGGGCCGGCGGTGTTATGCGAAGTTGGAAAGACGGGCGCGATGGCCAATAGGGGACTCATGCAGCGCAGCAAATGGATCGTTATTCAATCACCTCGTCGGCGCGGGCGAGGAGCGCGGGCGGGACGTGATGCCGAGCGCCTTCGTACGCCCGCGACCAACCGCGGGCGCGAGCGCCGTCAGGAAAACAGCTCGCGATCCTTGATCTTGTGCGGGACCGTGTAGTCGTCGTCCCACCACGGCTTTTCGCCGGGGGCGCGCGGAGGCCTAGCGAGATGCAGCTTCTGGCCCTTGGCTCCCGCAGTCGTCTGGGCGACGCGGAACGAGTAATGGTCGAACAGGCTGAGCGCCTCGATCATGTAGGACACCGCGATGCGTCGGTTCCTGACGACAACGAGATTCTCACCGTTCTTGAGGTCGGCGGGCGTGGAGAAATTGTAAGAACCGAGATAGACGCGCGCGGTCGGCTTGTCGAAGTCGATCACCGTGAACTTGTGATGCATGCGCGTGCCGGTGCCGCCAGTCGGTTCGGACTTGAAGGGCTCCGGCACGTCCGCGCTGAGCTCCGCCGCATAGACAGGCGCTACATTGCCGCTCGGGTCGTGCACGTCCAGACCGCCGACCTTCTTGTCGGAAATGCCGTAGACAAAGATATTCTTGTCGGCGGTGACGGCCTTGATTGCGTCGAGCACAACGCCTGGCGTCTCGTAGAGGAATGCCAGCGAATAGAGCAGCGACGACGTCGTGTTCGTTTTGATGTCGACCGCGATGCCACCGAGCTTGGCATTGGCCGCGCTGTGCGGCGAAAACGCCACCTTTGCGTCAATGCCGGGAAGGCCGAGGTCATTCCAATCGGCGGCCGGTTTGGCGCCGAATCCCGCGACGTCGTTCTTGGCGCCTTTGAAGTAGCTGTCGAAGGCGGCGAAGAACAGATCGACGGCGGTCTGGCCGGTCAGCACGAACGCGTTGTTCGCCTGCACGAAGAAGCCGCGCCATGAAAGATTGGTCGAGCCGCACACGACCTTCTTCACAGTCGTGCCATTTACCCCGATGGTCTTATTGTGCTGCAGGCTGCCCATGTGCTGGCGTAGCACGTTCGCCCGCCCCGCCGAGGCCACCAGCCGGGCCTCGGCTGCGGTCTCGGCGGTCCCGGCGCCGCCATGTTCTTTGCTGTCGTCGATGATGATCTTGAGGGAGCTGCCGAGCTTCTCCAGACGATCTACGACTTCGGGCAGATTGAAGTCGTAGGCGACGACGCGGACCTCAGCCTTGTCGGCGATTGCTTGGTCGAGCGTCTCGAGGATCGCGGCGCGCGCCTCGAAGCCCATCCAGGCAAGCGCGGCCGTACTGTCGGGGTGAGTCGGGGTGAAATCGAGCCCCTTGGCGGCGACCGGCGCAACCAGCGTGTTGATCGGGCCGTCCTTAACATAGCGGTCGACAAAGGCCTGCGACGAGACGAAGCCGCGCGTGAAGGTGACGTTGGCGATGCCGGGATAGGTTTCGCG
>Ga0306917_10001263_pt1 | contig 11738 bp, 12 predicted proteins | sample tim00Cox00000000_FD_203313 | JGI IMG/M metagenome (GOLD analysis project Ga0306917, IMG submission 203313) | Lab enrichment of tropical soil microbial communities from Luquillo Experimental Forest, Puerto Rico - timezero.00C.oxic.00.000.000 (v2)... | ecosystem: Environmental > Terrestrial >... | reverse complement strand
CACAGCGGCCTTGTCGCGGAGACCGAAGAAGCGGGGGCCATTCCATTTGCTGCGAGTGATCGCAAAGGCAATCCTGGACAGGCTGTCATAGGCCTTACCGTTCCAGACAAAGCCCGCATCCGCCACCATCACGCGATGGCATTGACCATTCCACTCGCGCGTCAGGATGGTGCCGGGCTTGAGGTTGATGCGCCGGCGATCAAACTGCGAAGCGAGGCGCACGGCATCGACTGTGCTGCCAGTGCTGCCAATCTGCTTGAGCAAACGAACGGTGTCGGGCGCCAGATCCCCTAACGCGTCCGCCTGAAGCCGATAGGCCAGCACGGCAAACAGCAGATGCCGCGGCAGATGCAACGGCGGCTGGCGTCGGAATACACCCTTCCAGCGTGCCCGCAATCCTTTGCGATCGAGATCGCGCAGATGCGCGATCTCGTCTTCCAGCGATCGTTGGGTCGCCGTCTGAGCAGCCAATCCTGATCGCCTCATGGTGTTTATGCCGCACCTGACGCCGTGCGATCGGTGATCCGATAGAGGCGTCCGCCTTCGGTTGCCGCCGATACCAGATTGAAGCCGAGTTTCTTGCGAACGACGCCGGCGAGAAAGCCGCGCACCGAGTGCTGCTGCCATCCCGTGGCATGCATGATGGCATCGATGGTCACGCCACTCGGCGCGCGGAGCATCGCCAGGATGCGGCCCTGCTTGGTTTCGGTGCGTTCCGTTTGCTTCACCAAAGATGGCTGCGGCTGAGGCGGTGTGCCGCGCTTCGGCTTGACCAGTTTGTGCGGGGTCGTTTGCGCTGCTGCGTTGTTCTGTTTGGCTGTCATGCCGCTGCTTGAATGCGACGGGGTCCGGCGTTTCGAGAGCTTGCGCATCGGGATTTCCTTCGGTTTCCGCGGCGTCTTTCGCCGCCACCACCGAAGCCCCACCTCGGCCATTGAGCCGGCGGGGCAGGATCCCGGGATGTGTCTATCGACCGGAACTGGTCACACTAGCGCTCTGTTTGCGCGGAAAAGCCAGTCCTTTCTGGATAATGTTATTGCTGTCCCGCGCGATCATCAGGCGATCAACTGTTGTCATGATCCTCCGCAAACCGCCCCGCCGTGCGCAAATCGCCTTTCCGCTTTTGGCGCAAAGCGGATATGCCCGAAGAACGCAATCGATGTCGCTATGGGGGTAAAGCGGACATGCCGTGTTGCACTGCATATGTCTGCTTTTGACCCAAAGCGGACATGCGCTTGTGTCCTGAATTGTAGACTCTGAAACAATTTTCTTCTCGCGGAACAGACATCCGCTCATTTTGTTGATGTGTCAAAAGACATAGTATGAGCAAATGCCTTAAATGCCCAACCGAGCAAAAGTTCCAATGAGCCGGGTGTTCCGCGACAGGGCGGACGAATGCCGGGAACTTGCCGAATTGTTCCGCGCCGAAAAAGCGCGAGAGCATCTTCTAAAGGTAGCGGCCGATTATGAAAGCATGGCCGATAAAGCGGCGATTTTTGAACTCCAAGATGCTGATCGGGAGAGTCTCAAAATTAATTCCCGCAAATCCCCAGCCGAATATTGGCACCGCATCGTTCAATTAAATTCGCGCCGCCCTTCTATTAGCGATTGATGGGTTCCGGGGACTCGTAAAAAAGAAAAAGGGCTGCGGGGAAAGCAGCCCTTTTGGCAAAATGCTACCGGCACTTGAGGATGGGGGACGGGCCAGCAGCACCGAACTAACATTTACTAGGCGTGTTCGTTCCCGTTCTAAATCGTATTCGCCACACTTCACATGTCCGATATTGGCCCAAAGCGGACATCGGCGGTTGCGATGCACATGTCTGCTTTTGGGAGTAAAGCGGACATGCCCTTTGCGGGAGTCCGCTTTTGCGGTCGCTATTGGGGGTAAAGCGGACATGGCTTGTTGCAACGCATATGTCTGCTTTTGACCCAAAGCGGACATGGGTGTGCATTCTTTGCTGCGATGCGGTGCATAGCTGTCGCCCGAAGATCGTATTAGACTTTCGAGAAGGTGGTTCTCGGCTGGGGAGGTAAATCCCATGAGGCGACGGGAATTCATCAGGCTTTTCGGCAGCACCGCGGTAGCATGGCCGCTCAGCGCGCGAGCGCAGCAGCCGGATCGAATAGTACGGATCGGCTTTCTTACTCCGCAATCACCCAATCCGCCCTGGATCGAAGCATTCCGCGCCGGGATGCGTGAGCACGGCTATGTCGAGGGACGCAACCTTGTCATCGCGCTGCGATCGGCGGAGGGCCAAAAGGAGCGTTACACGTCGCTGATCGGCGAGCTGCTCGCTTTCAAGCCGGACGTGCTGATGACCTGGAGCACACCGACAAGTGTGGCCTTGAAGAAGGCGACCGACACCATTCCGATCGTATCGATCTCCGGAGATCCTGTTGGACTGGGGCTTGCCGCGAGCCTCGCGCATCCACAAGGGAATCTCACGGGGTTTGCAATCCTGTCGCCCGACGTCGAAGCCAAGCAATTGCAGATCCTGAAAGACACGATCCCCGGCCTTGCCCGAGTCGCCGTGCTGACCAACTCGACCAACGCGGTCAATCCGCCGATTGTAAAGTCGATTCGTCGGAACGCGTCATCGGTTGGTCTCGCAATACAGGAGTTAGAGGTCCAGGACGCCGGGGAACTAGCGAAGGTCTTCGACGCCGCAGCGGCTGAACGATCCGGCGCGGTCCTGATCTTGCGCGACGACCTGTTCGATCTTGAGCGACGACAAATTGCTGCGCTCGCCTTGAAAGCGATGATCCCGACACTGGCTGGCTGGAACGAATACGTGCACGCCGGCTGCCTTATGGCCTATGGAGTCAATTTCTCCGATCTGTTTCGCCGCGCGAGCGCTTATATCGACAAGATTCTGACGGGTACCGCACCGGGCGATCTGCCGATCTCTCAGCCCGAAAAATTCGAGTTCGTCGTAAATCTCAAGACCGCAAAGGCGATCGGCCTCGAAGTGCCGCCATCGCTGCTCTCCCGCGCCGACGAGGTGATCGAATAGTGACGTTTTTGCTGCTGCGGTGCAATGCAATGTCCGCTTTTGGGGGTAAAGCGGACATACCCAAAGCGGACATTGGTTTGATACTTAACAGCGATTTTATGCACTGCCGCTGATGTAAATCGGTACGATTCGCTTGTCTTATCCTTCGGGGGAGGCAATGAGACGGCGCGAGTTCATCACGCTTCTCGGCGGCGCGGCGCTAACGTTGCCGCTCACAGTTCGCGCACAGCAGGCGGAGCGAGTACGGCGTGTCGGCGTGCTGCTTGCTCTCGACGAAAAGGACCCCGAAACGAATAGCCGCGTTAGGGCATTCCGGTTGGGCATGCGCGATCTGGGGTGGATCGAAGGACGCAACGTCCAGATCGAATATCGGTTTGCCGGGACCAATCTGGAGTCAATAAATAAGCATGTAGCGGAGCTGATCAAGCTGGCACCAGACGTAATTGTCGCGCACTCCAGTCCGGTCGTGGCTGCTCTACGACCGGCGACAAGCACTATTCCAATCGTAGTGGCGATGGCGGTTGATCCAGTCGGTCAAGGATTCATTTCGAATCTCGCACACCCGGGGGGCAATATCACCGGGTTCTCATTCATAGACCCCGAAATAATCGGCAAGTGGATCAACCTGCTCAGCGACGTTAAGCCCGATCTGTCGCGGGTCGCATTGATGTTTAACCCTGATACCGTGCCCTACTATGACGCTTTTCTTCGGTCATTCAACGCCGCCCCGAAGCAAACATCAGTCGAAGTCGATGCAGCGCACGTGCGGAGTGTTGCTGAAGTCGAATTGGCAGTCGCCAAGTTGAGTCGCGAGCCGCGCAGGGGTTTGATCGCTGCACCGGACATATTCATCCTCAGTGTGCGTGGAGTGATCTTGAAGGCGGCAGATGAGCACCGGGTGCCGCTCATTTCGGCATATAGGCAATTCGTCACCGAGGGGAGTCTGATGTCCTATGGGCCTGATGCTGCCGATATTTTCCGGCGGTCGGCCTCATACGTTGATCGGGTTCTTAAAGGCGAGGCGCCGGGTAATCTGCCAGTGCAGGCAGCAGTCAAGTTCGAACTTGTCATCAATCTCAAGACCGCCAAGACACTCGGTCTTTCGCCTCCCGAATCATTGTTGCTACTCGCCGACGAGGTGATCGAATAGGCGCGAATGTCCGCTATTGGTCCAAAGCGGACATCCCCAGCTGCACCGCACATGTCGGCTTTTGGGGGTAAAGCGGACATGGTCTATTGCAGTGCGAATGTCCGCTTCTGACCCAAAGCGGGCATTGCGTAAGCGGTCACACTACTGTTGCAAAGCTGCTCACTATGAACGGAAGATAAAGCAGTTGCGCGATCGTACTTAAGGGGGCTGACATGAGCCTAAAGGCAATTCTTGCGGCAAAGGGCAACGAGGTCGTAAGTATCAGTTCTACCGCCGATCTTGCTGCCGCGAGCAAGCTGCTCAAGAAACGCCAAATCGGAGTGCTAATCGTTCTCGGCGAGGACGAGCGCCTCGTTGGGATCCTGTCGGAGCGGGATATTGTACACGCAATGGCGGACGGTGGAGATGCAGTGCGGCAGCTGCCGGTGTCACAGGTAATGACACCCAAGGTCTTGACCTGTGACGTGAACGACTCGATCAGCAGCGTTATGGAGCGAATGACGCAGGGCAAATTCCGCCATATGCCCATCCTCGACAAGGACCGCCTCGCCGGCATCGTGTCGAACCGCGACTTGCTGAAATGGCACTTAGAGACGATACGCGAACATATGCGTCAACTAGAAACGTCTTTTGCCGAACTTGACCTTATGAGACTCTAGCTGACCCTTCACGCGCTCGCATTGGTGCACGTGCGTACGTCCGAGGATCAAAGAATAGCAGACATCACTAGGCGGAATGAACAGGGGCGCAGGGGGGCATCGAAAAAAAATATGGGGACCCCAAAGCACGGCTGCGGACGAACTTTCTCAAAATGCGACGCGCAGCTGACATTCGTCGCCTTTTGTTCGCTGAATTTTTGCAACGCATATGTGTGCTTATGACCCAAAGCGGACACTTCGAACTATTCAGCCGCCGCTATTCGCCCTGGTGCATTTGTACGCGATGCGATCTTACGCCGAACAATATCGATGTGACTGCGCAGATTGTATAACTGGTCTGAGAAGGTAAGTGGAAAATGGATGTGGCTGACAGCCTCCTCAATGCGCTCTATTTCGGCCTGCGTTTCGGCTAAATGTTGGTCCACCGGGCCGGCGTCGAACGAAGCTTCTAATTTCTTGAGTTGGGCATACCAATAGAAAAGACGTCGACGCGTGAGCCAATTGTAAGCCATTGGTAGGAAACGGAACATTGGAAGGCTGAGGGCTAAGGCCGTCACCAGCACCGCGATCGCTCTTTGCGCATGGACCGATAGCCACAAGGGCAAATGCCGCTGCATAAACGATGGTCCGTTTTTGTAAAAATCAGTCGCCGCAGGGGCAACCGGATATTCCACATCAGTGCCATTGGGGAACTCACCGGCGCGCTGAAAGATATTTGCTCCACTATGAACTTCTACCATTGTTTGTAACAAGAGCTGGACAATCTCCGGATGAAGATCACTTCGGACCAAAATTTTCGAAGTGGATCCGATGAGTGGTACGTCATTTGGTGGAATGTTCCGGTAAATATCAATGACACCTTGCGGCAATACCAGGTGAGCGAGTTCGGGAAAAATACGGGTGAAAGCCTCTGCCGTCTGAAAGCCCATAATGCGAACTTTCGGATTGTGGAGGAATGAGCGGACGGCTGTCGAATCCGGTGCGCCGAAAATCCATACAGCATCTACTCTACTGTCGTTCATCGCCTCAACCGCGTCAGATCCTCCCAAAGAAAGGAACGTCGCGCTTTGAGAATTCACGCCGGCCTTGCCCAGGATTTGCTCGGCCGCAGCTCGAGTGCCGCTTCCTTCTGGCCCGACGGCGATGCGTTTTCCTATCAGCTGTGATAGCTGCTCAAAAGTTTCGTTCGACGAATAGAAAATCCAGTATGGGTTGTTGTATACACTTCCCAGCGATAGCAATCCTGGGGCATGTTTCCCGTCGGAGGTGCCTCCGAGTACCAACGCAATTTGTACGCCGGATTTTGGATCTTGCAGGAGCTTGACGTTCTCTAGGGACCCGGCGGTTTCGCGCAGCTCCAATTCAATGTTGGAACGGGCAAATATTTCCCGATACTGCCGACCGTAATACTCAAACGAAGAGCCTTTGAAAGCGGTACCCATTGTGACTTTCGAAGGTGGCGCGGGAATGAAATAAATCAACACGAGCGAAACAATGCTCACGCCGGCGACTGCGGCGGCCATTCCTTTCAATATTTGCCAGCGGCTGTATCCCAGCATCTACAGTCCACAGGAAAGAGCAATCAAAGTTCTACAGCGGGCAAATATTTGCAGTGCATGCCAAGGGGTGCAACGTAAATTGAATATAAAATTAGTTCGGGGCTAAGGCGCCACCGTATTGCGACCTTCCACAGTGTCGCGGCCTGATCTGGGGGTTATTGCGATCACTCAGCCTTAATACAACCGCATCGATGCTTTCGGGCGTTTTCGAAAAGCTGGCCAATCCCCTGACCGGCTGCCGCAATATTGGCTGCCTTTTGGTGGCTCGCAATAGCAGTTACTATTCCACCAACATTGTGGACCGTCCGGAGTCCCTTCGCACCGAATGGCGACGTACGTATCCGGATGACAATTGCAGCTTTTACCGGGGAGGCAGGCAAACGGTCCGTCGTTCCAAACGCCGCCTGGCCGTGGGTCTCCGTAGCGCGGATATTGCTTAGCGGCCGCGGCAGGCGCGGAGAGTCCCACCGATAGAAGTAGAGCCATCAACACCGCTTTTGTCATGCCAACACACCCCGCGTTGTGAGGCGCATAGTACACCCGAAGGCACCAGCAGCGACACGCGCAATTGATGGTACAATCTAGTGTCCTGCCGGGATTTGCCGAGGGTGGTGTAGAGGCTTGCCATGTCCGCTCTGCCCGCGAAAGCGGACATGTGCGGTGCGAGAGCCGATATCCGCTAAGGGCCAAAAGCAGACATGTGCGTTGCATCAGTCGAGCGCGTTTACCTTGATTGTTGTCAGTCGCCGCTAATGCTCTCAGTCTGTGATACATCCAACTCATCAAAAACTAACAAAAAAGATCCCGGCTTTTGGGAACCGTTAAAGCTGCTTCGCCGGTAAATTAGAACCGGTGTTCGCGAAACATACGACTTTGATTCAACACATTTTTCTTGCCTGTGAAGACGAGGATGGGGAAAACTTCCAAGCGGATCCGGGGACGGAGCGATTTGCTGACCCAATGGCTCGTTAAATATGGGTATGTGCCAATTGCTCTGATTGGCATCGCCGGTCTTGCGCTTGACAATTTCACTCGCGAATGGAAGGGCGGCGAAATTATTGTAGGCCACGACCCTGTCGTGGCCGAGACTTTCGTCGAGCGTCGGCTGCCCACGGTGGAAATCACGGTCGAACAAACGCCGACGGCTCCTGTTGTGGCAGAGGATTCGGTCAAGCCTCCTTCGCCCACGGCGGAGACCAAAGTCGAACCAAAGCCTACGATACAACTGGCGGCACTTAACCCGGATGTTCGGGTGCCGGAGGAGTCCAATCAACCGGCGTCGAAGGGTTACATCATGTACGCCAACTCGCCGACGAATTGGACGCCGGTGCCGTTGCCGGACAAGATCAGCGCCACTAGCAACCCGCACACAAACAACATACGGGCCGAGATCGAGCAGGCAGCAATTCTGTTCGATGTCGATGTGCAGATGATGAACGCATTTGCCAAGATCGAGTCTGCCTACAATCCGAAAGCCCGGACCGGCTCGTATAAGTGCCTATATCAGCTATCCAACGGGGAGTTTGCCAAATATTGGCATGGCGACATCTACGACATCCGCGACTGCTCAATCGCGGCGGCCAGAAAGTTTGCGACTGAGGCCGCCCAGTTCGAAAAGGACATGGGTCGCCGGGCCACGGCGGCAGAACTCTACTGCATCCATCAGCAAGGCTATGAAGGCTGTGCGTTTCATTACGACGCGCCGCAGCAACTGGCTTGGAAGAACATGTACCTGACTACTGAGGGTCAGGAGAAGGGCGAGAAATGGGCGCGCAAGGCCATCTGGGGCAATGTTCCATGGGACCTCAAAAAAACGATCAAGGGCGGAGTAGAGGCGCTGACTAGTGGCCAGTTCATCGCGCTATGGACCGAGCGCGTTAACCGCTTCATCGCGCGCAAGGTCGAGCCGCCGACGTACTACGTGCAGCGCGCCAAGGTCAAAAAGCCAACGAAGTTAACTGCGTCCGACAAGAAGAAGACGAAGAGCGTTGCGATCAAGAAGGAAAAAATGACCAAGCTAGAGACGCGATGACCATCGCTGGCGCACAGGAGACATGTCCGCTTTGGGTCAAAAGGCAGGCATGTGCAGTGCACTAGTCAATGTCTGCTAAGGGCCAAAAGCGGGATATTTCATTTGGAGCAAGGGATGGTCAATCGATTGGCGACGGCGGAATCCACCGTGGTGATGCGGCATTGGCGGCCTGCTGCCATCGTAACGCTCGTGGCGGTGGCCGCGCTGACGGCGCTGACCGCCGACGCTCTAGCGACACAGGCGCGCCCCGCGCCATCCGCAGAGGCGACGGCGCCGCGCGAGCCAGGTGAGCCGATCATGGCGATCGTGTCTATCAAGACACAGCAAGTCACTTTCTACGACGTCGAGGGCGGGATCCTTCGCGCGCCGGTATCGACCGGCGTGACGGGGCGCGAGACACCCGCCGGCATCTTCGCCGTCCTGGAAAAGGACAAGGACCACCACTCCTCCATGTATGACGATGCCTGGATGCCGAACATGCAGCGTATCACCTGGAACGGCATCGCGCTGCACGGCGGGCCGCTGCCTGGATATGCGGCCTCGCATGGCTGCGTGCGCATGCCCTACGGCTTTGCGGAGAAGCTGTTCAACAAGACGCGGATCGGGATGCGGGTGATCATCTCGCCGAACGACGCGGCCCCGGTCGAGATTTCCCACCCGGCGCTACTCATGCCGGACGCGGAGGCCATCGCCGCTGCTCCGGCGCGTGCCGACACCCTCGCCCGCGAGGCCGCGGAGGCTACAAAGGCGGCCGACGAGGCAAAGAAAGCCGCCGCGCGCGTGGCGCGCGAAACGGCACCGCTCATGGCATCGCTGCGCAAGCTGAAATTGCGCAAGACTCGCGCCGCCGCCGAGCTCGCGTTCGCCGACAAAGCGATCGTCGCAGCGAAGACGGATCAAGCCAAGGCGCGGGCCGAGGAGCGGAGGCAGAAGGCCACCTCCAGGGTCACAGAAGCGGGGATGCAACTCGACACCGCCACGGCCGATGCAAAATCGAAACTCGATGCCGATGTAGCCGTAATGGACGCAGTCAAGGCGGCCGAGACCAAGAAGGCTGCCACTGCCAAGGCAGCGAACGAAACGAAGCTCGCGCTCGAACCCGTCTCGATCTTCATCAGCCGCGCGACGCAGAAGCTTTACGTTCGACGCAACACGCACAAACGCTCGCCGGACGGGGGCGAGGTATTCGACGCGTCCATCGAGGTTCCGATCACGATCCGCAATCCCGATAAACCGATCGGCACGCATGTGCTCACCGCGATGGCGCGCAAGGAAGGGGGGCTGCGCTGGACTGTGGTCACGATCGACAGTGGGGATGAAGCCAAGAACGCGCTGGACCGCATCACCATCCCGCTGGACGTGCTCGATCGCATCGCCCCGACCGCGCTGCCGCGCTCCTCGATCATCGTCTCGGACGAGCCGCTGAGCAGCGAGACCAACTATCGCACCGAATTTGTCGCGGTGCTGAGCAACCAGCCTCAGGGCGGGTTTATAACGCGCCGGCCTAGCACCGGCGTCAACTTTGCCGGCGCCGACTTGCGGAGCGGCGCCGGCTTCTTCTCTTTTTTCCAGGGCAATTGGAACGTCCAACGCGGCGACTATCATCGAATGCGACGGGGCTGGTGGTAGGATGCGGCATGCCACACCCAGGCCATCGTCAGGCCGCCTTGACATCTCTGTTTTTGGGCGGGAAAGGCATATCCGAACGGACGCAATGTCCGCTTTACCCCGAAAGCAGACATGTGCAGTACAATGGTCAATGTCCGCTAAATGGCCTCGCACTTGCACCCGCCGAGGTTGGTCCGCAGCTGCGACTGCAACATCTTGACCAACCGATTGGCGAATTTCTTCACGTCGGAATGGCCCCGATATACACATGGGCTGGAGAACCCGTCATCCTTGTTCTCGTAAATGGGGGAGCAGGGCTTATCCTCATTGGCCAGAATGGCAGCCCCAATTCAAAGACGTCCGCGACGGCACGCTTCTTGTTCGTTCGGCCTCGTGTGGTAGCGAGGGAGCCCTAGAGGTTTTCACGAGTAAGACCGGCACGAGGCGGCGCGCGAAATGTCCGCTTTACCCCCGAAGGCGGACATTTGTGGTGCAAAGTTAGCGTGGCCGTCTGTTTCTAAAGGCACCAATCAGGGGGAAAGTAACGCAGAGAAACACGGTCATTACCGCTGCAATAGCAATGCTGACCGACCATTGGGAAGCAGTGATCCCAGCTGTAGGTAGGGCATACCGAAACAGGAAATAAGCGCTCATCCACATGAGGATGCTAGTGACAAGGCCCGGCGAATATTCTCGAAAACGCGTCGTCCACCACAGATGCCAAAGGCCATTCGCCGCGCGCTCAAGCGTGAACGCTAATGGCAGAATTACCCATGAGCCGCCCAGAAAATCGTAGGCCACGACGCTCGCAATCATGATTAGAAAGTAGCCTGTATTGAACCAAAAGAATTTTCGCCACGAATATTCCGGCCACCAATGCTCGCGCACTTTCTCGACGAAGCTTCCCCCGAGCAACGATTCATCGAGCACGTGGACAACGTATACCGCCACGACGGACCAAAAAACCCAGATCAGGGGCAATGCGGCCATATAACCAGCCAAAATTATGGTTGGACGACAACGATTTCAAATTCCAAAAGTTCGGCCGATGGGATGGATCGTCATTATCGACGAAGATATCGACGGTTTTTGTTCCTCTTTACCCCCGAAAGCGGACATTGGCACCCTTGACATTTGGCATTGTTGGACCCACTTCCAATAAATCGGGCTTGATCGCAGTCGCCCGGCTCACCCAAGGCATTTCGCCCAAGCACTGCAAGTCGGCCCACTTGTCGGGTGAGGCTTTTGGCGAAATGTTTGATCTCCACAAGTCTTTCACCTGTAGGCGGCATTGGATTCCGGGCTTTCGACAACCGCCCGGTGAGCTGTCGCGTTCAGCCAAGCGTTGTCTCAACTCCGAAGGAGATGAGATATGTCTTGCGCTCATGAGACTTGGTCCGCGACCGTAGTTGGTTCAGAACCAACGCAGTGTGTGGATCATCATTCAACCTCCGTTGCGACCCCAACGACCGAAACGTATCAGAATAAGGATCGTCAGCGTGTGATCCGAGATCATACGCATACGAATCCGGAATACGTGTGGGGTGACGAAGGACCGCTAAGCGAAAGGAGGCAGACTTCTTGAACCGCTTAACTTAGGGGCAAGTGTCCGCTTTGGGTCAAAAGCGGATATTTCCGCTCGTCCGACTGATGTCCGCTTTGCCCCTAAAAGCGGACACATTGCCGCGATACCATCCGCTGGTTCTGTCGGAG
>Ga0306917_10001257_pt1 | contig 11757 bp, 16 predicted proteins | sample tim00Cox00000000_FD_203313 | JGI IMG/M metagenome (GOLD analysis project Ga0306917, IMG submission 203313) | Lab enrichment of tropical soil microbial communities from Luquillo Experimental Forest, Puerto Rico - timezero.00C.oxic.00.000.000 (v2)... | ecosystem: Environmental > Terrestrial >... | reverse complement strand
AAGCCGATTCGTCATGGCCCAGGCTGCGGTCGGAGAGAAATGCGATCCATCTGCCATCCGGAGACCATTGCGGCTCCGAGTCATGTCCGGATTGAGTGAGAGGCGTCACCGACCCATCGCTGTCGCGCCACAGCCAGAGGTCCTCGCGAAAGCGTTGTGCGTCCCAGTCTGCGCGTGTGGTGGCAATTACGACCATGTGACCGTCGGGAGATAAAGCCACATGGCTGATATCCACGGCATTGAAGAACTCGTCGAGGGTCAGGCGTGGCCTGGAAGACGAGGCGAACAGGAGCGGCGTGAAGGCAAGGAGTATCGGAACTATACCTCGAAACAAGAGCTGTCGGGGGAGAATGATCATCAGGAGAAGTAGTTTTGGCGGTGGGGTAATTATAAACGGCGGCAACGGTGGCGTGCCGGTGCGACTGGGCAACGGGTATCTCCCCTTTTTCCCCTAATCGTGCATTCGTCACACCGCCCCGTGTCAGCCGTCACTGCCTATGAGTGATAAAGAGGGTTACAAAGAAGATGGATGCCCATGATTTCCACTGAGAGGTAGTCGGATGTTTGCCCTGTTTCCGATAGCCTTGTTCGTTATCGGCGCGATCTTGTTGGTTGCACTTCCGGTCGGCATCAGCTTGCAATCGTACTTTCGCCATCGCGGCCAGCGCACAGTGGTATGTCCGGAAAATCAGGAACCCGTCACGGTAGAGCTCGACAACAAATATTCCTTCCGCACTGCCCTGCGAGGCCAGCAGCACCAACGACTGCAATCGTGCTCACGCTGGCCAGAGAATGGCGAATGCGGGCAGGAGTGCCTTGCCCAGGTCGATCCGACTCCGGAAAACCTGGAGAGATTGCTGCAGAAATGGTATCAGGGAAAGACGTGTAGTCTTTGTGATCGCCCGTTGTCTCCCGCAGACTGGAGGCGCGGTCGGCTGGCTCTGTTGAACGAAAAAGAGAAACTTTTCGAGTTGCATCACATGCAGCTGGGTGACATCCCTTCGGCGCTGGATCACATGGCTCCACTGTGCTGGAATTGCCATCAGGAAGAAAGGGCAAGGCAGGCTACGCCGCCGCGTTTGCTCAAAGGAGACCGGCGCAAACTGAGTTCGGGGATTGGCGAATAGTCCTCCCTGGCTGAGGGTGCTTCCAGGCTGCCTCAAATGTACTTTTCGTTGGGTTCTCCCGCATTCCCAGTCTCTTAGCTGCCAGTTCCGCTGCGCAAGCCGGGTTACAATTCCAGTGGTCAATCATGAAGAAGATCTTGCCGCTATCGATTTTGTTTCTGGCGGTTTTGCCGGGTATGGGCCAGGCTCCGCCGACAGGTACCAACCCGTCGGCGAAGACTCGTGCAACATCGCCCTTAGCTGATTACGCCGGAGAATGGACATCGAGCTTCGACGGCCGGGTTTGGCTGCAGCTGCACCTGACCTTGCAGGGCGGCAAACTCACCGGATCAATGGTTCACTCTCGCCACATCGCGACGAACGATTCGGGAGGATTGAAGTCGGTGAGCGAGGAGCAATCGAGCGAGACCGTCACGGACGCGGTCCTGAATCCGGATGGACTCGTGCTCACCTTGAAAGATGCCGATTCGCCGGAGACTGATCGATACCTGATGCGCCTAGTGTTGCCCTCAAAACAGGCTGGTGATTTGAGGGTGATCGGCGAAGCGATGCCTCCGGGCATGGCGAAGCCAAAGCCGTGGCCGCTGGTGAAAGCAGGCATTGCGGCTTCGTCGCCGCAGTAACGAATACCTTAGCGAAATTCCAGAAACACGCCCGCGATGAGCAGAACAAGGCGGGCGGAGATCGATACCCACATTGCCAGCGGTAGTCTGCCTTTTGGTTTGAACCATCGATAGGCGCGCAGCAGGTTCCGTCCTGCCAAGGGGCGGCGTTGGCGGGAATCGCATCGCTGGAGCGCATCATGATGACGACGCGCAGGGCCACTCCCAGGACACACAAGAGGAAGCCAGCAACCACCAACCAGTCAGCCGTGGAGGTCATAACTGATATCTCCTAGGCAAGTGTCGCGGAAGCCGTTTACTCGCAAATTAACATAGGTGTGTGATTTATGGCACCGGCGATGGAATTCTTCAGCGCGTACCGAGAACGATGTAATGGCTGGCGGCTCCCATAAAAAACAACATCGGGAAAGATAGCCAGAAACTTATCCGGGCTGTGAGGAATGCTAGCCGGGCCACACGGGGAAATTCAGTCGGCATGGTTTGGCCTTGGGCGGCGGCTTCCGTCCAACGGATGATTTTCTTGTACGCGCGCCAGACGATGCCCCAGACATTCATCATCATGAACCAGCCGAGTCCGCCGCCAATTCCAATTGCCAAGGCGCGGCTGCTCTCCCAGCCATGCTGATTCAAGGCCAGGAAAAGGTAAGCTGTGCCAATCACCACGACTGCAACGATCAGGCCAAGAATTGGGCCCCGGTGCAGGGCTTCGACAGGAGCCATCAGTACGCCCATCTGGATGGCGAATGCCACTGTCCAAAGCAGGAAAAAGCTTGCGGTGATCTGGGCACCGGAGGCCGGCGAACCGTTGGCCTGTCCGTTGCTAGCGTCGGTGGCGACGATATGCATCCAGTAGGCGATGCCTGCGAGCACGGTGATCACCGAACTCCAGCGGAACCACCAGAGGGCCCGGAGCATGAGCCGGGGGACAACCGTCATACGGGTTTGAGGGTCTAACTCCTGCAGAAAGGGGGTGCCTACCAAGTTAAAGTAGTAGAGCAAGCCGATCCAAAGGATGCCGGCGACAAAATGAATCCAGCGGAGAATCATGAGCGCAAGTTGGGAGCCGCCGGGAAACCCGATCTGGGGGACAGCAGCGGTTGCAAGCAAAGGTATTGGCATGGTTCTCTCCAACTCTCGGCCCATACAGCGGGACCGTCGGATGAAACAGGAATTTTAGAATACCCACGAAACTGCGGGTTTTTGTTGAAATTACGCTGCCGTAGACTTATCGTAAACTTGCTGGAGTTTACCTTTCCGGGGCTCGGGGTTGAAAGACTAGCGGAAAGGCTTTTGCCAGACCCAGATCCCTATGGGTCACGGTTTCTGGGCTGGGCTGTATTTTTGCGGTTGCAAGGAGGACCACAATATGGAAAGCAAGCCAGCGCAGAACATCCAGGATTCGTTTCTCAATACGGCCCGAAAAGACAAGTCTGTCATCACGATTTACCTTCTGAGTGGCGTCAAACTTACTGGCCGAATCCGTTCATTCGATAAGTACTCGGTAGTTTTGGATACCAACAATCAGGAGCAGTTGATCTTCAAGCATGCTATTTCTACGGTGGTGATGTCGCGTCCGCATGGCGGAGAACGTCATGCCGAGCCTCGGCTCGCCCCCGAAGCCACCGCCGCCCCTGTATCTTCCGTTCCTCCGCACGGTCCGGAGAGTTGACGTATTTCTCAGCCTGGTGGAATGAATCCCAAGCGTGATGGCCGTTCCTGGACGAACCGGGGAGCCGAGCCTGAGCGGGCATTCCTGGTTGGAGTAGAGTTTCTCGCGCACGGTCATAGCGATCGCGAGACGCGGACGGCTTCGCCGACGAGACAGCAATCCGGCAAGGAAGTTGAGCCTTCCAACAATTACCGCAATCAGGCAAGCGGCAAGGTCCCGCCGAGCGCGCGAGCGGCGCGTAACGTGGCCGACGCGCGCCTGCACGCCACAGAAGTCGAACACCAAAACTTCTCCGCCGAGGAATCGAGGGCGGAATTGCGAGAGCTTGCTACCAGCGCCGGTGCCGTGATCGCCGGTGAAATGCAGCAACGTCGCCAACGTCCCGATTCGGCTACCCTAATTGGCCGCGGCAAGGTCGTTGCGGTAAGAGGTGCAGTAGCATCGGTTGCGCCCGACCTGGTCATCTTTGACTACGAGCTGACGCCATCGCAGCAGCGCAACCTGGAGCGCGAACTGCATGTCCGCGTGATCGACCGAACGCAACTTATTCTCGACATCTTTGCACGGCACGCGCGAACCCGCGAAGGACAGATGCAGGTGGAGTTGGCTCAACTGGAATATCTGCTCCCACGACTGGCCGGCCGGGGCGCGGAGATGTCGCAGCTTGGTGGCGGGATTGGGACACGTGGACCGGGCGAAACTCAGCTCGAAACTGACCGGCGAAAGATCTACCGGCGCATTCGGCATGTGAAGGAGCAGCTTGAGAGTGTGCGGCGGATTCGCGGTCAGCAGCGCCAAAGACGCGAGTCGGTTCCCGTGCCGGTGGTGGCGCTGGTCGGTTACACCAATGCCGGAAAATCGACCCTGTTCAACGCTCTGACAGATGCGGGTGTGCTGGAGAGCCCTCGCATGTTCGCCACTTTGGACCCCACCCTGCGGCAAGTGAAGTTGCCCTCGAAGCGCGAGATTCTACTGTCTGACACTGTGGGATTTATTCGACATCTGCCGCACACGCTGGTGTCGGCTTTTCGAGCCACGCTGGAGGAAGTGCAACGAGCGACCCTATTGTTGCACGTGGCCGACGTCACCAGCCCCACAGCTCATGAGCAGCAGGTCCAGGTGAATGACGTGCTTAGGGAACTCGATGCCCAGGACAAGCCGCGCTTGTACGTGATGAATAAGCTCGACCTTCTGCCGGAGAGCAAGCACGAGGGTCTGATCGACTCAGAAAACACGGTACACGTTTCTGCGGTCAGGGGAATCGGGATCGACAAGCTGCTGCAGAGAGTGGATGAGTTAATTGAGCAGGACCCTGTGCGCCAGGTGCATTTGCAAGTTCCGCAGTCGGAGGGCAAGGCACTGGCCATGCTGGACGCCAAGGCGGTGGTGCTGTCCCGCGCTTACCGGGATGGTTTAGTTGACCTAGAGGTACAAGCGCCAGCGTCAGTGGTGCGGCAGATGAAGGGATTCCTGGCCGAGTGAAGCTTCTTAGATGATCTGCGCGGCTGTTCCCGCATCCGCCTGCTCGTGGGCATGGTAGCTGGAGCGCACCAGCGGTCCCGATTCCACGTGTTTGAAGCCCAGCTTCAGCGATTCAGTCTTGAGGTCGTGAAACTCCTGTGGCGTGTAGAGCCGGGCCACCGGCAGATGGTCTTTTGAGGGCCGTAGGTACTGGCCGATTGTCAGAATATCGACGTTGCGTACTGCCAGGTCACGGAAGACCGCCAGCAGTTCTTCGGTGGTTTCGCCGAGTCCCACCATCACGCCGGTCTTTGTGGGAATGGCGGAATTCAGGACCTTCGCCTGTTCCAGAAGCCTAAGAGTACGTTCGTAGCGCGCTCCGGAACGGGCGACACGATACAGGCGGGGAACCGTTTCGGTATTGTGGTTGAGAATGTCGGGCCGGGCGTTCATCACGATGTGCAGCGGCTCCTCAAGACCCTGAAAGTCTGGTATCAGGACCTCGACGCGGCAGCCCGAAACCCGGCGGCGAATCTCGGTGATGGTGTCGGCGAACACCCGCGCTGCCCCGATATTATCGTCGTCGCGGTTGACGCTGGTGACGACGGCAAACTTCAAGCCTAGCTTGGCGACGGCTTCGGCCACGCGAGAAGGTTCCTCGAAATCGATTGGTTCCGGACGACCCTTTGGAACGGCACAGAAGCCGCAGCGCCGGGTGCAGAGATTCCCCAGCAACATGAACGTAGCCGTGCGGTGGTTCCAGCACTCGCCGATGTTGGGACAGTGCGCCGACTCGCAGACGGTATGCAGGTCCAGTTTGCGGGCGAGCATTTTGAGATCGTGATAGTTCACGCCCATGGGGGCGCGGGCCTTCAGCCAATCCGGTTTGGGAGCCGGTCTGCGCGGGGCGAGGTCTATCTGAATCAGCTCGGGCGTCGAGGCCATGAGATGTAACTATTTTACGATGCCCCCGATAGTGAGGGCGATACAGCGGATTTGGCTGGCTATAGTGTGTGAAGGTACGCCATCAGGTTGTCCAACTGTTGTGGCGCGAGCTTCTGCTGGAAGCCCGGCATCTTCGAGCGACCGAGCAGGATGATTTCCTCCACACGATCGTCATTGACCGGAATTCCGCTGGTCATGAACCTCTTCTGGTAAAGGCCGTGCAGGCTGGGCCCGCGTAGGTTCCGCGAGCTATACGCAAAGTGACATTCGGCGCAGCGAGCGTCATAGACCCTCCGTCCCGCTGCCTGCTGTGGCGTGAGCCCTAGTTCGGCGTCAGTCTTGCGCGGCTCACTGTCGCAACCCAGACTGGTAGAAAGGATTAGGGAAGCAAGTAACATCAAAGCCAGCCTGATAACTCGCTTGGCGCTCGACACTTTCCTCGAGAATTCATGTGCACCACCAACAATGAACCGCAAGAGTTAGAATACACCCCGCATGAAAGTCCGCGTGAAGCGCGTGTATGATCCGCCAGCGGCCGGAGATGGGGCTCGTGTGCTGGTGGACCTGCTGTGGCCACGTGGGCTAACGAAGTCAGAAGCCGCGTTGGACGCCTGGCTGAAGGATGTGGCGCCGTCGAACGAGCTGCGGAAGTGGTATCACGCACACCTGTCGCAATGGGAGAAGTTCCGCAAGAAATATCTGGAAGAACTCTCGACGGAGAGCGCCCACCAAGCCTTGCAACAGCTGTACGATTTAGCCGCTTCGAAGCGAGGGCTCACGCTGCTGTTTGCATCTAAAAGCATGCAGCAGAACCATGCGCTATTACTCAAAGATCTGCTCGAGGGGAGGCGGAAGCCACCCACCGGCACGGGGCCCGCAGCGGCGACAGCTCGGAAAAGGCGCTCGGCTCAACGCCAGCAATAGCAGCCGCCTCACAACATCGTTTTGCGTTTTGGCGAACGCATCTATCTAGGAATTGTCGGGTTTATAGCAGTGGCGCCCTGTCTACCGCGCGCCACATAGCAGAACTCTGTACCGAAGGAGTGTCCGCATGTTCGCCTGTGGCTTTTTGCGTCGGCAAGCTCGCATTCGCCGCTCTGCCCTTGTCGCCGTATTCATTGCACTGGCGGTACCGTTGTTAGCTCAGCAAGCGGCACAACCGGGCAGTACTCCGGACCAAGTCGTACAGCAGGGGGAAAATCGTCCTGCGCAGGACAATCTGCCGCCCGTGCCGTCGGCTACCCTTCCCGCTGAGCTGACGATACCGGCCGGGACGTTTGTTACAGTACGGCTCATGGGGAGCCTGTCCAGTGAGGTGAACCAGCAGGGTGACGGCTTCAGCGCTATGCTGGAACAGCCGGTGGTGGTAGGCGGTTGGGTGGTAGCACGGAGGGGGCAGATCGCGATTGGTCATGTAGCGGAAGTGCAAAAGGCGGGGCGGGTAAAGGGCGTCTCGTCGATGGGATTGGCGCTAAGCGATATTCCCGTAGTCGATGGCCGGCAGTTACCTGTAATGTCGCAACTGATACAGACGTCGGCCGGACCTTCAAAGGGGCGTGACGCCCTGGCGGTGGCCGGGACGACCGGATTGGGAGCTGCTATCGGCGGTGCTGTGGATGGAGGGGCTGGCGCCGGTATCGGCGCTGCGGCGGGCGCGGCTGCTGGGATAGCAGGCGTGCTGTTGACGCCCGGTAAGCCAACGGTGTTTCCCCCGGAAACCCTACTGACGTTTCGGCTGCAGGCTCCGGTGACGATCAACACGGAACACAGCTCGGTGGCCTTCCTTCCGGTAAGCCAGCAGGACTACGCAACTGCCCAGCCACGGCAATTGCAGCAGCGCCCTGTCGTGCCAGCTTACCCTGGATATCCGGGGCCTCCGCCTTATCCGTATCCGTATTGGGGCGGATGGGGCTTCTACCCAACAGTGAACTTTGTAGGCTTCTATGGCGGAGGCTATGGCTGCTGCTACCACGGCGGACGATGGCACTAAGCCACCACCTAAGGGATGGGGTAGTGATTTCCTACTGTATCCCTTGGGTTACGATCTTTTCCACAATGCGGTCAATGGTGTCGACCGCCCTCTTGTTAGTCAGATTGTGGTTGTTGCAGAGAATCGAGAACGCGACCGGGCGGCCAGTTAGGGTAGTCGCGTAACCGGATAGCGAGCTCACGTGGTTGAGAGATCCTGTCTTTGCATGCACGATGCCTTTGTACGGCGCAGTCTTCAGCCGGTCACTGAGTGAGCCATCGACACCCGAAATGGGCAAGGTATCCTCGAACAGGTTGCTCCAAGGTTGTTGATGCGCGTATTGCAGGAGTTTTACAACCGCGGCGGGGCTGACCAGATTTTCGCGAGATAACCCGGAGCCGTCATAGAAAATCAATTGTTCAGGCTGCACACCGGCCGAGGTCAAAAAGCCACGCATCACTTCCAGTCCACCTTGAATGGAACCGGACGTACCTCTCTCCTTCCCCAAGAGTCTTAACGTAAGCTCTGCATGTAAATTCTGGCTGACCTTATTAATCACCCGAAGGTCTTCGGTGATAGGTACAGAGTCGTGGCTGGCCAACACTAGGGGCGTGGGGGTGGAGCGCCCGGTCCCGTCGGTTCCCCCGCCTGAAGCGATGCTGGTGACGCTGAAGGTCTGCACGGAAGCCAGCTCAGTGTGACGAGTACGAGGACGGCCATAGATGGTCACGCCGCGCTGCTCCAGCAAATCGCGAAAGAGCCTGGCCGTGAACTCGGCAGGATCCTCAATGGCGAGGGCCTCACTGGCACCGGCGTCGTCGAGAGGGATGTTTCCCCAGATGGTCACCTGATTGGAACCCGGCTCGCGGTTGATAAAGATCTTGCGCGGACCCGTGCCCTGCGGCGTGGTCGTGACCCGGTTCTCGATGCGGTAGTACTCCGGATAGGGAGTGATATTCAGAAATGCCTTCTCGCCCGGCCGGTCGGCCGGCAGTATGTTTACAAACAGAACATTGTCGTTGATGGTGAGGGCGGAAACGGGTGCTCCCCACTCCCAGGCGAGATCGTCCTGCGACCAGCCTTCGCCGTAACGCTCGAAGACGTAGTAGGAGTCGTCGGCGACGATGTCGCCATCCACGTACTTCAACCCCTTTTCCACGACTTGGTCGGCGAGATCAATCAGCGCCTGAATTGGCGGGGCTTTGCGCTCGGTGTGAAGAGTGTAAGGAAGGGTTCGACCGGAGAGGTTTGGGTCGCCACGTCCAACGATGGCGAGGTCAGAATTAAGACGCCCGTACTTGTCGATAAAGCCGAGCGATTCGACCGTGGTTTTGAACTGGAACTCAGGACCGATGAGCGCGAAAGCAGCGGCTGTGGTGAAGAGCTTGGTATTCGAGGCAGGCGTAAACAAGCGATCGGGGTTCACCGAATAGAGATGACGACCGGTGTCCAGGGCAATAACATCGATACCCCAGAACGCGCGAGCGACGTCGGGCTCGTTGAGGATTTGCTCGATCGACTGGGCCAGTCGCTTTTCATTGTCGATGTTCTTGCTGGGCTTTTTGGCGGTTTCGGCGGCGAGACCCGATGAGATCAGAAGAAGCAGCAGGGTAACGGGAACGATTTGGCGTAGGCGGCACATCAGAGCAACCCAACGCAATTCTAGCATCGGTAGTAACACCCCGCTCGGAGCCACTCTGCTTTGTGCATACGATACGGGAAGTACAATCGCAGCATGCGTCCGCAATTCCGGTGGCAGCTTCGCAATCGCGCGCTCGATCTCGGCACCCGCACGCTGATCATGGGGGTACTCAATGTGACGCCAGACTCTTTCTCGGATGGTGGGGAGTTTCTTGAGCCGCAGCGCGCGATCGCACACGGATTGCGATTGCTGGACGAAGGGGCCGACATTCTTGATATCGGCGGGGAGTCCACTCGTCCCGGGACTACTGTGGGAGGGGACGAAAGCACCGCTGACGCCGCTGTTACGGAAGAGGAAGAACTGAGGCGCGTGATGCCCGTGCTGGAGAACATTCGCAAACAGAGACCCGAGAGCATTCTGTCAATTGATACCTATAAGTCTGGGGTGGCACAGCGTGCTGTCGAAGCAGGCGCCGAGATTGTGAATGACGTCAGCGCGTTGCTCTGGGACGCGCGAATGGCGAGCGTGTGCGCAGGCTTGTGTTGCGGGGTTATCCTCATGCACACGCGCGGCAGACCATCTGAGTGGAGACACCTGGCGGTCGAAACAGACGTGACGGCGATGGTAATCCGCGACCTGGAAAGCCGTGTGCAAGTTGCATTGGATAGCGGGATATCGCGCCAGAACATGGTGCTGGATCCCGGATTCGGTTTCGGCAAGAGGAATGAGGAAAATTATTCGCTGCTGGCGAATCTCCAGGGTCTACAACGGCTTGGGTTTCCGGTGCTGGCCGGCACCTCGCGAAAATCGTTTATCGGCCGCAGTATCGACAAGCGACGAGGCGGCGAGGAGGCGGAGCCCTGCGACCGGTTATATGGTTCGCTTGCCGCCATGGTGGCCAGTATCTTGAGCGGAGCGCATATCGCGCGCGTGCACGATGTGGCTCCCGCAGTGGAAGCTGCCGCGATAGCGGATGAAGTGTTGGCCGCAGGCAGATAAGAACTTGGAATTTTTGGGTTCCGCTATGGGCTGATTCGCAGGCTGATGAGGAAGACGCTTGCCCAGAGCAGGAAGCCGGCCAGGCCGACCCACATGGTCAGGCGGCGCTCCGACGCGCGTCTAAGCGTCGGCAGGGGTAAGGGCGCCCCCAACGATCGATGAAACCAGGCGCCGAGAAGCCCCACAAATGCAATCAAAGCGGTGGCGCCGCCGAACATCAGCCCGGCGACGATGAGAATGAAACTCAAGCCAAACACGGTACCGCTACCCCACTTCTTGCCACCAAGGTAGTCCTTCGGAAACGCCAGCGCAAGTTCACAAAACTGTCACAAACAGGACGTGCACGATGCGCTATAAAATCCTCGACCGCAAGGAGGAATCATGAAGCGAGTGACCGGACTAGGTGGTCTGTTTTTCAAGGCGAAGGACCCGAACGCGATGTACGAATGGTACGAAAAACACCTCGGCATTCAGCGCGAGGCGCACGGGGAAGGTGTGGCATTCCATTGGCGTGAGGCCAGACGATCCACAAAAAGCCGGGCTTACCGCCTGGTCGATCTTCCCGCATGACACCAGGTACTTCGATCCGAGTCCGGCGCCGTTCATGATGAACTTCCGTGTCGAAAACCTCGCTGAGTTGCTGAAGACTCTACGCGAAGAAGGCGTTGCTGTGGATCCCAAAGTTGAAGAGTACGACTACGGAAAATTCGGATGGATCAGCGATCCTGAAGGAAACCGTATCGAGTTGTGGGAGCCGCCAGAAGGTAGGTAGCGGCTACATCTCGTCCCTAAATCAAGGTACGAAAGCTGCGGTCCGGCATGCTAGTACGTGGCGATCAATTGATGACCTCCACGTTGACATTGGGGGAAATTCTGGTGAAACCCTTCTGGGGAGGGGAAATACGATTTGTGCAGACGCTATGAAGATGCGATGTCGACCACTTCGCTTTCGACAAATCACCCATTTGAATAGTGAACTGAAAACCCTCGGAACCGCCCAAACGGGCCGTTTCTTATTTGCAAGAGTATTGCTGGCAAGTTATTCCGTCCACCGCCGGAACACCAAACAGCCGTTGGTGCCGCCGAAGCCGAAGGAGTTCGACATGGCATAGTCCATCGTGACTTTGCGTGCGGCATTCGGTGCAAAGTCAAGGTCGCAGCCTTCGCCGGGATTTTCCAGGTTCATGGTCGGCGGCACGATCTGGTCGCGCAACGCCAGGACAGTAATACCAGCTTCTAGGCCACCGGCTCCACCGAGCAAATGGCCGGTCATGGACTTGGTGGAGCTGATGACCATCTCGTAAGCGTGTTCGCCAAAAGCG
>Ga0306917_10001255_pt1 | contig 11764 bp, 16 predicted proteins | sample tim00Cox00000000_FD_203313 | JGI IMG/M metagenome (GOLD analysis project Ga0306917, IMG submission 203313) | Lab enrichment of tropical soil microbial communities from Luquillo Experimental Forest, Puerto Rico - timezero.00C.oxic.00.000.000 (v2)... | ecosystem: Environmental > Terrestrial >... | reverse complement strand
TTGCCGTTCATCTCGCCGAGCTCAACACCACCCTGCACAAGTGTTCCCTCTCGGCGGCTGTCCCTGCCCCTGAAGATTCTCAGCGCAAACCCTGAGCACGGCCGTGAGTGCCGTTCGCGGGTGAACCGCGCCGCACCGGGGCTTTGGATGTCGCCCGAGCGCGGTTTCACTCCGCCCTACGAGATCTCATACCGCGGTGTGAAACTTCCCAAGGTTTCTGCGGCTCTTGGGTGCTTCGACCTGCGGCGCGGGGCCGATTTGCCGCTGGTGGGCTACCCTGCTAGTGAGAAAGGGAAGCATAGGAGGACCTCCCCCAATGCTGAGGTGCAGCTTGGCATTCGCGTGGCTGTTTTGCGCCTTGGCCCTGACCTCCTGTGTCTCCCCCGAGGAGGTCCGCCGCCGAGGACGAGACTAGGTGTGCCGGCTACGGCTTCCACCGAGGCACGGACGCCTTCGCTAGGTGTCTCCAGAAGGAGAGCCTGGCACGGCGTTATTGGGGTGCGCCCCCGGCTCCGTATTGGGATTGGGGTTGGGGTCCTTGGTGGGGACCGGCTGGGGGCCGTATTAGCGTTAGGAGCGCCGCCGTCCTTCACGTGAAGATCGTCGGCATCGACGCCCAGCACAGCCGCGAGCGCCGACCGCGGATCGGCCCCGTGCCGCACCAGCGCTTTGGACCAGCGCGACTGACCCGGCGGTCGATAAGTGTTAAGAACCCCCCAAACCCTAATTATATCTATATGAGCCTCTGGGGGGTTCTTCGCGAGCCAGCGTTCCGCGGCCTTCTCCGTTTCCCACAGGCCCGGAAACAGACGGTCCAGCTCCCTGGGCGCCAACGGCAGCGCATCCAAACCCCTGGCATCACACTCCGCCAGCGCGTGGCTCAGGCGCCGGTCCCCGGTGAGCCGCTGCCGCGTCACAAGCTCGCCGATCACGATGTTCATGCGATCGCCCCTGGGTTATGATTAAGATAGAAAGGGCTCGCGCCTTAGGGGGCACCGATGCGCTGCCCAAGTTGCATGACCGAAAACGCAGCAACGAGGCGCTTTTGCGCCCAGTGCGGCACGGCTCTGCCGGTTCCCTGTCCAGCTTGTGGCTTCGAAAACGAGACCGTCGCGAGGTTCTGTGGAGGCTGCGGCAGGCCGATCGGGGAAATAGCCAGTCCTCGACCGGCCAGAGCGCCGTCATCCCTTCGCACGGATAGCGCCGAGCGGCGCCAGCTGACCGTGATGTTCTGCGACCTGGTCGGCTCGACACCTCTGTCCGCGCGGCTCGATCCCGAGGATCTGCGCGGGATCATCGGCGCCTACCATCGCTGTGTCACAGAGATTGTTGAGGGTTTTGGCGGGTTTGTCGCCCGCTACGTGGGCGACGGCGTCTTGGTTTATTTCGGATATCCGCAGGCGCACGAGGACGACGCCGAGCGCGCCACGCGATGTGGGTTGGCGTTGGTCGATCGGGTGCCGGAGCTAAACCAGGCCGAAGCGCTCCACGCGCGGGTCGGGATTGCCACTGGATTGGTTGTCGTGGGCGGCGAGGTTGTCGAGCACGATGTCGCCGGCGATACGCCCAATCTCGCCGCGCGGCTGCAAGCCCTGGCCGAGCCCGACACCGTCGTGATCGCCGCCGGCACCCGCCGTCTGATCGGCGACCTGTTCGAATACCGAGATTTCGACGAGATCAAACTCAAGGGCATCGTCGGGCCGGTGCGGGCCTGGCAGGTATTACGCCCGAGCGCGGTCGCGAGCCGCTTTGAGGCGTTGCGTGGGTCTGCGCTGAGCCCGCTGGTCGGACGTGATGAGGAAATCGACTTGCTATTGCGCCGCTGGACGCGCGCCAAGGCGGGCGACGGCCAGGTCGTGCTGGTCTCCGGCGAACCTGGCATCGGCAAGTCACGGATCATCGCGGAATTGGCGGAGCGACTCAGCGACGAGCCTCATTTCCGCCTGCGCTATTTCTGCTCACCTTATCACCAGGACAGCGCGCTGTTCCCGTTTATCGAGCAGCTCGGCCGGGCGGCGGGATTTGCGCGGGATGATCCGCCCGCGGCCAGGCTGGAGAAACTCGAAGCCATGCTGGCCCTCGCCGCGCCGCCGGACGAGTATTCGGCGCTCATAGCCGAGTTGCTGTCATTGCCGCCCTCGGAGCACCAGCCGTTGCCGAGCCTCACACCTCAGCGAAAAAAGGAAAAGACACTGGAAGCGTTGATCCGCCAGCTCGGAGGCTTGGCGCGCGAACAGCCAGTCGTCATGGCTTTCGAGGACGCGCATTGGATCGATCCGACTTCGCGAGAATTGCTCGACCTGACCATCGATCGCGTGCGCGGCATGCCGGTGCTGCTGATCGTAACCTTCCGGCTTGAGTTCCAAGCGCCCTGGGCCCGCCAGCCGCAGGTGACGATGCTGGCGCTCAATCGGCTGGACCGGCATGACCGGACCGCCCTGATCGAGCAGATCGCGGGCAGCGCGGCGCTGCCAGTCGAAGTCATAGACCAGATCGCCGATCGTACCGACGGCGTGCCTCTGTTCATCGAGGAGCTGACCAAGAGCGTGCTGGAGAGCGGCGTGCCGGCAGTGGGGATACCGACCACTTTGCACGACTCGCTGATGGCGCGGCTCGACCGTCTGTCCTCGGTGCGCCGGGTGGCACAGATCGGCTCAGCGATTGGACGCGAGTTTCCCTATGCGCTTCTGCGCACCGTCTCACGTATTCCCGAGGATGAGCTGCGAGCTGCGCTCGGCCGACTCGTCGCCTCCGAGTTGGTGTTCCAGCGCGGCACGCCTCCCGATGCGGTCTATGCCTTCAAGCACGCGCTGGTGCAAGACGCGGCTCATAGCAGCCTTCTCCGTGCTACTCGGCAGCAGCTGCACGCGGAGATCGCCGAAGCGCTCGAAACCCTTTTCCCCGAGCTGATGGAGAGTCAGCCAGAAGTCTGTGCGCAGCATTATGCAGAGGCGGGGCTCACTGAAAAATCTGCAGCGTTTTGGGGAAAGGCAGGCCGGAGGTCCGCAGCCCGTTCGGCGATGGCGGAAGCAGCCTCGCAATTCCAAAAGGGACTAGACCAACTGGCGCTATTGCCGGACGATTTCGCGCGCCAGCGCCAGGAGCTTGAGTTTCTTAGTTCCCTCGGAACCGTCCTTCAATCCGTCAAGGGCTACGCGGCAGACGAAACGGGGCGAACGCTTGCCCGCGCCCGTGAGCTGTGGGAGCAGCTGGGTTCTCCGGCGGAATTCCTCCAAGTAGCCTATGCCCAGTCGATCTATCACGCGATTCGCGGCGAACTAACATTGGCGCATCGCCTGGACGAAGATTTGCTGCGGCTTAGCCGTCAGCGGAACGGGCCTGCCGGGCTCTTTCTAGCGCACCAATCCTGTGGGCGAAACCTGATGTTTGCCGGCCGGCTTGTTGCTGCCCGATCGCATCTGGAGGAGTCGATTGCACTCTGTGATTTGGATTCCGACCAATCAGTCGTCCGGCAAGCCGGTCTTCACCCCGAGGTCGCATCACAAGGGTTTTTAGCGATTGTCCTGTTTTGTCTTGGTCATCCGGTTCAAGCATTGGCGCGGAGCACCGCGGCAATCGCTAACGCTCGTAGGCGGGGTCATCCGCCGTCGCTTGCCATGAGCTTGACCAACGCCGCCAGACTGCTTTCGTTCACCGGCAATGGCGCAGCCCTCGACGAATGGGCGGGCGAACTGGCTACGATGGCCGACGAACAGGGTTTCCCCTTATGGCGTGCAGCGGGAATAATCTTTCGCGGATGGGTCAGGGTTAATTCCGGCGACGTAGCGGAGGGGACATTGCTGTTGCATAAGGGTTTGGCAGCATACCGCGCTACCGGAGCGGAGGCGTGGGTACCCTATCAAATCGGTCTTTTGGCGAGGGCGTACAAGAACGCAGGGCAAATCGAGCGGGCGCTAGATCTGCTGGATGATGCTTTACAGATCACCGCGCGGACCGGGGAGCGTTGGCTGGAGGCAGAGTTATATCGACTCAGAGGCCAACTCCTGCTGCGGCAAGGTCATTCGGAGGCCGCCGAGCAATTATATCGTAAAGCCCTGGGCATCGCTCGGGAGCAGGAGGCCAAGCTCTGGGAATTGCGTGCCGCTGCGAGCCTTGCCCGGCTCAGCTCCGACCAGGGCCGCCGTGCCGAGGCGCGCGATATTCTTGCGCCCATCTATGACTGGTTCACCGAGGGCTCCGACACGCGCGACCTGAAAGAAGCAAAGGCGCTGCTTGACCAGCTCAGCTGAGCAGCCGAACACCGAAGGCTGAGCAGCTCTGGAGTTGGCGCGCGTGGCTTTCGCCGGAGTGCTAATTGGTCCCGGCGCCATCTTCACCGTACAGGTCACCGCCGGTGAATTCCCCGGGCATCGCGGCCCAGGTGTTCCCGGTCTGGGTCATCGTCGGCTACGTGATGCCGTTTTTCGGCCTGGAGTTGCTCGGCATGGCGCGTGGGCTTGCCGACTTCAACCTGCCGGCGCGGGTGGGTCAGCTTTTCGGAGTCAGCCTGCAGCGGGCCTGCGGGAAGGCTGGAACCGGCTGGGTTAACCGTTGAGATAGGGGCGCCTGATAACCTTCCGTCATGATCCCGGAAATCGACATTTGGCGCGTCGCCAACCTGATGCTCAAGCGCTACGGCGACGAGGCTGACATAGAAAGTGCTCTACGGGCAGAAGAGCTAGCCGAGGAGAGCGATCACAACGGCGCTGCGGTATGGCGCCGGGTCACTAATGCGGTCGGGCAGCTCGCGAACACTGTACCTCGGGGACTGGTGCACTAACCTAGCCCAAAAATCGGCGGGGCAGCGCATCAAGGCGGAGATGTGCCACGCACGGGAAAGTTTCTGACGCCCTCTCCCCTGGCCAACGATCAACGTAACAAAGCGGTTTTATGCAGCGAACCCCGAACCGATGAAGATGCTTTCTGTTCTGTTCCTCTCTGCAATTGCCGCTAACCCATCCGAGGCAAACGCAGTCGACATTTACACGAGATATTTCGCGGGCGTTAGTGGTGGCAAGCCCTGCTATGCGCGTTACTACGACCCTGGCCATATGAACGCGCATCCAAACCAGACCGTGCGGCGCATCGTAGTCGATTTCGATCAAGACCAGCGTGACGACAAAGTCACCAAAAACTCGCCGGCCGATTTCCAAGCCGGTTTCGGCTTCATGCTGAAACGGTCTAACGAGTGGTATGGGCAGGAGTTGTTTTGCAAAGTAACCGCCGACCACTTTGATTGCTATCTCGATGCCGACGGCGGAAGGGTTCGTCTCACTCCTGAGGGCGACGGGCTGCGCCTTGAGGTAATTGGCGGCGGCGGTGGCACCGATCAAATCGTCGTCGAGGGCACCAACTGGGGCGAGTTCGGCACCCCCGGCGGCGATGATCGTGTTTTCATCCTACGGCGAGCCGACCGCAAACTTTGCGATGCGGCAAACGCGAATTGAGCTGAGCGTCTGCGGGATGACCGCGGTTTCGAGACGGAATGCCCCAATTATGCCAAGCGCGCCGCTGTCGTCGATCCGGCCCGGCGATCGAGATGGTCGGCGCGGCTCTCAAAGCGCTGCGCGAGATGCAATATTTCCTTTCGGGCACCGGCGAACTGACACGATCTCGCAGCCTCACGCAGCATACCGGCGATCTCTCGATAATGCTCGGCACCGGGCACAGTCGTCGCCTTCATCATCGGCGTCAAAACACTAGGGCGCACAAAATATGCTTTGTTCGGGATCGTCGGCGAGCGAGGCTTCGGGGTCGCTCGCTATGGATTACCCCAACCCCCATAGGGACCGCGCCAATCTGCATGGGGATAGTGCCACCCGACGCCCCAGCCACCGTAAGGGTCCCAGTTCGGAACGCAGTGACCCCAATGCCAATCGCCCGATTGGTCGCGCCAGTGGGTTCGATGCCAACCGTGTCCGCAGCCGTCCCGGACCAGTTCGATAGGCGGCGCCGCGCCCAGCTCGGCCGGGGTAGCGCCTAGCGGGTTCAGAGGAGCCGCTTGCACCGCCGCGGCCCCGAGGACCAACCCGCTCAGGAATGCGACGATCGCCATGCGCATCTCTGCCTCCAAAGGAAAACTTAGCGTGCAATTTTCGGGGATTGCGGCTAACAAATCATGAAGCGCTGATGGATCGAACTAGGGGACGAGCCCGCGATCAGAAGGCCTCTCGCCACCATCAGGCCGGGCGGGAGCCGGCACCTGTCGGGCGCGGCTAGCGTGCACCGCATGTGTGGCCTTTAAAGTACCCGTTGCGTGGGTTGTGTCGGGCTGGTTGTCGGGGCGGGATAAAACGGGAACCCAGGCGACATCGGGAGTTGGAGCCTCTTGCGGACCGGGAGGGCAAGATATTGGAGAACTAGCTGCATCCCGCTGCGCGGGGGGCGCTACTGCTGAAGCCACGGCCGTGGCGCCGGCGCTGTCGGCGAAGTAATGCCAGCCGACGCTGATGCCCGCGCCGAGGAACACAGTGACAACTGCACCAAGGCCGTAGGTTCTTAGCTCCAGCGCGTACACGGTCGATGACTCACGGTTCGCTCAGAGGTAGTGCCGCCAGAACGCTTCCAAAGAATGACGAGCGCCGCGCCGATGACGGCCGACCCGAACATTATCTTCAGGGGAACAAAGGCCTAATCCCTGCGGGTCGGGAGCCGGGTCAGTTGCGCCTGCACGAACTCCAGCTCCACCATGACCTGCGCGAAGTAATCACGGGCTTTGGCGGCCTGCCGGAGGGTGAAGCGTTCGGGATCGAGGTCGTTGGGCATGCGGCCATCACTAACCCCGGCGTGGTTAATCACCGGTTTACAACCAGCGCTCCAAGCTGGGCGTCCGCACCGCCGAAACCGGGTGAGCCCGACCCGCATCGAGCGTTCCTGTCCTCGGTCTCGGTGATCAGCCGCGGCGTGAGCAGGGAACGCATCAATTTGGCTCGCCGGCCGAGACGCCGTTTCTCTCCAGCCTCCAGCTTCTCGTTCGCGAGTTCGGTTTCAATATTTTCGAGCATTTGCGACAGCGCGGCAGCGAGCGGGACGACGGGTCGTTGCAGGTAGGGGGAGGTCATTTCCTGATCACGGCAATGGCCATAACGTCCTAGATCCTGTCCATACTGCCCTCTGCCCGATGCATTTCGCGTCGGCGCTCGGATCATTTTGTGTTTTAGCGTGACAGGCAGTTCGCACCGGACATGTGAGCCAGCTCACACAGGCGAACATTTTCCTCTAGCATTTTATCGCTGGCCGAGATTGCCGAACTCGACGAGAACCCCGTCGCCCGTCGTCTTTACCAGCCGGCCATTGCGCGCGGCGATCGTCGGATTAATCAGCTTGGCTCGGATCGCCTTTGGTGCTTGGAGAGTGCCGCCCTCGTCCGCGCCCATCAGTCGTGAATAGCCTGCGACATCGGCTGCGAAGATTGCGGCGAGGCGACGGGTTGCGGTCATTCTTCAGGCATTCCGGCCTTGCGCAGACCCTCGAAATAGGTGGCTTCGAACAGGGCGCGGATCTTCGGCACCCCGCCCCACGCCCCCGGAAGCGCCTTCAGGTAGGCGTGGGCGATGCTCGAAAGGCGATCTCCGCCGCTCAGCCTGCGGGCTTCTTCAAGTTCGGCTGCAGCGAGTTGTGACTTGTCTCCCAGGGCATAAGCCGCCGCGAGGTCGATCCGAATACCAGGGTGCGCCGGGTTGGTACCGCGCGCCCTTTCTAACCACCCGATTGCTTCGTTCGTGCGGGACTGCAGCAAATGAATACGCCCAATACGGTCATACCAATTGCCGATCCCGGGATCGCGAGGGCTAAGGCGTATCGCGCGCTCGTTTAGTAAAAGCGCTTCATTTATCGACTCTGTGAGAAACTTGCACCAGCCGAGAGCGGTGATCGCACGCACCCAGTTGCAATTGAGCGCCGAACGAACATCGTGGGTACCAGCTGGGTGTGGGTCACAGATGATGACACAGCCCGGATCATTTGTGCGACGGCGCTCGTTCTCTGTGTCCATTGCCGTCGGCTCATTGGGAAAACGCCCTGAGGCGGATATTGTGGCTGGCTGCTTCCGTTGCCGGCGCCTGTCGTGTATGCGTCAACAACCAAGCGATTGGCTGGGGTCCGTCCCTCACCAAGCAGGTGTTCATTTGAGGATTTGACGGAACGCTATCGTTATGCATTCCCCCTACAAGGCTCGGTATTGCTACCGTTATGACCCTAACAATCTCCGCTGGCAAATCGCTGTAACACGTTCTCGAGCATCCGCGAAATATTGTTGTCGTAGTCATTGTGAGATAGGGCGCCGCAGAACGTAATCGAGCCTGTCGAGAAGACAGCGCCACCTGACAGCGTCTCGAAATACACGATCTCGGCGCGGATCAGGGCCTCCGGCCGTTCACCCGTTACTGTTGCAAGATTGGAGAGCAATTCCTCCGGTACCGTGACGAAATGGCCCTGATGGCCCTCAGAGCGCGCCAGGATCAGCGTATTCGGCGGGGTTCCCAGCTCGAAATCCGCCCGGTCAAGTTCGAACCCAGCGGCGCCGCCACCCGACAGCCCGAAATCACCGATAATCTCGTCCTGAATGCCGTCGAAGATCCATGCTCCACGCGGGTCTGCCGCGCCCGGCATGCGGCGGTAATACGATCCCTCGAATAGCCCCTGAGCCGAGAAGCCGACCCCACACAGCATCTGCGGTGGTCGGCCATTGCGACGCCATAGACCGCCATACCCGCCATCGAGCGCGTGGAAATATTCGCCCGGCTCGGCCCGCCCAAGCGCGGATGCCGCCCTCGGCACGGCGGATTTCGAGCACGTCCGGGACCGCCAGGCTCGTGGCGATGCGCCAATAGAACCCATTGCCGCCGAGATAGGCGAGACGACCGCCGCCATCGATATAGTTCTGCAATGCGTCGAGCGTATTTCGCGTGTGATATTCGGGATGCGATCCGGTCACCACTGCGCGGTAAGGCCGTAATAGTGCCGCCCCCTCACGGTCGAGGTCGTGATCTGTAATAACGTCGAATGCGAAACCCTTCACCGTGAGCCAATCGATCAGATGTGTGTCGGCTGGAAAATGCCGCACACCCGAACCGCGGCTGTCGAAGAATGTGATGTATCCGGGCCGCATCGTCAGGAGCGGTCGGCGCAGGCTCGAATAGCAGATGCCGCTGCCGTCCGGGTGCTTGTTGTAGGTCGACGCGCCATATTCGGGGTGCTGGTCGGCATTCCACGGATAGGCATGCCACTCGGCCTGCCGAGCGCGAAAGGCGTTGTCGACGCTACTGCGCTGATGATTGCCATAGATCTGGTAGGTGAAAGTCGAGGCCAGGAAGACGATCGGCGCCGTCGCGGCCCCGGCCGGTGGCAGCACATAGACCGGCACGATGTCCTCGATGTCGTTACAGCGCAGGCGGATGCCGTAAATCCCGGAGGCCATTCCGGCGGGGGTCTCGAAGACGAAGTCGGTTTCCCAGCCGCAATCGTAGAGATCATCTTCATGAAAATGGATGGCGGCGTACTCGCGCGGCCTATGCCGCCAGTTGGTCTCTTCGCCGGTCCAGCGCGAGCCGCGCATCGCGCGCGTCGGTAAGTTGCGCAAATGGCCGTGCAGACCGTGCGGCCCCCGGTCGATGATCAGGTCGGTCGGGATCTTGGCGCTAAAGTCCCACCAGGCCAGGCATTCGGGCTTGTCGGGCTCGATTGGCTGAGGACCGTCATGCGCGCCGGCGAGCATCGCGGGGTCTTCGAGACGGCCGTTGAAAAAGGCGCTATACGGGTTGCAGCGCTGTCCCGGTGCTGGCGTCGGAGCAGCACCGAACGTCAGCCGATCCAGTAGGGGCAAGCTACCTGCTGTCTCGGCCTCGCCCGAATCGGTGATACCCCAACTGCGCTGTAGCGCTGTCTGACGCAGACGTATTCGCCCGCCGCCAGCAATTACACGCAGCTCATACCAGCGCCCCTTCAACATTGGCGCGGCCACCTCAATGCGGGCATCGGCCAGCTCCAGGCGCGCACCTTCGGCGCCGACGGAAAGCGCCGGTCCACCCTCGATCGCCAGCACGGTCTGCGGTCGCCCGTCGAGCAGCCAGGGCTGGACCCGAACGACGATCGTGCATGGATCGGGCAATGCGAGCGGCTCGGCGGGAACAACGACTCCGCACGACCCCATATGGACCGGTTGGAAACGCGACGCGTAGGCGCCGGCAAAAGCCGCTGGCATGTCCTCGAGCTTGATACCCGGCCCGGCCGGATTGGGATCGGCGTGGATGATCCGCACGAGGTCGGCGCGGTACGGCCAATCAAACTGACTGGAGACCTTGACCGCTACCGGCTCGCCAGGGCGCGCCGAGAACCGGTCGACATAACCGATCAGTGGAACCACGTTTCAAACCTCAGCCCGCTATTTCTCCGCATCCAGCACCTCTGCGATAACCCGGATGCCGCCTCAGCGGAGGTCGTCGAAACGGAAGCGGAACGATCCGCCTTGCGACCGTATCCAACCGGCGGTCGGCGTCGGGAAGTGGGCGGGGATGATCATGACCGGTCTATCGGCAAAGGTCTCGATAAACCTCAGCCGTGTCGCGCGTGCCATGTCTGCGTCGACGCAAAAGCAGCTGTTGAGCTGGGGTTCGGCGCATTGCAGTGGCGTGTGCATGATATCGCCGCTCAGGACCACGGATGGTTGCTGAGACCCCACCGCGACGCAAACATGTCCGGGCGTGTGGCCCGGCCATGGCTCGATCCACACGTTGTCGTCGAAGACGTAGTCGGTGGCGACCAGCTCGGCCTGGCCACTCTCCATAATCGGCAGCAGGCTGTCCTCATAATAGGGGTCGGTGGTGTAGGCCGCCCGCCATTCGGCCACCCGCCAGTGCTCCCATTCCTCACGGGCGAACAGATAGCGGGCGTTTGGGAAGGTCGGCACCCATCGGCCGTCAAGAAGCCGCGTGTTCCAACCGACGTGATCGGCGTGCAGGTGCGTGCACAAGACATAATCGATGTCTTCAGGCGCAAAGCCGGCCGCCGCCAGATTGGCGAGATACGGCCAGTTCTTCTTATCATAACGCAGCTTGTGCGGGCGCTCCTTGTCATTGCCCGAACAGGTGTCCACCAGGATAGTCGCGTGCGGCGTCTTGATAACGGTGCTGTGAAACGCAAAAATCATCAGACCGCTGACTGGGTCCATCAGCCTCGGAGTGAGCCAGCTGCGATGCCGCTTGATGATCTCGGGAGCGGCTTCAGGATGAATTACGGCTGGCTCGAACAGCGCTGCCTCGAACTCGAGCACGCGGGTAATTTCGACCTCACCTATGCGCCAGTGGCGTATCGGACTGGTGGTCGCCGTCATCGCCTGCGCTTTCTGTTGTCGCCGGGGTTGGCCGGTTCTGCCGAATGGATCATAAGGCATGGCCTCACTCGTGGCCACGTCAACGGCGTCTTGCAAAAGGATCGCAAGATTGCATTTTGATTTGTCCCGAGCGCCGGGAAAGGACCGCCGCGCGGAGGGGTGTCGAATGACCGACATGCGTGAGATCGTCGTCGAGCGCGATATGATGGTGCCGGCGCGCGACGTAGTGCTGTTGGCGACCGATGTGCACCGGCCAGCGGGGCCGAGGCCATATCCAGTACTCTTGGAACGCCTTAGGACAAGTCGGCGGTGAGCCGATCGGGTCTTTCCTCTTCGAACCAAACCAGCCCCCGGTCATCGATGCGCATGTCTTCGGCTTGGGCTGGCACCATAATCCCTCATTCTCGAGGTCATCGGGCTCGGGAGGGCGGGTCC
>Ga0306917_10001240_pt1 | contig 11832 bp, 17 predicted proteins | sample tim00Cox00000000_FD_203313 | JGI IMG/M metagenome (GOLD analysis project Ga0306917, IMG submission 203313) | Lab enrichment of tropical soil microbial communities from Luquillo Experimental Forest, Puerto Rico - timezero.00C.oxic.00.000.000 (v2)... | ecosystem: Environmental > Terrestrial >... | reverse complement strand
CGCTTTAAGAAATCTTCCGCGCACGACACAGAACAGTGGGAAGCAGGTGACAGCGTAACGCCTGAAACCAAGATTTCTCGAGTCGCTAGCTGATAATCCCGAGAATGCGGAGACTCACCATAAAGGCGTGTTTGATGAGATTTTCACCTTCCGAAACAGGCAATGGTTGGACTCTTCTTGGAACAGGCGCCGTCAAATTCGAGAATGAGTGCCTTCATGCCCCACGCTCCTGCTGACGGAGCCAGGAAGACACGCTCGCCCAATCAAATCGCAAATAGCGACCGATGCGGATACAAGGCAAGGGGTTTAGACAACGCCGGCGGGACTTCTCATAAACCCATCTCTCGGAGACCTTTAGGCGCTCTGCGACTTCGTGGAGCGTCAGAATGTGCGCTGGATCAACCGTGGATGGACTTCGGACCGCTACGGGGACTGTTGTCTCTTGCCCGCGAGCGGCACTCATGATGACACCGGACTCTCTCGTTGTCTGCTGTTTCCATGATTTGGCGCCGCCATCGTCCCTCCTGTCAGTGGTCACGTCCGATCTACAGTAGTCGGTAAAGCGATCGACGGACTGGAGGCCAGATCCCATCACCTCTAGAGCAAACCAACCCTATCCAATTGGTCGAATAGATCGCGCTGCACGACTAACTAGTGCTGCTTTGTCATGATCGTGAAATCCGCCGTCTTCACGGCTTCGTCGAAAGTCAGTTTGCGCGAAATCATCTCTTCCATATCCCGACCAAAGGTATCCGCCGTTCGCCGCGGGATCGCCACGGACCCGTACAGCTTGTTCGCGTGCTTCTTGCAAACTGGCATATCCGCAAACGCAGCCCCATCCTGCGACACCGGGCCAAAATATTCGTTCAGCCACACCACGATGTTCTTTTCCCGCATAGTCTCGGCAAGTGCCTCGAAACCGCTTAGCGTATCGTTCAGCGACTGACCGCCGGTGATCACCGAATGGATGAATACGCGCTTTCCTTTCTGGCGCAAATGATCGAGGGCGTGGTTTTCCAGGATGTAGTGCCACAGGGGAATGAAAGTCGAGGCGCCGGTGTCCACCACAAACGTGCCGACTTCTTTCAGGAATCGCTCCATCAGCAGATCGAACTCGCGCTGGTCAATGCTTCCTTCTCTCAGAAGATTCAGACATTCCACCCGCAAACCCTGGTATTCAGAGAAGGTTTGATTCACGGGGTCCACGTCAATTCCACACACATCCTGACCTTTCGACGAAAGATATTGAGACAGGACGGCCGAGATCAGACTCTTCCCCACGCCTCCCTTCCCTTGCAGCGCCATGTGAATCGACGTTCTTCCGCTTCCGTTACCGTTTGATTTTGTCATTTACTTCCTCCCTTCTATTCATCACGGTTCTCTGACTGTTTGTTCCCTTCCAATGAAAACCCGGTCGGTTTTGTTCCAACCGTTTCAAATTTGCGAGCGGATCGTGGCCATCACTGTTCAAGACCTCCCCCTGCTGAAGTAGCTCGAACTCCGAGGATCCCCTCTCCTTTCCCCAGTTGCGTGGCGCGGTTGCACGCGGTTTCTTGCGGGCCCGACGAATGATTGTGTTGAAGGTTTTGTAGCTCACCTCGAGACCATCACCCGAGAGAGACTCCCACAATTCTTTCCGTGTCCATCCCGAAGCCAGAGCAAGTTCAATCTCTGGTAGAAGCACGTAGACCGGGGCCGTCTTCCTGCTAGGAACGCTAGAGAGAAGTTTCTCCAGCGTTGCGCGGCAGCGATTTGCGGTTGACAGCGTCATGAGTGGTGTATACATATAGTCTAGCGAGATCGGGAATGCAAGTGGATCTCTTTGAGGCGACCGAAGACTTACAGTTGCTGCGCGAGACGCCGGGGCAGACGGGCGAACTCCAAAAAGCGCCCATGGGCGACATTTAGTGACAGTTGGGGAAGGCAGAAGCGTGAGGAGGGCGGGTTTGTTGTGTGGAACGCTGGGTATTGGAACATAAAGGGAGGCGACCACATATTGGGTGATTTCGAGGACAAGTTCTGTGCAGTGAGAACGATACGTTGTGGCGGCTTTTTGACGGTTGCGCCACAAATGCGCCACACGAAAAAGAGGGAGGATCAACCATGAGAAAACGTCGAATTGAGCGCAATCTGGCGTTCCCAAGCGAAGAATTCCGGGCGAAAGTGCGCAACGCAGCGAAGGATCGAGGCTACCGCACAGAACAAGCGTTCATCCTTGCCGCCTGCGAAAACGAGATCAAACGGGATGCCCGTACAGATGCGGCCAGCCAAATGGAGGCCCGACTGATGGGCAACATGCAAAAAGTAGCCAAGGAGTTCCAGGTACTCTTCACGTTAGTTCACGCCCAATTTGCGCTGACGAATTCGCTTCTCCAGTACGTGTTAACCTGCACGACTGAGCCTCCCGAGGAATTGCTACCCGCGGCCCGTGCACACGCGAGGCTCAGATACGCAAAGATCCTTCGGCTTGCAGGGCAAGAGGTAGCAACACGAAATAAAGCGACTCTGGAGGAGGTCCTCAACGGTGGGAAGGAAGCATGAGAAATGGGCTTCCACACGTCTGATTGAAGATCGTTCCAGGCTGGTGTATATCTAGTAGTCGTGGCGTGACAAAACGCTGGAACGGATCAAAAGGAAGGGCGGCCGGTGGCCATACGTAGAAATCCTGGTTTTGATGTTTTCAATGTCCGCTTGTTAGTTGGTCTGGACAGGTTGCTTCGGGAGAAGCGCCGGTATCAGGGCGACTTGTCCGCCTCCATCAACGATGCGCTGCTGGCCGTCAACCTCAACACCGTCAAGCTGGTCATCCTCCAGGGAAAAGAAGAAACAAACCGCACGGGAGACGCAGGTGGTCCTTTTGCGTCGGCTCATCGGCAAACTTCATCAAGTGGCGAAGCAGCGCGACTGCTCGGTCAATCAGTTGGTGAACAGCGGGTTGGCCGCTCACTACTCGAAGGAACGGCCAGGGAAGCTCGGAACTCCTTCTAGGCCAACACGGCGGACAGTCAGTGGGACCTACGACAAAACGAATCCTATTGAGCGTCAGCAACTGATGGAAGCGCTTGCCGGTCTCGCTGGCTTGCAGGAAGGACCAAAAGACGCGTTCCCAGACGGCACGCGTTATGAGTACGACTCCGAACTCAAAAGAACTTTCGAAGTCGGACTTTCTGGGAAGCGGTTCCCGGTAGGCTTGATTGCAGGCAAGTTCGAGCGCTACCCAGAAAAACGGTTGGCGCACAGAACGGCACAATAAGGAAACCTTTTTGAACGAAGACAAACCGGTGCTGGTAGTCATCGCGGGCCCGATGGGCGCGGGTAAAACTACGTTCTACGACGCCCATCTTAAAGAAGCTTTCCCCGCTTTGGTTCCTCCGGTTCCGCATCAACGTGAGGCGATGCTGCGCGAGCACCGTTCGTTCGCGGTCGAAGATCTTGTCGTAGACACTGAATTGCTTGAGAACGCCAGGGACGCGGGCTACGCCACAAAAGTAATCTTCATCCCCACTGAAGACCCAAACCTCAATGTCGGGCGCATTCTGATCAGGATGACTCATGGCGGGCAATCCGTGCCACTGAACACGATTCTCGAGTTGTACGAAGAATCCATGAAGGGCTTGCTGGAGGCTCGCAAGCACGCCGACGATGTGCTTGTGTACGACAACACGCCGGATGGAAAGGGACACCGGCTCGTAGCTCGCTTCATCGGCGGCGAACTAGTCAAGGTGACGCACGCCTCTCCGGACTGGTTGAAGCGTTTCCTCGGTCGGGAATTACGCGCTCAGGACAAGCGGCGAGAATGACGGGAGCACACAAGGCGCAAGTTGTATGAAGAACTTCCCACGCTGGTTCGCGGGACTTGAGAAAAGGGCTCCGTCCGGGGACAAGGGACGGGCGCACTTAGGCCATGCGCGCGGTGGCGATGCCACGAGCCCAGTCTTCACGGTCCAATTCGTGGGCCTTCATCGCTGCAGCGTTCCAGTCATACTCGACGTGATGAAAAGAGATTGTGGCGCCTTCAATTGTCGCGTATCGGCGTGAGGCGAGAACGACTCCATGACATGTCGTACTGGCGCATCGTCATCATAGGCGGGCACTCCCACGCTACCGGGATTGACGATGGTCCGGCCGGAGGTCAATCTGACCATGCGCTGCACGTGCGAGTGGCCACACAGAATTCGCGGGGCTTCCGTGCTTCCTAGCAAGTTCTCAATTTCATGCTCGCTCCGGACCCGTGCAAATCCCGCGCTCACGTCTTCCAGTAAGTAGGTCGTGTCCGAGTAGGGAGTGCCATGGCATAACAGGCAGTCCCCGTATGTCGCAATTGAAGGTAATGCTGCCAACCAGCTAAGTGGCTCCTCACCGAGATCGCAGCGCACCCAGTCAAGAGTTGGAGTCCCAGGCCCTTTGAGAATGAGGCGGTCTTGATTGCCTTGAACTTGTGCTACGAGCTTGATTTGCCTCAATAACTCGAACGTCTTTTTTGGCGCCAGGGGGCCATAGAGCACATCTCCCAGGTCCACGAATTCAGATACTCCCCGATGGTACGCATCCGCAACCACAGCTTCAAACGCCCACGCATTGCCGTGAATATCTGCGATCACACCTAGCATCGTTTCCAGTGTAGCTCAGAGCGCGCACATTCTTGCGGCCATGGATTGCCCGCTCGAGAGGTTTATCACCTTGACGGTCAAGCATCCGAAGCTCAAGGTCACCCTCGGACATCTCAGAGAAGGACTCCCCTGTAATATCTGGCGCATCGATAACCGCATATCAAGAACATTGGGTGACAAACCAAGAGCCAAGCTTCCCATTGGCCACTATCTGCGACAAAACTTCTACATAACTACGAGCGGCAATTTCCGTACACAGACACTCACCGAAGTGATGATGGAAGTCGGGTCGGACCGCATTCTTTACTCGGTCGATTACCCGTTCGAGAACACGGCCATCGCCGCGGAGTGGTTCGATCACGTTGCTATCTCTGAAGCAGATCGCTTGAAGATTGGTCGCAGTAATGCCGCGCAACTGTTCCGAATTTAGTCTGCTCATGCCAATGGTCGGTTCCCAAGAATCTTACTTGCGGACGAGTCGTCGGCAATACTGAAGTGGAAATGTTCAAATCCGCCCGACAAAACGAAGGATGACGGCTCCGGCAAGCTCCCGTTTTATGTCGGCCGTCATTTCTGGCGTATCACGGGCAAACCAGAAGTTGAGGCTCGCTAGATCTAACTTCAGTATTGCCGACAACACTGGAGCAGAGCGGGAACCAAATCTTCCGCCATCAATTTCGGTGAATGCCGAACTTTCGCCTGCGAATATTCTTGCTGAAAATGGCGACCCCTTGCACTCTCAGATTAGGCGTACTCTTCGGGAGGTCGGATTCGGGCGGCTGCACACCTACGAATCGTTGTGCATAGCATAGACGGAAAACTTCACTTTATCTTGTAAGCCCAAGACATTTCAGTCGCCGAACAAGGGAAAAGCCCATTTGATTCTCTGTAACACGGCACACCCCTCCACTGTTTGCATCGAAGAAATTTACGCTTCATTAACAGTTCGATTTCGCGTTGAGCACCGGCAATTTTGACAATGAGAGACTGGCTGAATAGGCGGCCTTCGGCTGGAACGGCGCAATCTGGCCGCCTACCCAGACCCATCAATCGCAGTCCGGCGCGGGCACCGGATAAACTCCGCCCAGCTTGAAACCAGGGGCGAACTCGACGACCCCATCACTCTGCGGAAATGCCGTTGCCCACCAAATAACAGCAACGTTGTCCCCTGTGTTTTTCACGCTATGTACTTGACCCGGCGATTCGACAAAAGCGCTACCACTCTGGAATTCCTCGGACACGCACTTGTCGGGACCGACTAGGTGTTGCTCCGTTAGCCTGCCGTGCACGAGAATGACGTAGCTTAATCCTTTGTGAAAATGCCACGGAACGGCATCGCCGGGCTTCATGGTAAACGCATGGATTTGGACCGTCGCGGGCACTGGATAGCCGGGACCGGAAACCCCAAAGTCATACGCCGGAATCGTCCCAAGGAGCAGCGCGATGTTCGACAGCGCGAAGGCGCTGCCCGCCAGGACGGTCATGAGACCGATCAGCGTACCTACTATGAGCTTTCGTTTTCGTGTCATGCATGGACTCCTTCTGAATGAATTGATAGAGCTTGTCTCACCGATTTCTCTGGGACGAACTTGTCGACCGAAAATGCAACCGATTGCGCTTTTTGGCAGCCGCCACTTCGCGACAATGCTTCGGGACTGCGACGCGAGGCCGCGGTTACATGCTCAAAATTCGGGCCAACCGTTCCGAAGTACAATGCCCTGCGAAGCACGCGTACCTAGAATGAAGGTCATGGGCTAAATGGTTGATTGCGAAGCACGTATGTCCTCGGGTGACGCGGTTGGAATACTTTTGTAGACTCGGACTCAACAGGAATGAACACAGCGCAGAATCCCCGCATTGTCCGCTTTGGGTCGTTTGAGGCCGACCTGCACACGCGCGAGCTCCGGAAACACGGGCTGAAGCTGAAGGTTCAAGAGCAACCATTTCAAGTGCTAGCGATGCTGCTGGCGCGACCCGGCGAGCTCATTACTCGGGAAGAAATCCGCTCAAGACTTTGGCCTCAGGACACATTCATTGATTTCGATCACGGATTGAACGCGGCGGTTCGCCGCTTACGCGACGCTCTGAACGACGATGCCGAGACTCCGAGGTTTGTAGAAACGCTACCCCGTCGTGGTTACAGATTCATCGCGCCGGTGGAGAAGCTAAGTGTCGAAGAGGCCGATCAGCAGAAAGCGGGAGTGGTGACAAACTCGACGGGCGCTTCTACGGGATCGACAGAAACAGGTGCAAGCACGTCCGAGAAGGTTGCTCTTCAACAGTTTAAAGATCATTGGCGCGAAACGGATCCGAGTGGTTCGATTCCCCAGCAGGAACCGGTTTTGCAAAGGGCAGAAGAAGCGCGAGCACCCAGGCGCGTCAAAGTGCTGCTCCCAGCCGTTGTCATGCTCGCATTAATCGCTGCCACTCTTGTGGCATATCAGATCGGAAGTAAGAGAACGAAGCAGCCAACCATCAGATCGCTGGCTGTACTCCCTCTACAGAATCTTTCTGGCGATCCGGCGCAGCAATACCTGGCGGACGGAATAACTGAGGAACTCATTTGACGGCTTTCGGGGATTCGCCACCTGCGAGTGATTTCGCGCACCTCTGTAATGCGCTTCAAGGATACACAGCTTTCGGTCGCGGAAATTGCCCGAATGCTTGGGGTTGACGCCGTTGTTGAGGGCTCGGTGATGCGAGATGGCGGCCGGATTCGTGTTCATGCTCAGCTGATCCGTGCGGCAAGCGACGAGCACTTCTGGTCGGAGTCGTATGACCGCGAATTGCGCGACGTGCTCGCCATGGATGCGGACATCGCGCGGGCCGTTGCGCGCAAGGTAGAGGTTACTATCACTCGGGAGGAACACGAGCGGCTCGCAGCTGTCCGTTCCGTCTCGCCGGAAGTCTACGAGAACTACCTCAAGGGCAAGTTAGCTCTGGACCGGGGCAATAACAAATCCGATCTTGAGGCGAGCATCGCGTATTTCAATGAGGCGATCACGAGAGACCCGACATACGCCCCCAGTTACTTGGGACTGGCGAAAGCCTACTCGGACTTAGGCACCGTCTTTATGGGCGGAGTCGCAGAACAGGAGCGGCCCAGGGCGGTACTAGCGGCGCGGAAGGCGCTGGAACTCGACCCAGAACTCGCGGAGGCCCATGTGGTAATGGCGGGGATTGCGGAAGCACAGTGGCACTGGGCGGAAGCCGAAAGTGAATACCATCGCGCACTGGACCTGAGGCCAAACGACGCCGCTGCGTATTCGGCATTTGCCTGGTGGCTAGACTGTCAGGGACGTACCGACGAAGCGTTAACAATGAGCCGCCGCGCCCGTGAACTTGATCCGCTTGCCATTTCTGGTGCCCACTTGGCCTGGCATCTCTTTTTTGCCCGCCGTTACGACCAAGCGATACAAGAGTTGCATAGCGCGCTTGCAGTTAAACCAGATGACGCCTTCGCTCTGTGGACTTTGGGGTTTGCACTTATCGCGAACCATCAGCCGCAAGAAGCGATCCCAGTGCTGATAAAAGCCATCTCGATTTCCAACAATAGCCCAGCACTTGTTGGCCTTCTTGTGAACGCTAGCGCCCAGGCGGGCCGGCGCGCGGACGCACTTCGGCTGCTGGGCGAATTGACACAACGTAGACAGACTGAGTACGTTCCCGCGGCTGCATTTGTACTCGCCTATCTTGGACTGGGTGACTACGACCAGGCATTTGTATGGCTTGAGCAGGCCTACCCCTCCGTGCCAACATTCCTTAGACAGGTTTAGTACTTAACCGGCCAATTGTCGGAAAACGGCACCACGTTCTTGAGTTTTGTTTGTTCTTAAGCTTTTGATTTTCTTCCCTCCTTGCTCAGTTCAGTTTCGATAGCCTTTCCCTTTTGCTTTTACTCTTTTACTTCCCCTCTCCTCGGTCTGTTTCTCCTCAAGATGTTCGCCGCAGGAGAAAAGTATGCTCTCGAGGCGGAGATGTCCTTTTTGTCGTCGTTGGTTTGATCCCCATCCGCGGCTCAAGCAGCGGCAAAAGGCCTGTGGCCAGCGCGACTGTTGCCGCCAGCAGAAGCGAAAGTCCAATGAGCAATGGCGGAGTAAGAACCCGGGTTACTTCCGCGGTGTTTATCCGCAGCAAAAGGAAAAGTACGGAACGCGCTCCGACTACAGGTGGCACTACCGTCAGCAGCATCCCGACTACGTGCAGCGCAACGCCGCTTTCGTCCGAAAACGGCGCCAGCGGCTGAGATCGGCGCCTGTAAGTTCCACAAGCCGCGATCTGCGCCTAACTATCGAGTCGGAAAAGACTTCCATCCGCATTGCCCATGTAAGTTCCACAAGCCGCGATATCTTCGTAACCCTTGATACTTCATAGGCTTGCGGAAAAGTATCGAAATGAGTCCCGGGTAAGTTCCACAAGATTCGATGGCTTTCCCAACCCTTTGCCCCCTACCTTGAACTCGCCGAGGAAGGAAATGCTGAAGTCCCGACCCCAACCGCCCCGACCCGATCGCCGACGTTCCATCCGTGGTTCCTTCAGCTGGATTGATCATCGTTTCCTGCGCGAAGGGTTCGATCAAGGCCTCACGCGCTTGGAGAAGTTGCTCTACTTCGTGCTGGTGGCGGTTTCAAATAAAGACGGCGTCAGCTTTTACTCCGACGCGCGTTTGGCGGAGTTGTTGGACATTCGTTTTGCTCATGAACTGGAAGTTGCCCGCAACGAACTGGTGGCCAGAGACCTGATTGCTTATGTAGACGGAATATACCAAGTGCTGGATCTGCCCGACTCTCCCAGGAAAACGCGTGATGCTTCTTCCTCGTTGCCTGTCCACGCTTCGCGCTCGAGTTCCTCTCTCCCGCCCGTGCGCAGAACCGCACGGCGGGAGGCGGCTGCGGATCTGGAAAGCGTCAAGCAGTTGCTGGAACGCTGGGGCTGGGGGCGTAAATGAAACTCTCCGTGGTCTATCAGCCTTCTCTGCCCACCAGCGCCTCCCCCTATCGCTTGCGTGATGAAGACGGGCGAGAACTGGAATGGGCGAACGCCTTCCTCGACGGTCAGAGTCTCCGGCAACTCTCTCTCCGGTCGGTTCGCATCTACGCTTACGACTTGCTCGACTTCGCCCGCTGCTTCGAACCGCAGCATCGGCCGCTTGCAGAGATCACCGAGTCCACCCTCGTCGACTACGTTCGTCATCAACTCGAGCAGGATCCCAAGCCCACTCCGCAGACGGTGAATCATCGCCTGGGCACGGTGCGCTGCTGCTATCGCTTTCACACCGGGCAAGAAATTCCCGCCGACAAAGTGCATTTTCAGCGCCGCTATACCAAGCGGTCCCCGCTCGGCTACGGCCGGCCTCGTCGTGCCATCGCCCGGGGCCTCCGCCTCAAACAAGATCGGAGGGTCATCGTGCCGCTCTCGGCTGAAGAAGTCGCCAAGTTCTGGCAAAGCTTCCGTACTTATCGCGATCTCGGGTTGGTCGGCTTAATGCTCCTTGATGGTCTGCGTTCCTGCGAGGTCTTGGCACTGGAACTGGAAGATGTGCAACTCGCCGAAGGCGAGATGTGCGTCCGTGGCAAAGGAAACAAGCAACGCCTCGTGCCGCTGTCCCCGGAAATCCTTGAGGTACTCGGAAACTATTTGCGCATCGAACGGCCGCTGACCAACGCGCCCGCGTTGTTCGTCTCTCTCAAAGGTCGCCAGCGCGGGCAGCCCTTGACTGCCGCCGGGCTCCGCTCGCTATTCCGTCATCATCGAATGCGGAGTCAGGTCCGTCACGCCAACCCCCATCGGTTCCGACACTCGTTTGGGCGGGATATGGTGCAAGCCGGGATGTCTCTGCCTGCCCTGCAAAAGCTGATGGGCCATGCGCAAATCTCGACCACCATGCTGTACGTCGAACTCGCCCCACAGGACGTCTGGCGGGAATACGCGCGCGCCATCGAGAAGCGAAAAAAGTTGGGATCGGAACACCTCTCATGAAGTCATCCCCAACCTCTCTCGAGCAGATCTTCGAAGCGCAGATCCAAGCACTCACCCTCACCCTGCGGCCTAGCACGGTGGTTCAATATCAATCGACCGTACGCTGCTTCCTCTCCTATCTCCGTACGGCCTTCCCGCAGGTTCGACGGCCCTCGCAGCTCCACCGAGATCCCCATCTGCTCGGCTGGTTCCGCTCGCTGAGTGAACGACAACCGCCCCTGAGCAACAAAACCCGCATCAACCATCTCATTTATCTCCGGCGGTTGCTCGAGGATCTGGCCGCCAACGGGCACTCCGTTCCGCTCGACCTCATCCGTCGCGAAGACTTCCCGCCGCAACCGCACTATCTACCCCGACCTCTTCCCCTGCAGGTGGACCAACTCCTGCAGCAGGAACTGCGCCGAACTGATGATCTGGCCGCCAACGCGCTCCTGCTCACCCGTGCTACCGGAATGCGCATCGGCGAATGCATCGATTTGCCTCTGGACTGCCTGCAGCAGATGGGTCCAGAACAGTGGGCCCTCCACGTCCCCTTGGGCAAGTTGCACAGCGAGCGCTTGGTTCCTGCCGATCTCGAAATCCGGCGAATCGTAGAGCGGGTCCTCGTCCTGCGCGTCTCGGCCCCGCCCGCCCACTTGGCGAAGTCGCAGGGCCTGCTGCTGTCACGCCCCAGTAGCCGTCACGCGTTCTATCAAGCCCTTCGCCAAGCTCTGGCGCAGACAGCTCAGCGAGCCGGTTCAGGCCATGTAACACTCCACCAGCTTCGACACAGTTTCGCGACCGAAATGCTCCAGCTCGGCGTCAGCTTGCCGGCGCTGATGCAGTTACTCGGCCACAAAGATATCCGTATGACCCTGCGCTACGCGCTGGTCAGCCAGCAGGACTTGCAGCGCGAATTCCATCGGGCCCGTCAGAATGCAACCCATCCGCATCGTCTGCCCACGCTCGCACTTCCCAAAGATATCCCGAGCGCCAGTCTTCCCGGCATCCGTCAGGCATTGGGGGCAACACGTCATCTTCTGGAAATGTTTCGCCGCCAGCTGAGCGATCAGAAAACCCGTCGTAAATTGCAGCGCCTCGACAAGCGCCTCCTCGGTGTTGTTTCCCAACTGCAGGGCATCCACACAGAGGACAAATGAGGAAAAATTGGCCAGTTAATTAGTACCCTTATTTAATGAGCAGGGCGAGAAGGAAAAGGAAAGAGATGAATTCTCTTGGTGTTGTTCTTTCTCCTGAGGGTTCG
>Ga0306917_10001232_pt1 | contig 11856 bp, 8 predicted proteins | sample tim00Cox00000000_FD_203313 | JGI IMG/M metagenome (GOLD analysis project Ga0306917, IMG submission 203313) | Lab enrichment of tropical soil microbial communities from Luquillo Experimental Forest, Puerto Rico - timezero.00C.oxic.00.000.000 (v2)... | ecosystem: Environmental > Terrestrial > Soil... | reverse complement strand
GGATGTATTCCAGCGCCTTCCGAATCAAGGCCGCAACATGCTCCGCCGGTTCAACGACCGTGTCGCAATGGCTGACCACGCCGATGGCGATCTTCTTGTCGGTCTTGATGTCCTTGAAGAGATGCAAATCCTGTCCACCTGAGCTTGCGCACTCGATCGTCAATACGTCGCAGTTGAGCCGCAACAGATGCAACAGCGAAGATTCGTAGCTCGGCACTTTCCAGTGTACACGCTGCTGATTCGGATTGCCCCAGCAGGTGTGCACCCAGATCTCAGCGTTGACACCGGTGAGCTGGCGATTGAATGTCTCGGTAAGAAAGTCGAGATCGGCATCCGTGCACTCTGGTTGCTGAGCGCGCATATGGTGTGGCGGCTCCTCGACCTGGATCAAAGGGCAGCCCGCCGCAGCCACATCGCGGAGCTCCGCGTTCATGATGTCGCAGAGATCGAGGATCATCGCCTTGTCGTCGTCATAGAACTCGTCCCACAGCATCGATGCGATGGCAGGGGCACAGATGGTACCGAACTTCACGGGCCGGTCCGTCATGCGCTGAGCGACTTGCCAAAGCGCGGCGTATTCGAGCGGACCGCGCGTGAGCTTTTCACGCACCACGCCGGGCTGATAGGCCTCCTGCACTTCCCACAATATTTTCCCGGGACGCAGACCGTGGCGCGCCATCCAGCCCCGCGAGGTGTCGCGGTGGCCGCAGATGCCACCGAGACGTTCGATTGGATAGAAGAACCAGGACTTGCCACCCACCGTCAGATCGAAGCGGCTGTCACCGTCTGTAACGATATCGAGCCCTGCTGCCTCCTGTTCGACGATAATGCTGGCGACCGCGTCAAGATACTGTTCGCGGAAAAGGGAATCGCCGAGCGCGGACTTGAACGATCGGCCAGCGAGGCTGCGGTCAAACCAATGTGGTCGCGGGTAGGAGCCGGTGATGGTGGTGGGCAGAATCATATCGCGCGTGACGGTGAGCACAGCGGCCTCCGTGGGCTACCGGTGAATGATAAAGTGGTGGTCTGCCCGTCCACCATCGGATCGGTATTGTTGCGCCGAAAGGCAGCATTGCGACGGGCCTACATGACGAGAAAGGTGAGGAAGTGCAGCAGGGCACTGGCCACAGCCGGATCAATCGAAGCTCTTGCAGACGCACCACATGGCCGGAGCATCGCCCAGATCGGCCGCCACGGCGGCGTCCCTATTGGCGATAGTTGTAGGTCTTGTTCCAGTCGTCGGTCCAAGACTTGAATATCTTCTCGATCTCGGCGTCGTCGGGATACCAAGTCTTAATGGCCTTAGGATCGACGCCCGGTGGCATCGGGGCCTGCGCCATGCAGGAAAACGAGCCGAGCTCGACCATCAGCGCTTGGCCCTCACGCGACAGGCCCCAGTCGAGAAACAGCTTGGCGGCATTCGGGTGATCCGCGCCCTTGGCAACCCCAGCGCAGAAGACCGTGACGGGGACACCCTCCGGAGCAAAGAACCACTTGAGCGGTGCGCCTTGAGCGGTCAGTGGAATGGCGAGATTGGTGACCAGTGGCGCAATCGCGATCTCACCGCGGATCATGGCATCGACCATCTGGGCCTGGCTCGGAAACAGCGCTGGTTTGAGCGCCGCCTGCTTCGTCCAGTAGTCCTCGCCCAGCACCTTGCGTTCGAACATGGCGCGATTGAAGGGTCCGCCCCCAGATGCGATCACGGTTTGGCCCAGACGCAGCTTGCCGAATTCGGGGCTCACCAGATCAGCCCACGACTTCGGCGGGTCGGTCACGAGCGCGGAGTTGTACGTTATAGTCCAGGCGTTGCCGGAGCGTGGCCATAGGCGGTCGGCCGTGCGCGCCTCTTCGGGATAATCGGCGGCGTTCGGTGGCGCATAAGGTGCGAACAGCTCGATCATGGCCCGCGCCTGCACCCGGTCGGAAATGTCGATGACGTCCGCAATCATCCGGTTGGCCGCCGCCTCGGTCTTGATGCGCGTCATGAGTTGGCCGGTCGGCGCGCGCACAATCTCGATCTGTATACCTGGGAAGCGCTCGGCGAAGCGCTTGACGACAGCCTGCTCGGTGTCGAGGAAGTTGGCGGTGTAAAGGACGACCTTGCCCTCCTTCTTGGCAGCGACCAGCAGATCGGCTGACGGCACGAAGTCGGGCTCGGCCGCATGGGCGGCGCATGCGAACAAGAATGCGGCAGCGATGGTGGCGCCGCCCCGGCGCCGTCGCAGAATGAAAGTTCTCATGATTGCCCGTCCTCCCGTCGGCGGTCGCTTCCCGTTATCGAGCGCCCCTTGGCGCCTATCTTTTTTAAGTGGCAGCCACAGCTTTGTCAGGCTTTGCGAGGTGGGACCTTAACGGGCGCAAGGCCGCGACCGCGTGACATCACCTCGCATTCACCATCGCGAAGGCGAAGTCCCGCCCGCGGCCGCGCTTCATCGCCTGGTCGATCCAGACCATGGCGAACGGCTCCAGCAGGCGCGCGTTCTTTAACGGGCCGGCATCGACTGGCTCGAAACCGAGCGTACCGACGAGCTCCATCACAACTGGCTTCCTTTCGGCATCGTCGCCGGCAACCAGCATGACGGGCTTGGCCGGATAGTCGGCCGCCTTGGCCATATTGCCCGCACCCGTCGTGTTGAGCGTCTTGAAGACAAAGGCGCCCGATGCCCAGCTTGCGACCTGCTCGCCGGCAGAGGTGTTGAAGCCGAGGACAAGTTGCAAGCCGTCGGGCCCCATACCCAATGGGTTCATGCAGTCGATCACGATCTTACCCATGAGGCTGCCGAGGCCCTTGATCGCCGCCTCGGCCGCCGACCAGGGCGTTGCCATCACCACGACCTCGGCCTCTTTAATGGCTTCGGGTGGCGCTTTGACGCGCTCCTTGGGTAGCGTCGCATGTTTCGGATCGGCGGGATTACGTACTCCCCAGATCACATCCTCGCCAAGCTTGATCCAAGCTCGTCCCAGCGTTGCGCCAACCGATCCGGCGCCAATTATAGCGATACGCATGAATGCCTCCTGGTTTCGCACGAGAACCAACCAAGCGTTTTTCAGCGCTCGATCAAAAACGAGACGCCTAAAAATGGCCCTGGAGACAGGCGCCTGGAGTGGCGCCCCCGCCGCCCACTTTCCGCAGACGGAGACCAAGCCATATCTGCGAAACGCTGCGGTGCCGCGAGGTTTGAGCGGTATCCATATGTTAGCTCGTGGAGACCGGACCGGCTGGCTGGGGCGGGAGGACTCGAACCTCCGAATGGCGGAATCAAAATCCGCTGCCTTACCACTTGGCTACGCCCCATCAGGCGGCCTTCTACGCCGCGGCGGCGCGCGGACCATAGCGACCGCAATTAGGCCAATCAACGGCTAGCGGCGGCCCCGAGCTCGTCCGGTTGACCGAAGCATCGCCGCGGATAGATTAAGCGCGACGCCGCCATCTGGCTCAGTTGCGCTTCCAGGCGCCCCAAGCGCAGCGCGGGGGTTGGACGCCGTCCGCCCTGGGGCGAAAGCGTTCTCACCCGGAGAGCCGACGATGACTTACCGGGCGCCGGTCGCCGATATCGTCTTTGCGCTCAGGAACGCGGCTGGTTTCGGCCCGGCCTTGGCCGAAGGACTTTATGGCGACCTTGCCGATGACGTGGTCGAGGCAGTGCTCGCGGAAGCGGGCAAGTTCGCCAACGATATTCTCAGCCCCCTCAATGCGATCGGCGACCGCAATGGCACGCGGTTCAAGGATGGCGTGGTCACCACCGCACCGGGGTGGAAGGAAGCCTACCACGCCTGGGCGCAGGCGGGCTGGAACGCGCTCGCCGCGCCTACGCAATGGGGCGGCCAGGACCTGCCGCATGCACTCAACGCGGCCTGCATCGAAATGTGGAATTCGGCCGCCATGGCCGTCGGTCTCGGCCCGGTTCTCACCATGGCGGCGGTCGATGCGCTGGCGGCGCACGGGAGCGAGGAGCTCAAGCGCGCTTATCTGCCGAAGCTCGTGTCGGGCGAATGGATGGGCACAATGCAGCTCACCGAGCCGCAGGCCGGCTCGGACGTGGGTGCCTTGCGCACCAAGGCCGAGCCCGCGGCGGACGGCAGTTACCGGATTACCGGGCAAAAGATTTTCATCACCTATGGCGAGCACGATCTCACCGACAACATCATTCATATGGTGCTGGCGCGGCTTCCCGACGCGCCGCCGGGAACGAAGGGCATTTCACTCTTTCTGATACCCAAGTTCCTGCTCAACCCCGACGGCTCGCTCGGCCCGCGCAACGACGCCCGCGCCCATTCGATCGAGCACAAGCTCGGCATTCATGCCTCTCCGACCTGCACTATGGTTTACGGCGATCATGGCGGCGCCACCGGCTTCCTTGTCGGCGAGGAGAACCGCGGCATGGCCTGCATGTTCACCATGATGAATCAAGCCCGCTTGTCGGTCGCGCTGCAAGGCGTCGCGATCGCCGAGCGCGCGACTCAACAGGCGCTCGCCTACGCGCGCGAGCGCAAGCAAGGCCGCGCGACCGGCGTAGAATCGGGTTCGAACCCGATCATCGCGCATCCCGACGTCAAGCGCATGCTGCTCACCATGCGCGCGCTCACTCGCGCCGCGCGCGCGCTCTGCTATGCCACCGCCGTAGCGCTCGATCGCGCGCAGCGCAGCCCCGATGAAGCCGCGCGTAAGGCCGCCTACGAACGCGCCTCGCTGCTCACCCCGGTCGCGAAGGCGTTTTCGACCGACATCGGGAGCGAGGTCGCCTCCCTCGGCGTGCAGGTGCATGGCGGCATGGGCTACATCGAAGAAACCGGTGCTGCGCAGCACTACCGCGACGCCCGCATCGCGGCGATCTACGAAGGCAGCAACGGTATCCAGGCGATCGACCTGGTTACGCGCAAACTGCCGCTTGCGGGCGGCGCGATAGTGACGGCTTATATCGGCGAGCTCAAGCGCACGGTCGAAGCGATCAACGCCACCAATGACGCGGCTTTCGGATGGACCGGCGTGCGACTCCAGGACGCCATCGACGCGTTGGAACGCGCGACCCATTGGCTCCTCGGCAGCCAGCGCAACGACATTGATGCGGCGCTTGCCGGAGCGACGCCTTATCTGCGGCTGTTTGCGCTCGCGGCCGGCGGCGCGCTTCTCGCCGAGGAGGCGCTTGCAGCGATGCGGCTGGCCGGCAATGGCGCCGATGCCGCCGGACGCACTGCGATCGCGCGCTTCTTCGCCGAGAATCTCGCGGTGCAGGCCGCGAGCCTCGAGCGCACCGTGGTTGAAGCCGCGGACAGCGTCAACGACGCCGACGCGGCGCTGGCGTGAAATTCATCCGAGCCGAAAGCCGCGACCGGACCAACGGGTAACGGATATGCTCAAAGACCGCACATTGTTCATCACCGGCGCATCGCGCGGCATCGGGCTTGCGATTGCGCTGCGCGCCGCGCGCGACGGCGCCAACATCGCCATCGCGGCCAAGACCGACCAGCCGCATCCGAAGCTGCCCGGCACTATCTTCACCGCCGCGGACGAAATCGCCAAGGCCGGCGGACACGCGCTGCCGCTCGTGGTCGATGTGCGCGACGAGGCCCAAGTCAAAAGCGCGATCGAGCGGACCGTCGCGACCTTCGGCGGCATCGACATCGTGGTCAACAATGCGAGCGCCGTCCAGCGAACGCCGGTCGTGGACACCGACATGCGCCGGTTCGACCTGATGCACCAGATCAACACGCGCGGCACCTTCATGGTGTCGAAATACGCCATCCCGCATCTCGAAAAAGCGCGCAATCCCCACATCTTGATGAATTCGCCCCCGCTCGACATGCGAGAAAAATGGTTTTCCGGCAGCACCGCCTATTCGATCGCCAAGTACGGCATGAGCCTCGTCGTGCTGGGTCTCGCGGGCGAACTGCGCGCAAAGGGCATCGCGGTCAATGCGCTCTGGCCGCGCACGACCATTGCGACCGCAGCCATCAAAAACCTGCTCGGCGGCGAGCGGGTGATGCGGATGTCGCGGACGCCGGAAATCATGGCAGACGCGGCGTATCTCGTGTTCCAGAAGCCGTCACGTAGCTTCACCGGCAACTTCCTGATCGACGATACCTTCCTTGCGGCCGAGGGCATCACCAACTTTGAGAAATACCGCGTGGACGCGAGCGAGCCGCTCGCTCCCACGTTCTTCGTGCCCGACGATGCGGCGCCGCCACCCGGCGTCAGCGTCACCGGAGAAAGATGGGAGTGAGCAACCGGGATGGGCCGCTGGCGAACGCCTCTGCTATAGATCTGTCCAACGCCATTTTCGGATAGCCCGATGTCGACGCTTCTCATCACCCACCCCGCCTGCCTCGATCACCTCACGCCGGCTGGCCATCCGGAGCGGCCGGATCGGCTGCGGGCCATCGACCGGGCGCTCGGACACGAGCGCTTTCGGGCGCTCGTGCGCGTCGAGGCACCGCGTGCCTCGCTCGAGACCATCGCACTTTGCCATCCCATGAATTATGTGACTGCCGTCCGCGACGCGAGCCCGAAAGAGGGCCTGCTTGGGCTCGATGCCGATACGACAATGTCGCCCGGGAGCTTCGAGGCCGCTTTGCGCGCGGCGGGCGGCGCCGCGCACGCGGTCGACGAAGTAATGGCCGGCAAGGCCGCCAACGCCTTCGTCGCCACGCGCCCGCCCGGACACCACACCGAGACCGCGCGCCCGATGGGATTTTGCCTCTTCAACAACGCCGCCATCGCCGCCCGTTACGCCCAGAAACAACACGGCATCGAGCGTGCCGCCGTCGTCGACTTCGACGTGCACCACGGCAATGGCTCGCAGGACATCTTCTGGTCCGACCGCACCGTGATGTACGGCTCGACCCATCAGATGCCGCTCTATCCCGGTACCGGGGCGGTGAGCGAGCGCGGCGAGCACAACACCGTCGTCAACGCGCCGCTGCGTCCCGGCGACGGCGGCGACGAGTTTCGTGCCGCTTTCGAAACCGTCATGCTGCCGCGGCTGCGGGATTTCCGGCCGGACCTGATCGTGATCTCCGCCGGCTTTGACGCTCACATGCGCGACCCCCTCGCCAACCTCAACCTGCTCGAAGCTGATTTCGACTGGGCGACCCGCAAGCTCATGGAGGTTGCGGACGCGTGCGCCGGAGGCCGCATCGTGTCGGTGCTCGAAGGCGGCTACGACCTCGAGGGCTTGGCGAATTCGGCCTCCGCCCACGTCGCTGCGCTGATGCAGGGTTGAATAGCGTTGCATCCGCGGCTCGGGCCGCGCTCGCGCCGGTGCTCATCCGCGAGGCTCCTTCCTCGCCGTCAGGCGGGAAGAGTGGCCCCCGGATATAGAGTACATTATATAGGCTGCGACTCACGGGTTCCGGTCATGGCCGACAACACCCATTCCGACGTCAAACGCCTCCCCTTCGAGCGGGCGATCGAAGAGCTCGAATCGATCGTCAAGCGGCTCGAGGAAGGCAAGGTGCCGCTCGAGGAGTCGGTCGCCATCTACGAGCGGGGCGAGGCGCTCAAGCGCCGCTGCGAGGAGCTATTGCGGCAAGCAGAGGCCCGGGTGGAGAAGATCACACTCGATGCCGCCGGCAAGCCGACTGGAACCGAACCGCTCGACGTTACCTAATCCAATCCGCTATCGTTGTGCCCCGCAGAAGACTTGGGCTGAGGGCTGCAACGGAGTGAAATCCGATGAGCTTCTTTCCGGCCAAGGACCCTGCGCCCGGCGATGCGCGGGCCGCCGATGCGATCGACCTCGTGATCGTGCCGCGGAGCGTGGACGTAGGCCATTTCGCGGTGCGTCGCGCCCTGCCCCACGTGAATCGGCGCATGGTCGGCCCGTTCATCTTCTTCGACCATTTCGGACCGGCGGAATTTCGCGCCGGCCAGGGTATCGATGTGCGGCCGCATCCCCATATCGGCCTCGCCACCGTCACGTTCCTGTTCGACGGCGAGATCATGCATCGCGACAGCCTCGGCACCGCCGCGGCGATCCGGCCAGGCGAGGTCAATTGGATGACCGCGGGTCGCGGCATCGTTCATTCCGAGCGCACGGCGCCCGACCACCGCAAAGACGGCGAACCGATCCATGGGCTGCAATGTTGGGTGGCCCTGCCGGCAGCGGAGGAGGAACGCGCCCCCGACTTTGCCCACCACGACAGCGCAGCCCTTCCCCTGGTGAGCGAAGAGGGCAAGACCGTCCGCGTCGTCGCCGGCAGCGCCTACGGCGAGCGCGCGCCGGTGCGAACACTCTCGGACACGCTCTTTGCCGACGCGACGCTTAAGGCCGGCGCCGTGCTGCCGATCGATGCAGAGACCGAGGAGCGCGCGGTCTATCTGATTTCGGGCGAGGTCGATATCGCCGGCGACAGGTTCGTGGCCGGCCGCCTGCTCGTGTTTCGTCCCGGGGACCGCATCACGCTGACGGCAGTGAGCGATGCGCGGCTCGTGCTCCTCGGCGGCGCGAGCATGGACGGGCCACGCCACATCTGGTGGAACTTCGTCTCATCGCGCAGGGAGCGCATCGAGCAGGCCAAGGCGGATTGGAAGCTCGCCCGCTTCGACACCGTGCCGGGCGACGACAAGGAGTTCATCCCGCTGCCGGAATGACGGCGTCGATCATCAGGAGCCAGCGATCACGAAGACACCAGTGCCCTGATCCCTTCCGCCGATTTACCGATTTCGCAACGTCCGCAGATCCGGCAGCTTCTGCCTCACGCGCCCGATCTCCTTCCACGGGTCCTGCTTCAGGCCGCCGAGGCGCTTGGGGAGATTGAGCAGCGTATATTGGTTACCGCCTTTGGTGCGGCCCAGTTCCTCCCACGTCACCGGCGCCGACACCGGCGCACCCTCGCGGGCGCGCGTGGAATACGCCGCGACCGAGGTCTGCTCCAAGGAGTTGCGCAGATAGTCGACGAAGATTTTTCCCTTGCGCAGCGATTTCGTGATCTTGGCAACATAGCGCTTGGGATCGTCGGCGGTCATGGCGAGCGCCACCGCCTGCGCGAAGTTTTTGGCGGTGTTCCAGTCTGCGCCGTCGATGGGTAAGACCACATGCAAGCCCTTGCCGCCGGAAAGCTTGACGAAGCTTTGCAGATCGATGGCGGCGAGCCGCTCGCGCACGTCGCGCGCGGCTGCGACGACGTCGGCCCAGTCGACGCCGTCGCCCGGATCGATATCGAAGACGATGCGGTCGCAAACATCCAGATGATCCATGGTCGAGCCGCGCACATGCAGTTCGAGCACGCCCGCCTGCACCAGCGAAAGCAGACCATCGAGGTCCTCGACCGCGATGACCTGCCGCCTCTTGCGGTCGATCACCGTGTGAAGATTTTCCTCGCTGAGGCCGGCCGAGGCATGCTTTTGGAAGAAGCACTGGCCGCTTGTTCCGTCCGGACAGCGCACGAGCGCAAGCGGTCGGCTGATGAGATGCGGCGTCATCCAGTCCCAAATCGAACGATAATAGTCCGCCAAATCCTGCTTGGTGACGCCGGCATCGGCCCAGTAAACGCGGTCGGGATGGGTGAAGCGCACCTCCTTTCGGCCCTCCTGTCGGCGCGTTGAAGACTTGCCAGCGCTCGCTCGCCCCTTCGTCTTCGAGGTCCTTGTCATCGCCTTTGCCGTCTCCGCCGCGACCTTCGGTGCGGTCCGTCTCGCCGCGCCCATCTCGGTCGTTATCGGCATCTCCCGGACCACCTCCCGCGGCGGCTTGTCCTCGCGCACGCCCTTGAACGCCGCCTGGCGCACGATTGCGTCCGCGGTCCAGCCGCGCAGGTGCGCCTCGATCACCGTCTTGGGTTCGACCCAGCGGACGTCGCGGCGGCGGGCCTCGGTCGGGGGGATCTGATCGAAGGGCGGCGCGTCGATCTCAAGAGGGTGTAGCCGCTTCCACAAATCCTGCGCCAGCGACTGCGTATAGCCGGTACCGACGCGGCCCGCATAAATGAGCCGGCCATGATCATAATACCCGACAACCAACGCGCCGATCGCTCGCGGCCGCACCGTCGACGGGGCATAGCCGCCGACCACCAACTCCTGGGCGTTCGAGCATTTGGTCTTGATGAACGTGTCCGATCGACCGCTGCGGTAGGGCGCGTCCATGCGTTTCGAGACGATCCCTTCGAGCCTGAGCTCGCAGGCATGCCGCAGCACCGTCGAGCCCTCATCCTCGAAATGTTCGCTGTATTTGATCGGACCGCGTTGCGCCTTTTCCACCAGCCGCGCCAATTCGGCTTTGCGCTCGATCAGCGGCAAGCCGGTCAAATCGCGCCCATCGATATGGAGAAGATCGAAGACGTAATAGACGAAGCGCTCGCGCTCGCCTGCTTTCAGCGCCGCCTGCAGCGCGGAAAAGCTCGAAACGCCGTTTTCTTCCTCGACGACGACCTCGCCGTCGATCAGCGCCGTGCGCGCAGGGAGCTTGGCGACGGCGGCGGCGATGTTCGGAAATTTGTCGCTCCAATCGAGGCCCTTGCGGGTGAGCAGGCGGACTTCGCCGTGGTCGAGCCGAGCCTGGATGCGGTAACCGTCGAACTTGATCTCATGCGCCCAGCCGGCGCCGCTCGGCGCCGTCGCGCGCAAAATGGCGAGCGAAGGCGGCACGAAATCCGGCAGTCTCGCGCCCGGGGCACTCCGGTCGTTGTCCTTGGTGCTTTCCTTGGTGCTTTCCTTGGTGCTTTCCTTGGTGCTTTCCTTGGTGCTTTCCTTGGTGCTTTCCTTGGTGCTTTCCTTGGTGCTTTCCTTGCTGCTTTCCTTGCTGCTTTTCTTCGATGCGGCCGCACCACGCTGGCGTGCACGCGGTTGCGAGCTTTTGCCCGCGCTCGCGCGCCGCGCCGCGCCGTTGCCTTTTGTCGCGCCGGCCTTGACGTTGTCTTTGACGCTTTTGTTCGAATGCCAAACCCGCTTGCGGCCCTTGCCTTCAGCGATCTCGGAGATCGAGCGGCCGCTGACCACCGACAGCGGTTCGTCCTCGAGAATGTCCGGATCATTCGCGCCGCGCGCTTCCTCGTCCTTCGATTTGATCAGAAGCCATGGCTCCTTTTTTTCCCCGGCCCGGCCGTGCATGCGCACGAGATGCCATCGCCCATGCAGCTTCTCGCCGTCCAAGGTGAAAGCGAGATGACCTTTCTTGTAGCCCGCGTGCGGGTCGCCCTCCGGATACCAGCGGCCGCGATCCCAAACCATGACGGTGCCGCCGCCATACTCCCCCTGCGGGATGGTTCCCTCGAAGGCGTTGTATTCGATCGGATGATCTTCCACGTGGATGGCGAGGCGCTTCTCGTCCGGAACGAGACTCGGGCCGCGGGTGACCGCCCAACTCTTCATCACCCCGTCGAGCTCGAGCCGCAGATCATAATGCAGACGCCTTGCGGCGTGCATTTGGATGACGAACTGATTTCCCTTGCCTCGATGCGCGCGCCCCCGCGGTTCCGGGGTCACGTCGAACTTGCGCTTCCTGCGGTATACTTGAAGGCCCACCGCTCAGCTCGCACGCCTGCGTTTCGCCCAAGCACGCTCGAGCGGCGCAGGCCTTGCAGCCACCCGCTTCTGCGCCTTGCTCCCTGCCGATTCGGAGGGCGAATCGCCGCGCTCGGCTTGCACGCCGCGGCGCAGGGCGGCCCTACGACCGATGACATCGGTCGACAGCTTGCGGTCCCCGTTCCAATTCGCACGTGGTGCCATGACGCAATTCGCTCCCCCCAAGATATAGACCAAACGCCTCGGAGGAGCGCCAGTTCCTCCGATGCCGTGGAAAAAGCGAGATGCATTAAGGACTTCGCAGCATTTCTGGTTTGAGCTTGCGGTCCTGTCTGGTTAACTTTAAGCCAACCCGTTAGGTTATCGCCCCCCATCCGTCGGCGGAGTCTTCTCAC
>Ga0306917_10001226_pt1 | contig 11871 bp, 11 predicted proteins | sample tim00Cox00000000_FD_203313 | JGI IMG/M metagenome (GOLD analysis project Ga0306917, IMG submission 203313) | Lab enrichment of tropical soil microbial communities from Luquillo Experimental Forest, Puerto Rico - timezero.00C.oxic.00.000.000 (v2)... | ecosystem: Environmental > Terrestrial >... | reverse complement strand
TTGACGAAGTGCGAGATTTTCTAGGATGAGGTCCTTACGCGAACTCAAGGCGCTGACAATCCAGCCGATGAGGTGCCGGAGCGACCAGAACATGGCCCAAATCTTATCGAAACGCCGGCAACAAAACAGCTCTAAGTCGTTCATTTTACGAGTGGACGACGTTTTGATGAGGGACAGGGCTGTTTTCATTGCGAGGCTGACACAAAGGATCGTAGACTTGACACGGGCAGATGAGATGATATATATAATCTTTCAGAAGCCAACAATGCGCTATCCTTCAGAGCACAAGCAGCAGACGCGGCAACGAATTGTCAAAGCCGCATCACGGCGGTTCCGGAGCCGAGGGACCGAAGGGGCAACCATCGGAACTCTAATGCACGACCTTCGCCTTACTCACGGCGGGTTTTATCGTCACTTCGATAACAAGGAGGAACTCTTCATCGAGGCCTTCGGAGAGAGCCTTGAGGATTTGTCCCGCAACATGCTTTCTGCGCTTGAGGATGTACCACCAGGGGACGAATTGAAGGCGCTCATCAACCGCTATCTCAGTGGCGAACACTCCGACAATGTCGCGGGCGGCTGTCCGGTTGCGACCCTGGCGGCAGAGGTTGCGCGTCGTCCGCCGAAAACGCGCGCTGCATTGCTGCAAATTTTGAAAAGTCACATCGCCAAGACGGCGAAATTCATACCAGGTGCCACCGAAGAGGAGCGCGTGCGTAAAGCGCGAGTCCTTCTGTCGGGCATGGCCGGGACATTAAACATTGCGAGGGTGATCGTAGATGAGGGCCAGCGACGGCAATTTCTGGAGGACGCAAAAAAGTTCTACTTCGAAGCCGCTCAAAAGTAAGCGTTCTTTTTTTTGTACCAATGAGATGACAAATATCATCTTAACAACGTGAGGGACGGTTTTTTATGAATTTCGTTGCTTTGAAAATGCTGGTAGCCGACCGCGCCAAGTATTTCAGCCTGATCTTCGCCATCGCGTTCGCCTCGTTTCTGCTGGCCAATCAGGTTTCCATTTTCATCGGCATCATGACGCGGCCTTCAAGCCAAATCCGAGACGTTGTAGACGCCGACATCTGGGTGATGGACCCGCAAACGCTTTACAGCGACGAAGTCTACGCACTGCGCGGCTATGACCTCTATCGAGTGCGCAGCGTTCCGGGAGTCGAGTGGGCCGTGCCTCTTTACAAGGGAACGGGGCGTGCCAAAGGGCCGGATGGAAGATTTCGCACGGTCATCCTCATGGGCGTAGATGACGCGACGCTCGTGGGCGCGCCTCGGAAGATGCTCGTGGGATCAATCTACGACCTGGACCAGCCGGACGCAGCGATCATTGACAAGGCTGGATTTCTCTACTTCTTCCCGGGCGAGCCTCTTCAGGTGGGCAAGACCCTCCAAATGAACGAGCGGCGGGTCTTGATTGTTGGTATCAGCGACGCCTCTGCCCCATTTCAAAGCTTCCCTGTATTGCACACACGGTACAGCCAGGCGCTTGGATTTGTGGGACGCGAGCGCAATCTCCTCTCCTTTGTTCTCGCTAAGCCGTCAGCCGGTGTGCCCACGGCAAAAGTTTGCAAAGCGATTGAAGCAGCCACGGGATTAAGGGCTAGAAGCACGGCTGAGTTTTCCTTGGATGCGTTTCTATTCTATTTGCGCAACACCGGAATACCGGTGAACTTCGGCATCACGGTGATGATTGCTCTCATCGTCGGGACGGTGATCCCCGGGCAGACCTTCTACATCTTCACTGTCGAGAACCTGAAACAGTTTGGCGCGCTGAAAGCCATTGGCGTAACCAACCGGCGGATCGTGGGGATGATCCTTCTGCAGGCATTGGTTGTCGGCGGATCCGGCTACGCAATCGGCATGGGCATTTCCGCAGTTTTTTTTGCCAGAACTCTGAACTACATGCCCACACGAGGAATCATTTTCCCCTGGCAAGTCATGGCCAGCATCGGGGTGGTCGTGCTCCTGGTCGTCGGACTCGCCAGTCTGATCAGCATCCGACGCGTTCTCGTGCTAGAACCCGCAGTGGTCTTCCGAGGTTAGGCGCATGGGCACAGATGGGATTGCTGTTTTCTCTCGTGATGTAACAAAGGTTTTTGGACGTGGGGATACTCAGGTTCACGCTTTGCGCGGCATCGACCTAAACATCCGCTTCGGCGAACTCAGCATGTTAGTGGGGCCGAGCGGAAGCGGGAAGACAACTTTGCTCAGCGTCATCACCGGTTTACTCGACGCCACCTCAGGCGAACTCGTTGTCTTGGGACGCCAGCCCGCCAAGCTTGCTCAGGAAGAGCTCATTCTCTTTCGGCGAGAGAACTTGGGTTTTGTTTTCCAGCAATTCAATTTGATTCCCGCCTTGACCGCTGCCGAGAACGTTGCCGTGCCCTTGCTAGCCGGTGGAACCAAACGACAGCAAGCCGTCCAGCGAGGCGAAGAATTCCTGGCTACCTTGGGCATGGCTCATCGAGCCCACGCCCTTCCTTCGGAACTTTCGGGCGGCGAGCAGCAGAGAGTCGCACTGGCCAGGGCGCTGGTCCACGAGCCAAAGCTCATTGTTTGCGATGAGCCAACGTCGGCTCTGGATGGGCGGACAGGCCACGCAGTGATGGAACTGTTGAGCGCGACGGCGGTTCGTCCCGATCGGGCCGTCATCATCGTCACACACGACTCCCGCATCTTCGATTTCGCTGACCAGATTGCGCACATGGACGATGGCCGGATCACGTCCTTGGAGCAAAACAGAAAGAACGGGTCCCCGGCAAACGGTCTGGCCCCGAATTCCGGAGCATTACCCCTAGCCGAGGTAGAACTGAGAGCTTCCCCCGCAACAGGAGACTAAGAACATGAGGAAAACTGTACCTGTGATCGCAGTCATCGCCTTTGTTTTTGCTGTGGGCGCCGTGCTCGCTATGAAGCCGGTTCGCCGTCCAGAACCACCACCGTCTCCTCCTCCGGCCGCCCAATTTGAATCATCTGTGGGGGCCGTCGGTTTGGTGGAAGCCAACACCGAAAACATCAACGTGAGTTGTGCTGTCTCGGGAATGGTCACCCAGCTATACGTGAAAGCGGGTGACCACGTCCAGAAGGGGCAGAGGCTCTTCTCACTCGATGACCGTGACCCGCAAGCGGATCTCGCTGTAAGGCGGTCGGGCCTCAACAATGCGCGGGCCCAACTCGCCAAGTTGATCGCGGAGCCGCGCCCAGAAGAACTGCCGCCGCTCGAAGCCAAAGTCGCCGAGGCGCGAGCCATGGTGGCCGACGCCGAGGTACAAGTGGAGCTCATCGAGAGCGTAACCGACAGCCGTGCCGTGAGGAAAGAAGACGTACTTCGCCGCCGCCAAAATTTGGAGGCCGCGAAGGCTCGCCTCGCACAAGCGGAGAAGGATTTGGCTTTGGCTAAGGCTGGGGCCTGGGGCCCTGATCTTGAGATCGCGCGTGCGCAGGTTGCACAGGCGGAGGCAGCCGTTCATCAGGATGAAGTGAACATCGACCGGCTGACTACGCGAGCGCTGGTCGAGGGAAACATACTTCAAAACAAAGTGCGGCTCGGCCAATACGCGCAGTGCGGGCCGCTCGATGAGCCGTTGATGATCCTAGGAAGCGTCACTCCTTTTCACGTTCGCGTGGATGTGGATGAACACGATGCCTGGCGCATTCGAGAAGGCGCCGCAGCAGAGGGGTCTCCGCGAGGCAATGGTTCGCTGAGGGTTCCCCTACAATTCGTGCGGTTTGAACCTTATGTGATTCCCAAGAAGTCGCTGACCGGAGATAGCACCGAACGCGTGGATACCCGCGTTTTGCAGATCATTTATCGGGTGAAAGACGAAACCGTGCCACTAAGCGTGGGGCAGCAAATGGACATCTACATCGAGACACCGATCGCTGGGGGGACACTTCATCCACACGCTGATTCAGCACCGGGACGTGGGAAATGAAAGCACGAACTTTGGCAGTGGTGGTCTTTTCTTCTGCAATAGCGACGGGATGCGCTGTTGGACCGAACTACAAACGGCCACAGGCGTCAGTTCCGAGTCAGTGGACGGTTACCCCAGCCCGCGGAACGGCAGCGAAACCAATTGAGAAAGATGAGTGGTGGTCCTCCTTTCAAGACACGGAACTCAGCTCGCTGATTGAACGCGCAGTCAAGCAGAACTTGGATCTCAAACTGGCTCTCGAACGCGTGAAGGAAGAACGCGCCGCTCGTGGCGTTGTGAGATCCGGCTACTTCCCGTCGGTGGATGCGGCCGCCTCGGCTACCCGGAATCGGCAAAGAGTGATTGCGCCAACAGCGTCGGGAGCAACGAAGATTGTTCCCGTCGAGTTCAACAATTTCGAAGGCGAATTGTCTGCGTCCTGGGAGCTGGACGTTTTCGGAGGAATCCGTCGCGGCGTTCAAGCGGCAACCGCCGATGCTGTGGCGGCGGAAGAGAGTCGCCGCGACGTGCTCGTAATTCTTTTAGGGGATGTGGGCCGCACGTATGCGCAACTGCGCGGTTTCCAGCGGCGGTTGGAAATCGCAAACAAGAACATCAAGACGCAACAGGACACCCTTGATTTGACCAAGGCTAGAGCGAAGGCCGGTTTAGCGACAGAGCTGGATGTTTCACGGGCAGCGGCGCAGCTTGAATCCACCAAAGCCGTTGTTCCGACGCTTGTCAGCGGAATCGATGTTTCTATGCATCGTTTAAGCGTTCTCCTCGGGGAAGAACCTGGCGCTCTGCGGAGCGAGTTGGAAAACCCGAGCCCCATTCCCGCAGCTGTACCAGATGTTGAGGTGGGGCTCCCATCCGACCTATTGCAGCGGCGACCGGATATTCGCCGGTCTGAGGCTCAGTTAGCGGCGGCAACAGCACGAGTCGGCGAGGCGAAAGCAGAATGGTTCCCTCGCTTCGTGCTGACCGGAACCGCCGGACGTCAGGCCACGCAGCTTCACGACCTAACTCTGGGGGCGGGAAATTTCTTCTCGGTCGGACCAGGGATCAGCTTACCCCTATTCACCGGGGGACGCATTCGATCCAACGTCGCGGTACAAACCTCGCGCCAACGCGAAGCGTTGATTAGCTATCAGTCCAGCATCCTTAGCGCGCTCGAAGAAGTCCAGAATGCCCTGGTCAACTACTCACAGGAACAGGAAAGACGGGACCGGCTCAACGAAGCGGCGCAACAAAGCCAATTGGCCGTTGACCTCGCTACTGAGCAATACAGGGCAGGTCTCGTCGATTTTCTGTCGGTGCTCGACGCACAGCGCGAGCTGTACGCCGATGAAGATCTGACTGTCCAAAGCCAAACGACTGTCACGACCGATGTCATCGCGCTCTATCGCGCGTTGGGCGGCGGCTGGAGCGTGAATCCTGTGGCGTCACTGAACAGGGCAACGCCGTGAGTTCTCTCACGGCCCGAAAAGGAGAATCTGAATGCGTGAGTTTGTTCAAGGAGGCGTTGCTGTGATCCTAGCCACTATCTTTGCGGGCGCAAGCCCATCCATGGCTCAGCAGAAAGCCGTGGCCGTCTGGACCGGTGTGGCTCCCGGGTCCGAAAAATGGATGCAAAAAGAGGAGACAGTGACATTGCCTGAAATTGCAGGCGGCACTCTCTTGATCCGTAACGTCACTCAACCCACGCTCACGGCTTTTCTGCCGGATGCGGCCAGCGCAACGGGGACAGCAATTATCGTTTGTCCTGGTGGCGGCTTCGAGTTTCTCGCCTGGGAGCACGAAGGCACGAAAATCGCGAAATGGCTAAACAACAGGAGTATCGCCGCTTTCGTCCTTAAGTATCGCCTCATTGACACCGGGCCCACACAGAAAGATTTTCAGACGTCAGTCGCGAATTTTCTATCTTTCATTGAGAAACTCGTGACCGCCCCGCCAGAAAAGCGCCCTGGTGTCCCTGAGTCAAGGCTACAAATCGCGCCCTTCACCATCGCGGTTGGGCTCCAAGCTGTGAAGCTCGTGCGACAGCATGCTTCAGAGTGGAAGATTGCTCCGGACCGCGTCGGCATGATGGGCTTTTCCACCGGTGCAATCGTCACGATGGGAGCGCTCATGCAACAGGACGCCGGGAGTCGTCCGAACTTTGCCGCGGCCATTTACGGTGCCGGAATGGAGCGTTTCGCGGCTCCACCCGCAGCAACGCCGCTGTTCATTCTCAACGCGGACAACGATCCTATCGCTTCCAGCGGCAGCGTGGCTGCGTATTCGAAATGGAAGGCTGTGGTTACCCGGTCGAGCTGCACATGTACGCGAAGGGGGGCCATGGTTTTGGGATGAACAAGCAGGGCCTGCCAACGGATCAATGGGTCGATCGCTTTGGAGATTGGCTTCAGGAACAGGACTTGCTCCGGCGCAAGAATTAGGTCCACAACACAAGGACGATCCTGGAAGAGGAGCATGACGCACGATAACCACGGTCCGGGAAAAGAAGATGATGCTAGCGGGTCTCGCCGCGGCGACGGGTTCGGGGCCAGTCTCAGTCACGACAATCCGGGAGGAACCCATGCAGTATTTGGTGCAAATGAAACTCGGGAGTGCGAGCCGTCCAACAACGCCGCAGGATGGGGTGGCTTTGATCGAGCAGTTTATCCTCCCCACTCTCGATCTGTGTAGGAAGTTGGTGGAGGAGAAGAGGATCCTGGCGGGCGGACCAATAAGCGGCGCCGTGGCGCTTGTGCTGATTGTGAACGCGGAGTCGGCACGGGAGTTGGATGATTTGATTACCAGTCTGCCGCTCTGGTCGCGAGTGGAAACCAAGGTGATTCCACTCACCAGTTTCGAGGGTCGTCAGCAAGCCGTTCGACCAACGCTAGAGCGCCTTAAGGCCAGGATGCAAGCTGCCCAAGGAGCCCGCTAACATGTTCTTGAACCCGCAGAAGGCTGAGTCCGCTGCCTTAAGCCCGTGGAGCACGCACGCCCTGACCAGCCTCGTTATGTTCGCGGCATTCCTCGATAGCTCGCTGCTGGTTATAGCCTTCCCAAGCATTCGCCGCAGCTTTGCATCGGTTTCAACTGCCGAACTCTCTTGGATTCTAAACGCTTACAGCATCATCTTTGGTGCTTTGCTTGTTCCATCAGGACGTCTTGCCGATCAATTTGGCCGCAAGCGGATGTTTCTTGCCGGCGTCACAATCTTTACTCTGGCTTCGGCCTTATGCGGTTTAGCGCCGAGTGCCGGCGCGTTGATTGCTGCTCGCGCGCTACAAGCTGTCGGCGCAGCAATGCTCATGCCGACCTCGTTGGCCCTCGTGCTCGCTGCATTCCCCATAGAAAAGCGCGCTATCGCGGTCACGCTGTGGGGCGCAGTGGGAGGATTGGCAGCCGCGCTAGGACCTTCCGCAGGAGCTTTCCTGATCCAATCTCTTGGTTGGAGGTCAGCGTTTTATATCAATCTGCCGATTGGATTGCTGGCATTCGTGTTAGGGAGAAAGCTGCTCCGGGAATCGCGGGACGTTTCCGCTCGTGCGCTGCCGGACTTCGTGGGCGTTGTCCTACTGATAGCTGCCGTGGGACTGGTCACGCTTGGGATCGTTGCAAGCGAGGCCTGGGGTTGGCTGGATTGGCATACCGCGGGATTCGCGCTAACTGGCTTGGCTTTGTTACTTATATTTGTCCGGCGATCGCTCCGCGTCACGTCGCCTGTACTCGACCTCACTCTCTTTGCCGACAAAAACTATCGCTTCGCAAATCTGGCCACGCTTCTTTTTGGGATCGCCTTCTTTGCCATGTTTCTTGGCAATGTGCTGTTCTTGACGCAGATTTGGCATTATTCGACGTTCAAAGCAGGTCTGGCCATTCTTCCGGCACCCCTCACGGTTATACCTGTCGCCATCATCAGCGGCCGCGTGGCAAGCCGTTACGGTCATCGAGTCCTGGTGATTCCGGGAGGAACCCTGTTTGCGCTTGCCGGCGTCAGTCTTCTGCTCCGCGCTGGCACCACCCCCAGCTATGTCTCGGTGTGGCTGCCTTCGAGCCTCTTGGTTGGGCTTGGTGTTGGATTGTGCTTGCCGGTGCTAAACAGCGCTGCAGTTCACGGTCTCGCGCCCTCACGTTTTGCAGTGGGCAGTGCAGTTAATCAGTCGATCCGAGCACTAGGCGCTGTGCTGGGCGTGGCGCTAGCGATAGCGTTGCTTGGACGAGACCCACGAACGGCAGACTTGCCGACCTTTCAGCACGTATTTGCTCTGTTCGTCTGCGGCGGTTTTCTGACCTCGGCAGCCAGCGTCGGTATTCGCACGGAACCTGCGGTCAAAGCACGAGCAGTCTCGCAAGTTGAGGTTGTGAACAGTTGAACGACCTTGATTCTGAACTGCATGGCGGTTACTCGCAAAAAGTAAGTGCCGACGGCTCGGAACGATTCATGTATCAAAAATAAGGAGGAACAATGAACCTTTACGGACCTAAGCAATTGACAGACAGCATGCGTACGGTGCGGAAGAACACGATACTGATTGCCGAGGACATTCCCGAGAAGGACTACGGCTATCGTCCGACGCCGGAAAGTCGTTCGGTAGCAGAAACACTCGTACACATCGCGATCCTGTCGCGAGTGGATCATCTTCTCCACGAGGAAGAGCACGTTTCGTCGCTTGAGGGCTTCGACTTCGGGTCGTTAATCAAGAAGTCGGAGGTCGAGGAGAAACGGCCACGCAGTAAGCGCGAGGTCGTTGACCTGTTAGTCAAGGAGGCGGATCGCTGGTGTCAATGGGTAGAGGGGCTTCCAGAGCCCCTGTTGTCTGAGCAAGTGCGCATGCCCGGCGGTGCTTCGAAGAGCCGTTTTGAGATGTTGCTGGGTACCAAAGAACACGAAATGCATCATCGCGGGCAGTTGATGGTGATGGAGCGGTTGCTCGGCATCGTGCCTCACATTACGAGAACTCGGCGGCCGGTGCTTGAGAAGGCCGCATCCCGAGTTTCAGCCGAGCAATGAGTTCGGGGCATCGTATTGACCATTTTTCGCCTTACCTTGACCTTCATCCCGTTCGTGACAGTCGCGGCCTACACGAGCCAGTTTCAAGCGCGGTCGAACGGCCCAATGGCGCTCGTGGGTGCGACCCTCATCGACGGCACGGGCGCTCCGCCGCTGTCGGATGCAGTGATCCTCATCGAGAAGGACCGTATCCTTCGGGTAGGACCGCGATCGCAGGTCCGAATCCCGGATGGCGCCGACCGCAAGGATCTCACTGGACTAAAGATCCTTCCCGGCCTGATTGACAGTCACGTACACATTACGTTTGCTCTGCCGCGAGGTCCGAGTGACCCCCAGGCCGATGCCACCATCAACGGAGTCCTCCAGCAGTTTTTGCGCCACGGTGTCACCAGCATCCGAGACCTCGGCGCGGGCTATCCCTGGATCTTGGACCTGACGCGTTCAGTGGAACAAGGTCGGCGCGAGGGCCCGCGAATTTTTGCGGCGGGTCCAATGCTCACGGCTCTCGGCGGCCATCCTGCCGGAACGTTGCTTCGCGGCAACGATGGGGCCATTGCAAGCGGGACGCGCCAGATCGTATCGCCGGAGCAAGGCCGCGAAGTAGTCCGCGACCTCGCAAGTAGCGGTGTCGATGTTATTAAAGCCGTTTTAGACAGCCGTGGGCGACCCAACTCTCCAGAGCGTATTCCTGCGTTGGACGAAGCGGTTCTCGGTGCGATTGTGGCCGAGGCGCAGGACGCGGGAGTGCCCGTCACGGTGCATTGGGGAAACGTGAATGAACTGCCCGCTATCGCTGCGGTCCGCCCAGCGCAATTGGAGCACGCTGGTTACGCACCGATCCCTGCAGCTGTCATCTCTCAGATCGCGCGCGCCGGCATTGCGGTCGATCCGACGCTAGTGATCATGTCAGCTACCATCCCCTCGCCAGATCAATTCGCAAGCGGACCTCTGGAGAATGTCCGCCGGCTGCATGAGGCTGGTGTCGTGATTACTGGTGGCACGGACGCACCGCTGGGCAATCTTCCCTTCGGTGAGAGCTTGCATCGTGAGCTCGAATTGCTCGTGAAAGCTGGTCTATCGCGAATGGAGGCGATACAGGCCGCAACCAGCCGTCCAGCCAATCTGGTGAAACATGCCGATGAGATCCGCACGATTCAAGCGGGGAAACGAGCGGACCTGCTCTTTCAGTCCCGAGGATTGCAACAACGGCAACAACAGCGTGGAACTTTTTCTCATGCGATCTACTCCTCGACGACATCACCGACCAAGGTACGATGCGGACTTGCCCAAGAATTATTCCGTACCCGGCGCAGCCATGCCACCGATCGGCTGATAGCCAGGATCCACTGCTGGATCGAGTTTCAGCTTGTCGCGATCCAAAATTGTTCCTTCTCTTACAACTCTCGCGATATTTCTGGTATTGCGAATATCCTGATCGGGCTTCCCGTCCACAATAAGAATGTTAGCGAGTTTGCCCGGCTCCAAAGTGCCCCATTCTGCCTCGGCATTCACAATACTAGCCGCATTCTTTGTGGCTATCGTGATTACTTCCAGTGGCGTCAAGCCGGACTCGACGAGCAGCTCAAGTTCCCGGTGAATACCCTCACCCTGGAAGTCGCCGGGATAGGGGGCATCGGTGCCTGCGGCGATCAGAATACCCGCCTGCATCAGTCGTTTGACATTGCTCTCAGCATCGAGTAACGCAGCCAGCGAGCGCTTATCCACTTCTTTATGTCCGAGTTTACGTAGTTCAGTCAGCGCGAACGTGGGTGTTGTGTCGACGATGAACGGGTGATCCAGAAAGGACAGATCCTGAAATCGACGCCACGAGAATGCTTCGAAAACAGAAAGTGTGCTGATGAAGAACACATGGTTCGCCCTCGCGGTTGCAATCGCCTCATCGGACAGCTTCTGAGTTGGGAGATGCGCCCAACCAGCGATCCCCTCGTGCATCAACTGGATTGATCCGTTGTGGCTGTGCGCGTCGAGAATCGTGCGTAACTTGTACTTCTTCGCCTCAGTGGAGATGGCGGCCACCTCCAGATCTGATAGTCCGGCATACAGTTTGATCAAGTCCACCTTCTCGTCTGCGAGTTGACGGACGAGTCCAGGAACCTGATCCTGCGACACAACGGCCCGAGAAAGCTCCGGCCAAAATGGATCAGCGCCGTCCACGAGCGGCCCGACGCAGTAGATGCGCGGCCCGAGTAACCGGCCGGCCGCCGTTTCAGCCCTTAATTGCCGGACATAAGATTCGACATTCCCGGTGTCGAGGACCGTGGTAACGCCGGCATAGAGAAGAGCGTTCATGTAACGGTGATAGCCCAACATATCCGCGGAAATTCCATCCCACCCACCGGTAAGATGCACGTGCATGTCCGCGAGGCTGGGCATGGCTGTCCTGCCGCCGCCGTCAATCCTGCGCGCTCCGGGTGGGATAGAGATGTTCGAGGCCGGGCCGACTGCTAAGATTTTCCGCCCCTCCATGACGATCGTACCGTGTTCGACAGGTGCTCCTCCGTTGCCGTCTACGATGCGGATGTTGGTCACTGCGATGGATTGTGCGCTCGCGAAGGTGCTTAATATCCCTGCAGCACCGAGAGCGAACAGAAGTCGTATGGCTGCTAGTCCGATAATCCAGTCTAAAGTTCGTTTCATTCCTGCTTACCTGTTCCCCCGACTCAGGTACAGTTCGTCGGCCTTGACAGGAACTGCGGCTAATGCGGCAGCGGCGACTAGAGAAATAATCCACCTCGTAGTGTACGGTTTTGTCATATTAGAACCTCCTTAGCCTCCAGGCTGGTTTGTAGCCGACTGAGCTGCGCGGCCCCGCGATGACTCCGTCTCCGGTTTGCGTCGAGTACACCCCAAAATTCCCCCCACCGAAACGTCTCATCGAACATAGTCGTTAACGTTTGTGGACATAGCATCGTATTGTCA
>Ga0306917_10001223_pt1 | contig 11878 bp, 10 predicted proteins | sample tim00Cox00000000_FD_203313 | JGI IMG/M metagenome (GOLD analysis project Ga0306917, IMG submission 203313) | Lab enrichment of tropical soil microbial communities from Luquillo Experimental Forest, Puerto Rico - timezero.00C.oxic.00.000.000 (v2)... | ecosystem: Environmental > Terrestrial >... | reverse complement strand
GGTGATGCGCTCGCTGCCGTCCGCGAGCCAATAGCGAAGTTCCTCGCGGAAAACTTGGCCCGCGGCGGCTTGCGCGGTGGCATGGCGGATCCGCGCCTGCATTGCTTCCGAGCCGCGCCACCACGGTGTTTCCCAGAACGGACGGTCGAGGACTTGCTCTCGCGTGTAGCCGCACCATTCCAGCGACAGGTTGTTGGCTTCGCGCAGGTAGCCCTGCAGGTCCATGATGCCGGCGAAAATGCCGGACTGTTTGAACACGGCCCGGTAGATGGCGATGGCAGTGACGTCGCGGTTGACCTCGAGCACGGTATCGTCGCCAAGCAGCTGCATCCGGCTGTCGACGATGACCTCGCGGCCATCCTTGCAGACATGGCGCAGCTCGCCGGACCAATAACGGTCTTTCCGCAGCAGCGAGCAAAGCTCGGCGAACTCGACCGGCCATCGTGTTTGCAGCAGCGCGTGGCTGCTGCGGCCGATTGCTTCGCTGGACGAGAATCCGTAGAGCCGTTCGGCGCCCGTGTTCCAGAACTCGACCGCTCCGTCGAGCCGCCACACAAACATCGGCTCGTACGACAGCGTCAAAAGTCTCGCCAAACGCTCCGCACGTTCGGAATCTGCGCTAATTCCGGGCGACTCGTGTTCGGCAGGTAACTCGACTTCACGCTGCAAGTGACGATCCTTAGCCGTCATGCCCGGAGCCCTTAGGCCGATAACGGCGGCGCCGGCAGGTTACCACGTCCGGAACCCGCCGGCGCCGCCATGAGCAAGCATGCCAGGCATCTGGAAGTAAAAGCGATTTCTATGGAATGACGCCGGCACCGGCGGCCACCGTCACAGCGCGATGTCGCGCTCCATGGTGACGCGCGCCGGCGTGAACGCTGCGGCGAGCGCTCTGAGCTGAGCACGATCGACAAAGGCGGGGATGATGGTCCGCGCCTTGATGCCCTGAGTGAGCGCGACCGTGTCGGCGAGGCGCGGGTGCACGTTCCAGCGCATGGTCTGAGCGCGCCCGCTTTTGACCATGTGATCGGCCGGCGTGGTCGGATTGACATAACCGGTGAACAGGATCGTCGGCTCGGGCTTGTCCTGCCAGTCGCGAAACAGACGCGCGGTGGCGCCCGAGGTGCCGTCGGCGGAGCCGGCCAGCATGATGCCACGCGCGCCATCGATCGGCTTTGCGATGTCCAAAAGTCGTTTGAGATCGTCGCCGACGTTCGGCTGCAACGAGGCGCGATCTTCATCGCAAAGATGGCGCAGCGCGTTGCGCATGGCGTTGTCGACAAAAATATCGCTGCGGCTGCGCTGCAGAAATTCGAGCGCGATCTCCGGGCCGCGGCCGTTGGCGGGAACGGGAAGCAAAAGCGGCCCGCGCGTGGCAATGTCCGCAAGCTTCTCCCAGCATGAGGCGAGTGGCGCGGCATAGCTGCCGTAGGAGCAATCCATCAGCGCCGTGCCAGTCGGCGTTGCCGGCACATCGTAGGCGTAGACGATCGACTCGGCGCAGATATCGCCCGTGTAGAGCAGGCCGTCGCCTATGCCGAAGTGAAGCCAGATGCCGCCCGGCGCATGGCCGTTGCGGCCGGTCTCGACCGCGATGCCGAGCACCTCGGCGCGGCCGCGTACCGGCAGCGGTCTCGCTACGATGTCTGTCGGCAAGGCGCGCAAGACCGCTTCGGTGCCGTAGACCGGCGGGTTGCCGAGCTTGGGCAGGAGCGACAGCCCGCCGACGTGGTCGCGGTGGCCGTGGCTCAGCACCAGCGCATCGACCGCCCCGATATCGGCGACCTGCGGAAAAAGCCCGGGCGGCGGGCCTTCGCCGAGGTCGAGCATCAGGCGCTTGCCCGCGGCCTCGATCAGGAAGCAGGCCGGCCCCTTGGCGCCGACGCCGGAAATCAGCCGCAACGAGGCCGCGCTCTGGGTCATGGTACTGCGATCCGCTTTGGCGCTCAGAAATGGCCCGTTGGCCGCGACATTGACAAGCCCCGGGGGCGTCCTTAATCAACGCCCCAACTCAAGGATAATCCCATGAAAGTGCGCAACTCATTGAAATCGCTTCGCGGCCGCCATCGCGACAACCACATCGTGCGGCGCAAGGGCCGCGTCTACGTCATCAACAAGACCCAGCGCCGCTTCAAGGCCCGCCAGGGCTAAACTGCCGCCCATCCGCTGGCCTGCCCAATTGCGCCGCATTGTGCGGGCAAAGTGGCCCTGTTCGCGCTTGTTGCCACGGGCCAAGCGAATAGATTATGGCCATGCGGTCGCGATTCTTAAAACTCGCTCACGGCGCCGCGCTCGCGGTTGTCCTTGCCCTGCCGGCAGGGGCGCAGGAAGTCGGCCGCGAATGGGTTCATCCGCCGCGCAACCTGCCCAAGGGCGGGCACGGCCATGAGCGCGTCGATCTCAACACCTTGTTCGATGCGCTCAAGATCGCGCCCGACGAGGCGAGCGCCAAGGCCATCGAGGAGCGCATCTGGGCGGCCTGGGCGGTGTCAGGCAGCGATACCTGCAATCTGTTGATGAGCCGGGTCAAGGCGGCGTCCGACGACAAGGACTTCGATCTCGCCATCAAGCTTCTCAATGCCATCGTCGCGATCAACCCCGGCTATGTCGAAGCCTGGAACGAGCGCGCCACCATCTACTTCCTCAAGGACGATATCGCCCATGCGCTCGCCGACCTGCGCGAGGTGTTGACGCGCGAGCCGCGCCATTTCGGTGCGCTGGCGGGATTGGGTTTGATCCTGCAGGAGCTCGGCGACGACAAGCACGCGCTCGAAGCCTACCGCCGCGCGCTTGCCATCGATCCGCATCTCGAGCACGTCGGCGAGGTGGTCAAGACCCTGACCGAGAAGGTCGAGGGGCAGGATATTTGATCTACTGGTCTTCCGTCCCTGCGCCGACAAACGCAATGCGCATAAAGTTCGTCGCACCAGGCGTACCGAGCGGCACGCCGGCGACGATGATGACGCGCTGGCCGGCCTTGGCGAAGCCTTCCTTGAAGGCGAGCCGGCAGGCACGCTCCACCATGTCGTCCTGATCGTGGGCATCCTCGGCGATTACGCAGTGGATGCCCCAGACCACCGAGAGCTTGCGCCCGGCGGCCTCGATCGGCGACAGCGCGATGATCGGGCACTGCGGCCGCTCGCGCGATACGCGCAACCCCGTCGAGCCCGACGAGGTCCAGCACACGATGGCCGAGAGGTCGAGCGTTTCGGCCACCTGCCGCGCCGCGGCCGCAATGGCGTCGGCGCCGGTCGCCTCGGGCTCGGTGTGCAGCACATGCAGCGAGCCGAGATACATCGGGTCGCGCTCGACCTCCTCGGCGATGCGGTTCATGGTCGCCACCGCCTCGACCGGAAATTGCCCCGCTGCCGATTCTGCCGACAGCATCACCGCGTCGGCGCCGTCGAAGATCGCGGTGGCGACGTCGGAGACTTCGGCGCGGGTCGGTACCGGGCTTGCGATCATCGATTCCAGCATCTGCGTCGCGACCACCACCGGCTTGCCGGCGCGGCGGCAGGCGCGCGTCATTTCCTTCTGCACGCCGGGCACTTTCTCCAGCGGCATTTCCACGCCGAGATCGCCGCGCGCCACCATCAGCGCGTCGGCGAGATCGAGAATGTCGGCAAGCCGTGCCACAGCCTGCGGCTTCTCGATCTTGGCCATCACCGCGGCGCGGCCGCGCGTGATCTTCTTGGCTTCGGCGACGTCCTCCGGCCGCTGGATGAACGACAGCGCAATCCAGTCGACGCCGGTATTAAGCGCTGCTTCGAGATCGGCGATGTCCTTCGGCGCCAGCGCGGCGAGCGGCACCACGGTGTCGGGCAGGCTGACGCCCTTGCGGTTCGACACTTTGCCGCCGACTTCGACGCGCGTCGTGATGCGGTCCGGCGTAACGTCGGCCGCAACGAGCCGCAGCTTGCCGTCGTCGATCAACAGCGCATCGCCGCGCTTGATCGCGGCAAAGATCTCCGGATGCGGCAACTGCACGCGGGTCGCATTGCCCGGCGCGGGATCGGCGTCCAGCACAAAGGCCTGGCCCGTGTCGAGCTCGGCGGTGCCGTCCTGGAACGCGCCGAGCCGCAGCTTCGGTCCCTGCAGGTCGACCAGGATGCCGATCGGCCGGCTGTAGTCGGCCTCGACGGCGCGGATCGTCGTCACCAGCGCGCGCAGCACCTCGTGACTGGTGTGGCTCATATTGATGCGAAACACGTCGGCGCCGGCTTCGAACAGGCGCGCGATGACGGCGCGGTCCGAGGATGCAGGGCCGAGCGTTGCGACGATCTTGCTGCGGCGCTGCCGCCTCATGGCTTCTTCGGTCCGGGCGCAGACGGGGTCGCTGCACCTGGGCCGGCAGGCGGGGCGGGCGGGACGGCGGCATTGCCGGGCGGCGGCACCTTTGGCTGCTGCGGCTGCTCGGCGGACTCGGTGAGCTGCACGGTCCAGGCGCGCTGCTCGCCGGTATCGACCTCGAAGAAGCCGGTGCGGTCATAGCCGTGGGCGAGGCAATCGCCGATGCCGCGGATCGTGAACTCGCGGTCGCGGGTGCACATGTAGGAATGTCCGGTCCATTCGCCGCCGCGATCGTAGTCGATGGCATAGACATAATAAAAACGTGCGACGAGGTTGCCCTTGAGCACGGTCTCGCAGGTCCGCGCCGGCAAGTTCCACCAGCCTTCGGTGGTCCAGCCGTCGGAGTCCTTGTAACCGACCGCGACGCCGACCCGGCTCGGCGTGTTGTTGCACAGCCGGAAATCGGCCGCCGCCGGCCCGACCGCCGCCGCAAGCGCGGCCGCTGTCACGACGGCTGCCGCGAGCGCGCTCAGCGCGGGTCTCCGAAAAGTCGCATCTGTCATCGCGGCTTAAGAATCCGGCTTAGGCGGACGGCCTGTCAACGACTATGGCGCGGAAGTCGGTCACGTTCGTAAACGTCGGTCCCGGTATAAACAAGTCGCCGATGGCGTTGAAAAACCCCGTGGAATCGTTGTCGGCGAGAAACGCGGCGGGATCGAGGCCGCCCGCCTTGGCCCGGCTCAGCGTCGTCGGATCGACAAAGGCGCCGGCCGGGTCGTCGGGCCGGCCGCCGCCGCCGTCGGTTCCGTCGGAGTCGGCGGCCAGCGCCGAAATGCCGGGAGCGCCGGCAAGATGGAGGGCAAGCGCCAGGCTGTATTCCTGGTTTGGCCCGCCACGGCCCTGGCCGCGCAAGGTCACGGTCAGCTCGCCCCCGGACAGGATCACCGTCGGGCGGTCCGCCGCGCTCAATTGCCGCGCGAGCAGCGCCTGCTCGGCCGCGACCTCACGGGCTTCGCCTTGCAGACGGTCGCCGAGCACGACGCATTTGTAACCGGCGGCCAACGCCCGGGCCTGCGCCGCCTTCAGCGCATCGGCGGGCCGCACCACGATGCGGTAGGTCGAGCGCGCGAAGGCTTGATCGCCGGGTTTCGGCGTCTCGTTGGCTGGATTGTCCAGCGCCTGCGCCACGGCGCCCGGCAGCGCGAGCTGGAACCGCCGCACGATGGCGCGGGCATCGTCCAGCGTCGTCGGGTCCGGCACCGTCGGGCCGGAGCCGATGACGGTCGGGTCGTCGCCGGGCACGTCGGAGATCGCGAGCGTCGCCACTTGGGCCGGGTAGGCGAGGCGGGCGAGGCGGCCGCCTTTGATGCGGGAAAGGTGCTTGCGCAGCGTGTTCATGTCGCCGATGGCTGCGCCGCTGCGCAGCAGCGCCCGCGTCACCGCCTGCTTCTCGGCGAGCGCGATGCCGGCGGCCGGCGCGATCCAGTTGGCCGAGGCGCCGCCCGAGAGTAGCACCAGAACGAGGTCGTCTTTGCCGGCTGCTTGCGCGGCCGCCAGCGCCCGCTCGGTACCGGCGAGGCCTGCCTCATCCGGCACCGGATGGCCGGCCTCGACCATGGCGATGTGGCGGGTCGGCCGGCCGTAGCCGTGCCGGGTGACGGCGATACCGGACAGCCGCGCCGGCGGCAGGCGGGCAAGATCAAGATAATGTACTTCCGCGACCTCGGTCATGGAACCCGCGGCCTTGCCGGCGGCGAGCACGATCAGCCGGCCGCCCGCCGGCGGCTCCGGCAGGTTCGGCGGCAGGCACTGCGCTGGGTGCGCCGCCGCGACCGCGGTGCGGAACAGCGACGCCAGGAGCTCACGCGGTGCGACGGCGGTGGTCACGGTCATCGGGTTTGGTGTCTGGAAAGCCGCCGGTGCGGCCTTTATCTTTGTCATAGTTAGAACGCGGAGGAGATCATGGCTACCGACGATAAGACTCGGGTCGAGCTCGAGGCCGCCGTCTACCGCCGGCTGGTCGAGCATCTTCGCGGCCGCACCGACGTGCAGAACATCGACATGATGAATCTCGCGGGCTTTTGCCGGAACTGCCTCTCCAACTGGATGAAGGACGCGGCCGACGCCGAGGGCGTGCCGATGAGCAAGGACGAAAGCCGCGAGATCGTCTACGGCATGCCGTTCGACCAATGGCGGGCCAAGTACCAGAAGGAGGCGACGCCCGAGCAGAAGGCGGCATTCGAAAAAGCAAGCCAAAAGCACTGAGGCTTTGGCTTTTACGCGCTCAACCTGTGCAGAACGTGGATGAGCGGATTGCCGACTTGATCGAAGTAGGCTGCCGGTCGAAACCTCTGGCAACGCAAATGCCAGGAGTACTCGATGGCCACCGCCGCCGCCGCCAAGGATGAACAAGCCACCCACCGCTTCGCCAAGGATCAGCTCAAGGCGTTCGTCGAGCGCGTCGAGCGGCTCGAGGAAGAGAAGAAGGCGATCTCCGACGACATCCGCGACGTCTATGCCGAGGCCAAGGGCAACGGCTTCGACATCAAGACGCTGCGCGTCGTGGTGCGGCTACGCAAGCAGGACGCCGACGAGCGCAAGGAGCACCAGGCCATTCTCGAGACCTACCTGCACGCGCTGGGGATGATTTGATCGGAAAAGTTACTGCAATCCCGCGGTGCGGGCCGTCATCGTCGCGTAGGTGACCGTCGGCAGGAACACGATCGCACTGCCGCTGAAGTTATCCTGCGTCAATCCCACGCTCGGGTCGGATGTGAACGTCATCATCACCGAGCTCGAAGGCTTCACCATCAGCGCCGCAAGCGTGGTGAGATCCTTGGTGCCGAGCACGAGCGTTGTGAGGAAGTGATGCACGTTCGGCGACACGATCAGCGCGCGTAGCCATGGATTGTCGAGCCGCTCGCTCGCCTTGACCGCGATCGCCGCCAGCTGGATGGCGCGCCGGAACGAGGTTCTCGGCTGATCCTTGACGCCCTTTTGCGCCACTGTGGTCGCGCTTTGGCTCATGACCGCGCTTGCCGCGGCATCAGTCGCCGCCGCGGGCGACAGCGGCGCGGCGTAGCTGAGCGCAAGCGTCGGCGGCACGCGGTCGGCGGGCGCGTCCGGCGGCGGGCCGACCGCAGCGGTGGTGTTGGGATCGGCGCTCGCGACTTCGATGCGCGGGCGCAGCGCGCCCTGCAACGCCGTGGCGCCGGTATCGGGTTGGCCCTGCCAGTAACCGCGCGCGGTGATGACGTCGTTGGCGGCGCCCGTTGCGGCGCCCTGCACCGTGTCGTTCTGCGGCGCGGCGGGCGCCGCCGCGGCGGTGCGCGCGGCCGGAGCCGCTGCGCCGTGGATCAGCTTGGTCTCAGCCGCAGCCACCTTGCTCGCGGCGGCCTTCACCTTCTCGGCGGCGGCAACCGCGACGGCTTTGACTTTTGTCCGGGCTTTCTCGGCGATGGTCGGTGCTGGTGCCGCGGCCGCATCGGCCTCCTCGTCCTCGTCCGAGTTCTTTTTGAAGCTAAAAAGCTTGGCAAACGGATTGCGCGACGAAGGTTCGTCGCTCGCCACCTCGGTTTCGACGTTGCCGACGTCGATGCCAGCAGCGCGCGCGGTCGCGACCGAGTTCGCCGACGGCGCGGCGCCGTGCTTCTGGATGTCGGCAAGCGCCAGCGCATAGCCGCCCATCGGCTTGCCGTCGCTCGGAATCTGCACGGTCCGGCCGTCGGGGAAGACGCGCGCCAGTTCCTGGCGCGTCATGCGCGGCCACATCCGCACGCTGCCGGTGTCCATATGGACGAACGGCGAGCCCGAGGTCGGATAGAAGCCGACGCCGCCGCGGGCGAGCCTGAGCCCGATCACGCGCAGCTCGGTCAGCGGCACGCCGGGAACGTAGAAGTCCATGGCGTGGCCGAGCATGTGCTGGGAGAAGCGCGCCACGCCGGCGCTGCGGTGCCGCAGCATGGCGTTGGTCTGCGGCGAGCGATAGCCGCACACCACCCAGATCGGTGCTTTGTTGCCAGCCTCGCGCTGCACTTCCCAGACGAGGTCGATCAGGTGCGGGTCCATCTTGGTGGATTCGCTGCGGCGCCAGTCGCGCAGGAACCAGTTGAGCTTCTCCAGCGCGGCTTCGTCGTACTTGCCGTCGCGCTTGTAGGTGATGGTGATGTCTTCGTCGGTATGGATGTGGTGCATCGAGATAGTGCGCGTCTCGCCCTCGGCGATCGCGTTTTGCAGGCCTCTCGAGCCGATAAGGAGCAAAAGAACCGCGAGGCCGCACGAAGACGCGGCGCGCGTCGAAGCAAATCCCGTCAGTCCCCGCGCCCTACCAAACGGCACTGGCGATCCCACCGTGACGCGTTGCAACTTCACCCGCCACAGCGGCGCGCCGCGGCGGGTATGGCTAACGCAGTGTTAATGGGAAGGGTTAACGAAGTCTTTTGCGTCGCCACCCCACCCCCGACGCCACTAGGGCTAACGTCGCAGTGTGGCAAAAAGTGGCCAATTGTGCGGCCTGGGGACAGCGCGCCCCGTCGCCTAAGCCCTTACGGGCGCGGTGGTTAATGGTCCGCCCGCGCGGGCAGGCGACCAGCCCCGCTAGCGTTGATAGGTGCCGTTGCGGGTCTCGCGGCGTTGCGGAGTCGCGGCATGGCCGCGGACCGGTGCCGGCGGCACGGTGCTGTACGAGCCGAACAAATGCGAGAAAAAGCCGCCGCCGTCCGCGCCGAACCGGCTACCGCCGAACAGTGGCGTCCCGTCCGGGATCGCCAGCGCCTCACGGCGCACGGCGCTTTCACGCCGCTCAACCGGGACGTCGGCGACCTTGCGCTCGTCGCCTTTGAGGACCGCCAAGAGCTGCCGGTCGCGGCCGTAGACGTCGTCGCGGAATTGCAGCTTGCCGTCGTCGTCGACGAAGGCGGTCTGGTAGGTCAGGTTGACCGGGATGTAGGTCGGCAGCTGGATGTCCTGCTCGCCGCCCTGGGCGATCATCTTGTTTATGCGCTCGAGCGAGTAGCCGTCGTTCGGCCGCGCCAGCGACAGCAGCACCTCGGCATATTTCGGCGGGTCCTGCACGCGCATGCAGCCGTGGCTGTAGGCGCGCTTGTCGTAGGCGAACAGGTACTTGTCCGGCGTGTCGTGCTGGTAGACCAGGAACTTGTTCGGGAAGTTGAAGCGGATGCGGCCGAGCGCGTTGTGGTCGCCCGGCGGTTGCCAGATGTGCACGGTGCCGTCGGGGTTCCTGCCGACTTTCAGCCCCATGCGATCGAGCACGGTGGGATCGGACTGCAGTGCCGGCAGGTATTCGTGGTTCACGATCGACGGCGGCACGTTCCAGGTCGGATTGATGGTGATGTATTTCATGTCCGCTTGCATGATCGGCGTCGGCATTTCCGGCTTGCCGTCGACGATGCGGGTGGTCCAGACCGGCTTGCCATCGTGCATGACGCGCAGCGTGAACGCGGCGAGATTCACGATCACGTAGGTGTTGCCGAGGTCGTGCGGCATCCAGCGCCAGCGCTCCATGTTGGCGAGGATGGTGTCGATCGGCTTGTCCGGCTTGGGCCCGTTCAGCGTGTCGATGGTCTGCGGCGTCAACGTTCCGGTCACACCGAGCTGATGATCCTTCTGATACTTCTTCACCGCCTCGGCGAGCGCCTTGTCGTAGATGTCGCCGTCGCCGGTGACGCCGAGCCGTTCACGCAAGGCCGGCACGCGGTCGTCGGCGGCGCCGATCTTCGGCGCCGGCCCTTTGGCGATCGGCGCCTTGCCGGCGTCCGTCTTGCCGGCGCGCAGCTCAGCGAGCTTGGCCTTGAGCGCGAGATAGCCGGCGGTGTGCGGCTCGTAGCCGTCGAGCGCCGCGGTCATGTCCTTTGCTTCGACCATGGCGGCGAGCACGTCGGCGGGCTCCGGCGCTGTCGTCGTGTACAGAATGTCCGGGCTGATCCGCGACCAGTGCACGCGGCCGACCGCGGCGTGATGGGCGTAGGTGATGACGGTCATGTCGAGCTTGAGCTCGGCCTCGGCGAGCTCGGCCGGGTCGCTCATCGCGGCGAAGTTCGGCGCCGGATAGTCGTTCGGATCGAGGCCGTCGCGGTCGACATGGCCGAGATAGGCGATCACCGCCTTGGCGCGGTCGTTGAGCTTGCCATCGGTCAGCCAAAGCGGCGCGTAATCGCGCCCGGAATAGAACGCATCGATGATGGTGCGGTCCTTCTTGTTGCCGACGGTACGGTCGAACTTGCCGCTCGACAGATTATGCAATTGATCGACGATCGCCTGGTCGGCGGCGCTCAAGGTCGGAGCGGCCGCAGGCGCGCTCGCCGTCACGGGAGCCGCCAGAGCCGGCGTTGCCGCGCTTGCGGGCGCCTGTGTTGCCGACGGCGCAGCGGCTGGAGCCGGAGTCGCAACGGCTGCCGGCGCGGCAGCTGGTGGCGCCGCTGGCGTGGGAGCCGCGATGGTCGCCGGTGCGGCCGGAGCGGGGGCTGGCGTTTCGAGTTCTACGGCGGCCGGGCTCGGCTGCGCCGGAGCGGGTGATGCGGCGGCCGGAGCAGGCGCGGGCGCGGTCGGCTTTTCGGCAGCGGCCGGAGCAGGCGGCGCGACCTGCGGCGTCGTCGCGCCAATCGATTCCACCGACGGCGGCAGGTCGGACGAGTCGAGCGGCTGCGGATTTGCCGCCGCCGGTACGGCGGCCACGGTTGCGCCCGCGGCACCATCTTGCGCGCCGCGCGCCGAAACCGGCGCGGCGGCGATCACAAGCGCGACGGCGGTCGAGGCTAGAAGTCGTTCGATGCGGACGCCATGCATAGCAACTCTCCCTCCGAGGCCGCGCAACGAACGCGAGGCCCCCCGCCGCGTGAAGATGATAGTGTCACCTTGGCATTAGTGTGGTGTCAGATACCCGCGGCGCGGCCACCTTACGTGAGCCGCCCCGGGTTGTCCTGTGCGCAAGTCGTAAATTCGGGGGCGCCGTTGCGATTTTCGGCAGCTGTCTCTCTCATGCCACGGCGTCGCTATCCGTCTCATCCCGCTCGGTATTTAGGCCCAGCGCCTCGAGCTTGCGGTACAAGGTCGAGCGCCCAATCTTCAGCCGCCGCGCGACCTCCGACATCTGCCCGCGGTAGTGGGTTATGGCGTAGCGGATGAGATCGGCTTCGATGTCTTCCAGCGGCCGCACGTCGCCCGTGGCATCGAGCAGCGCCAGCGCGTCGGCCGCCGTCGCGGCGGCTGCGGCGCCGGGATGGCCGGCAAACGGCCCGGGCAACGCGAGCGGCTGATCGAAGTCGGGAGCGAGCGACTGATGATCGGCCGCATCGGCCCCGCCTACGCCCGGTACCGCTACCTGCGCCGAGATTTGCGGAAATTCCGCAAGCGAGATGGTGTCGCCGTCGGCCAGCACCACGGCGCGGAACAGCGTGTTCTCGAGCTGCCGGATATTGCCCGGCCAGTGGAACGCGGCAAGCAGGTGCAGCGCTTCAGGAGAAATGGCGCGGATGCGCTTTCCTTCCTCGGCGGCAAAGCGTGCCAGGAAGTGCCGCGCCAGCGCCGGAATGTCGGCTGAGCGTTCGCGGAGCGTCGGCACCGTGATGGG
>Ga0306917_10001212_pt1 | contig 11907 bp, 9 predicted proteins | sample tim00Cox00000000_FD_203313 | JGI IMG/M metagenome (GOLD analysis project Ga0306917, IMG submission 203313) | Lab enrichment of tropical soil microbial communities from Luquillo Experimental Forest, Puerto Rico - timezero.00C.oxic.00.000.000 (v2)... | ecosystem: Environmental > Terrestrial > Soil... | reverse complement strand
CATCGGCGGGGCGGCGACCGCAGATCAGGCACGGTTGCTTAGCCACAATTTGACATGGTCGCGATCACGAATCCGACGAGGCGATGGCAACGCCAGTACGCTTTTGTCGACGACGGAGCCTGAGCGCCGCTTTTTGCCTCGACCTCGACGACGGACGAGCCGTTCGGATTGTGTCGAGGGCGCCGTAGCAATATCGGTCGTAACACTTGTCAGCCGCATCTGGAAAGCCTGCTCCACGCGCTCAGCATCGGCTCCAGTTAAAGTGTTTTTGGTGCCCATAACTCGACGCGCCCATCTGGCGGCATTCTCAGATGAACTAATGTCCTCCAGTTCGGTGATGAGCCGCTCGCGCAAAGCGGCGGATGCCCCAGCGTCAAGCTTTGGCGTCAAGGGAGTTGAGCTCGCCTTGGCGCGGTGACCACCTGAACCCTGTTGAACTGATTGCCCTTGGCCGCCATTGAGGCGGTCTTTTTTATTGCCGAATAGACTATCGGCTTTGGTTTCTGGAGCCGCTGGCGCTAGCAGGTCCGGCGCATCTAGATCATCCTCGCCGGCGATTCCGACCAGCGCGAACAGGGCATAACGCCGGGCATAGGTCAGCGCCGCCCCCATTCGATGGGGGGCTGCAGTATCGCTGATCGCACAGACCGGCCAATCCGAGGCGATCCATTCTCCGGATGCGTGCGCCAAGAACGTATTTAGCCGGACAAGCCCAGCGGTCTCATCAATCGAGGTGGTCTGTATGGTCGCGATCTCGTGCTGGCTTAAGGTCTTACGCACGATATCGAGCCCGCTCGACAAGGGTGCATAGCGGAAGGATCGTTCTGTCGCGCCGGCTTGATCGGATCTGATTGTGCCAACCAGTGACTTTTCGGGATTGACGAGCTGGGCCTGAGCTTTGGCTAGTGCCGCAGCGATGCTGCCGATCGACTCACTGGAGCGCTGCACGGCCGTCCTCCACCTCGAGCAGATCAAAACTGAAAGCACCTGATTTTGAGCGCTTGGCCCGGATGCCATGGCCGATGGCTTCCTTTGCATCCTCCGGTATCAACGCCTTCAGCTCAGCCTTCGACTGCTCGTGATCTAGAAAGGCTTGCCGGGTACTGCGGAATAGGTCGGCAAATTCCGCCCACGAATTCGAGGCGCTCATGTCCACAATCCGCACCGCTTCGATCCGGGGCTTTGGTGGCTCAACGCCAAAGAGGCGAGGGGGCTCGCCGCTCTCAACGCACCGCCAGAACTTCCGCTCGGCTGTAACAATCAGGTGCTGGTAGAGCGGGTCGGCATGGGTGGTGATCTCAACCCATTTACCGCCGCCGGTGATCACCGAGAGGACAGCGCTCCTGGCCGCGACCACCCACATATTGTGCTGCAGCTGTGGCATGTATTTCTCGGCTGCCGCTTCTTCCGAGAATGACCAGGGCAGCATGAATTTGGACTCGAAGACCGCGCCGGTAGCTTCGACCCGGCCGTCGAGCGTGGCCGCCATCCATCGCAGCGCTGGATGGCGCATCTGCCGCTGAATATCGGTTAGCACCTGACCGGTATTGCTCTCATACCAGCGCCGGTTCAGATCTTCGGTCGCAAGGCCGAGCTGAACGACGAGATTGCCTGACAAATCCTCGGGCTCGATCTCGCCTCGTTTCTCCTTCCAAAGGCGGAGGAGGGCCGCTTCGTCGTCGCCCATGATGATCCGAGCGTCCGAGCCGCCGATGAAGTAACGGCGTTTTGTTCTGTTGATTCCAACCTTTGCGAGATTTTCTGGCATGGCAACCTCAGTGTTCCTGTGGTAACCCTAAAATTGTGGCTCAAGCACATGTGACAATAGCACAAGCCTATGCCTGTGACAAGCGCACAAGTGAGGATGGCTCGGGCTGCGTTAAATTGGAGCGTGCGGGACCTTGCCGAAGCCGCCCAAATCCACCGAAACACGGTAACTAATATTGAAACCGGCCGCTACGCGGGTGACGCGGCGACACTTGCAGCTATCATTAGCGCACTTAAGCGTGCAGGAGCGGAGTTCATCGACGAGAACGGCGGCGGCCCCGGGGTGCGGCTACGAAAGCGGCAGCAAAAGAAGGGTTAGGGTTCGGGTCACATTCTGACTGCGAATTACAAAACGAACCCAATTTTTGATCCGAGCACCGCGGGCGTATGCAGCAGGCCGCATAGCGGACCCCGTATACACAGTGGGCCATATAGAGCATTGCCCGCATACGCGGGCGTGGGGCCTGTACAGGATCGAGCCCATACAAGCCGACACACTACCGGCGGCCACATTATACAAGCATATAAGCGGTCACCGCCGTATAAGCAGCAGACGGCATTAGCGGCCATACCGGTCTAAGGCAGTCCCCCGACTGATTGTGATAAAGCACACTGTATAGGCAGCCGCGCGGCAACCACTGACTCCACTATAAGGTGCCCCACACTCCACGTATGGCCCCACACCGAACAGGCCGGCTCGCATTGTATAAGCGGGCGCACATTGTACAGGCGGGCTCACACTGTATAAGCGGCCGCACACTGTATAAGCACGTCGCACTGTAGAAGCGGGCGCACATTGTACAGGCGGACTCACACTGTATAAGCGGCCGCACACTGTACAGGCGGGCTCGCACTGTATAAGCGGCCGCACTGTATAAGCGGCCGCACATTGTATAAGCGGGCTCATACTGTATTACCGGCCGCATTGTATAAGCAGGCCAAACAGGGTGGGCGGACATATAGTACAGAGCCGACAGGCCGTAATTACTTACAACAGCATCGGTGAAAAACTTTTTTGGTCTCTTTGTGCAGACAGTCTAAATGTGCCAGCTTGTGTTTGCGGAAGCGAATCACCTCGAGTGAGTCGCTTCCTGGAGGCGATCCTTGTTCAATCTCTTTTTGAGGAGGGCGCCTCCATGCCCAAACACAATGGTTATCTCCCACCGGCTCTCAAGCCCACTGATCGGCTAAATAATTCGGCCGCCCCTCACCGCAGGCGTAAACGCGCGAATGCGGAAAAGAGCGGCGTCTTCGCCGAGCCTCTCATCCTACCCGGTGAAGATCCGCGCGAATTTGAAGCATTGCATTCCGCTTTGATAGACGAATGGACTCCCTCTGGTCCAAGCGAGCAGAGTAAGGTCTTCGGTATTGCAGACGCCGAGTGGCGCAAGGGTCGCTCGCGCCGATTTGCGGAAGCGAAGGGGATTTCAAACAGTATGAGGCCCGACCATCCCGCTTTCGATGAAGCGCGCGGCCTGATTACTTTCGGCTGCCTCATGTACCGTGAACCAGAAACTGCCTTTACAGAATACGCGGGCAAATACCTCCGCGCCGATGCAATCCGCTATCTGAACCAAAAATTTCCGCGGCAGAATTTTGACTCCACCGCCGACTGGGCCGCCGCTGTTGTTGAAGAAATCAAATTAGGTTTACTGCCAGGCACGCCGGGCTTTGCCGCGCTCGATCCGGATAGGCTTGATCCTGTCACAGAGGCACTGCGTGCCGATATCGTTAAGATGCACTCATTCATCACGACTATTCATATGCGGGAATTCCTTGACGATGACCTTGACCAACAGGAGCGCCTGGACGCAAGGATCGCGCGGTTGACCAAGGAGCTGGTCGAGATAAAAGCCATGAAAGACATGCTTCGACGAACATCAAAAGACGATAACGAATAACCAACGACGCAAAGATCGAGCGTATTATCAACACTTGGCAGTACTACCGAGATTGGCCTCGTTTTAGAGTTGCGATCAGAAGGCTTCCGACCACGTACCAATCCTTGCGATCGGTGGTAGGCACCATCATGTGCTTTCTCTTATCATTCATCCGCGCCAACAATTCGCAATCTCGGCGGCGAAATAGCGCTGATTTTTTCGTTCCGCATCTCATCCATCAAACCAACGTTCAACGCGTTTAGGGCGTCGACTTTATACCCGTGACAACCGTGCCCACCGCAGTTGTAGATTATTTTTGCACGTAGAAGTAGTAGCCTGAAAAAATTCAAATAGAATCTGCCCGTAAAATCAGATGATTACAGAAACGAAATCTAGGTTTCGACGCGCGCCACTGATCTTTGCGACAGACCTATGAAAGCCGACTCAAGGCTGGTGACCGGCTGATCCTTGCCGCCTTCGGCGGCGGCTTCACTTGGGGTGGCGCTTATCTGACCTGGGCCTATGACGGCAGCAAACGAACAAGCCGTGGCGACCAGCAAATGCCAAAGCGAAATGATTCGCTTTAGCTTGTTGTTTGAGCATGATCTTTTCCGAAAACCGGCGTCCGATTTTCGGGATCACGCTTTAGCGCGCGATTGACGACCGTCACGGAATAGGAATTGAATGTATCCTGGGCTTAGGCGAGTGGTCGGGGGGCACGACCGCAAGGACACCAAGTGTTCAACCTCATTCTGCTCATTTTCGCGGAAGTACTCGGATGTTCTGCCGCTCTTGCTGCGGAGCCCATGGTGCCCGCTGACATTCGGACAACTTTCTTTACCGGGCAGCCTTTCACCGCTGTAAGTCCATCTGGCGCCAAATTCAAAATGGTCTTTACGCCGGACGGCAAGACGACCCGCGAACCTCTCGAGCAACCCGGTCCGCAGAGCACAGGAACGTGGAAGCTCAATGCCAAGGGTTTCTGCACCGCTTGGGGACACTCGGCCCCTAATTGCTTCACCGTGATTCCGAGCGGTGAAAACAAATGGTCGGTTCAAAAGATTGCTACGACGATCGCAACCACGGTTGCGGTTTGGTCGAAATAACGTTTTGAGACGCTGCGGGCTCTATTTGCGCTTCGACATCGGCAGATATTCGCGCGGCGGTGCGCCGGTATACAGCTGCCGCGGCCGGCCGAGCTTCTGGTGCGGATCTTCGATCATTTCCTTCCACTGCGCGATCCAGCCGACGGTGCGCGCCAGCGCGAATAGCACGGTGAACATCGCGGTGGGGAAGCCCATGGCGCGCAGCGTGATGCCCGAATAGAAGTCGACATTCGGGTAAAGCTTTTTCTCGATGAAATAATCGTCATGCAGCGCGATCTTTTCGAGCTCCATCGCGACTTCGAGGAGCGGGTCCTTGATGCCAAGCTCGTTGAGCACCTCGTAGCAGGTCTTCTGCATGATCTTGGCGCGCGGATCGTAATTCTTGTAGACGCGGTGGCCGAATCCCATCAGGCGGAATGAATCCTTCGGGTCCTTGGCGCGCTTGATGTATTCCGGAATGCGGTCGACCGCGCCGATCTCGCCAAGCATTTTTAGCGCCGCCTCGTTGGCGCCGCCATGCGCGGGCCCCCACAGGCAGGCGATGCCCGCGGCAATGCAGGCGAATGGATTGGCGCCGGTCGATCCGGCGAGCCGGACGGTGGAGGTCGAGGCATTCTGCTCGTGATCGGCGTGGAGCGTGAAGATGCGGTCCATCGCGCGCGACAGCACCGGATTGGCCTTGTATTCCTCGCACGGCACCGCGAAACACATTCGCAGGAAGTTCGACGCATAGTCGAGCTTGTTGTTTGGATACATGAACGGCTGGCCGATCGAATATTTGTAAGCCATGGCCGCGAGCGTCGGCATCTTGGCGATCATGCGGATCGACGCGATCATGCGCTGGGTCGGATCGGTGATGTCGGTAGAGTCGTGATAAAACGCCGAGAGCGCGCCGACGCAGCCGACCATCACTGCCATCGGATGGGCATCGCGCCGGAAACCTTGGAAGAACCGGCTCATCTGCTCGTGCACCATCGTGTGATGGGTCACGCGATCGACGAAGTCGGCTTTCTGCGTCGCGGTCGGCAGCTCGCCATAGAGAAGCAGATAACAGGTTTCGAGGAAGTCGCCGTGTTCGGCGAGGTCGGCAATCGGATAACCGCGATAGAGCAGGATGCCCTGATCGCCATCGATATAGGTGATCTTGGATTCGCAACTCGCGGTCGAGGTGAAACCGGGATCGTAGGTGAAAATGCCGGCTTCGGCGTAAAGCTTGCTGACGTCCAGCACTTCCGGGCCGATGGTGCCGTCGTAAACGGGAAACGAGTAGTTCTTGTTGCCGAGCGTGATCGCGCCGGTCTTTATATTGGCGCCGGTCTTCGCGTCCATGGTTTTAACCTCGAAGTACGAATAACGGGACTGTCACACCGCCATACGCAAGGAACGCGGGAGGGTGGCATAAATTCCCGCTGGTTTGGCCTAGCCTAAGCCCCTGTGCACTGCAAGATAATAGCCGATTGGCCCGGCGAAAGGGCCCGGCGGGACTAAAAACAGCGGCCAAATGTCGGGCGGCGATCAGTTTTCGGAATCATGCTCTAAGGCGCCGAAGGCGCGATCCGGTCGGCAAGGCGGCCCAGGCTTTCGCTTTTGCCTAGCACCGTCAGCACCTCAAAAATTCCCGGCGAGGTCGTCCGTCCGGTCAGCGCCGCCCGCAACGGCTGCGCCACCGCGCCAAGCTTGGCGCCCTGGCGTTCGGCAAAGCCGCGAACCGCGCGCTCGGTGGTTTCGGTCGTCCAAGGCTCGACTGTGGCCAGTTCATCAGCAACGCCACGCAGGAGCGTGCGCGCATCTTGGTTGAGAATGCCCTCGGCTTTTTCATCGAGCGGGATCGGCCGATCGGCGAACAGAAAGCGCGCGCCGTTGATGATTTCGACGAGCGTCTTGGCGCGTTCCTTCAGGCTCGACATGGCGGCGAGCCATTGCCGGCGTAGCGCCGGCGTCATCTTGGCGGCGATTTCGGCGCCATCGGCGAGATGCGGCAAGAGGCGTTCGATCGCTTCCAGCAAGTCGGCATCGCTCATTTGGCGGATGTAGTGGCCGTCCAGGTTTCCGAGCTTGGCGAAATCAAATCGCGCCGGCGAACGCCCGATCTGCGGCAGGTCGAAAGCCGCGACCATTTCTTCGGTCGAGAAGATTTCCTGATCGCCATGGCTCCAGCCGAGCCGCACCAGGTAATTGCGCAATGCGGCGGGTAGATAGCCCATTGCCCGGTAGGCATCGATGCCGAGTGCGCCATGGCGCTTCGACAATTTGGAGCCATCCGGTCCGTGGATCAGCGGAATGTGCGCCATGACCGGTACCGGCCAGCCCAGCGCGTCATAGATCTGCTTCTGCCGCGCCGCATTGGTCAGATGATCGTCGCCGCGGATCACGTGGGTGACGTCCATATCATGGTCGTCGACCACGACCGCGAGCATATAGGTTGGCGTACCATCGGAACGCAGCAGCACGAGATCGTCGAGATTCTCGTTTTGCCAGACGACGCGGCCTTGCACCTGGTCTTCGATCACTGTTTCGCCTGAGAGCGGCGCCTTGAGTCGAATCGCCGGCTTCACGCCCGGCGGCGCCTCGCTCGGGTCGCGATCGCGCCAGCGGCCGTCATAGAGCTTGGCGCGGCCTTCGCGGCGTGCCGCCTCGCGCATCTGTGTCAGCTCCTCGGGGCTGGCGTAACACCGATAGGCGCGCCCAGCAGCCAGGAGCCGTTCAGCTACCTCGCGGTGCCGCTGCGAACGGGCAAACTGGTAGACCGCCTCGCCATCCCAGCCGATGCCGAGCCATTTCAGGCCGTCTAGGATGGCGTCGATGGCGGCCTGTGTGGAGCGTTCGCGATCGGTGTCCTCGATTCGCAGCAGCATCTTTCCGCCACGGCCGCGTGCGTAAAGCCAATTGAACAAGGCAGTGCGCGCGCCGCCGATATGCAGGAAGCCGGTAGGCGAGGGGGCAAAGCGGGTAACGACGGTCATGTCTGCCGGATTGGGGAACGCGGGCCGATTTGAGAACGAACGCCAATTTGGGAAACGACGCCCATGTACCACATATAGCTGTGAAAAGGATTACCGCGAACAAATTGCCGGTGTGGGCTTGACCAGATCGGCCGGCTTGTCCAATCCGAAGGCTGACACAACGTTACAGATGGCTGGTGAAATGTCGGTTGCTGAAAACCTCACGCGCGAAGCGGGTCAGGACTTCATCCGCGACATCGTGCGCGCCGATCTCGCTTCCGGCCGGCACAAGACCGCGGTGACGCGGTTTCCGCCGGAGCCGAACGGCTACCTTCACATCGGCCACGCCAAATCGATCTGCCTCAATTTTGGCATCGCCGACGAATTCGGCGGGCACTGCAACCTGCGCTATGACGACACCAATCCGACCAAGGAAGACCAGGAATTTATCGACGCGATCGAGCGCGACGTGCGCTGGCTGGGCTTCGATTGGGGCAAGAATCTCTATCATGCGTCGGACTATTTCGCGCAGCTCTACGACTGGGCCGAAGACCTGGTCAGCGCCGGCTATGCCTATGTCGACGATCAGAGCCACGAACAGATGCGCGCCACCCGCGGCACGCTGACCGAGCCCGGCACCAACAGCCCGTTTCGCGAGCGTTCGGTGGACGAAAATCTCGATCTGTTTCGGCGCATGCGCGCCGGCGAATTTCAGAACGGCGCGCGCGTCTTGCGCGCCAAGATCGACATGGGTTCCGGTAATATTAATCTGCGCGATCCGGTGCTCTATCGGATACTCCATGCCGCGCATCCGCGCACCGGCACGACATGGTGCATTTATCCGAGCTACGACTTCGCCCACGGCCAGTCGGACGCGATCGAAGGCATCACCCATTCGCTATGCACGCTGGAATTCGAAGATCACCGGCCGCTCTACGACTGGCTTTTGGAGAACCTGCCGGTCCCTTCGCATCCGCGACAGATTGAATTTGCCCGGCTCAATCTGACCTACACAATCTTGTCGAAGCGTGTGCTCACCGAGCTCGTGCGCGGCGGGCATGTGCGCGGCTGGGACGATCCGCGCATGCCGACGCTTGCAGGATTGCGCCGCCGCGGCGTGCCGCCGGCCGCGATCCGCGAATTCGTGCGGCGGATCGGCGTCGCCAAGGCCAATAGCGTGGTCGACGCCGCTATGCTCGATTTCGCGATCCGCGAACATCTCAACAAAACCGCGCCGCGGCGCATGGCGGTCTTAAGGCCGCTCAAAATCGTGATCGAGAATTATCCGGACGGCAAAGCCGAGGACCTCGAAGCAGCGAACCATCCCGACGATCCGGCCGCCGGCACCCGCCGCATCCGGTTCGGACGCGAACTCTACATCGAGCACGACGACTTCATGGAGAATCCGCCGAAGAAATTCTTCCGGCTCTCGCCCGGCACGGAGGTGCGCCTGCGCTACGCCTATTTCATCACCTGCCGTGAAGTGGTGAAGGACGCCGCGGGGGAAGCGGTCGAATTGCGCTGCGTCTACGATCCGGCGACCAAAGGCGGCAATGCGCCGGACGGGCGCAAGGTCAAGGCCACGCTGCACTGGGTCTCAGCGCAGGATTGTGTTGGCGCAGAGGTCCGCCTCTACAATCCGTTATTCAATCGGCCTGACCCGGACCCCGGCAATTTCGCCGCGCAGCTCAATCCGGATTCGCTGGAAGTACTCGCCGAGACTCGCTTCGAGCCTGCACTTGCAGAGCTGAAAACAGGCGAAGTCGTGCAGTTCGAGCGCCAGGGCTATTTCTGCCCTGACCCGGATTCGAAGGCCGGCCGGCTCGTGTTTAATCGCACGGTTGGACTGCGCGATACCTGGGCCAAAGTCGCGGCGACGGGCTGAAGCGCTCCAGCCGACCGCTTCGCCGATCAAAAAGATGCGTCCGTGATCGTTAGCGTGTGTGAAAGCGAGCGCGCTATTGCGGGTGGGGCGAATGGTCCCCATGGCGGTGCGGGTTGCGCAGTCGCGGCGACGTCCAGAGAATTAACGCCAAGCCAATCGAGAAAGGGCGTCATTTCATCGGCGCCCCCATGCGCCGCCACTCGAGCTCTGCGGGTACTCAGCGGCGGCTAAAACCTATGCTGGCACCGGTCAAGGCGGCGCACAAGGGTTGATCTACTCAAGCCATTCTCCACAGCTGCCGGTTGCGCTCGCCCAAGCGGGATGTGAAGCTCGGATGAGATCGGCTTCCTTCCTGACCGCGCGGGGGCTTTCGCATCGTGCCAGCAAACGACAAGGAGAACCGGGCGGCGGAAAACCGGGCGCGCCAGCGCTCGATTCGTGGCTCCACTCCTGGTTCGATTCCTTGGCCTGAGCCCCGGCCGCTGCCGTGGCCGGGCGGCAGTCCAGGAGCGCGCTGGAGCGCCGCCTGGTGGCGCGCGCAGTTCGGCTCGCCTGCGCGCATCCGCGAATGGGCGGCGCAGGAGCTAACCGCCGGCCGGTTGCTGCCGTGGTTTGCCGTCGCCTATGGCGCCGGCGTCGTTCTCTATTTCACGGCCGAACGCGAGCCGGCGCTGTGGGCGGCAATAACGGTCGCCGCACTCTGCGGGCTCGGCGCGGTACTTCTGCGCCGGCAGATCGTGCCGCATGTGATGGCGCTTGGGGTGTTCGGCATCGCCTTGGGATTTACGGTCGCGACGCTTAAGACCTCGCTGATCGGCCATCCGGTGCTGCACTTTCCGGCGTCCGGCGTGACCGTCACCGGCTTTGTCGAATTGCGCGAGGAGAGCCGGCACACCGACCGCTTCGTGCTGCGCGTCGATCGCCTTGATGGCGCGCGCCTCGAAGACCAGCCGCGGCGCGTGCGGCTTTCGGTCAAGCGCGGCATGGCGCCAGCGCCGGGATCTTTCGTTGAAGTCAAAGCATCGCTTGAGCCGCCGCTGCAGCCGCTCGAGCCCGGCAGTTACGATTTTGCGCGCGATTTGTTTTTCCAGGGCATCGGCGCGTCCGGCTTTGTCCGCGGCGCGGTAAAGGTGCTTGCGGCGCCCGCTGCCCAGGGACCGCTGCAGCGTGCCGACGCCTTCGTGCAAAGCTTGCGCGACGCGATCGATGCCCGCATTCGCGCGGTGCTCCCCGGCGACGACGGCGCCATTGCTGCAATGCTGATCAACGGCCGGCGCGACGCGATCGCGCCAAATGTTTACGACGCACTTTTTATCTCCGGCATTGGCCACGTGCTTTCAATTTCCGGCTATCACATGGCGGTGGTGGCCGGGCTGATATTTTTCCTCGTCCGCGCCTTCTTTGCCTTGATCCCCGGCCTCGCCGATCGCGCGCCGATCAAAAAATGGGCCGCGTTCGCCGCGCTTGTCGTGACCGGCTTCTATCTCGTCCTGTCGGGCAATCAGGTGGCGACGCAGCGCTCGTTTATCATGATCGGCGTTGTGCTCGTGGGCGTACTGTGCGATCGGCCGACGCTCACCATGCGCACACTGACCATTGCTGCGCTCGTGGTGCTGCTATTCGCGCCGGAATCGATCGTCCAAGTTTCCAGATGTCATTTGCCGCAACGCTGGCGCTGATCGCGGGCTATGAGCGCGGCGCGATCAAGCTGCGCTCCGGCGCCGACACCTCGCTTGGCGCGCGGGCGACGCTGTGGGGCGTCAACGAGATCATCGGTTTGACGGTCGCATCCTTGCTCGCGGGCTTCGCGACGACACCATACGCAGCTTTCCACTTTCACCGCATCGCGCCCTATGGCGTGCTGACGAACTTGCTCGCCCCGGCAGGCTCGCAACCCAAAGCCCAACCGCGTTCATCCACTCGATGCCATAACCCATTTGCCGCCATGCCGATCGTCTCGGCTTGGGTCATGCCGATGGGCATCCTCGGCATTCTCACCATGCCGCCTTCGGCCGCGTCACTTTGTTCGGCACCGGCCCACTGTCGCTAATGACCGCAGGCTTTCTGGTCATCGGTCTCCTAAAAACCCCGCTGCGCTGGAGCGGCGCCGCGCTGATCCCGCTCGCCGTGGTCTGGGCGGCGTCCGCGCCGCTTCCAGACGTGCTGATCGGCGCCGATGGACACAGTTTCGCGGTCCGCGGCGCCGACGGCCGGCTCGCGATCCATCAGGTGGGCGGCGACAGCTTTGCCATCAAGGAATGGCTCGCCGCCGACGCCGACGGTCGCGACGTGCATGACAAAAGCCTGGGGCAGGGGATCAACTGCGA
>Ga0306917_10001195_pt1 | contig 11962 bp, 13 predicted proteins | sample tim00Cox00000000_FD_203313 | JGI IMG/M metagenome (GOLD analysis project Ga0306917, IMG submission 203313) | Lab enrichment of tropical soil microbial communities from Luquillo Experimental Forest, Puerto Rico - timezero.00C.oxic.00.000.000 (v2)... | ecosystem: Environmental > Terrestrial >... | reverse complement strand
GCCATGGATCGGCGCCCACCAGGCGGTTCTCAAGGTCGACGGGGTCGTTGTGACGGAAAATTTGGTACTCGGCGCCGCTATGCCGAATGCCCTGGATCATCGAGGCGTGGTTTGCAGCGTCGGAGAAGACGATACAGTCGGAAATCTGTCCGGCCAACGTGGAAATAGCCGCCTCATTGGCGACGTATCCCGACGTGAAGAGTAACGCTCTCTCCTTGCCATGAAGGTCAGCAAGCTCACGTTCCAAGAGCACGTGGTAATGGCTCGTCCCGGAAATGTTGCGCGTCCCGCCCGCGCCGGCTCCGACCCGATCGATAGCGTTATGCATTGCTGCGAGCACCGCCGGATGCTGGCCCATGCCCAAGTAATCGTTGGAGCACCAGACGGTAACCTGATCTTGTAGGCGATGATCAAAAGCCTGAGGGAAGTGGCCGGCACACCGCTCGAGGTCGGCAAAGACCCGATATCGATTCTCGCTTCGTATGAGCTCGAGACGCGGCTCAAAGAGTTGATCGAAATCCATAGCGCCCTCTCTCGCCTTAGTATGAGCGTGAAACCGAGCGGGCCAAGCCGGGTTAAACCATCCAGCAAACAGGGTAACTGCCGTTTGCGGTCGGCGAGTGCAGTGTCGCTTCCCCCGGAGAAGACTGGTGACACTCGTGATCATTCCTGTCCGGTGTTAATTGAGTTTGCGACGCAGCCGCCGGACCATCTCTCAGAGAGTATTGAGAAACGTGATAAGCTGCTGCTGCTGCGTCTCGGTCAGATCGAAAAAGCGGTCGGCGACGTCCTCGGCCTCGCCCTTGTGCCGCACGATCGCGTTCTCAAGGGTCAACGACTGATGGTCATGCATAAGACGCGGCCGCATGCGCAGTCCCCAAAGGGGCGCCGTGCGTAGTTTGTTAGCGGTATCTGGCGGCCCTGCCTGGACGATGCCGTCGCCGGTCTTGATGTCATGCAGCAGAAAATCGCCAAAGGGATGGATGATCTTGTTGCCGAGCGCCACTGGTATCGCGAAGGTCCCGCCATTGATCAGCGTGCCGGGCGGCGCGGTCGTGATGTTTTGAACATGACAGACATCGCAGCCGATCCTCTGGAACAATGCTTGACCGGCCTGGGCATCGGCGCCTGCCGCCAATTCGGCATCGCGCGGCGGTGCCTTCGTGCCGCGTACGAACTGAGCAAAGTGATCGATATCGGCCAGACCTAAATCGTCCGGCACATCCTCGGGGTCCGCCGTCACTTTGCCGATGGTCGTCTCGTCCACCGGCCGCAAGCGATTGGTGATGCCCATCTCGTTCAGATAGGCATCGCCGATGAAGGAAAGGAGAGAGCTGTGCTGGTCCTTCCAACCGAAGCGACCGATGCGATTTTGTCCAGGGGCCTCCAGAACAGGGACCTCGATAGCCTCGCCGTGAATCTTGCCGTGGGTAGTTCGCATTTGCTGGTCGGCGATGGCCCGCAGCGTGTTGTCGTTGATCGCTTCGACGAAACCGTCGCCCAGCGTATTGAGCGCTGCCCGCAATGCCCGGATATTCTCCGTATCCGGCACATGTTCTTGCGCCTCGGGGACGACCGCGCGATCATTGACGAGCGAACGTCCGCTGATGCTGCTGGCGCCATCGTCGATCGGGATGGTGGGGTTGACAAAATTGCCGTTCGCATCATGGTGGCCGACGCGGAGCTCGGTAAACTGGCTGGCAGCGCCGCTGACCGGGTTTTGATGGCAGTCGACGCAGGCCCGCGCATTAAAGACGGGTCCAAGCCCGCTATTGACATCGTGTGCCGTTTCGTAAACCTGCTGGTCCCGGGCGAAACTGTCGCCGGCCGGTTCCGCGATGCCGTTGCTGACGCTTTGCGAGCCAGGATTCTCGACGAGCGTCGGCGTATCGAAGCCCGTGGGCGCTTCGGTCCCGGCCTGTTGTGCCACCGCCACGACCGCCACCACGCTGGCACCACACAATGTCAGAACAGCCGACCAATATTTTCCGGCGGTGACCATGGCAGCACCTCCTCGACACATCGATCCATAAAGATCGCGATCGGCTAGACCGCGGCAGGCCACCGTTTATTCCCCGAAATTTGCTTTGCCCGCTAAATTTGCCCAGAGCGATCGGGTTTCGGAGGCATTCCGGTGACAGTGCTATCACCATAATCCGGCTGACGACGCGACCACCAACAAGGAAAGCATAATCGATCACCGCAAAATGCGTCCTCCTGATCGCGGCAGCGCCACCGCAAATTGGATTTCTCGCACTGGTCAGAACAACGGATGAGGCAGGCTAAAAGGCTGCTGGTCTAAGTGTCCGAATCTTAATCGTATAGGTTGTTGGGCTGGTCTGGGATCGTGCAATAGTCAGGCTAATCGACCAGGATCACTTCTCCGATGCCGATGACCCGACTCTGACCGTCGCTGGCGGTTATTTTCACACCTGCGTCGAGATTGAGCAAGGGCAATCACAACAATGGCTACCGTCTTTAGCAACTTGCGGGTCATGAGACCTCCTTATCACTTCCGCCATCCTATCATTCTCGGTTCGAAGGTATCTATGCGGGCCCCCGGCGGGACTGCTACGCCAAAAATAAATCAGATGAGTGACCTGTTGGAATACGTTGCCGTTGCCGCCGGTCTGGAATCTGATTGGGCGGTTGCAGGCGATGCTATTGGCAATGGCCATCCGACTAAGTCGCTCAAACCAAAACTGGGCCTCGCACACCGAATTCACTTTGCCGCAGGCTGGAATAAAAGGCGTCGCGCGCCGGTCTCTATCGGCGTGGCGCGGCAAGCCCGCCGACCCACCTCGAATGGCGATCCGCTCGAGCCGGTCTGCTGGCCCGCACTTGCGCTCGCATCAACTTGTATGAGGTCCGAAATGAGAACCCTATCCGTTGCGACAGCTGCTCTGGCGCCAGCGGTTGCGACAAACCTCGCACCGGCGGCCGCGCAGGGGCCGAAAACGTCGGGCGATAACGCTTGGCCCGGCATTTCACAGCGCGTCGATAGCGGCTCGCCATAGGTCATCACAACAACTTCGCATTACGAGTACGAATACGGTTACGACCACCATGGAGCATGGCGAGGCCACTGGGTTCTCATCCGGTAATCCATAGCTTACCGGAAGGATTTCAGTGGGTCCGCCGGAGCTGGCCCGCACCGGCGGACCCATCAAGCCTCCCGTCATTACCGGCTGGAACCTCTCAGCTCCTGCCCGCCGTTTCCGGTAACGCACTGAATCTCGACTTCGGCTACTGGCTGTGATCGAGACCGCATTCAGCCCGGTCGGCCTCGCCTCGCGAGAGAACTTGGTGCTCAAGCAGACCGAGGAGCTATTGCAACAAAACGATGGCGGACCAGGCCACGAGCGGGAGATGACGCGGCCGTTGGCGCTCCCACGGAAGCCGCTCAATTCGGCGTGATGAGGCTTGTCGACAATGACTGGACAAAAGGACGGGTTCTTCGATGATCCGGCGGCTGCGGCTCATTTCCGGCTTGGTGATGCTCGCATACGTGACAATGCATCTCCTGAACCACGCCGTCGGGCTGATCTCGCTCGAGACAATGGAGAATGTGCTTTGGTATGTTTTCCGTATCTGGACGAACCGACCAGCGCAGCTGCTCCTCTATAGCAGCTTCCTCGTCCATTACGCGCTAGCGCTTTATGCGCTATGGCAGCGCCGGATATTGCGGCTGCGTGCTTCGGAGATGAGCCAGCTGATGCTCGGCTTCGCCGTCCCGCTCCTGCTCGTCCGCCACGTCGTCGTCACGCGCATCTCGGACAGCTTCTTCCACACCGATGTCGGCTATTACGCCTATCTGCTGTGGGTCTATTTCGTCCGCTCGCCCGATCAGGGTTTCGTGCAGATGCTGGTCTTGGTCGTCGCCTGGGGTCACGCGATGATCGGGCTGCATTTCTGGCTGAGGGTGCGCCCCTGGTACGCGCGCCTGCAATCGGTGGCCCAGTCGGCGCGGTGCTGGTCCCTGTCCTATCGCTGCTCGGCGCCATCGAAGCGGGTCGGCAGGTTGCCGCTCTGGCGGCCGACCCGAACTGGATCAACGAACGGATGACCCTGCCCTCACCGGACACTCAGCGCACTCTCGAAGCGATCACCGATCTGCTCAGTGGTTTTTTTTTCGGCATGGTTGGGGCGGTATTGCTGGCGCGCGTCGCCCGTCGCACCTGGCAACGTCGCCACGGCCTCGTGCGCATCGGCTATCCTGACGGTCGGATCGTTGAGGTTACACCCGGCACCAGCGTGCTCGAGGCGAGCCGCCTCGCTGGCATCCCGCATGCCTCGGTATGCGGTGGCCGCGGCCGCTGCTCGACTTGCCGCATTCGGGTGAGCGGCGAGATCCACAGCATCGATCCCCCTGCTGAGGACGAGGTGCGCGTACTCCACCGTATCGGCGCAACACCCAATGTCCGCCTCGCCTGCCAGTTGCGGCCGCGCGGCGCGGTCGAGGTGACGCCACTTTTGCCACCTTTCGCGCGTGCCGCGGACGGGCGGCGGCGAGTCGACCTTGCGCAGGGCAGCGAGCAAGAGATTGCGATCCTGTTTGTCGACATTCGCGGGTTCACCGCGCTTTCCGCAGGCCGGCTCCCCTACGACGTGGTGTTCGTTCTCAATCGCTATTTCGAAGCGATAGGATTCGCCGTCGAATCGGCGGGAGGACGCGTCGACAAGTTCATCGGCGACGGCGTCATGGCGCTGTTCGGGATCGAGCGCGGCGCCCATACCGGCTGCCGAGAGGCGCTCGCCGCCGCCCGGCTTATTTCCGCGCGCCTCGACGAATTGAACGCTTCGCTCGGGGGCGAACTCGATCGGCCGCTGCGTATCGGTATCGGCATTCATTGCGGGCCTGCCATTGTCGGAGAGATGGGCTATGGCAATGCCGCCTCAATCACCGCGATCGGGGATGCCGTCAACACCGCGAGCCGACTCGAAAGCCTGACCAAAAACTTTGCCTGCGAACTCGTTGTCTCCGATGAGACCGTGTCGAGGGCCGGGCTCGACCTTTCCGGGTCTCCGCTGCATGAGATCGAGATCCGCGGCAAGCGCGAGATGCTGGCGGTCAGAATAGTCAAGCGCGCCGCAGAGCTGCCCGCAGCAGGCGCTGTCCCGATCCGCCGGATCGAGCTGGTCGACGCCTGACCTGGCCTCCGAGCACGAGGCGATCGATTTTGGCGGTGACCGGGCTGGCTGTATAGCAAGAGGGCGACCCTCGATCCTGCGAACACGCTATTCCGCTCCCGGGTCTTTGATCTCGGAAAGCGCCAGCCCTGGTGTCTCGCACGAGTGAAGGAATGGACCACCGGCAACCTCGCCCAGCAGCGAGGCAGGCTTCTTCGCAAGAGGGTCGAAAGTCGAAGTTCAAAAAAGAGATCGGCCAGCAAGCTGAGGGCGTGGTGGCGTGATTTCCAGGACAGCCGGCGCGATTCCAGTCAGGATGATGACACTCTAATCGGGCGCGCGCTTCGTCAACATAAGCTCCATTTCTCGGAGGTGTACGGCCTCCGCCGAGACCAGTCGGATCGCATATTCCTCAAGAACGACGTCGGGTGGGGCGGGGCTTTGGTCTCGTGCCAGAGCTGCGCGGTTCAAGATCGCTAGCCATATCTGATCAGTAGCAGGCGGTCGTACCGTAGACCGTATAATAACAGTACGGGGCAGACCCGTATCCATAGTAGCCCGGATAGAAGCCCCCATACCCGCCGAAAAAACCCTCGTTGAAGAAACCGCGCCGGTCAAAACCGCGGCCGTCAAAACCGCGGCCACCAAAACCTCCGCCATGGAAACCGCGGCCGCCAAACCCGCCGCGGTGGAAACCGCCGCCGCCAAAACCTCCGCCAAAGCCGTGGGCATGGGCAGTACCAATGCCGATCGAAGGGGTGAGCGCGATAGCAATAATAGTAACAGTCATCAGCAACTTGCGGGTCATGGGACCCTCCTTTTCACACTCGCATCCGATTTCGTCATCGGATGATTCATACGTGTGCGCGCACCTGGCTCGTGGTTCATGACGAAAATAGATGAGTGGCGTGTCGGAATACGCGCCGCTTCCGCCGGTCTGGAACTCGAAAAGACAAGCTCATTGCTGCTGTCTCTGCAGGTTCATAGCATTTCGGCGGCCCGAGCTCGATTAACGACGTCACCGCGTGCACCGCGACGGTACGGTCCGAATAAGTCGGCCGAGCTGCTGGTCTCCATGTGAGACGAGTGATGTTTTCGAGGATGTTATGTTTAGCCGCCACCATATTTCCAGCCGGCAAGGAACCTCTGGCCCCGCCGGCTGTCGTCGAGGCGGCGCTATGCAGACTGCCTTTGCGTTTCAGATAAACCTTGGCGCTCGGAGAGCTGCCGGTGCGTTTCTATCCACAGATCGCGGAGCTTGCGGCGATCCCGATTGGGAGGCTGACGTCGCGGCTCACGCTGGCAGGGCGGCGGTCAGAGGCGGCGTGGAGAAAATCCCAAGAAAGGAGCGCAACCGATGAGTTGTGCTGAAATGAGGGTCTTGCTCCATGGCATGCTGGACCACGAGCTTGATTCAGCAGATGCCGTCCGCGTCGAAACCCACATGCAGGCCTGCCAAGACTGTACGGCCGAGTACCGGAGGCAGGGGGCGCTTAGGGCGGCAATTCGCAGATCAGAGCCGAGATACCGCGCGCCGCACGACCTTCGCGCCCGGTTCATCACCGCAATCCTATTGCAAACAGACGGGCCGGGCCAGGGTCCGTGGTGGCGGGGAGCGGTCACCGGTTGGATGGGCACGGGCGTGTCATTGGCCCTGGCAGCAAGCCTGTTGTTTGTCTTCGCGATCCCCCGCGAGCAAGCAATTCAGCAGGAGCTGATCTCAGGACATGTGCGATCGTTGTTGGCAAGCCATCTCACGGATGTGACGACGTCGGACCAGCACACGGTCAAGCCCTGGTTCAATGGCAAGCTTGATGCCTCGCCGCCGGTAGTCGACCTGGCGTCGCAGGGCTTTCCGTTGGTCGGAGGTCGGCTCGATTACATACACAACCATGTCGTCGGTGCTTTGGTTTTCAAGCACGATCAGCATGTCATCAATCTCTTCATCTGGCCGGTTGCGGATGCTAACGACAGCGGGCCCGTATCTGCGACCCGCGAGGGCTTCAACCTGCTGCATTGGACATGCTCCGGAATGACCTTCTGGGCTGTGTCGGACGTCAACCCCGCCACATTGCGCCGCTTCGAGGCCGAGTATGATCGGCAAACGAATGGCAGCCCGCAATTTTGACCAGCGATGCGACTCGGGGCCTCGCCGCGGGAAACTCGCAAGAAGGTTGACCGCACGGTCACTGGCGGCTCTCGGTGTTCTTGGGCACGGCACTCGCGCATATCGAACTCGGGCTCGCCGAAATTTCGAATAAAGAAGACGCAGTGACGGTCTTTGTCAGCGTAGAGGCTGCACACCTGCCAGCCGACATCGATCGGCGATCACCCTTGATTGCCGGATCGTCGCCGCCGGGTCGACCGGCTCGAACTTACGCTAACATAAACGTCACGGAGTACCGAAACGAAAACCCTATTGATCGCCGGCACGACTGTCGTCTCGCTGGCTGCCGCAAACCTCGCGCCCGAACCGCTCCGTAGAGATCGTACGGCGCGACGCCGCGCTAAAAACGCTCTGCATTGTCGGAAATCAGCAAAATTTCGTTGGTAAAGAACATCTTTCGCGGATGATTGGGTGACCTTAAGGCCAATTCCACAACAACGGCCGAGGTCAATAGTCTGGGAGAACACGATGGCAGAAGAGGACTGGCCGCCGGGAGTCGATCTCCATCAGGTCGCGGAGATCGTCAGCAGTTATGTGCGGCATCATAAGATCGAACCCAACAAACTCGTAGGATTGATCGTCGAGGTACATCGAGCGCTCGCCAGTCTCGGGCATGGCGCGTCGCCGGCGCAGGAGCCGCCCAAGCCGGCGGTGCCGATCCGGCGATCGGTGCGGCGCGACTATGTTGTGTGCCTCGAATGCGGGTTTCGTGCTCAGGCGCTGCGCCGCCATCTGCGGGTGCAGCATGGGCTTGAGGTGGCCCAGTATCGCGCCCGCTGGAATTTATCGTCGGATCACCCGGTGACGGCGCCCGCCTATTCGGATCGCCGCTCGGCAATGGCAAAGCAAATCGGGCTCGGCCGTCAGCGGGCCCCCGCCCAGCCACCGGCCGCGCCGAGGCGGCGTGGACGCCCGCGCCGGTCGCCGACGAACTAGCCAAGACCGATTCATGCCTGCCCGATCCGCGGCGCTCCGCGGTCGTCTTAATATGTGATCCTTTATCTGATACACCTACCGGGTGCCGCGCGAGGGGCAGGGCAACATGACGAAGGGTATAGAAGAACTGCCCGAAAGCAGCTTCGCGGCGCTGGCGGTATCGACATCGCGGTCAGGTGACCGCCGGCCGAATGTCAGGCGACGTATAGCCGGTTCGGGTCGGCGCCATATCCGGCGAGATGTTCGCCCCGCCACCGCACCGAACGGCGTACCTCGGCAACGATGCGATCGAGCCGCGCCGCCGGAGCCAGTGTGTATTCGGCCTCTTCCAGGCTGCCAAATGCAAAGCCCGCGGCTACCCCCGCTTTGCAACCATGCGCACCGTGCTCTTCCTCATTGCCGGCAAGCTCGACTTCACCCGCATCAACCCGCACGTCGCCTAGCCCACACAAAATTCAATAGAGCCTATAAAGTTAATCCGTCACCGACCGGTCCGACCGAGGTGGATGCCCCGATGGCCTCGACCAGCCGTCTCGTCACGCGTCGTAAGCTGCTGTGCAATGCCGCCCTCGGGACGGCTGCGCGGGTGAAAGCTATTCGCCGCCCGGCGCGAACAGGAACCGAAAGTTTGTGGACTCTCTGCTGGAGGGAGATGCAGTACGCGGGCGCGGTCAATCTGGTTGTCGGCCCTTTTGGGTGGATTGTACTTGCTATCCGGTACGGTCCGGGCGAGGCGCTTCTGGTACAGCGCGGTATCAGCGACGGGGCCGGGCGATCTTAGCCGCCGACCTTGGGGCGGCCCACCGCCGGTCGGACCTTTGGTGCGCTCGATTGGGCTCGACCTGAAGTGATGACCGTTGTTCAGCGCGCCTTCGAAGACGGCTTCGCCGTCGAGGGTGCGGGCGAGCGCCTCGTCATCACGGCCGCGCACTGCCTGCCGTTCCTCCCGCCGGCCCCGCCTTCGTTCGGCCCGAGGCGCGTACCTACGGGCCGCTCCTCGCCCCCCGTGGAGAGCGCCCCGCGACTGGGCTGTTTGTCGCTTCGTCGATCCGATCGCCGACATCGCGGTGCTCGGTTCGCCCAATGCTCCACACGCCGATGATTACAAAGCGCTGACGGCGACGGCGACGGCGCTGCCGATCGCCGATCGCGTCCGACGACACCCGGTGAATTTTCTGGCATCGCCGTGGCTGCTGTCGCTCGACGGCCGGTGGTTCTCCTGCACCATCCGCCACTTCGGCGGGCCGCTGTGGATCACCCACCCCGCCGAGCGCGTCATCGGGGGGATGTCTGGCTCGCCGCATGTAAAGGGGCTGCATCCCGGCCTATGTTCCCGGAATGTTCTAAGATCGCTTGCCGACCTCGTCAACGGCGGCAACCACCGAAGGACCGTCTGTGCCTTTCCGAAGCGGGCTAGAACCGGCTCATCCCCAGGGATGAGATCTCTTCCGTTTTAGTTCTCAACGGCGCCAGCACTGCTCTCGTTCGTAATGCACTTCACGAAGCCGATGCTCCAGTCTTTCTCGAGATCGCCGAGCTTCTCGAGAGGCACTCGATCAGTGCATAGATAAATTGCTGCTCCAGCCCGTGCGCCGCTGCGGCATCGATCACCGCACTCGACCGCCTCTCGACCAAACCGATGGCGGCCGAATGGAGGTGCCGCAGATGCCTCATCGTGGCCGGCCGCAGGTGCCACCGACGAGCGGCGGACGGGACTGGGAACGGCGCTCCGGTCACTGCACTGCCATACTGAGCCAGCTCCGCGGCCGGCAGCCAGATCGACCCCCAGCGGCAAGGCCCATCGGTTCGCATGTGCAGGCGCTGGCCTGCCCCGAGCGTCATGATCTCGTCTGCTCCGATCGTGATGCCGCCCCAGATCGGCGCGGCTCCCCTGCCCCTCGGCAGCGAAACAAGGATCGTGTCGGCCGGCAAGGCGACAAAGGCGATCCGCGGCAGGCGCTCGTCCGTCGCCGACAGTCGCAGGCTCTGCAGGGCGACCTGGGTCAGCCGCGCCCGAAACTGACCGGCACCGGTGACGAGCAGGGAGAGGCAGCCCTCCTCGCGCATGGCAACCGCAAAATCCTCCGCCTCGCTGAACACCGACGTGATGCTGCGCGGCATTGTCACCCCGGCCCTTCTGCTGTCGAACCAAGCGTGCCGGGTGTGATCCGCGCCTCGCTATCCGTTTTTGGCAGAAACACGGCGGGGGTCGCCGAATTGCTCAACGTCGTCACCCGCGCGACAATCAGCCCATCGGATACTGCCGTCTGGGCGGGCGTGGCGGCGCTCGACAACGCAACTGAGGGCGTCGTAGTCATCATCTTCCCGGATGGTCGAAATTAAGCGCTATCCGCGAAGACGGTGCCGGGAGGGAGGACATACGCGGAAAACGTCGGCGTGGCTCAGCTTTTCGCTTTGCGCGGTCGTGCTGCTGACCGCGATTGCGGACGCTTCGCAAACCGGGCGCCTGATCTTTCTGTCGACGCAGCTGCGCCCGATCGACGAGGCGCAGAAGATGCGCAACTTGATCCTCAGAGGTTATCGACGGCAGGTCGACTACATCACCGAGCTGCCGCAGCAGTTTCCGTTGCGCCTCAAGACAGAGGAGCAGGGAGGCACGCCCACGATAGATGTGGTCGGTGCGCTGCACGGCGAGCTGCAGCCGCTCGCGCGGCTCGACGCGTTGGCGCCGCTCGATGACTTCGTCGGCAAGCTGACTGGTCGCGGCATCTCGGAGCGGCTACTGACATTGGGCAAATTCGGCACCGCGCACCAGCTTTATATCCCATGGATGCAGGCGAGCTACATCATGGTCGCCAACAAGGAGGCGCTGGCCTATCTGCCGGGTGGGTCGGACATCAACGCGCTCAGCTACGAGCAGCTCGCTCTTTGGGCCAGAACGATCCGGGAGAAGACGGGGAAGCGCTTGCTCGGCTTTCCGGCGGCGCCACAGGGGCTGATGCACCGCTTTTTCGAGGGCTTCCTTTACCCGTCATACACCGGTGGGGTCGTGGCCCCGTTCCGTTCGGAGGCCGCCGAAGCAATGTGGACGGAGTTCGCGTCGTTATGGAACAGCGTCAGTCCGAACTCGACCCGATACAATTTCATGCAGCAGCCGCTGCTCTCCGGCGAGGTGTGGATCGGCTGGGACCATGTCGCTCGTATGCTCGACGCGCTGCGCGAGAAGCCGGAGGAATTTGTCGCCTTTCCCGCCCCTGCAGGGCCCAAGGGGCGCGGCTACATGCCGGTGGTGGCCGGTCTCGCGGTGCTTAAGGGTGCGCCCGACGCAAATGGGGCGATGGGGTTGATCGACTATCTGACCTGGCCTGAGACGCAGATCGCGACTGCGCGCAATGTTGGCTTTTTTCCTGTGGTAAAAGTCGACTTACCGCCGGTTTTTGAACCGGGCCTGAAGCTGGCGGCCGCTGCGATCGAAAACATGCAGTCGGCGAAGGATGCGCTGCCTGCGGTGGTGCCGATCGGCCTCGGCGAGCGCGCCGGCGGCGAGCGGTTGCGGCGGGGTACTCGAAGAAGAAACGCTTATACACTCGCTTGCCCTACCGATCGCAGTTTTCCGACTGGCTCCACGGACACCTTGGACCGAGACTAAACTAAAGGCCGAGCCCGAGCTGAAGAATCGTTTGTCACCGCATCGCAGCGACGGTGCGGGGCGGCCGCCGGAGTCACCCGATCGGCCGCCCTCTATCCGCTTTGGTCGGGTTACGAGTG
>Ga0306917_10001193_pt1 | contig 11981 bp, 7 predicted proteins | sample tim00Cox00000000_FD_203313 | JGI IMG/M metagenome (GOLD analysis project Ga0306917, IMG submission 203313) | Lab enrichment of tropical soil microbial communities from Luquillo Experimental Forest, Puerto Rico - timezero.00C.oxic.00.000.000 (v2)... | ecosystem: Environmental > Terrestrial > Soil... | reverse complement strand
TCCTTGTTGCCGTGCTGAACGATCGCGGGCATCGGCGGATACATGTTGGGGAACCAGTTGGGGATATCGTACATGTCGTCGGCCTTGGCGCGCGTGATCGAGAGCGTGCTGCCGGGCGGCGCGGGCCGCACGTGGTTTGCGTCGAAGCGGGGAGGAGGTTGAACCTTCTCCGTGACCGGGAACGCCCAATCCGGCTTTTCCGCCGCGGCCGCGAGCGCCGGCACGAGCGCCAGCGCCAGAACGCCGATGAGACTTTTCATGCTAGCTCCCTGAGCTCTTTCGTGCGGGAGACGCATGCTTTCACGGCGCGTTCGATAGTCAAGTAGGTCGTGCCCGACGCGAGGCGGGCGCGGGTGGGATGTGACAGGCTTTGGCTTGCGCTTGACTGGCAACGCGCTCTTGCTTAGTCGCTGGACGACGCTGCGGCCGGAGGCGACACCATGCTTGACATCAGCCGGCGCAAGGTCTTCGAGCTTTTCGGCGGCGCGGCGGCAGGCCTTCCCCGCCGAAATTTTCTGCATCTGGCCGCCGGCGCTGCCGCGCTGCCGGCATTACCGCGGGCCGCGTGGGCGCAGGCCTATCCCTCGCGGCCGGTGCGGGTCATCGTCCCCTTTCCTGCCGGCCAGGCAACCGACACCATCGCGCGCCTGATGGGTCAATCGCTGTCGGAGCGGCTCGGGCAGTCATTCGTCATTGAGAACCGAACGGGTGCCGGCGGCAATATCGGCACCGAAAGCGTCGTGCGGGCGACGCCCGACGGCTATACGCTCCTGCTCGTCGGAGTGTCGCACGCGATGAACGCGACGCTCTACAAGAAGCTCAATTTCAATTTCATCCGCGAAATAGCGCCGGTCGCGAGCATTGGCGGCGCCCTTTATGTCATGGTGATCAATCCATCCGTTCCAGCCAAAACGGTCCCGGAGTTCATCGCCTACGCCAAGGCCAATCCGGGGAAGATCAACATGGGATCGTCCGGCAGCGGGTCGGTGTCCCATGTCTTCGGCGAACGGTTCAAGATGATGACCGGTATCAACCTGGTCCACGTTCCGTATCGCGGCGGTTATGTTCCCGATCTGCTGAGCGGACAGGTGCAGGTCGTTTTCGGCACCATATCCTCGTGCATCCAGTACATCAGGGGCGGCATGCTGCGCGCGCTGGCGGTGACAACTGCGACCCGTTCGGACGTGCTGCCGGATATTCCGACTCTGGCCGAATTCGTGCCGGGCTACGAGGCGAGCCAATGGTATGGGGTCGGTGCGCCGAAAGACACACCCGCCGAGGTGATCGACAAGCTCAACAAGGAGATCAATGCCGTTGTGGCTGATCCCCTCATCAAGGCGCGGCTTGCCAGCCTAGGTGTTGATCCGATGTCAATGACACCGGCCGCGTTCGGGAAATTCATCGCCGACGAAACGGAGAAGTGGGGCAACGTGATCCAGGCACTCAACATCAAGGCGGACTGAGGCTCATTCGTTGTCGGGTCGACATTCCATAACCACAGTTAAGCGGATGGCGGCAACGACCGCTGCTGGCACTTCTCGGACCTTGGGAATTGCCTGCGCCCATATCGCTTCATATCGCGCCGTACCAAATACGATAAATCTGCTATCTTTTCCTTGATTTGTGGGCATATCGCGCCATATTGCGCCATGACGCGCCAGACAAGGATTGTGGCTGCGCGTGCTGTCGATGTGCTGTCGCATAGGGACGCACAATGGCGGAAAAGTTGACCGAGACCAGGATCGCACGGGCGAAGGTGTCGCCCGGAAAAACTCAGACGTTCCTCTGGGACGCCACCGTCACCGGCTTCGGCGTGCGCATCCTGCTCGGCGGCTCCAAGACGTTCTGGTTCCAGTACCGCCCGGCCGGCGGCCGCAGCGTCAACAGCCGCATGGTCAAGATCGGTCTTTGGCACCCCGGCGGGCTCAATGGCGCGCGCAGACGCGCCAAAGCACTTGCCGGCCAGGTCGCCGACGGCAAAGACCCGGCCGCCGAAAAGCAGGAACAACGCCGCCGTGCCAGCTCCACGCTGCGCACATTGCTTGCCGAGGGTGGCGAATACGAGCGCCATCTCAAGCGCCGCCACATCGTCAATACCCAGACGATCATGAGCACGCTGCGCCGCGGGCTCGGACGGCTTACGGGCAAGGACGTCGCCGCCATCACCCGGGCAGACTTCGTCACCGCCATCGTCGCCATCGAGGATCAGGGCAAGCCCGGTGCCGCCGCTGACCTGCGCAAGTGCGCGCGCACATTCTGTGAATGGTGCGTGCACCGCGGATTCGCACCCGCCAACGTGCTCGCAGGCCTGCGGCAGTCCAAAACCACCCGCGCCGAGCGGCTCGCCAGCGAGGCCCGCAAGCCGCGCGCGCTCGCCGACCACGAGATCATCGCCGTCTGGAACGCCGCCGGCGGCCGCGGCGTGTTCGGCAACATCATCCGGCTTCTCCTGCTGACCGGCGCACGCCGCAGCGAGATCGCCAAGTTGACGCGGGATCGTATCCTGTCCGAACACCTGGTGCTGCCGCCGACGCACACCAAGATGGGCGAGAAGCACGAGGTGCCGCTCACCGACCTGATGCGTGCCGTCATCGCCGCACAGCCGACGACCGTGAGCGCGCTCGTGTTCGCCTCGGAGAAAACCGGGCGCGCCTTCAACGGCTGGGGCAAGTCGGTCACCGCCCTGCAGCGCGCCGCGGGCGTCACCTTCACCCCGCACGACCTGCGCCGCACCTGCCGCACCCTGATGAGCCGCCTCGGCGTCGAGCCCGATATCGCCGAACTCGCCATCGGCCACAAGCGCACCGGCCTCGATCGGCTCTACAACTTCGATCAGGCTTGGCAACTGCGTTGCGACGCCTTCGCCAAGGTGAGCGACCACGTCGCCGCGCTCCTCCGCCTCTCCACCGCGGAAGGCAAGGTCGTCGCCATCCCGGCGCGGACCCCCTAAAACTGTTCGCGCAATATAAATCGGCGCTCGAAGATGTCTTGGGCAGTCAACAGCGTCAGCGCGTGGAACGTGTATCGGTTCCGAGCCAATCACCCAGGCCAACCCAGCCTTTCCTCGCATACGTTTGACCCGGATACGCTGGAACGTCATCTGGCTTCTTGCCCGATCTGGTGTAGTCCAGCCATTCCATTTGAGATTTCAGACCAAGGCTCCGCGCAAAAGCACGGGCTTGTTTGAAAGACCGGTATTGCCGCCAACGCGGGGCGACCGTGCCAGTCCCCAGCCAATCCCCGAAGCCAACCCAACCGGCCTCCGCATATACCTGATTGGGAGCACTTGGAATATCGATGGGCTTCTTCCCCGATTTGACATATTTGCGCCATTCGGTTTGAGACTTCAGCCCGAGGCTCCGCACGAAGGCCCGAGCTTTCGTGAAAGACTGATACTTACGTATGCGAGTTGCGATCGTCTGAGTCCCGAGCCAATCTCCCCAGCCGGACCAGCCTGTGTTTGCGTATGTTCGGTCTGGTTGAGCGGGGATACTCTTTGGCTTTTGGCCTGACTTGCAGTATTCCCGCCATTCCGCAAACGAGTTTAAGCCAAGGCTATGCACTAGAGCGCGGGCTTTGGCAAAGGAGAGATACTTACGTAGGCGAGTAGCGACGCCACCGGTACCAAGCCAATCGCCCCAACCAATCCATCCTGATTGCGCGTATACACGATCGGGTTTAGCCGGAATATCGTTGGGCTTTCTGTCTGACTGGCAGTACTCGCGCCACTCGGCATGAGAGTTGAGGCCGAGGCGACGCACAAACGCACGCGCCTTTTTGAAATGTTGCCAACCGCCACGACGACTGCGGGTGCCAAGCCAGTCTCCCCAACCAACCCAACCTGATTGGGCGTATGCGCCACTCGGATTGGATGGAATGTCAGAGGGCCTTCTGCCCGAGTTGCAATACTCTCGCCATTCGCCTTCGGATTTCAAACCAAGGGAATGCACGAACGCACGGGCTTTCTTAAAGGATCGCCATTCACGGCTGTAAACGCTTCCAGTCCCAAACCAATCGCCCCAACTGCTCCACCCTGTATTCGCGTAGACAGCATATGGCGTATTGGGAATATCACTGGGCTTTTTGCCTGACTTACAGTATGCCCGCCATTCGGTAGCAGACTTTAGGCCGATGCCATGCACGAAAGCACGTGCCTCCTTGAACGAGCGGTACTTACGTAAGTGCGAGGAAATCGCCCCAGTGCCAAGCCAATCACCCCAACCAGACCAACCGGCCTCCGCGTATGCGTTGTAGGGGTCATATGGAATGTCGTGAGGCCTATCCCCCGATTTGGCATATTCGCGCCAATCGTCGTAGTTCCTCAACTCGAGTTTGCGCACGAAAGCGCGAGCATCCTCAAATTTTCTCCAATTTGCCCTCCCAACGCTCTCCCAAATCCGCGTCGAAATAGCCTCGGCAAACTGACCGAGTGACATGTGCATCCCGACCGGAACATCGCCGGAAATCTCCACAATCTTTCCGGAGGGTATGCGACCTCGTCGGATTGCTCGAAACTCGTCAGCGATGCGCTCGTCCTGGGTTGAGAGCGCAGTGACTATGCGCGCAACTTGCCGAAAGGCCGTTGTCTCGGCAAATTCTTTAAAACCCATCAGGCGGGGGACAACGAGCGGCAGCAGGATGCGGCCGTAATCTTTTTCTGGATACCGTCGCAGGGCGCGTCCTGCCGCCTGGACTATGTCAATGCGGCTCTGCTTTGGGTCGGCAAACGCGACGCAGTCGATGGCTGGCACGTCGACTCCCTCCGTCAGACATCGCGCGTTGGTCATGAGAGCCTGCGGCTCCCTAACGAACTCGCGCAGAAGGTCGGCGCGTTCGCCAGCGGTCTTCTTGCTTGAGATGTGAAGGTTCGTGGTTCGCGGCCGTAGCCTATTAAGGACATCCTGCTGGTCCCGGAAGCGCTGCGCCGCACGGATGCTGGAGTGGAACGAAATCGAATGCGTCACCCCCTGTTTCTCGACCCGTTTGAGAGCTACACCGGTCCCGACCGCCCGCGCCTCGGCCTCGTCCAGGTCGCGCAGGCGCAGGTTCAGTATCCGGTTCTCCTTAATCACCCTAGCAACTCGCTCGTCGCTCACGGCGATGGTCAGAATCTTGTAGTCCGAGATAATCCTTTCTGCGATTGCCTCCTTGTACGACAACTGAAAGAAGCACTTTCCGTAGTCGGCCTCGTTGTCCATCGAGAGGACTTCGTCGCTGTCGCCCCGAAACACGCGCTCGGTGGCTGTCATGAACAGGCGGCGCCGAGCCTTGAACTTCCGCTCCCGCAGCAGCGTAGCAAACGTCTTGGAACGAACACCCACGGTCTTGTGCGCCTCGTCGAAGATGGCGAGGTCAAACTCTGCACCCGCCAGCCGACCTGCCGCGGCGAGCTTGTTGTTGGACTGATAGGTGGTGAATACGATTCTCGTCCCCTTGCGGGGAGCGCGAAGCAGCGACGCTATCTTCCTCGGCTCGGTGTAGGTGGGCAGCCCGAGGTCATAAACCTCGCCGACGAACTGGTCCCGTTCAAGGTTGCCAACGCTCTCGTCACTACAGACGCAGAGCCAGTCCGGCACTTGGCCGTTCGCCAGAAACTCGCGGGTCCAGTCCGTGACACCCTGCCGTATCAATGCGAGGCTGGGGACCGCCACCAGAATGGTCCTGGCCTTGAGCGCCTCGGCTATCCAGTACGCGGCGAGGCTCTTGCCGGTACCGCATGGCATGATGAGACGACCTCGCGCCGCCTTATCGCGGATGAAGTGGTCCCTCGCGGCGGAGACTGCCTTCGCCTGATGAGGCCTGGGGTGTCTCGCCTGTGGTCGCGCGCTCTCACCCTTTAACCCCCTGACAATCAGGGCCCAGTCCGCCGAGCGCCAACGGTCGAGGCCAATCTCGACCGTATTTCGCATCAGGTGACGCTTGCTGACGGGTCTAGTGCAGGTGTGGGCAACCACGGCCTGGGCGATGTGGCGGCACGTATTGAACGCGAGGGAGGTGAAGGTGCCTAGTTCTCGCCGGGTGAGGGGCTGGTCGCGCTGACTCCGGAACTTTGCCTGGATGGCCCAATACGCCCCGTGCCGGTCAAGGGCTATCAGGTCGATGCCCTCGTCGGGGTGTGGAAGTTCGAGCCGTTTACGGACCTGGGCGGGCACGTCGCGCAGCAGCCAGACGTTTCGCAGGATGGTTCGGTATTCTGGCGCGGTCTGGAGGTAGAGTTGAACGAGCCGCTCGAACGCCCGACCCATCTCGGCTTTGGAGAGCCGCCTCGTTCGTTGCCAGAAGACGTCCCAGGAGTGGCAGGAGGCGATATAGCGGTCTACGCGGTTCATGACTCATCCACCGCATCAACCGTGCCGTTCCGATTTATGGATGTGGACTCGACCAACGAGCGGTTCGGAATGTCATCAGGCACTCCGTGGGTGCGTCATAGGATACGTTCGGACCACCTTGTACCACGATGAACAGCCCGCAACTATGCCAGCGTTTTCTGGGTTCGAATCATATCAGGGCGGTCTCGGCAAGCTTGTAAGAACATGTGTGGCGCGTGGCACTACTCGCGGTATTCGATGCCGGGGACACCGATGCGACGTTGCATGCCATGGCCGGGCGCGCAAACGCGGGAACGAGCGTAGCGCTTCCTGCGGGAGCAAGCTCGGGCGCGGACCAAGCCGGTAAGCGATATCGAAGCAGCGGCCACACGGGCCCACGTCGATCCGGACTCGCTCACGCAAGCGCGCGCCGATCTCCACGTTGTCACCAGCCGCGGCAACGCCGGCGGCGTGTAGGCGGTGCAGTGGAGCCTCCCTGGCTAATACCGGGCCGCCTGGTGCCTTGGAAGCCGCCAGCAGCGCTCCACGCCTGAGCGCGTCGGCAGTGTCACTCGACTCGCCGTCGCCGATCGTCTATGTGGCCCCCACCACCATGCTGCTGCGTTCCACGTTCACCTTCATCCCGCCGGCCGTGCTCGCGCTGGCGCTGTCGAGCGCCGCCGCGGCACAAACCACGACTTTCTACGACGCCGCCGGCCGCGTCACCGGCAAGGCCACGACGCGCAACGGCGCGACGACGTTTTACGATTCCGCCGGTCGCGTCACCGGCAAGGCGCGCACCAACGCAGAAGGCACGACCACGTTTTACGACGCCGCCGGGCGCGTCACCGGAAAAGCCACAGCACCACGGAGATGACACTAGGAGCACCGCGGTCGCGTCGTCTACCGCCACGCCTGTGCCGGCTGGGCTGCGAGGGCATTGTCAGCAAGCGCCTGGGCTCGCCTTATGTCAGCGGGCGGACCCGGTATACTGGCTCAAGTTCAAGAACCCGGCAGCGCCGGCGGTGAAGCGGGAGCCGCGCCCCTCCCTGGACGCCCTAAAAACAGGTCCTTGCGGGTATTCTTTCAGAATGGCTACGATTCGCTGAACAACGGTTCGTCGCGTCATGGCCCCACGTGTGAAGGCACATGTCAACCCGGCGCTCCTAAGATGGGCGCGGGAAACGGCTGGCTTCTCAACGCCAGCCGAAGCCGCCGCGCTATTGAACATCGAAGAGACGCAGCTTACGGCATGGGAAGACGCCGCCAGCGAAGAGAAGCCATCAATTCCGCAGTTGCGAAAACTTGCCGCGCTTTTTAGGCGTCCCCTCGCCGTCTTCTACATGGCTGAACCTCCAATGCGGTTCGCAGTCATGCGGGACCTGAGGCGTCTCCCTGGCACGGGTCCACGCCACTACTCGCCCGCGCTTCAATTGGAGATTCGCGTCGCGAACGAACGTCGGGAGTTAGCTCTGGAACTTGCGGCGGACCTCGATCGGGAAATCCCAAAATTCATCCTTGCCGCCACGGAAAGAGAAGACCCCGAGCGTGTCGGTGAGCGAATCCGCGCGGCACTCGGCGTCACTGTCGAACTCCAGGCTAACTGGAAGGATGTGGATGGTCGCGCTGGATTCAATGCCTGGCGCTCTCGAATTGAGGAAGCCGGCGTGCTTGTTTTCCAAGCAACGCGCATAGAGGCGGACGAGGCGTCCGGCTTCGCAATCGCCGCCGACACTCTGCCAGTGATCGCAGTCAATCGAAAAGACCCACCCACGCGCCGGACATTCAGCCTTTTACATGAACTTGTCCATCTCATGGTCCGCGTGAGTGGCGTGTCCGACCTTGAGACCGATGCGCAACGACCTCCCGAAGACCAGCGAGTTGAAGTTTTCTGCAACCATACCGCGGCGGCGGCGCTGATCCCAAGGGACGCGCTGTTGGCGGACCAACGTGTGATCGACCATGGCCCGGAATCAACCGATTGGAGCGACTCCATTTTGAGCGATTTGGCCCGGCAATTCAACGTTAGCCGTGAAGCGTTGCTGCGACGACTGCTGACGTTCCATCGCACTACGCCTGATTTCTACCAACGCAAGCGCGCACAATACATCGCCGAATATCTTGCCACGCGTGAGCGCCAAAAAGAGAAATCTGTGGACGAAGAGATCAAACGAAACATGCCACGCGAGACCATCAGCAACTTTGGTCGTCCGCTGATCCGAATGCTGCTCAGCAACTATTACCAAGACCGCATCACACTAAGTGAAGTCTCCGGTTATCTCGGATTAAAGGTGAAGCATATTCCCAAACTAGAGCAAATTGCGGGACTGAGGTATGGCGGACCCGGCGATCTATAGCATTGACAGTAGCGCTTTGATTCATGGCTGGCGGAGGGCCTATCGCCCCAAGAATTTCGGATTTGTATGAACACTTGGCGGCTCCCGCCGAAGAGGGCCGATTGCGAGCATCAATTGAAGTGCTCAACGAACTACAGAAGAAGGAAGATGAACTTCTGGCTTGGTGCAAAGAGTGGAAAGAAACATTGTTCGTTGAGATCGATGATGAGATTCAGACGCATCTCGCCCGCATCATGGCCGCCTATCCTCGACTCGTCGACACGGTCAAAGGAAGATCAGGCGCGGACCCATTCGTGATCGCTCTTGCAGCAACAACTTCCCCAAACATGATTGTCGTCACAGAAGAATACGAAGGCAGGATACGAATTCCAGACGTTTGCACGGCCGAAAAGATCGACTATTGCCGGCTTGCCGACCTCATCGAACGTGAGAATTGGAATTTTAAGGGTCGGTGAAACAATTTCACCGCGCGGTGATTTTGTTTTCTTGCCACGCCCCGGGGCCCCCGGCGGTGTCCCGAGCACGAATGCGCCCTCAGCGATCGCAAATATACCGACCTTGGTAGTGTCCAGAATCTTTCGCACTTTCGGTTTTGGCTGAGCGGCGCCCGGCCCTGGCTTACGCGGTGATGGCACCTTTCATCTGATCCTTCAGCAGCTCGATGTTGAGATATCTCTTGGTCGACCATGCCGTGCCGGCGATGTGGCGTAGGCAGCGGCGAGGTTGAGCGCGGATTGACCGTCAGGGAATGCGCCACGACGCGGGTGCGCCGCCGGATCTCACGCAGGATGCGCTCAAGCGGGTTGTTGGTCCGAATCCGCCGCCAATGCTCCTCCGGGAAGGCGTAGTAAGCGAGTGTCTCCTCGAGGCCGCTTCCACCAGCTCGGCGGCCCTGGCCAGTCGCAGGCCACGCAGCTTCTCGATTTCCCGCTGCGCTATCGCGCTTTTGACTTTCTCCATCGACGCAGGAAGGCCACGCTATGATCGCCGCTGCTCTGCTTACACAAGTGAACGCCGTCCAAGTGCTGTCGAGCCGAAACGCAAGCCGGCGGTGATTATGTCTGGCGTGTGCTGGCGAGATCGAGGTGGCACAATCAGCCGCTGCTGACTTGCTGCACCGCCAGCGGCGGGGCTGCGGCGAAGACCACGGTAATCTGACTGTCGGTCAATCGGAGCGGCGACACGCGGCGGGTTCCGCGGGGGGCTTCCGGCTCACGCTTGAACGCGAGCACTCGCAATTGCGATGGGGCGGATATTCTCCGCGCGCATCCTCCTATCTGGACAGACGGCACCGCCCCCTGGGTGGCTCACAGATACCTTGCGCATGGGAGTCGCACGCTGCGGAACTGGCGCGCCGCTTCAGTTACGGACTTCTCGATCGGGAAGCGCTCCGCCGACGAGCCTCCGACATAGCCATGTAATCGCGGCTCGGCCTGTAGAAACCGCTCAAAGTCGGCCGGAGTTTCGATCGCCCCGCCATGACAGGTCACAATCCGGTCGGAGAACTTTGCGGCTAGTGCGTCGATGATCGCCGCGGCTTGGTCGAGCGCGGCATCGCGGCCGAGCACAGTCTTAGAGCCGATCGTGCCGCCCGAACTGTTGCCGAAATGAATAATGATGTTGTCTACGCCGACCTCGGCCATGGCGAGGGCTTCGTCGACCGACGTGCAGAATGCCTTGGCAAAAAGTCCCATGCCGGACGCCATTTCCAACACGGCGACCTCGCGCGCGAAGCCCATCCCGGTCTCTTCCAGATCGCTGCGAAACTTGCCATCGATCAACGCCACGGTTGGGCAGTTCATCACGCCGTCATAGCCGGCTGCGGCCACCTTTTCGAGAAACCGCCGCATGTCGCGCGTAGGATCCACGCATAGCAACCCGGCAACGAGCGGACACTCGCGCACCACATTGATCAGCGCCCGCTCGCCGAGCTCCAGCGTCAGCGCATTGGCGTCGCAGATCGGCAGATAGCCGGCCATCGAGCTCAGTCCCTGCATGCGGAAATAGGCGAGGCTGTGGGTCGTGACCATACTGGCGCCGCCGCGAGCCGCCATCTTGGCAGTGATGCCCGAGCCGCACAGCGCATCGTAGATCGCGTATCCGTTGCCGATTTCGTTCCGCAGGCGGTCGAGGACGGCCGCACGGCCCCGGTTTGCAGCCATGCCGTTCTCCTAAGCTATCCTCTATCTTCTCGCGGCCGCCGCCGCGGCGCGCGCGCTGGACGTTGCTGAATCGGTGTGAAATTCAATCTCGCCGCTTGCGCCCAATTGAAGGCGAGTGACCACGCGCCACCGCACATCGTCGGTGTTCGGACAGTCGAGCCGAAAGTGCGCGCCGCGGCTTTCCGTCCGTTCGAGCGCCGCGACGGCAAGGAGGCGCCCTAAGAGCGCGAGATTGCGTACGGAGAGCGCGCTTTCCAACTCTTCGCCGCGTACCTTGTCGGAATTCCGAGCCTTCTCGTTCAGGCGCATGGCGGGCACGTCTTGGCACTCGATGCGCTCATACTCGGCCAGTGCCTCATGGAGCGTGCGTTCCTCGCGGATGGGACCGAGCTTGTTGTGCGCCAACATGCAGCAGGCCATGCGCACGTCGGATTGCAGTGGGCCGCTGTTGCGATTCAATAATCCTGCAAGCCACGCGCCCTCGGATTCGGGGATGGCGTTATCATTGCCGCCCCTCAAATCGACACGTTCGCTCTTGACGAGTGCCGCCGCCCGTCTGCCCGCGCGCCGGCCGTACACCAGCGAGGCGGAGAGCGCCGACCCGCCGATGCGGTTGCCGCCATGGATGCCGCCGGCGGTTTCGCCCGCGGCGAACAAGCCATCGACGGGAGTCCTGCCGTCGATATCCACCTTGAGGCCGCCAAGCCAGGTGTGGCTTCCCGGCGCCACCTCCAGTGGCGTCTTGCTAATGTCGATCCCACGGTGAAGGCAGCTCTTATAGATGTGCGGGATCTGTTTCTGGATGACCTCCATGGGCACCTTGGTTGCATCCATGAAGATGCCGCCGGTGGAGCTGGCACGGCCGGCGTGGATTTCCTTGGCCATGGCCCGGATCACTTCGGAGCGAGTCGATTGCTCTGCAGTGTCGGGGAAATAGTGCTTGAGGAACTCCTCGCCTTTCCGATTTCTGAACACTGCGCCGGCGTTAATGAAGCCGGTGGGATGTGGCGCGAAACCGAATAGCTCCTTGGGCGAGCAGCACATCGCCTGGAAGTCGATCATCTCGATGCCGATGAGTGGCACGCCCGCGCGGAATCCCAGCACATAGCCGTCGCCCGTCACCTGCGGCGGGTTGTCGTTGACGTAGAACAGCC
>Ga0306917_10001188_pt1 | contig 12004 bp, 14 predicted proteins | sample tim00Cox00000000_FD_203313 | JGI IMG/M metagenome (GOLD analysis project Ga0306917, IMG submission 203313) | Lab enrichment of tropical soil microbial communities from Luquillo Experimental Forest, Puerto Rico - timezero.00C.oxic.00.000.000 (v2)... | ecosystem: Environmental > Terrestrial >... | reverse complement strand
GTTATCGCAAGCCTTAGAAGCGCTGAGAGACCGCCGCGCCACAATGCTCGAAGTGATTATTCCGTTATAAGCACACGAGGCTCTGCGAAGTCTCATGGCTTGCCGCTGGTTATCACAAACTCCGAAGATATTGTTCATCAGTAGGGCTTTTACAAACGGCTCTTTTATCTCGACTTTGAGTCTTGCCACTACTTCCCGGGGGTTGAAACCACGCTTTGAACCCCTGTCATCGTCGCTTTCTTTGCGGTTTCAAAGGTCTCCTCGCTTTTCCAGACCGCAGGGGTCACAACGTTATGGCGCGTCCCTCCGCCTGTCTTTCGTAGAGAGAGCCCTCGACGAATCCGGGTAGGCCCTGAGAAAGCTAGAACTCTTCAACGCTGCGCCGTACTCCGGCACGATTCGCTGTCTTATAAGGGCGGATACTTCTTTCTCCTTACTCCGAGGAACTCTGTTGCACGACATCCCGCGCCGAAATCAGCCACCTGCCTTGGGCCTTCGCCAGAAAAAGCGTATGAATTTCGGAAAACGGGGAAATGCGATCGCCACCCTTCAATGCAATTCCCTCATGGAACAAGACCATCACTTGAACAACCGCGGCATTCAATCCTATGAGACGAACATGCTGAACCGTGCATTTAGGACGAAAGTCTTTCCGACTCGTCATGTCAATCCCGTCTTTCCAGAATTGTTCGCGGGCCTCGAGCCCAATTGGGTGATGCCAATCGCCGAATCGGTCCACGATTTCCATCTCTCTGGTCTCCAGCGCAGCCAATCGTTCCGGATCGGAACTCCTGTATGCGGAACACCAGGAACTTGCTAAGTCATGCACCGCCGTTTCTCCCGGGATAGTGGCCGCTCCTGTAGGCGATAAGGCACTCGGGTACTCCGGCGGTGACGAAGGCATGCTCGGGTCCGATGCAACGACACGGCTCGTTCCTTGGTACGCCGATAAGCAATGGACGAGGAGGAAAAGAATTCGGATGAATGTAAAAATCATTGAGATTTACCCTCGAACTAAGGAGCAAGCGCGAATTGCGCTTGTTCATGGATCCACAACGACTTGGCCCTTCATGCGATTATGGTGAATGCCGCAGACCACTGAACATCTGAATTCGTACGTCCCGGGAGCCTCTGCGAAGAATTCGATCATTGTCTCTCGCCCCTTCTTGAGTCTCCAACCATCGTTGGCTTGCGGCGAGGCGAACTCGAGACCCGGGCGCGCTGACGAGTCGGCACCGTCGGAAACGATGGCGCTCTTGAAGCCGTGATTCTCGTCAATCGCGGTGATTTTGAGCTTGACCTTCGTGCCAGCTTTAACGTGCACGCACGAAGGCGAGAATTCGTACTTCTTCGCTGTAATCTGAATGACTTGGACATCTTGGCCTGGTGTTTGCGTGGCTGTTTTCGGCTCCTGTCCTAGCGTCAGGGCTGAGAACAGGGTGACCGAGACACACAAATAGCGGATGAGATTTGATCCCATGAGTTCCTCCTCTTTCTATTTCCGCGGATTCGCTGGCTATCGACGGCGCTTGCGACTGGATCCTTGGAATTCCGTTGGCGTGGCTCCAACCATACGACCAAAGACGCTGGTGAAGTGGCTTTGGCTGTCGAAGCCCACGGATAGGCTGATGTCCGCCAGGCTTGCATTAGCAGTGCGCAACATCACTTTCGCGCGTTCCACACGGCGTTCCAGAACGTACCTATAAGGCGCCACGCCTATGGTTCGCTTAAACAGGCGCGCGAAGTGGTGCAGGCTCAGATCTACGATTCCCGCGAGTTCGCGTAAGGTGAGTTCGTGACTGAGGTTTGATTCGATGTAATCAAGCACTCGTCGCGCTTGGTTACGGGTCAGGCTGCCCGGCGGTGGAATCCTGGCCGCCGGCGAGGCGGTGGAGTGGCGGTCGAGCAGCAAAACAGCCAACCTCATCAGCTGCGATTCCACATAGAGGCGCTGGGGCCGACCATTGAGACTGAGTTTCTGGTAAAGACGTCGGCAGATCGCTTCCATTTCGGAGTCGCGGAAGACGTACCGGTCCACGACGTTCAAACTGCTCCCGTCGCCAAACACCTCGGGCGAGACGATTACGTCCAGGCGGTCGCAGGTGCTGTTCCACCACCATTGGCTCGGCACGCCGTGCGGCATGAGTGTCATTTCCCCGTGCAGCATGTCGCTTACGAAGGAACGTCCTTGCCGCGTTTGCCGCAAGCCTTGAACCGGAGACATGTTGAACATCAGTACGCTCGCGGGAGCGCCATCGAGGCTAATTCGTCCGGGTGGCTCCCCCAGCGTCGCCTGCACCAGGCCCCCGGGCACATCGACCACGTGCAGAACCTTTGGACGACCAACTCCTTGCCTTTCCAGCAGTGCCAACCATTGCTCCCGGTGGCTAGGCGTCGAGTTTGATGAGCGCTGGTCCATGCATTTCTCGCAGAAGGCCGCTCAAAACCTAGCGCGGCCCTAGTCCTCAATGTCAAAAAGCGGCCACGCCTTCATCACAGCAACAAGATAACGCTACATCGTTATAGCCGTCTTTCAAATTCTTGCTACCGGAGTTGGACTCAGGCGCCGGCTCCACGGACCTGTGGAAACGAATGGTGCTTCAAACCCGAACAGGTCGCCACCGACGCTGTGGAGTAAGCGCCACCGATTGACGTTGAGCTGGGGGCGGTTAGTGCGCCGAGATTAACAGCTGTTGCGCCGAGTGCAGGTCCCGCCCCCACCGGTCATCGGGGCTGCCCTGATGACGGATCCAAATCTGAAGGGGTAAGGTATCTTGCAGTTCTGGTTGATGCAGCGGCGCGGGACTTCGGATAGACGAATGCATGTCCAAAACTATGTCCTGGATAGAACCAGACTTTGAGCGCGTTTCGACCCCCGCCATAGCCTTCATAGAATCCAACTACGCTCTTATCGGTTGGCTGAAGGCGCTGCGCAGGAATTGTAAAAACCGTCGCGTACACCTTCGTTTGCTCTCGGTTGAAAATCTGGACGATATTGCGATCACCCAAAATAGGTAGCAGTTTGAAAACGTATGTTCCGGCGGGAAGAACGGCATGCCCGGGTATCTCCACCGGCGCGCTGAAGGTTAATATCGTCAGCTCGTTGAACTCATCTGCCTTGGCAGAAGAGCCGAATGCCGCGATCAGAATCGTCATACCGAAAAACAACTCAATTATTCGTAACTTTTTCATTGGATCTACCTCCGATTGGGTGTTTCGCTTACAGGCGAATCCCTTATTCCTTGAGACAAGACGCATTTTTCAATCGGTGCGTTGTGCTTGTTCTGTTAGAGTTCGGTAAGAAGTGGACTTGCAGGTGCCTTATAAGTGCTGGCGAAGAACGAAGCGAGAGCCACGGCGGAGAGGTTGGCCGAAGGAGGGAACTCCTTCTTGCCATTAACGCTCACAAGGAGGAAGGGGTGCGAAGGCCCGGGGGCAGACATACCTCCTGCCCGCCTCCCCTTTCCGACGCTGCGTGCTAGCGGCTCGAATACCGTGCCAAACTAGAAGCCAAGCTCGATGCTGGTCGACGCACAAAGGTCATTCTGCGTAAGTTTGTTGTCTTGGGGCTCGCGGAAGTTGGTTTGAAGGAATTCCAGTTGTATCGGGCGGAGAGCAAAGCGAGTTGTCAGTTGGTAATCGGCCCCCCCGCTGAGTGCCCACAGCACCTGGGAAAAGGGAGTGGCGCATCCCACGGGAAAAACCAGACAAGAACGCAAGAGGTAGTTGGACTGCGTACCCCGCAGGCTAATGCCGACGATATCGTTATTGCGACTGCCGGCACTGGCCAACCCAAAATCCAGAGCCACTCGCAGCCACGGTGTTAGGCGGTAAGACACGGACATCTCGGCCCCATGCAGGCTTTGGCTTCCCAGACGGTTGGTCGAAGATGATGAGACATGTGCGTAGGAATAACAGAGGGACACATCGAGCTTCGTAAACCAGGAGGACTCCTGTCCACAGGCAGAGCCACACAAAAGCACGAGAGCCAACAGCATGCGTATGGTAGTCAATAGGACCATGACTTCTCCTTCTTTGTTCCAGGTGCCATGCAGGACCACATCGCTGGCCGAGTCCAGGTCAAAACCGCGCTTGCGCCTTCATGAGGAAAGACGCGATGGAGCTAGGTTTGGTTTACTGTATCTGTATGTAATACGAGGATGATTACTTTATGATACAAATATTTACGACCGTCGCTTTTTCGAAGGCCCGCGAGCGGCGCTTCGAGTTCCTACCCAGTCGTGAAAGGGAACTTGCTTCAAAGGTCGTGAAGGAAAGTGTCGTCGCCGAGGGGATTGCGCTCCAACGGCAATGGATTGTGCAGTGAATCCTTCACCTGTTTCTGCGACACCCGCCAGCTAACCCGCCCGGCTTTCCGCGCGTCCAACTGAGCGGGCCAGACAAAGAGGTTAGTTCTTGTCAATCGTCGAGTACCTGAAGCGGTCCAGGTCCTACTTTTCCCGCCGATTGTGGATTCTCGGCGGCCTCCTTTTCCTGCTCTGTGCTTTGGCTGTCGTGCAATACCGCTGGATCAATCAGGTTGCCGAGGCGCAGCGCCAGCGCGCAAAGACCGAGCTCGCCACCGCTCTTATCGATCTGGAAAACGACTTTGACATCGAGATAACGCGTGCTTTCGCTATTTTCGAGACTCCGACAGCTAGTCCAGGCGATTATGCGGAGCGCTATCAGCAGTGGCTGCGCGTCGCGCCTTACCCGGGTTTGCTGCATGGGGTGTACATCATGGATCCAGGCCATCCTGGTTCGCCGCCCAAACCGCTCGTACCCGGAGAACCCGCGATCCCCGCTGGGCAATGGCAAAGAGACGCCGAGAAACAGACATCAGCGGTGTTCGTCGCAACAGCCTCTGGCGTCGACCTTCCTCGTAGCTTTCGTGTTTTTTCGAAGGAGCGAGCCGCACAATTCATCGGGTCCTCTAAACCCGCCCTCGTAGTCGATGGAAATCCGGCGTTCGTCTTCCCGATCGCGCCGACATTTCCGACCTTTGCAATCGCTGGACGCGTCGGACCCCCCGTGCCCTTTCAGATCAACCTCGTTCGACGTGGCAGCGTTCGCATTCCGCAGCCGCAACTGGGTTTAGTCGTTTTGGATGCCGCTTACATCAAAACTATCTTCTTACCGGCAGTAGTGAAACTGCACTTTTCGAAGGTCCCTGCTGACTATGACATTTTGGTCGTCGAACATATGGCGGGACAGGAATCGAAAGCGATCTTTCGTTCGGAATCGGCGTCCCCACAGGCCTCACTGGTGCAGTCCGATGGGAACATCAGCCTTCTTCGTCTTCGCCTGGACTGCTTCTTGCCTCCTGCGCCGACCAGGGGCCAAGAGGTCGTCCCAACCGCCTCCGGGCTCGGCGCGGTGGCGAAGGTGCAGAGCGTGTCCGAAATCTTCGGTCGCAGACCGTTCGCTTGTGGCAATACTGGCTTAATGTCCGAGGTCAACTCGGATGGGCTATGGGAGTTGCAGGCCAGATATCGCACGGGTTCGCTGGATCAAGCCATCGCGAGATTCCGTTACAAAAACATTTTTTTGGGCGGCAGCGTGCTTCTCGTTTTAGCTTCCGGAATGCTTGCGCTGCTGGTTTCCACAGAACGAGCCCGCGCTTTGGCTCAAATGCAAACGGAGTTTGCCCTGGGTGTATCTCATGAGTTTCGGACCCCGCTCACCGTTATTCGTCTGGCAGCCGACAATCTCACGAACGGGATGGTGGAAAATTCGCAGCAGGCTCGCACGTACGGCGAGATCATCGGCACGCACGCATCGGAACTCTCCAACATGGTGGAGGAGACGTTAGCATTTGCCCGCGTACAATCGAAAGATTTCCTACCCGATTCCACCCTGATTTCACCGGCAGAAGTTGTGGCCACTTCTCTCGCGAACTGCTCCCGGGCCCTGGAAGACGCGAGGATGAAGGTGGAACTCGATATTGCGCCGAATCTCCCGCTTGTTGATGTGGATGTCCGGCTGATGAGCAGGTGCCTTGAAAACCTCATCCTCAATGCGACAAAGTATGCTGCATCCGGCCGATGGATGGGAGTCCGGATTCGAACGGTAAATCGCGCCGAAGGAGCAAGAGTGCAAATCTCGGTGGAAGATCGGGGGCCCGGTATTTCCTCCCTTGATCTTCCGCACATCTTTGAGCCGTTCTATAGGGGCAGTCCTGACGATGCTTCGAAAGGTCCAGGTGTAGGCCTTGGCCTTACATTCGTAAAGCACGTTGCGGAACGTCATCGCGGAACGGTGGAAGTCGAGAGCCCTCAAGGTGCCGGCGCTTCGTTCTCGCTTTTTTTGATTCCTCAAAAAGTCCAGCACGAACCCACAAAACGGTGCGATACATGAAGCAGCGCTTATTGCTTATTGAAGATGAAGCGACCCTGTCAGTTCTGCTGTGCGAGCGCTTGGAGAGGGAGGGATACTGCATGACGGCTTGCAAGGATGGCGTACAGGGCCTGTCGCAGGCCATGAGCGGAGCGTTTGATCTGCTTATCTTGGATGTTAGGCTGCCGGGCCGAAACGGATTTGAAGTGTGCCACGAGCTGCGCCGCCACTCGCTCAATGTGCCTGTCCTTATGCTGACGGCACGGGGGAACGTCAAGGATCGGGTCAAGGGACTAAAGATTGGTGCGGACGATTACCTGGTGAAGCCTTTCGACGTCACGGAGCTGTTGGCGCGCATTGAAGCTCTGCTTCGTCGGGCCAGAAATTCCCCACCTCAGTTGAACGGTTCCCTGATCTCCTTTGGGAGCGTCATCGTGGATCTTCAAAAAGAAGAGGTTCTACGTGATGGTTTGCCGATCGCGCTCACCGCAAAGGAATTCGAGCTCTTGCGATATTTCGTGGCACACCCGGAAGAGAGAATTTCTCGCCAGGCGCTCCTCAAAGATGTCTGGGGCTATCAAGCCATGCCACATACAAGGACCGTCGATTTTCATGTCGCACAGTTGCGACAGAAACTCGAAGCGAATCCAAAGACACCTCGCCACATTCTGACCGCTCATCGGTCGGGTTACCGATTTGTTCCTTACTCATCCGAGGCGCTGGCCTGATGGCGAAATTCGTGTCGGCCACGGCGGGCAATTGCTTCGGGCACGCGCGAAACCGCATATCTCGCCGGCTTGCTAATGACCAGATCGTGAGCGGTAGTGAGTCGCGTGGTCTCTAGCGAAGATCGTGAGGGAATTGTAAGCCGATTTCTTACGCTGACCTTGCTGGAGCGGGACAACGCCCACGGACCATCAACGCGTCTTGGTTTATGCACGCCGTTCTTTAAAGGCATGGCCGCTTGTGCTTCAGGCTTGACAACTAGGGCGTGCGGAGGAACACCATGACTCGCGTGTTGGTGATCGATCACGACCGGCAGCTCTGCCAGCAGCTCAACGAGCACCTGCTTCGCGAAGGGTTAACGGTAAGATTCGCCCATGACGGCATGTCCGGACTGGCGTGCGCTCTTTCCGGACAACATGATCTCGTTGTTCTGGACGAGGGGGTGCCGGAATTGCCGGGCATTCAGTTGATTAGGCGACTGCGGGCTCACTCCGGAATTGGCGTTGTCTTGCTCAGCGCACGCGCCGAAGAAGAAGACAAGGTCGTGGGGCTGGAATGCGGCGCCGACGACTACTTAGCCAAACCATTTAGTCTGCGCGAACTCGTCGCGCGCATACGGGCGGTATCTCGACGCCTCACGAGTTCGCTAACCTCCAACCTCAACACTCCGCCGGGATACCTACAGATTGGGGACCTCGAGTTGGATGAAGGCGCGCGAACATGCCGAAGAAATGCCGAGCTTATTAAACTGACGACAGCCGAGTTTGACCTACTCTCCGCTCTTTTGCGCTCCAGCGGACGTGTCGTTCATCGCAAGGACCTGACAAAACGAGTCCTCGACCGCGAATATTCTCCGATCGACCGGAGCATAGACGTTCTTGCGAGCAACCTGCGGCGCAAACTTGGACGCATGCCGGACGGGACGGAGCGCATTCGCGCTGTTCGAAGCGTCGGCTATTTGTACCCTCATCCCGCGTCTCATTTGCTCGCGAGCTGATGCTGTTCCGGCGGCGCAATTAGCCTGCACGATTCGTCGGTGGCGCTCGCACTGAAAGGTACTTGTAAACTCATTTCTTATCGAAGACCGGGCGCTTCGGCAAATCGTTCTGAACAACGATTGCGTCTTAGTTTCTTTGCGGCGCACTCGAATCCGAAATGAAAGGAGCATTACCCATGAAGGAACTTTCCGTGAAATCGCGTTTCGTCACCACCGTAGACGCTTTCCGGTAGGTTAGAAGCGTAGGGCGTGTACGAGAAGGCCCGCCAGGCTAGCGCCCACAAGGGGGCCGAAGATCGGAATGGGAGCATAGCTCCAATCGGACTTGCCCTTGCCGGCAATCGGAAGCACAGCGTGGGCGATACGCGGACCAAGATCACGCGCCGGATTGATGGCATAGCCTGTAGTTCCGCCGAGCGAGAGGCCGATGGCCCAGACCACACAACCGGCGAGGTAGGGCCCAAGGCCGGCAGCGAGTCCGTCTTTGGCGACGGTTTTTGAGAAAATTGCGGCGGAAACAAAGACCAGGACGAAGGTACCAATGATTTCGCTGATGAGATTCGCGACGGCGTTTCGAATCGCGGGTCCAGTACAAAATACCCCCAGTTTGAGGCCGGTATCTGAAGTTTCCTTCCAATGGGGCAGATAATGCAGCCAAACCAAAGCTGCGCCAACAAACGCGCCTAGCAGTTGGGCCGTCGCGTAAGGAAGAAGCTTCGAGTAATCTCCTGAGGAGATAGCGAATCCCAGGGTGACCGCGGGATTGATGAAAGCGTCCTTGCTGCCACAAGCGATGGCTGCAAACACCCCCCCAACCACGGCGAAAGCCCAGCCCGCCGTGATCACCATCCAACCACCCCCTTCTGCCTTTGATCGTTTCAAAAGCACGCACGCGACCACGCCATCGCCGAGCAAAATCAGGACCAGAGTTCCGATAAACTCCCCAAGGATCGGTGACGACATAATTGTTTTCCTCTCTTTTTTGAAACTCCCACTCTTGCGCTAAGGCTAGCGACTCATGTCGCCAGGTCGAACGACCGCGTTACTGCCTTCTTCCATTCCCGATATACACGTTCGCGCATGAAGCTCTCCATCTGCGGCTTCCACGTGTGACTCCCAGTTGATCACGGAGTTCTTCAAGATCCTTGTAGAATCTGACCGCCAGTCCCGCGGCGTCGGTTATGGGCCACTGAAAACTCCCGACGCTTTCCCGCCCGCCGCTCCCATAAGTGCTCGGTTAGTTTCGAGTTGCTTTTCGTAGCTGATGTCCAGGAAGAAAGCTTCTCCAATTCCTCAGGGTCCCTCCCACACCTACGCTGTCGTCCCAAGGGCGAGTTCCCAGGTCTCGGCCGTAAGATCCTTCCCGAAGCTGTGATGCTGTTCTTCGCGCACGAGGTGGAACCCTGCCTGTTTGTAGATGTATCGCGCCGCATGAAGAGTGCTCTGCGTCCAAAGGGTGATCCTCTGATATCCCACCTGCCGTGCGAAGCGGACGCATTCCTCAACTAGCCGTTTGCCGATTCCAAGCCCTCGCGCTTCCTGCTCCACGTGCAGCAGTCGCAGCTTTGCGATTTCGTCCGATGCCTTCGCAACGAAGACGGCACCAACCCTTTCTCCATCCTTTTCCGCAATCCAGCAGCGTTCGCGCTTCGAATCGTAATTCCTGATAAACTGCGCTACGATTTCCGCCGCCAGTGCCTCGTACGTTTCGTCCCATCCGTACTCCTCCGCGTAGAGAATTCCTTGCCGATGGACGATCCAGCCCATGTCGCCCGGCTGGTGCTGCCGCAGCAAATATGGAGTTCTTGGCTCCGCTTTGTCGCCCAGCAGACTGCGGACCGTCTGAACGGCGTCAACGAGCCGCCTCCGCTCCGCGGGAGTGAGTTCGTCGAGCATTGCGGCGACGTCACGATTCGAACGCTCATCGAGTGGCGCAAAGGCTCTCCGCCCCTTGGCGGTCAGGGAAAGGAACTTTTCCCGTTCGTCCGCCTTCGATTGCTCTCGCGACACGAACCTCCGGCGTTCGAACTCACGCAAGATACGGCTCATATATCCGGCATCAAGCCCAAGCTCTTTGCGGATGCCGGTGGCTGTGGGTTGCTCGCTGTGCGCGAGTTCATACAGCACTCGAGCCTCGGCGAGAGAGAAGGGACGGCTGGCGATTCCGTCTATCACCCCAATCTTGCGGGTATAGAACCGGTTGAAGGCGCGAATCGCGCTTACCTGCGCGCTAGTATTGCTTTCCGGCATAGCCACCTCCGATGATTGACGATAGCACATATATAGTTGGCACTGTCAACTATGTATCGTTTCCGGGCTTTGCGCACACACAAATCGCACGGATGCCGCCCGATTTCATTCGTGTCTCGCCCTTGCCCGCGGCGAAGCGTGAAGCACAACACCGACACAATCACCAACCACGGACAGGATTCGGAAATCACGAAGACCAGCTAAGAGGCGAAGCCACGTACTGTGTATGAGAACGATGCTCCTACTGATCGCAGCCGTTGGTTTCCTCTGTGCTTCCGTTCGAGAGGTTTACGGATGGATCATTGTCGCTCCACCGGGCGAATTGGTGTCGTGAATCAGCATCGGGGCGTTGAAATTGCCATTCGAGAACATGCTCACAATATGGCTCAGATGCATCCGGATCTGCTCGATGCTGGCTTTGTCGTTTGGGTCGTTTGCAGTCACGACGATTTTGCCGCCGTCCCTGAGTAAATGGAAATGATGCGTAGTGGCATCATGCGAGAACCCCATCACATGGTCGCCTCTGGGAATGACCCGAACTTGGCGAGTGTTTTGGTAGGGCTGCGGGGCTGTTGTGCGACCAAACAAACAGGTAGGGCAGTCAGCAAAAACGCTAGAACCATAGTTTGCATTCTAGATTTAATCTCCTGTTCTTGATCGCAAGGATACGTCTTTCCCGTCCAGCGTCAAGAAATCGTCTTTGGTGGGAGGCGGCACTGCCGAACGGCCTTGCGTCGGTCAAAAATTCTCCGCCCAAGAATTTCTGACTAACAGCCCGACGCAAGGCGGCACGACAGTGCACGCCTATGAGTGGTTCGTTCTTTCCAGTATCGTTAGCTATGGGATTGATACAACTGTCAAAACTGCCAGAACTGCCCGGATCCAGCGAAATTTAACATTAATTTTACATTCAAGTAGTACTAGTCGGTAACGCGACGCACTCTGGTATTACGCGCTAGAGACTGAACTATCGCGACTCGTCCCGTCGGATAACTACGCTAATGGCAGTTGCGAATCAGACAGGCTTTCATTGGCTCCGCCTCTTTGTGCGCCTACGGCGCTGCTTTGCAAACAAACGCCGGAAGCCGTGGCGGACTTCATGTTCTAGCGTTCGGCCAAGCACAAATTCGGTTGGCATCTCGAACCGACCTACGAGTACAACTCCGGGCGTGGCCGTGAACAATCGCCCGGCATCACCGCTGGGCTCTTGATAGCAATCCCATGATCTACAACAGCGGCTTTAAATTGGCCTCGAAGCTTTGGGTATATTCAAACCCGATGACCTTCTGACGAAGTATTCCCTCGCGGTCATAGAGCATCGTTGTCGGTAGCCCTTCGATGCCGCCGAATTTCTGCTTCAAATCATCCGTGGCGACTGCGAGCGGATAGCGAACGCCGATCTTCTCTGCAAACTTTGTAGGGTCTTCGGTATCCATCATCGTGTCGAATTTGAATCCGACAACAGCGAGACCCTGTGCGCCATAACGGTCTAGCAGCTTTTGATAACCCGGCATTTCCTGTTTGCACGGCTGGCACCACGTGGCCCAAAAATCAACGAGCACGACCTTGCCGTGGAGATCCGCCGACGAAATCTTGTGCCCTTGCAGGTCATCCACGGTGAAAGCAGGCAAGCGTGAACCAATCTCGCCGGCCGACACGGGCGTCTCTTTCGGTGAAGGCGAACTCGCCGACTGA
>Ga0306917_10001164_pt1 | contig 12098 bp, 8 predicted proteins | sample tim00Cox00000000_FD_203313 | JGI IMG/M metagenome (GOLD analysis project Ga0306917, IMG submission 203313) | Lab enrichment of tropical soil microbial communities from Luquillo Experimental Forest, Puerto Rico - timezero.00C.oxic.00.000.000 (v2)... | ecosystem: Environmental > Terrestrial > Soil... | reverse complement strand
CACACCGGATACCCTGACGCTTTGGCAAAGATCGATCTTTCCACCTTTCGGTTGATCCCGTGGGAAACGGGCGCCGCCCTTTTCATTCTCGACTTCTACGATCGTACCGGCCAGCCGCTCGCGGTTTCGCCGCGGCAGTTGCTGCAGGGCGTCGCCGCCAAGGCCGCGGCGATGGGGTTTCACCCCATGGTTTCGACCGAATACGAATATTTCTTCTTCAGGGAAGACTCGCACTCAGTGCGGGAGAAGCACTACCGTGACATGAAGGCCCTCTCACCGGGGATGTTCGGGTACAGCGTTTTGCGTACGGGGGCTCTTGCGGACTTGGCGAACGGCGTGATTGAAGCCATGCGCGCTTTCGACGTTGAACTGGAAGGTTTTCACACGGAGACCGGTCCGGGAGTGTACGAGACCGCCCTCAAGTACGATGGCGTTTTGCGGGCAGCGGACAAATCGGCGCTCTTCAAGACGGGGATCAAGCAGATCGCGGCCCGCAACGGGCTGATCGCCACTTTCATGGCCAAGTGGAATGCCAGTCTCCCTGGCTGCGGCGGCCACCTGCACCAGAGCCTCTGGGACAGCGAGCACAAGAAGAATCTCTTCCATGATAGCGATGACCTGGCAGGAATGTCGAAGCTGATGAAACATTACATGGCCGGGCAACTCCAACTCATGCCTGAGCTGACAGCGTTGACCTGCCCGACCATTAACTCTTACAAACGCCTTGTGCCGGGCGTGTGGGCGCCGACGAATGCCACTTGGGGAATCGACAACCGGACTGTGGCGTTGCGGGCCGTACTCGGCCCCTCGCCGAAATCGGTGCATGTGGAGTATCGCCTGGCGGGCGCCGATATCAATCCCTATGTCGCCATTGCGGCCGCCTTGGCGTCAGGCCTCTACGGCATCGAGCATCAACTGGAGCTTCCCGAACCAGTTGCTAACGCTTACGAAGCGAAGGCTCCACCGTTGCCCAGATCGCTGGAGGAAGCGACGGCGGCGCTGAAGCAAAGCCATATTGCCAAGGAGCTGTTGGGCGAGAATTTTGTGGATCACTTCGTGTCCACCCGGGAGTGGGAGGTCAGGCAGTATCGGCATGCCGTCACCGACTGGGAGCTGGAACGGTATTTCGAGATCATTTGAAGTGCCAGACGGTATGACCAATCAGAAAGCTGAGCTTCAGGCCACCGGAGCGATTAAGCATCGTCACTGGGGATAACGGTCTGGGAAAGACCGTCTCGCCGGAGTTAGCAGCCCATCAGTGGTCACCCGCGTGGCGGGATCCCTTTGGCTGAAGGAACGGACGGTTGAGTCGAGTCCGCGGCGCTTGGTGCTGTGATACAATCGATGATGAAGCACGAACCCCACGAGCCGTCTTTAGCAATCCCGTCGGCCGACCAGTTCAGGTCTTGAGAGGTTACCAACAGCTTGAGGCGTTCGTGTTGTGTGCTCCCGTCTTTTGTTTAGTGACGGGGCGCGTCGGTGCACGGCACTATGACAGAAGAAACCCGAACGCCAGCGCGACCGCTGGAGTTGACCGAACTCCTCACCCTGCTCCTTGAGGTAAGCGAGAAGCTCGCTTCCACGCTAGATCTCGACGAGCTGATGGGCCGCATCGCCGAGACGGTGAAGGGAGCGATCGACTACGAGGTTTTTGCCATCCTCTTGTTGCACGAGAAGACGCAGGAACTCTCGGTGCGCTTCAGCGTCGGCCACCCTCGCGAGCTAGTGCATAAGCTCCGCATCAAGGTGGGCGAAGGTATTGTGGGCCGGGCGGCGCAGACGCGGCGCTCCGTGCGCGTGGCGGACGTACGCGAGGACCCCGAGTACATCCAATCTCTTCCGGCCATACGGTCGGAGCTGGCGGTACCGCTGATCTTCAAGAAACGTGTCATCGGTGTAATTGACCTCGAGGCGCCCTGGCCGGATTTCTTCACCGAACAACACCAAAACTTGCTGGAGCTGTTGGCGGGCCGCATCGCCATCGCCCTCGAGAACGCCCGCCTCTATCGGCGCAGCCAGCGTCAGGCGCGTGCCCTCGCAGTACTGAATGAGATCAGCCGCGAGCTGAGCTCCGTGCTGGTGCTGAACGAATTGCTGCGCAAGGTCGGTACCCTCACCAAGCGCCTGATCGATTATCATCGGCTCGGCATCTTGCTGGCGGACGAGCATGCCCAGACGTTCAACACCGTGATTTCCATCAAGCAGGACGAACGCACACCGGAGAAGCCCACAGTAGCCTTCGGCCATGGTATCGTGGGCGCGGCCGCCGCTTCCCGTCAGATCGTCGTCGTGCCCGACGTGAGCCAAGACCCTCGTTACTTGCCGGCGAACCCCGAGACGCGGTCGGAGATGGTCGTGCCGCTGATCTATCACGGCCAGGTGATTGGCGTCATCGACCTGGAAAGCCCGCGTCTCAACTATTTCACCGAGGAGCACGCCCGCATTTTCTCTACCCTAGCGCCGCAAATTGCCATTGCCATTGAGAACGCGCGCCTCTACGAGCGCGCGGTGCGCAGCGAGGCGCGCATGGAACGCGACCTGGAGCGCGCCCGCGAAATCCAGATTCACCTCATGCCTTCCACTTCGCCGGTCATCCCCGGCATGGAGGTGCGGGCGCGCTTTCAACCTGCGCGCGAGCTAGGAGGCGACCTCTATGATTTCCTGACTTACGGCAAGGACCGGTACGTTCTTGCCATCGGCGATGTGAGCGGAAAGGGCGCGCCCGCCGCGCTTTATGGCGCTATGGCCATCGGCACCCTGCGCAGTCTCGCTCCGCAGCGGTTGATGCCGGGGGAGATGCTGAAGAAACTCAACGTGCTGCTCCTAGAGCGCAAGATTGAAGGGCATTTCATTACCCTGACCTACAGCATCTGGGAGCCCAAGAGCAAGACTTTGAGGTTGGCCAACTCCGGCATGCCTCTGCCCATTCTCGTGCGAAAAGGACGTGGTCACGTGATCCGCGCTGAGGGTGTTCCCCTCGGCCTGCTCGAGCACACGGAATACCAGGAAACCGTATTGACGCTCGAGAAGGGGGATGTGCTCGCCTTGTTTTCGGACGGCTTGGTGGAAGCCACCAACCCCCACCAGGAAGAGTTCGGTATCCGCCGTCTGGAAAACTTCTTCCGGGAACAAGCGCACAAACCGGCGGCGAAAATCATTGAAACGGTCTTCGCTGATATCGCTCGATTCGAGGATGGCCGGCCCCGGCGCGACGACCAGACGCTGGTACTGATCAAGGTACGGTGAGTGCAAGCCTTTCATTACAACCTGGGCGACTTCATCTGCGAGCAGGTGCCGGTGGAGTCGATCGCCACGCGCTTCGGAACGCCGGTCTACATTTACAGCCAGGCTGCCATCCTCGACAACTTCCGCCGGATTGAACAGGGGCTCAGCCGCATCCCTCACCTGCTCTGTTATTCGGTCAAGGCCAACTCCAATCTGAAAATTCTCGCTCTACTACTCCGGGCAGGCGCGGGGTTCGACATCGTCTCGGGCGGGGAGCTGGCTCGGGCGCTACGAGCGGGCGCAAAGGCAGACCGCGTTGTGTTCTCCGGTGTCGGCAAAACGGAAGGCGAGATCGACGCGGGCCTGCAGGCTGGTATTCTGATGTTCAACGTGGAGTCGGCAGGGGAGCTGGAGGTTATCGAAAGCCGGGCGCGCCATCTGGGGAGGCGCGCGGACGTTTCTATCCGCATCAACCCCGACGTCCAGACTGAGACCCATCCCTACATTTCCACCGGCCAGCGCATCCACAAGTTCGGCGTCCCGAAGTCGGAGGCGGCAGTACTCTCGAAGCGTGCCGCACTGTCGGAACACTTGCGCGTGCGAGGACTGGCGTGCCACATCGGCTCACAGATCCTTGCTGTGGAACCGTTCCTGCACGCGCTGGATGAGCTGTTGTGCGTGGCGCGAGAACTCAGCATGGACGGGATCGAAGTGGGGTTGTTGGACATGGGTGGCGGCTTCGGCATCCGTTACTCCGACGAACAGCCGCTCGATCTGGACCGTCTCACCCAGGGAGTGGAAACGCGGATCACGGGAACTCCTTATCGGCTGGTCCTCGAACCGGGCCGCGCCGTCGTGGGGAATGCCGGCATTCTGGTGACGCAGGTGCTCTACGTGAAGCGCAACCAGCAGAAGAACTTCATCGTGGTGGACGCGGGAATGAGCGATTTGATGCGGCCTTCGCTCTATGGCTCCTATCACGAAGTCGTGCCCCTCCGGCCCAGCACGCGCGAAACATTGCGCGCCGACGTGGTGGGGCCGCTATGCGAGACGGGCGACTTCCTTGCCGAGAACCGGGAAATGTCCGATGTTCACAGCGGCGAACTGCTGGCTATTCTGACCGCGGGTGCCTACGGGTATGCGCTCGCTTCCAATTACAACACACGACCGCGGCCCGCTGAGGTCCTCGTGGACGGTGTTCAGGTGGAGCTGATCCGCCGCCGCGAGAGCGTGGAAGATCTGATGGCGACGGAACTCCTCTGAGTCTGAGGGACGGCGGTGTGGGTTTGCCCATGTCCAGCTGAGAGGACCCTGGCCCAACGCTTCGGCATTCGTCACTTCGATTCTCTTAACCTGGATTTCTCGCCACGCTGCGCCGTTTCTCGGGTCTGCAGGAAGGGAGGTCCTTGAAATCTATCTACGGGCCAGATAGTACGGTCCAATCATCGGCCTCGCTCGAAATCACCCGCCGCGGCACGATAACGCGGATCCAGTTGTGCGGCGGTGCGAATCTCCTGCAAGGCCCCTTCAGTGTTTCCCGACTCCTTGTAAAGCCGCGCCAGCGTGGCATGATGTACGGCGTCGCCAGGCTCGAGTTGCGTAAGCTCTAGCTGGAACTGGATGGATCGCGGCAGGTCATGGAGTTGATAGTAGGTGTTGACCAGTCGTTTCAGGTCAACGCGGTTGTAGTAGTTGTAGTTGTGCAGGGCCGCTTCGAGTTCCGCCAGCCCTTCGGCACGATGGCTCCAGATGAGGGGGAAGGCGTACATCCAGCGCGCCGTGCCGTTTGAAGGATTAATCTCCACGGCCCTCTTAAGCAGCGCAAGGGCCTCCTCAACCTTTCCTTCTGTCAGGTAAGTCGCTCCCAGTCCGTCGTAACTTTCCGGCCACTTCGGGGCAAGCTCGATAGCCTTTTGGAAGGCTTTCTCCGCCTTAGGAAGGCAGGTGGGGTCGGCGACAGCCATCGCCTGATAAAGGCTTCCCAGCCGGATCAGGGCGCCTGGGTCCGGATTGTGATGAGCCCCGACTTGGGCCTCGAGTTGTGCCGCCACCGCGGCTGAGGCTGCCAAGTATGCTGGGTTACCAGCGCCGACGGCCCGGAGCGCGTCTGCCGCCGTCCCTACCACTTCGTCCTGCGCCCAACTGCCATAGGCAACCGTTTGGCCGAACAGTTCTTGAAACCGATGTGGGTCATCGATCGAGGCCACGAGTGCATCACCGAGGAACGCTTCCGCCAGGCCTTTTAGATTTGCGTTATATATGGTTACGAGCACGAACAAGGCGAGCCCTGCAATAAGCACCTTGCCCCGCCGCGGAAACCGGCGAACGCTGGAGGTGGTCTCTCCCCTTCGCCCTCCACTGGGGGATGGAGACGCTCGCCGTCGCACAGCTGCCGCAGGGGTGCCGATACGGGCCCTTTTCGCCTGCTCCGCTACCTCACGTGGCTCGGTGTGGCTACCTCCCGTGACGAGAAAACTCACGAAGGCCAGCACCGCGAAGAAGAGGAGATAGCTCGACGGTGAGTCAAAGAGGAAAAGGTTCTGAACGAAGTAGGCGCTGAGCATTCCTGCAGTGATAGGTACTGTCAACTTACCGTGCGGCTCAAGCCTGAACGCCCGGACGAGCATCAGCCCGGCGGCAATAAAGATCGATAGGTAGGCCAGTAGCCCGATCGCACCTTCCATAACGAGTCGGTCGGTCAGGGTGTTGTGGGAGCGGTCCCACCAGCCCTGTTCATAGGTCAGTATGTCAGGGTTGAAGTGACGGACAGAGGCTAAGGTGTAAAGCTCCGGTCCGTAACCGAGCAGGGGCCGCGCTTTGAAGGCTCGCCAGCTCACACCGAGGGTGATCAACCGAGTCCGTGTGGTGCTGTCGTGGGGAGAGAGCTGTGAGAGCCGCTCGAGCGCGGTGTTCCACCTTACCAACGGCGTGCCTCGCGCAGCGTAAACCGCAAATGGGACGACAAGAAGCAACAGCGTGCCTGCCAGAGCCGCGCGGCGTAGAGTGGTGCTATACCGGCTCGAAAGCGCGACGGTAAGGCCGACAGCCAGCGCGCCTGCACCGAGTCCGATTGTCGCGCCGCGATCGCCTGTAAGCAGCAGGGTGACCACGTTCAGCAACATCGCTGCCCCTCCCCACAGCCGCGCCGTGCGCGTTCGTCCTCCGGCGGTGACGAGGGCTGCGAAGAATATCTGCAGCAGGGCATAGGTAGCTGTCAGAGCTGGGTCACCAATTGTTGAAGCCACCCTGCTCAAGCCTGTCGAGAGTCGCTCGGCAACCGCCTTACCTGCCACCAAAACGCTGACGGCGAGCGAAGCGTGGAGAAAGTTCGTCCAATCGCGGCAGGTACGGAAAACTCCCGTCAGGATGAGAAAGAAGACCGCATAGTGCAGCTTCGTAAACGTTCCATCCATCCTCTCGAGAGTTCCCCACCAGCTTTGGTAGGAGTCGAGGGAGAAGGCCGTGGCGAGAAGCAGCGCGCCGCAGTAGCCGAGGACCGACCACGCGAGCGGGGTCAGAGGAGGCCGAAAGCGCCGATCAAGAAGGGCAAGAGCCACGGCGAGCACCAGCAGAATCTCGACGTCGATGCGGATGAATACGGTCCTGCTCAGCGTATATGCCCAGCGCGACTGACCGGTGACGATCAGTACCGAGGCGAGCACCGCCCATATACCTACAGTAATCGCCCAGAACAGGTTGCGGGCGGCGGGAGAGGTGAAGTCTCGGGTTGGCGCCGTTGGGTTCATTTCGGATCGCGTACGAAAAGTCCGCGTCGCCGGGGGTTCAGCGTTCTCCCCATTTGAGCTTCTGCCGGAGGATTTCGAAGTAGTTCTTTTGCGGCGATTGGATGAGTTCGACAACCGAGGACGCCCGCCTCATGTGCACCGCGTCTTCGCTGCGCAGGGCGACGCCCACCTGGCCGTCGACCGTGAGGTAGACAGACTCGCCATAGCTCTTCACTTTCACCTCGATCTGGGCCGAATCAGGCAGAACGACGGGCCGGTTGCTCAGTGTGTGAGCGCAGATAGGGGTGACGATGAAGGCTTCGACCGAAGGCGCAATCACCGGCCCGCCTGCGGCGAGCGAATAAGCCGTGGAGCCGGTGGGGGTGGAGACGATGAGGCCGTCGGCCTTGTAGCTGGAAATAAACTGACCGTCAACGCGCACGTCAAAGTCGAGGACGCGGGCGATGGCGCCCTTGTTGAGCACTACGTCATTCAGAGCGAGGAAGGACGAAATCACTTCTCCAGCGCGCATGACTTCGGCCTCGATCTGCACCCGTCGCTCGGTGCGAAAATCTCCGGCCAGCACCCTTTCCAGAGTCGAATAGAGCTCGTCGCGAGTAATCACGGTGAGAAAGCCGAGACCACCCAGGTTCACGGCCAGCAAGGGGACGGGCTTGCGGTTCAGGACGCGTGCCGTCGCGAGCAGCGTGCCGTCACCCCCGAGGACGATAATGAGGTCCACAAGCGAAGGCATCTCGTTGCGCGTAACGCACTTCTCGGAGCCGTCGAGCGTGGAGCCGGTCTCTTTGTCGACCAGCACCTCGATCGAACGGTCATGTAGCCAGTGAACCAGCGGAGTAACGATGTCACGGACCTCGGGTTTCTTGGGTTTGGAGGTGATACCAATCGTCTTAATCTGCATAAACGTGTGGCAAAGACCGCGCGCGAGCGACCATTCTAGCGAGATTGCGGCCAAATGGCATGCAGGAAATACTCTCGATTGCCGGAGGCACCCGCGAGAACACTCTCCGCCGAAGCCAGTTGGCCGAAACCCAGCTCCAGGAGCTTGTGAGAAACCCTGGTGACGGCCTCCTGATGCAGCCGCGAGTCGCGAACGATCCCACCTTTTCCCACCTGTTTGTGGCCCACCTCAAATTGCGGCTTAACAAGGACCAAAAAGTCCGCGCCCCGCTCCATCAGAGGTGGCAGGGCAGGCAGAATCAACGTTGAAGATATGAAGGAGACATCCATGGTCACTAGACGCACTACGGCACCGATTTGCTTCAGGGTGAGGTACCGGGCGTTCGTCTTTTCCAGGACCACCACGCGCGGGTCATGGCGCAGCTTCCAATCGAGCTGGTTGGTCCCCACGTCAACGGCAAAAACCTTGGTTGCACCGCGATGGAGCAGGCAATCGGTGAAACCTCCGGTGGAAGCACCAACATCGAGACAGACCCTGCCCTCCGCCTGGATGCGGAAGTGGTCCAGCGCTCCTTCGAGCTTCAGGCCACCACGGCTCACGAACTTGCATGGTTCACCCCGAATACGCAGCGTGGCCCGGGCGCTCACCGCGGCGCCGCACTTCTCCGCCTTCTGCTCGTCGACCATCACTTGGCCAGCAAGGATCAACGCCTGGGCCTTCTCGCGAGATTCAGCCAATCCGCGTTCCACCAGCAGTCGGTCGAGCCGGATTCTGTTCACGGGTGAGCCAGCCATCTGCCCAAAGACCAGTGGCTTGGTTGGATGGTAGCCCCGAGCAACCAGCCACTAGCAACTGGATTTAAGGCCGCGGTGTCGAGCGACGTGTGGGACCAACCGGGCGGAGTAGTCGTCCGCGAAGCTCTTGATGCGGGTCACGATGCCATCGACATCGAGGCCGTACTTGGCGTGGAGCAGATTCGGCGCACCGTGGGGAATGATGCGGTCGGGCACGGCGATACGCAAGACACCGACGGGTATGCGCCGATCCTGAAGCATGGCGGTGACAGCCGCCCCGAAGCCCCCGGCTTCCGTTCCTTCTTCGGCGGTCACGAGGAACTGTTTCTCCGTCGCCAGCACGGCAAAGAGTTCCTCATCCATCGGTTTCACGAAGCGGGCGTTGATGACGGTGGAGTGAATCCCGGACTCCTCCAGCCTGGCGGCAGCCTCCAGGCAGGGGTACACCATGCTACCCAGCGCCAGGATGCCGATGTCTCTGCCTTCACGCAGGATCTCCGCCTTGCCAATTTCCAACTGCCGGAAGTCCTCCAGCGGCACGCCAAGCCCATTACCTCGCGGGTAACGCAGGGCGGCGGGGCCGTTGAGGTTGAGCGCGGTGTAAAGCATGTGCCGCAACTCGCCTTCGTCTTTGGGGGCCATCAGCGTCATACCGGGCAGGGCCGCCAGATACACCAAGTCATAGAGACCGTGGTGGGTGGGGCCGTCGGCGCCAACGAGTCCGGCGCGGTCGAGCGCCAGTGTGACCGGCAAGCGCATCAAACACAGTTCGTGCATCAACTGGTCGTAGGCCCGCTGCAAGAAAGTGGAGTAGATGGCGGCCACCGGTCGCATGCCCTCACAGGCCAGACCCGCGGCAAAGTTGATGGCGTGTTGCTCGGCAATGCCAACATCAAAGAAGCGGTCCGGGAAGCGCCTGGCAAACTCGTCGAGCCCGGTGCCTTCGGACATAGCGGCAGTGATGGCAATCAGGCGCCAATCTTTCTCCGCCAGCTCACACATCGCCTTGCCGAAAACACTAGTGTAAGTGGGCGCTTTGGCCGGCGCCTTGTGGAAGGCCCCGGTTGAAACGTCAAACTGGGTCACGCCGTGGTATTTCACCGGAAGCTGCTCGGCGTGGGGATAGCCCTTCCCCTTCTGCGTTACCACGTGCAGCAGGACGGGTCCAGGCTCATCTTTCACCCTGGCAAGAACGTTCAGCAAGTCTTCTATGCTATGTCCATTGATCGGTCCCACGTAGTCAAAACCCAGCTCCTCAAACACCAAGCCTGGGATGAGCAACGTTTTGGCTGATTCCACGAGGTCTTTGGAAAGCCGCAACAGGCGCGGACCCAGCCGCGGAACCGCCAGGATCATCTTCTCGGTCTCCTGTTTCAGCCGATGGTAGGCCTGGCCGTGGACGATGCGATTAAGATACCCCTCGATGGCCCCAACGTTGGGCGAGATAGACATCTTATTGTCATTGAGTATGACGAGCACCTTCTTCTTGAGATGACCGAGGTTATTGATACCTTCCAAGGCCACGCCTCCCGTCAGTCCGGCATCGCCCACTACTGCGACCACGTGGAAGTTCTCGCCTCTCAAATCGCGAGCCACCGCCATACCCAGCGCGCCGGAAATCGCCGTGCAGGCGTGCGCCACGTTGAAAGTGTCGTAAGGGCTTTCGTCGCGCACCGGAAAGCCGGAGATGCCTCCGTACTGGCGGATGGTAGGGAAGCGATCGCGTCGGCCGGTGATGATCTTATGTCCATAAGCCTGGTGGCCAACGTCCCAAACGATCTTGTCGCGCGGCGCGTCGAAGCTGTAGTGCAGTGCCAGCGTTAATTCCACGGCCCCCAAGCTCGACGCCAAGTGGCCGCCGACCTTGGAAACCACTGAAATGAGATAGTCGCGCAACTCCTCGGCCACCTTAGGCAGGTCTTCGCGCGGGACCTGTTTCAGGTCGGTCGGCGACTCAATATGGGGCAGATACTGATACTCCATCACGAAGTCCTCGCAACCAAATAGTGGGCAACCTCCTGCAGCCTCCGTGCCCCATCGCCGAACGGCGCTAGAGCGGCGCACGCCTCCACAATGAGCTCCGCAGCGATGCGCTGCGATGTTTCCACTCCGTATAGGGCAGGATAGGTCGCCTTCCTTTGACGGCCGTCTTTGCGTACGGCCTTGCCCAACGCCTCTTCGGAACCTAACACATCCAGCAGGTCGTCTGCAATTTGAAAGGCCAGACCGACCTTTTCTCCATAAACGGTGACGCGCGCCAGGTCGGCTTTGCCAGCCTGGGTGCAGAGGGCCCCGCTGCGGACCGCGGCTCGAATGAAAGCGCCCGTTTTGGCCGAGTGAATGTACTCGAGGGTCGCGGCGTCGGCTTCGAAGCTGGTGGTCTCCAAGTCCACTACTTGTCCCGCCACCATCCCCGCTCGCGTGCCGATGGCGTGGGCCAGTTCGTAGATCACTCGCAGTTGCCGGTCTGCTACCAAGCCCGGGGCAGACAGCACCTCGAAGGCTAGCGTCAGCAGCGCGTCACCGGCCAGAATCGCCGTGGCCTCACCGAACTTGCGGTGCAACGTCGGCTTGCCGCGCCGCACGTCATCATTGTCGAGTGCCGGTAGGTCGTCGTGGACGAGCGAGTAGGTATGAATCAGTTCTAGCACGCAGCCGACCTCCAGCAGAGACTTCTCGTCTCCGCCGAACAAACGGCCGGTTTCCAGGCACAGGATCGGGCGAAGGCGCTTGCCTCCCGCGAATACGGAATAACGCATCGCCTGATGGATGGAGGTGGGATATTGGCCGGCTGGCGGTAGCAGTCGCTCCAGCTCCGCGTCCACATGGACGCGCTGTTCCTCAAGGTATTGGCGCGTTGTATCGGTTCGAATCGCGTTCAATCAGCTACTGCCCTTCCCTTTCCTCGGTCTCAAACGGCTCCGCTACAACCTTGCCTCCAACGCGCTTCCTCAGGATTTCGACACGACCTTCAGCCTCCTCGAGTTGCTTGTGGCAGGCTTCCGAGAGCTTCATACCTTCCTCGTAGAGTTGAAGCGCCTTCTCTAAGGGAAGATCGGCATCCTCCAACTCCCGAACGATGTTGTCCAAGCGTTCGAGATTGGATTCGAAGTTGGGTGCCTTATCAGGCTTGGTTGTTTGGGTCACTTTGGCGATCCTACGCGCCTCCTACCAGTCTAACTCCATCGCGCGCAGAGCACCATGGTCCGCAGGCGCGCCCCATTCTCGTCTCCACTGTGGCGAAGGCGAGCTGTCAGACACCGAGAACACACCGCACGACGGCCGCGGCCCCCGCGGCGGGGTTCGCGCAAGTGGACTCTGAGATCGAAACCAAAGACTGGCCGCAAACTATCGTTAGTGGGCCCACCAGGACTCGAACCTGGGACCAACGGATTATGAGTCCTTCCCCTCAGGAAGGAAATAAGGAAGATA
>Ga0306917_10001151_pt1 | contig 12140 bp, 10 predicted proteins | sample tim00Cox00000000_FD_203313 | JGI IMG/M metagenome (GOLD analysis project Ga0306917, IMG submission 203313) | Lab enrichment of tropical soil microbial communities from Luquillo Experimental Forest, Puerto Rico - timezero.00C.oxic.00.000.000 (v2)... | ecosystem: Environmental > Terrestrial >... | reverse complement strand
ATGTTTTCGTTGGCTTTGATGTTGTGATGCTTGCGGTAGGCTTTGAAGCGGCTACGGGTACCGAGCGCGCCTTCTGACAGGCCTATTTGATAGACGACGAGACCTTGGCGGCATTTGAGGCCGAACCAATCGACCCCGCGGGCGATCGCGAACGCCATGTCGGCGACGAGAAAGCTTTTGCCGGAGCCGGGCGCGCCGTACCAGATCGAGACCTCGCCCCGGGTGATGACGCGCTTGACGAGCCACTGCATTTCGCGTGCGGGCCGGTCGAGATCGATGAAACGCAAGGCGTTGAAATGGGAGTCGGGTGGGACCGGCGACCATTCTGGCAGCTGGTCCGTAAGCGCGAGGAGTTTTTCGCGGGTGCCGCCGCCGATTTCCATCCAGTCGGTCACGTCGCCATGCTCGGGGCATCCTGGCCAATGGTCGCGGAAGTCCAAGACGCGGATGCGCGCGGCGAGGCCGCGCAGCGCGGCGGCTTTGGCGTGGGCGGCCTTGCGGCCGGTCTGGTCGTTATCGGCGATGATCACGACATCGCAATCGACGAGCAGAGCGGCGTGGTGGGGCTCGAAATTCTTGGCGCCGCCGGTCACGGTGGTGGCGAGCAGGCCCCATTGTTCCAGGGTGTGCACGTCCTTTTCGCCCTCGACGTTCCAGACGACGCGGCGATCGGCGGGGTCCTGGAGGGTTTCCTCGTGAAGCTCTGGCCAGCGGTAGAGTAGGAACGGCTCTGTGTCTTCGACGATTTTGCGGGCGACGATGTGTCCGGCCCAGCTCTTGAGCCGGTCTGGTGTCGCGGCGTACCAGCCGTCTGACCGTCCGGTGCGGATGTATTCGCCGGCACCGAGGCCCCAGATCGGCAGGCGGACATCGCCGGAGGGGCGGCGCTGGGCGAAGGTCTTCTGCTTGCGGCCATCGACGTAGCGCTCTTTGCGACAGACCTCGTAGCGCACGGCGCCATCGCTGTCGCAGTACTGGTAGACCTGGGTGATATGCCACCTGTCGAGGCCGGAGGAGGCCCGTCCATCGGCGTGGCCGTTGCCGTTGGCGTAGCTATCAGGATCGTCGGCGTCTTCCGGCGGGGGAGCGCCGTTATTTTTCGGCAGTCGTTTCCCGTTTTCTCTGCTGGCGTTGCTGTTGCGTTGGTTGGGGAGAGACAAGCCGGCCATGCTGGCGAGGGTCTCGACCGCCTGGGGGAATGTGCATCCGGTGCGTTCCTGCTCAAAGGCGATGATGTCGCCGGAGAAGCCGGTACGGCCGAAATCGTAGATCAATTGTTTGCTATCGGAGATCGTGAAGCTGCTGTCGCCAGCGACCTCGAACTCGCCGGCGCGGCCGGCGCGGACGAGCTTGTAGTAGCGGCCGACGAGCGTTGACGGCTTGAGTTGGGTACGCAGCTCGTCGAGGAAATATTTCGGGAATTGGTCTGCCATGGTGTCGCGCTCCTCATGGCGAGGGGTTGCGCGAACAGGCGCCGTCGTTTATGTGACGGATGTCCATGCGCTTTTCTCCCATCGCGCTTGGATGACTTGCCGGAACTTGCCCTCCGGCCAGACTTATGAAGGGGTCCCCAGTGTCGGGCTGGGCGACCCCTTTACCTTAGCCGGATTTCCGACGTTGTAAACGTGTGGGCGCCGCTGCCGCCCTCGGCGCCAATCGCCCATCTTGCCGTAGTGCAGCTCGACCGTCCTGGACGAGCACGAGAGCGCCTTCGCAACATCTTTGATCTTGTATCCGGCGCGTTTCGATCGTCGGATGAACAGCAGCTCTTCGTCCGTCAGATGCGCGCCGCCGCGGCGCCATTTCGGCCAGTCGTCCTGGTGCCACGTCACAGCATTGTCCCCTGCCACATCCAGATTTCGATTTGGTAGCCGGGCCGGTCGCCGTAGAACTTGCGTACGACCGACTCGACGAACAGGGCGTCGTCTCGAAACGCGACACCTTTCAGGGCGTCGCGGCATTTGAGCAAATTGTCGTCGTCTGGTTTCGTTGTTGGACGGATGAAGCCTTCGCGGGCGAGAGCCTGATCTTTCTTCGGCATGCTGACCGGGATCGGGAACACGGCGGTGACCCGGCAGCGCAGCGCGCAATCGAACGGCAAGCGCCCGGCCATGGCTTTTTCGGCTGCGGCCTTGAGCTGCTGCTCGTAGTTCCGCGTGGTCGGGTCCGGGTAGATCATGGCCTTCCCGGCCATGCGTCCGTACTTGCCGACCATGGCGCGGGGCGCCCCTTTGCCCTTGGGCGGCCCTGGCAGCCAGACGAGAACGTCTGGTTCGCGCTTTGTCGGGGGCGGTTGAGCACGGAATGCCGTCAGGTCGTCCATGACGTAAACGAAATCGGCTGTCCCGGTACCCATCGTTTGCCGTTCCACTGTCCGTCCCGAAAGATCGAGTGATCTCCCATGACGTTAACTGCTGCCCCGGGAACAGTACATGCCCGAGAGTCACGGCGCCTGAGCCGGATTTCATTGGCGTCACCCCAGGAAGCGGCAGCGGGACACGGTCCCAAAGTATTGCGATGCTCGCTGGTAGGCCTCGAACCGAGACCAGAAGCCAATGGCTGACAGGACCAAAGTACGTTGAAGTTTCAACCGAAGTCAAGGGACGGACAGGCAGGACTCCATGACCAACTACACATGACCGAGGACGATTACGACCAGTTCCGTTGAAAAAACATGGAACAGAACAAGAATAGCTTGCCCTGGGCAACTTGACGCGGCGTTAGAACGTGTTCTACGGGGTTCTCTCGTCGGGGACAAAACCGACTCGATGGGAGAACACCAATGACCACCAGCACTACCCAGACCAAAGGCCAGCTCGCCGCCGCCGACGTGTCCGCCCTGCTGCGGGCCCGTAACCCGCTCATCTGGATCACCACCCGCGAAGAAGCTCGCGTCGAACGCCACCTCTTCGAGGCCGCCGCCGCCGCCAACTACGTCGCCCGGACTTGGGATGTTGCCAAGGGCATCGCCGCCATCGACGGCAAGGCCGTCCCCGGCATCCCTGCGCGCGATACCCAGGACCCCGGCGCCGCCTTTACCGCTATCGCTGAGCGCGCCACCTCCACCGGCAGCGCCACCGACCGCTGCATCTGGATCATGCGCGACCTCCCGGCGTGGCTCGCCGGCCCGCAAAACGCCACCACCCTCCGCCAGCTCCGCAACCTAGCGCGCCAACTCCCCGGCTCACCACGCGAATCCGCCCAGGCCATCATCGTGCTGACGCCCACAGGCGAAATCCCGCTCGAACTCGCCGGTCACGCCACGGTCATCGAATGGCCGCTCCCCGACCGCGCCGAGGTCTCCGCCATCCTCGACGCCGCCATCGCCGGCCTTCCCGACGAGCTGCGCACCGCAGCCGCCCCCAATGGTACCCGCGACGCCGCGATCGACGCCGCCGTCGGGCTCTCCGGCGAGGAGGCCGCCTCTTGCTACGCGCGGTCCCTCGTCCAGCTGCGCCGCATCGATCCCGTCACGGTGGCCAAGGAAAAAAAGCGCGTCATCGCCCGCGAACGCGTCATGGAATGGTACGATCCCATCCCCGGCGGGCTCGATGCCGTGGGCGGCCTCGATGTCCTCAAGGGCTGGCTCGTCGAGCGCAAGCTCGCCTATAGCCCCAAGGCCCGCGCCTACGGCCTCCCAGCGCCCAAAGGCGCCATCCTGGTAGGTGTGCCAGGGTGCGGCAAATCCCTCACCGCTAAGGCCGTGGCGACGGCCTGGGGCGTCCCCCTGCTCCGCCTCGACCTCGGCGCCCTCAAGTCCAAGTTCGTGGGCGAGTCCGAGGGTAACCTCCGCAAGGCCTTCCGTGTCATCGAGGCCATCGGCCGCTGCGTCGTCTGGCTCGACGAAATCGAAAAAGCCCTCCAGGGCTCAACCTCGGGCTCCGCCGACGGCGGCGTGTCCTCAGACGCCCTCGGCGCCATCCTGTCCTGGATGCAAGACCGCCAGGGCGAGGCCTTCGTCATCGCGACCGCAAACGACGTGGAATCCCTCCCCCCAGAGCTGCTACGCAAAGGTCGCTTCGACGAGGTCTGGTTCGTCGACCTGCCGACCGCAGTCGAGCGCGAAGAAATCGTGCTCGCAAGCCTCAAGGCCCACGGCCGCGGTCAGCTGGACATCGATTCCCGCAAGATCGCCGCGGCCTGCACGGGATTTACAGGCGCTGAGGTCGCCGCGATCGTCCCCGAGGCGCTGTTCGCCGCCTTCGCGGAAAACGGCCGCGAACTTACCACGGATGATCTCGTGGCCGCCGCCGCCGATGTTTACCCCCTCGCCAAAACCGCCGCCGAGAAGATCACCCGTCTGCGCAAATGGGCCGACGAACGCGCTCGCAAAGCGACCAGTGTTCCAGTCGAAGAATGGCGGCCAGGAGCCCAGCTCCGCGCCCTCGATCTGTGATCTCGTCCGAAATACAATGAAAAGTTTTCGGATGGACAGTACGCCAAGGAAACCATCATGCCCTGCGATACCCGCCTCAAGCCCAAGCAGACCATCCAGCAACGCATTGCGGAGGTCCGCAACGTCGTGGACCGCGTCAACCAGGGTGTCGCCGCCGGCCGCATCAAGTTCAAGGTCGGCCCCCAGGGCGCCATCGCCATCGACGGCCTCGCCGATGCCGACCGCGACGGCGTCACTGACGCCTGTATCTACCGCCGCATCATGGTCAGCGGCTCAGCCCTAACCCGCGCCGCCATCGCCCGCGCCGAGCAGCTCGCCGGCAAGCCTGTCAGCCGCCAAGTCCTCGGCCATGGCACCCACAGCCACGACGGCGGCCGGACTTGGCACGATGGCCACAATGAAAAGTTTTCGGATGGACAGTAAGATGGGAGAGAAAATCATGAGGATCATTGAGCTGCGCGCGGAGAATTTCCGGCGCCTTAAAGCGGTGGCGATCCGGCCTGACGGCAACGTCGTGCAGATCACCGGTGCGAACGGACAGGGCAAGACGAGCGTGCTGGATGCGATCTGGGTAGCGCTCAAGGGTCGTGCGGTTGCGGGCTCGGAGCCGATCCGCAAGGGAGCGGAGCAGGCCAAGATCAAGGTTGACCTTGGCGAGCTGACGATCGTTCGCACCTTCACACAGCGTGGCAAGGACATCAGCCTGACCACCTCGCTGAAAGTAACGATGGCTGACGGTGAGGAACGCAAATCGCCGCAGGCGGTGCTTGACGCTCTCATTGGCGATTTGTCGTTTGATCCTTTGATTTTTGAGCGGGCGAAGCCTGTTGAGCAATTCGAGATGCTCAAGAAGTTTGTTTCTGGGTTTGATTTTGAGGGAAATTCGGAACGGCGGCAGAAGCTTTACGACAACCGCACTGACCTATCGCGGCTGGCCAAGCGCGACCGCGCGTCGGAGCAGAACATCGTGTTGCCGCCGGGGCCGAAGCCGCAGCCTGCGGATGTCGCGGGCAAGGTCGAGGAGTTGCGGCTCGCCGGTGTCCACAACACCCACGTTGCCAACAAGGAGGCTATGCGAGACCGTCTCATTGCTACGGCTGATACCAAGCGAGATGAGGCCGAACGGCTGCGCGCCCGGGCGGCGACGCTTGATAACGAGGCAGATAGCGTTGAAGCCCACGCCGCTGCCATTGATGTCGGGGAGCCTATCGACACTGCGTGTCTTTCGGTCGAGATTGGCAAGGCTGAGGCGACGCGCGGGGTCATCATGCTGCATGAGCAGCGTGAGGCATTTGCGAGGGCGGCGGCTGCCCATGAGGCGACTGTCAAGCGGTTGACCGAGAACATCGAGGCGCTTGACAATGAGCGTGAGGCTGCGATAGCGGCGGCGAAGATTCCCGTCAGCGGTCTCAGTCTTATCGAAGGCATGGTGTTGTTGAACGATTTGCCGTTTGCCAATGCCAGCCACGCCGAGCGGCTTGTGGCCTCCACGGCGATTGCGATGATGCTCAATCCGACGCTGCGCGTCATTCGCATTTACGAGGGATCGCGGCTTGACAGTGCCTCGTACAAGGTTGTCACCGACATGGCCAAGGAGCGTGACTACCAAGTGTGGATTGAGACTGTTGACGAGAGCGGCGAAGTTGGTGTCGTGATTGAGGACGGCGAGGTCACGGCGGTTGACGGGGACAAAGACACCGATCGTCGGGGAGTTAACTGATGGATGCGACCACACGACAGAGGACGACTGCCACGCTCATTCCGCTCGGCCTACATTTCGGGCTCGATGCCGAGCGTTATCATGCTGACCCTGCATTGGGGTCGACGGACCTTCGGAGGCTTGCCAAGAACCCGCATAACTACTGGTATTATTCCTGGATGAATCCGAAGCGTCCTCGGGACAGGCAGACCGAGGCTCAAATCCGCGGCAGCGCGATGCACAAGATCGTGTTCGAGGGATTGCCGGCGTTCCTCGACCGATATCTGGTCGGCGAGGACCAGGGCGACATGTCGACGGCGGAGAGAATGGCTTCGACGAAGGCGTTGAACGTCAGAGCGCTTGCCGAGGGCAAGACGCCGATCAAGTATGAGGACTATGAGCGCGGCGTCATTGCCGCGGCGATGATCACCGAGGCCCCGGAGCTGGCGACTGCCTTTACCGGGGGGGCGAGCGAGGTGTCGTTCTTCTGGATGCGTGATGGTCTGAGGTTCAAGGCGCGGTTTGATTATCTCAAATGCACGTCGCGATCGTCGGGGATGACGGCTGGCATCGGCGACCTCAAGACGGTAGCGAACCAGTATGAAAATGATTTCGAGCAAGAATGCCGCAACCGTATTGGTCGCGACCATCTTGACGCCCAGGCGGCGCATTATCTGGAGGCACTGAAGTTGGTGCCGGCGGCGATCGAGGAAGGGCTTGTCAACAATTGGGTTCCGGCCGCCGGGGTAGTGGATTTGATTTCGCGCCTGTCCCAGGCAAGACGGTTTGGCTGGCAGTGGGTGTTTCACCAGACGGAGGGGGCGCCCATAACATTGAGTTGGAGTCTGTCGCCGGCCAATCCGATGGTTGAGGTTGGCCAGCGTGTCGTCGCCTGTGGCGTCGAGAATTACCGGCTATGCATGGCTGCGTTTGGGGTCAACAAAATGTGGGCGCTGCGCCAGCAGGTCCGTGAGATCGACATTGAGGGCATGCCGGCGTGGTACGGGAGATAGGGACGGACAGATGAGCAGCTCCTCTTCGCGCGACGGCTTCGAATTTGAATGTGATGAGTGCGGCGAGACCTGGGCCCCGCCGCATCTTGGCCGCGGATCAGAGAAACGCAACTTCCAGGAATCCTGGGAGCTGGCAAAGGACGAGGGATGGCGCGCGTTCAAGGGCGCCAACGAACGGTGGCGGCATCGCTGCCCGGAGTGTACGGGATGATGGTGACGGTCGATGAAGCCAAGACGAAGATTTGCCCGCAGACGCTCATCCAGAACCGGCCGATGAAATGTATCGGCCCGGAGTGCATGGCGTGGCGCCATTTGCCGGACAGGACGAATGCCCTGCACCCCGTAATTAATTTTGGGTGGTGCGGTCTTGCCGGGAGACCCGAGTACGAGGTTTCCCGGTGAGTGACGACGGCAAATCCGGCAAGGAATTGTGACTTGATGGGAGAACGCAGATGAATAATCCTAACATCCGACAGTTTGATGCCTCTACCGACACCGCCATTGAGGCGGCCGGACGCTCTTCGCTCGACATGGGCTTGCAGCGCATGGAAATGGACCTTGCGATGGAGCATGCCATGCGCAATCCGCGCAACATTGAGGTTGTTATCAAAAAGATCAGAGCGATGGCGCTTTACAACGACGCGGCGGCGCACCGCTGCATTTACGCTTTGCCGCGTAAAGAAAAGGCGATCATGGGACCGTCGATTGGGTTTGCCAAGATCATTCTGACGGCGTGGCGCAACAGTCTGTGCCGGGCGTGGTTCGTTGGCATCGACAAGACGAACAAGATGACGTTTTGCGAGGGCGCGTTCAAAGACCTGGAAAGCAACGTCACCTCCGGCAGGCAGATCGGCCGGCGCATTTCGGGGCGGGATGGGCGGCTTTACAACGATGACATGATCGGGGTGACGACGCAGGCCTGCATGTCGATTGCGTACCGCAGCGCCATCCTCATGGGGGTGCCGGACCCGATCTATAATCCGATTCTTGAGGAGGCCAAGATCATTATCCGCGGGACGACGGCGACCTTGCCGGAGCGGCGGCAGAAAATGATTGCCTTGTTTGCGAATTTCGGCGTTGCGCCGGATCGGGTGTTCATGGCGCTCGGCGTCAAGGACGAGAAGGAAATCACGCTTGACCAGATGGTGATGTTGCGCGGCATGTACGAGCAGCTGCGTGACGAGGAGATCACCGCTGCCGAGATGTTCGACCCGCGCAAGATGGTTGGCATGGGCTTCGAGCAAACGGAGATTCCTCTTGGTGACGACGAGGTTCCTGCGGTCCCGCGTCAAGCTGGACCTGCAGGAAACGGTACGGCGGCCCCTTCACGCCCGGTCGCCGTGCTACCGAGGGAGGCCGTACAGAAACCTGAACCTGCCGCCATGTCTGTGACCATGTCTGTGACTGCCGTGGGTCAGGAAAGCTTTGTACGGCCTCCTGTGGCAGAACCGCCACACGCCCAGGACGCGCCAGGGGAGGCCGCTGATGCGTCCGAGGGCTCCCCTATGCAGGACAGCGGGGAGGGGCCAAAGGCCGCTGAGCGGGCTCCCCTCGCGGCGGGCGGGCCATCGCAGTTTCATGACCGGCCCTATGTCCAGCGGACGGGCGATGAATACGTCGCGTACTGTGTGACGTGGATTGACGGGGAGAAGACCAAGTCGGGCATTGATGACCGCTGGAAGAAGGAGCGGCGCATCCGCAACGCTTTAGGAACGGGGCCGCTCAACGAGGAGCAGCTGGCGGCCGTCAACGGCGCCAAGGCGCAGGCGGCCGCGCGCATCGAGAGGGGGGCTCAATGATCATGCAATGGCTGAAGGGGAAATTGTTATGCAGTTGGTTGGGTCACGCTTATGAATATTCGTGGTGGTGCAAAAGGTGTGGCCACTATTTGCCCAAGCCACGCGGCGTGAACCGCTGCACATAGGAGGATTTATGGCCCTATCGTTCCTGCGCGACGCCGTCCGAGCGGACGGGATGAGCACCAGCGACCGCATGTTGGCGCAGCTTGCCCACGAGATCGACACTTCGGTCGGTTCCGAGGCTGTCGATCCCGAGGCCTATGCGCCGCCGGATCGGCGGGGCTGGGTGCCGGAGGTGGACATGGAGGCGCTCGGCAACATGATCCAGCGTGATCCGCTTGGCGATCTGCGCGCGCGGCTACACGATCTGACCTATGGAGATATGATGGAGTTCTGCGGCGAGGTGCTGGCACTTGTCGCGGACGCGCCCATCACGATGCCGAACGACCTTGCGAAGTTGTTGTACCGCTGGTCGTGCTCATGGTCGTGCTCGGAGCGCGATGCGAACGACGTGTCACGCTGCCCTGATTAAAGTCAGCCCGTGAACGGCGACAGGCGTCATCGTCTGCAATGCAGCGCCGCCACCATTGAGGTTGACGGTAATGCCTGTCGTTGCAACCTGGGTGTTTATTTGCGAACCAGGAATATAGAAGGTTCCCCCTGGGCCGGCAGCCTGACCGGACGGTATTACATATGACACGATGTGCTGGTGACCTGGGTCCGTAATCGCCAGATTGTAGGCCGGCAGCACCGACTGGGTGATGGTCCTGTTTTGCGTCCCGCCGCCGGCAAATAGCGTTGTGCCGTCAACACCGCCGCCTGCCGTGGTGATACGGCTCTGGCCCTGGTCGAGGGAGACGCGGCCTCGGCCACGAAAGTCAGGCAGCGTGGTACTGCCAAGAAAGGCATTGAGCGCCGGGTAAGTCGCCGCACTGAATGTCGTGCCGTCGCAATTGAGATATGGATGCACCGTGCAATTCGTGATCCATGCCGGCACCGCTGACGCAGCTAAATCCATGTACGAGCCGACACGTCCCATGTCGAGGTATTTGCAATCGACGCCGTCGTTGAAGATGTGAACGATTTCGCCAGGAGGCGCGGTGATTATTTTCCCCGGCGCCGCCGACTGCAAAAAGATGACAAAGGCCCCCTGGGCACCGACGCTGTCGATCATCCAGAACCCGGAACGGGGAAGGGTGACGGTCAGGTTCCCGACCAGAGTGCCGCTAAAGCGCAGCATGGCGCTTTGCGTGCCGTAGGGGCCGGACCACAGCGACCCGGCGTTTGGGGGAAGGCCGTTGTTACCTGTCGTGAACGTATATGCGCCGCTGGTCTGGCTGATCGACCACACATTGGCAGCGAGGGAATCTGCCGCGCCGAAATTGGCGTTTGCCGGCTGATCCCACGTTCCGATGTCGCTGTTGTGGGTCGGCTGATATATTTGGATGTTGGTCGTTTGCGGATCAGGCATGGGCATGCCCCCTTTCGACCCTTTCCCAGTAGTCGAGCCCCTTGCCGTTCTTCATGAACCAATCGCAGCCGCCGCGCCGCGCGATGAATCCGGCGACCGCCGTACATGAGTACGGCGCGCGGAACATCTCGCACAGTTCGCAGCGGTGAACGGCGGTGCCGCGGTCAGGAGAGTAGTGGGATTGGATGCGGGTTTTTAGCGGCGGGGAGGAGACTTGGCCTCCGGCTGCGAACGCCTGTCGCGGAGCACCTGCTCCAGCTCCTCCTTGGTCGGAATTCTCTGTGGCACGTTGGACTCCTGCTTCGAGGATCGCTTGGTCGCGATCGGTGCGGAACGGCTGGGTGTACATGGCACGCCCGGTGGGGGCAACCTTGGTCGGCACGCGCTGCAGAGGCGCAGCGGCAGCGGCAGCTCCGGGCGCCGCTGGGGGCACCGCCTGTGATTGGCCTTGCCGGGCGAGTTGGCGGTCCATGAAAAAATCATAAGCCGCGTCGCGTTCGGCGCCCTGCAGATTGAGGATGCGCGCGGCCTCCTTGCGGATGGCCAGATTTTTTTCCTCTTGTGCGGCCGCTGCTCTCCCAGTGATGCCCTTGATCGCGCGCTTGATTGCCCAGCCCTTGGCTGTTTCGATCGGGCTAACGACACCGGCAGCCATCTGCTCGGGCGTAACCGGCATGTCTTTGGGCAGCCATTGCCGCTGATAGGCCAGCACCTCGGCGGTGGGGGACGTTCTTGCTCCCACAAGCAACCGGCGCGGGGCATCGCGCATGGCGACTTCCTGGGCGACCGAGGCAAAAAGCTCGTCCGCCCGATCGTCGCCGATCAGGCTGCGAATCTTGCTCTGGTTTGCCGGCGAGGCGACTTCGGTCAGGACATTGCCGCTGCGCCGTTCCAGCGTTCCCTTGCGCCGCGCCACGTCGCTCAAGTAGTTGCGCAGGCCGATTTCGGCAGCGCGCCGCTGCGGGTCGCTCATGGCTTCGACGATGCCGGGAACCTCGGTCTCATGGGTGCTCGGCTTGAGCAGGTCCTCTCCGGTCTTGCGCGCGTCGATCATGGCGCTGGGTTCGGCCCACGATCGCAATGCTGGCTTCCATACACCCGCCACGTTCTGATCGGGATGATTGTCGACCGCATTCGTCAGGTCATTTCTTAGTGTCATGAACTCTGAAGCGCGGGTGCCCTCGCCGTTGTTGACGGCGGTACGCACGGCATCGTTGAGATGCATGCGGGCGAGCTGCATCGCTCGCGTCGTCGGCACCCTGACGATCTCCGGGCCGTCCTCGCCGGGGATGACGAAGCCGTTCGTCGCCGGCATGTTGCGGTTCGCGAGCGACCTGTTGGCTTTGCGCAAGGCATCGATCATGTCAGGCCGCGAAAGCACATTCTCCAGTTCTGGCGTCATCGACACCGCAGTGCTGTCGAACCGCCGCCAGAACGGGTTTGACTGCTGGGCGCGCAGCCGTTCGATCTCGGCCTCCCATTCGGTTTTGTTGACGTTCTCGCCGAGCGCGCGATCGATGAAGGCCTCGGTACGTGGCAGCGACTCTTCGTGGCGCTGGCTGACCGACTGCATCAACTCGTTGCGACCCTGGCCCGGCATCGAGTGGATGCCGCGCGCTTCGCCTTCCATGTCCGGTGTCGCTTCGGCGAACATCTGCTGCGGCGACATTTCCTCCTTGAGCTGTTCGACATTGCCGGGCGTCATCTGCTGACGCTCGAAGACCCGGTCGAGCCATTGCAGCGTTTCCGGCGACGCATCGGC